>JADMIO011260272.1_pt1 | contig 65919 bp, 66 predicted proteins | sample 8958161 | NCBI WGS metagenome assembly JADMIO01 (sample SAMN16585339, study PRJNA669376) | soil metagenome | isolation source: Crop rotation soil | place: USA: Cullars Rotation, Alabama | collected 2011
CGCGACTTCAAGTCACGTGAATTCCAAGCTTCGGATCCCACTGTGCTGGAAAGCTGGTGACATGCTGGTTCTGGGTCGTCGGGGTCGTGGTCCTGTCGCTGCTGCCGCTGCTGGTGAAGGACGTGCTGGGCGGCAATGAGGAAGTCGGCACCGCCTATCTGGCGATCTTTTCGATCGCGATTGCGATCGGGTCGGGCCTTGCGGCCTGGCTCGCGAGCGGGCGCATCATCCTGTTGCCGACGGTCGTCGGGGCCGTGCTGCTTGGTGTTTTCGCGCTCGATCTCGGCTGGGCGATCCGCGGCGCGCCGCTGGCCCTCGTCCAAGGCGGGCTGTCGGATGTGTTCTCGTCGCGCCTCGGCCTTCGGGCTGCGTTCGACTTTTTCGGGCTCGCGGTCGCGGGTGGATTGTTCATCGTGCCGGTCTTCTCGGCCGTTCAGGCCTGGGCCGGTGTCGACAGCCGCGCGCGCGTGATCGCCGGCGTCAATATCCTCAACGCATTGTTCATGACGCTCGCGTCGCTATCGGCAGCATTTGCGGGACTCAGCATCTCGGCGCTCCTGATGGTGATCGGAGCCGCGAGCCTCGTGGTTGCGGTCGCGATCGGGATGACGATGCCGGCGCGTGCGGGAGCGGACTTCCTCTCCATCGTTTATCGCGCGTTCTTCCGCGTCGAAGTGAAAGGCCTCGAGCATCTCAACGGCCTGCCGCCCAACACCATCATCGCGCTCAACCATGTGAGCTTCCTGGATGCCGGGCTTGCACTCTCGCTGCTCGGCATCGATCCGGTTTTCGCGATCGATTCCGAGATCGCCAAGAAATGGTGGGTGAAGCCGTTCCTGCGCTTCACCCGCGCGATGCCGCTCGATCCCACCAAGCCGATGGCGACCCGCACACTCATTCGGGCGGTGCAGGACGGCAATACGCTTGTGATCTTCCCGGAAGGCCGCATCACCGTCACCGGCAGCCTGATGAAGGTTTATGACGGCGCCGGCCTGATCGCCGACAAGTCCGATGCAACAGTTGTGCCTGTGCGCATTGACGGACTTGAGCAGACGCCCTTCAGCCGGCTCGCGAGGCATCAGGTCAAGCGCCGCTGGTTCCCGAAGGTGAAGGTCACCGTGCTGGAGCCGGTCAAGCTCGCGGTCGATCCGGCGTTGCGCGGCAAGTATCGCCGCCAGGCGGCGGGCGCGGCGCTCTACGAGATCATGTCGAACCTCGTGTTCCGCACCACCTCGACCGATCGCACCGTCGTCGAGGCCCTGATCGAGGCCGCGCACAAGCACGGCATGAACTGGACCGCGACCGAGGACCCGGTGACGGGCGTGTTCAGCTACAAGCGGCTTCTGACCGCCGCCGCCGTGCTGGGCGCCAAGCTGATGCCACTCGCGCCAGAAGGAAAGCCGATCGGCGTGATGCTGCCCAACGCCAACGGCGCCGTGGTGACGCTGTTCGGCCTGATGTCGGCCGGCCGCGTACCCGCGATGATCAACTTCACGGCCGGGGCGACCAACATCCTGGCGGCCTGCAAGGCCGCCGAGCTCAAGACCATTGTGACGTCGCGGGTGTTCGTCGAGCGCGGCAAGTTCGGTCCGCTGATCGAGAAGCTCCAGGCCGAAGTCGCGATCGTCTATCTCGAAGACATCCGCGCCACCGTCGGGCTCGGCGACAAGATCCGTGGTTTGCTGCACGCCAAACGACCGCTGGTGCAGCGCAAGCCCGACGACTGGGCTGCGATCCTGTTCACCTCCGGCTCCGAAGGCGTGCCGAAGGGCGTCGTCCTGTCCCACCGCAACATGCTGGCGAATGCCGCGCAGGCTGCGGCCCGTATCGATTTCGGCCGCGCCGACAAGGTGTTCAACGTGCTGCCGGTGTTCCATTCGTTCGGGCTGACAGTCGGCGTCGTGCTGCCGATCGTCTCGGGCGTGCGGATCTACCTCTATCCGTCGCCGCTGCACTATCGCACCGTGTCGGAACTGGTTTACGGCGTGAACGCTACCATCATGTTCGGCACAGACACGTTCCTCAACGGCTACGCGCGCGTCGCGCATCCGTATGATTTCCGCTCGCTGCGCTACATCCTGGCGGGCGCCGAGCCGGTGAAGGAGTCGACCCGCCGTATCTATCTGGAGAAATTCGGGCTGCGCATCCTGGAAGGTTATGGGGTCACCGAAACGGCGCCCGCGCTCGCGCTCAATACGCCGATGTTCAACAAGTTCGGCTCGGTCGGGCGCATCCTGCCCGGCATGACGGCGCGGCTCGATCCGGTCGAGGGCGTTACCGAGGGCGGAAGGCTCTATGTGTCGGGGCCGAACGTGATGCTCGGCTATCTCAAAGTCGAAAATCCCGGCGTGCTTGAGATGCCGCCCGAGGGCTGGCACGACACCGGCGACATCGTCACCATCGATTCGGTGGGCTTCGTCACCATCAAGGGCCGCGCCAAGCGCTTCGCCAAGGTCGGCGGCGAGATGATCTCGCTCGCGGCCGTGGAAGCGATCGCCGCCGATCTGTGGCCGAATGCGCTGACGGCGGTTGCGGCCGTGCCTGATGCGCGAAAAGGCGAGCGGCTGATCATGTACACCGAGCAGCAGGATGCTACGCGCAGCAACTTCATGACCTATGCGCGGCAACGCGGTGCGTCGGAACTGATGGTGCCGAACGAGGTCATCGTGCTCGAAAAGCTGCCGGTGCTCGGAACCGGAAAAGTTGACAATGTGACGATCGTCAAGCTTGCGCGCGAGCATGCGGAGCGCACGCAGAAGCCTGCCGTAGTGGCATAGTTAAAATTTACGTTTCCGCGTTTTCGATTGAGTAACCAGGATTGTGGCGCGTCGCCTTTGGCGGCGCGCCTTTTTGCATCTGCTCGACTTGCTCCGATTTGACAGTCGTTTTCATCGCACGCGGCCGCGCGCCGTTGCGTCACAATCGATATGGTTACCGGCGCCGCAAGGTTACCCTTGCGTTGCGATTTTCCGCTCAAACTTTTCATAAAGAATAGGGATTCAACCAATCTTCAGCATAGGCGGAGAAGCGCCTGTGGCTTCATCAATTCAATACCACCGCGCGACCTATATTGCCTACGAACGGACAACGGATTTGTTCGCAATTTTAAGGATCGCGCCGTGCGCACCTCGACCATCGTAATGATCGCCTTCGCGGTTGTGTTTGGAATCATCTCGGTTTTCGTCGCGCAATCGTGGCTGACGAATCAAGCCGAGATGCGCGCCCGCAACATGGAAGCGCAGAAGAAGCCGGTCGTCACCAACACCATCGTGGTGGCCAAGCAGCCGTTGCAGTTTGGGATCGAGCTGACGCCGCAGCTTCTTCGTGAGATGCCGTGGCCGCAGGACGCGATGCCGGAAGGCGCGTTCGCCAAGATCTCCGACATGCTGTCGGCCGGCAAGCGCGTCGTGCTGTCGCCGGTCGAGACCAATGAGCCGGTGCTGGCGATCAAGATCACGGGTGCTGGTCAGCGCGCCACTTTATCCGCGCTCGTGCGCGACGGCATGAAGGCCGTCACGGTGCGGGTGAACGACGTCGAGGGTGTCGGCGGCTTCGTGCTGCCGGGCGACCGTGTCGACGTCGTGATGACGCGCCAGCTCGAAAAAGGCTCGGCCACGACCGAAGTGGTCTTGCAGAACACGCGCGTGCTCGCGGTCGATCAGAGCGCCGACGAACGTACCAGCAAGCCGACGGTCGCCAAGGCGGTGACGCTCGAAGTCGATACCGTCGGGGCCCAGAAGGTCTGGCTCGCGGCTTCAGTCGGCTCGCTCTCGCTTCTGCTGCGCAAGGCCGGTGAGGCCACTTCCGAGAAGACACGCCGCATTTCGCTGAGCGACCTGAGCAATCCGGATGCGCCGGCGCCTGCGCCCGAGCGCGACACCACGTTGACGACGGTGTCGGTCACGCGCGCCGCCAACAGGCAGGAATACAACGTCCCGGTCGAGAGCAATCGCTTCCAGACGGCGGGATCGGGATCGAAATCGGTTCGTTGAGGACGGTGGTGAATTCGGGGGAATTCACCAAAACGGGTGGGGAGTTTAGTCGTGAACGTCAAGAACAATCAGGCCGGCCTGCGTGCCCGGCATTCGGACAGGATCACCACGGGTCGCCTCGGCCTGCGCGCCGTCCTGCTGAGCCTCGCGCTCGCTATGCCGATCGTCTCGGCCGGCGAAGCGCAGGCGCAGCAGCGGATGGTGCAGGTCAGCGGCGCCAAGCGGACCGCGCAGGTTGCGGTCTCGATCGGTAAGACCGAGGACGTCCGCACTGACGCGAGCTTCGCCGACATCCTGGTCGGGGACCCGGAGATCGCCGACGTCAACCCGCTCACCGATCACTCGCTGTCCATCCTGGGCCGCAAGAGCGGCACGACCCGCGTCTCGGTCTACGCAGAAGGCAAGAAGCTGGTCGGCGTGTTCGATGTCGAAGTGACGCAGGACGTCAGCATGGTGCAGTCGGCCCTGTCGCGCCGCTTCCCGCACGCGAATTTCAAGGTTTCTTCGGTCAACGGCCGGGTGATGATCTCCGGCACTGCGTCGGATGCGGCGACGGTCGATAAGGCTGTCGTTATCGCCCGCCAGTTCGGCGGCGAGGTCATCAACTCGGTGGCCGTGATGCAGCCTCAGCAGGTCATGCTGGAAGTGCGCTTCATCGAAGCGTCGCGCCAGGCCGGCCGCGAGCTTGGCGTGCAATGGAACGGCTATTCGTCGAACGGCCGCTTCCTCGGCAATATCGGCGACCGTACGCCTGCCAACCAGCTCCCGGTTACCAATGGCTCGACCTTCATGCAGCCGAATGCGACCACGCCGACGGCGGCTGGTCCGAACGTGCTGCCGGGCGCGCTCACGATCTCGCCGGTGGTCGCCGCCGGCGTGCTCTCGGGCACCGCACCGTTCGGCTTCCTGATCGGCAAGCTGATCGCTGACGGCATTTCGGCCGACATCATCGTCAACGCGCTCGAACAGCGCGGCATGGCGCGCACCCTCGCGGAACCCAATCTGGTGGCGCTCTCGGGCGACACCGCGAGCTTCCTTGCGGGCGGCGAATTCCCGATCCCGGTCCCGGGTGCGCTCGGCCAGGTCTCGATCGAATACAAGCGCTACGGCGTCGGCCTCGCCTTCACGCCGACCGTGCTCAACGAAGGCCTGATCAATCTCAAGATCGAGCCGGAAGTCAGCCAGCTCGACACCAGCCATCCGGTGCAGGTTGCCGGCATCTCGGTGCCTCCGCTGATCGTGCGCCGCGCTTCGACCACGGTCGAGCTGCGCGACGGCCAGAGCTTTGTGATCGGCGGCTTGCTGCAAAGCCAGGGTCAGACCGCGCAGCAGCAGCTGCCGTGGCTTGGCGACGTTCCGGTGCTGGGCGCGCTGTTCCGCTCGGCCTCGTACCAGAAGAACGAAACCGACCTCGCCATCATCGTGACGCCGCGCCTGGTGCGGCCGACGCGTCCGGGCGATGTCATCAAGACCCCGCTCGACGGTTCGGTGCCGGCGAACGACGTCGACCTCTTCCTGATGGGCAAGCCGGAAGTCACGCCCGCCATGGCCAAGGTTGCGGGCACCAATCGTCCGATGACCGGGCACATGCTCGAGCTGCCGCGCTCCGGCCGGCAAGCCGCTGTCCAATAGAGGGAGACGACATAATGCGCATCTCAATCACTGTCGTCTCGCTCGGGCTTCTGCTTGGCGCCTGTTCGGACATCTACACCGAGCGCCGCGAAACCATCGGCCTGTCCGCCGGTGACGCCCAGGCCACCAATGCGGTCTCCATGATGGTCGATCCCTGGCCGGTCAACAGCGCCAACCGCAACATCGCCTTCAACGGCGAAAAGATGCAGAGCGCGGTCGAGCGCTATCGCACCAATCGCGTGATCCAGCCGGTGAACGCGACCACGAGCTCGGTCGCTTACCAGCAGGCCCAGCAGGCCGCCGCCACCGCCAACGCGGCGCAGACCGGCGCGATCAACATGCCGCCCCCGCAAGCGGCGGCGCCGGCCGGCTTCTGGTCGTCGAATTCCAATTCGAACTCCGGCTCCGGTGCCGCGCAGGCTCCGATGCCGTCCGTAACCGCAACATCGAACTCCTCCACCGTGAAATAGGGCGTCAAGAAACTAAGGTCATCAAACAGAGTAACCGCGATGCTGTTAAACCGGTCCCCAAACACGAACAACAAGACCCGGGTGGTGGTGTTGACCGCTGACGCCGAATTCGAGCAGTCGGTCCGCACCACCTTCAGCGCCGCGGCGCAAATCGAGCTGCGCGTCATCTCCGGTTCGGTCGCGACCGGCGGAGACAAATTCGATCCCGAAGGCGTCACCGTGGTGGTGATCGATCTCGACGCCACCCGGCAGGACGAGATGGAAGCCCTGCAGCGGCTGATGCTGCGCACCAATGGCTGGCCGCCGGTCGTCGTCATCACCCAGGCTTTCGACGAAACAGTGGCCCGCACCCTGCTGCAGATGCGGGTGGCGGACTTCCTGGTGAAGCCGGTTCAGCCGGTCGAGCTGGTACGGACTTGCGCCCGCGTTGCCAAGCCCACCACGCAGGAAGTCACCGAAGCCGAGATCACGACCTTCTTGCCGGCTGTCGGTGGCGCCGGCGTCACGACGCTCGCGATCCAGACCGCGTTGCTTCTGTTGTCCAGCGGGCCGCGCGGCCGCGCTTCCACGTGCCTGGTCGACCTGAATTTCCAGCACGGCGCCTGTGCGGATTATCTCGATCTTGAGCCGCGCCTCGATCTCTCCGAAATCGAGCCGCGCCCCGACCGTCTCGACAAGCAGTTGCTCGAAGTCATGACGGCCTATCACGCCTCCGGGCTTGCCGTGATCGCGGCGCCGGCGCGGCCGGCCGAAATGCGTTCGTTCGATCCCGACGTCGTGACCCGGCTGCTCGATCTGGCCTCGTCGAACTTCGACTACGTGGTCATCGACATGCCGCGCACCTGGTTCTCCTGGACCGACGCGGTGCTGCTCGGTTCCAACCGGCTGTTCATCGTGAGTGAGATGACCATCCCGGGCCTCAAACACGCCAAGCAGCTGGTGGCGGCGATCCGCGAGCGGCTCGGCAACGGCCCGCATCCGCGTGTCATCGTGAATCGGTTCGAGCAGAAGCTGTTCCAGCCCGGCTTGAAGAAGCACGATATCGAGCAGGCGCTCGGCGAGGATTTTGCGGCGGTGGTGCCGAATTTCTATCGGCTGGTGCGCGAGGCGATCGATCGCGGTGTTCCGCTCGATGAGGTCAAGCCCGGCAACAAGATCACGGCGGAGCTCAAGAAGCTGATTGCGCCGCCGCCCGCCAAGGCAACGGCTGCGCCGCAGGCCGCGCCTGCGCCGAAGAAACTCAACCTGTCGCTCGCGCGCTGACGGGGATAATCGGGCCAACCCATGAATCGAGCAACCGGCATGGCCAGCCGCTTCAGCGCCCGACGCCCGGCGCCGGAGATCATTCCGGCCGCCGAGCCGGAAGCGCCGACGCTCGAAGGCATTTCGTGGACGGTATTTCCGGAGCCGGAGCCGCCGAAAGAAGCCGCGCCGGCCGCTGCTGCCAATCCGCTGCTCAGCGACAAGCTGCTCGACGCCAAGGTGCGGCTGCATCGGCGCCTGATCGAGGAGACCAACCTCTCGGCGCTCGAAAAGCTGCCCGAAGCCGAAATCCGCCAGCATGTGCAACAGCTCGTCAGCCAGTACATCCTGGTCGAGCGTCTTGCCCTCAATCAGCGTGAGCTGAACGACTTCGTCTCCGAAATCCTGGACGAAATGACGGGCCTTGGCCCGCTTGAGCCGCTGCTCAAGGACGACACCATCGCCGACATCCTGATCAACGGCCACGAGAGCGTGTATGTGGAGCGTGGCGGCGTCCTGGCGCCGACCCAGGTCCGCTTCAAGGACGAAGCGCACTTGTTGCGCATCATCAACAAAATCGTCTCGGCTGTCGGCCGGCGGGTGGATGAATCGCATCCGCTCTGCGATGCGCGCCTGCTCGACGGCTCGCGCGTCAACGTCGCGGTCCGGCCGATCGGTGTCGATGGCCCGCTGGTCTCGATCCGTAAATTCTCCAAGAAGCCGTACAACCTCAACAAGCTGGTCGACATCGGCGCGCTGCGCCCGCAGATGGCGGAGCTCTTGGCCGCAGCGGTGAAGTCGCGCGTGACCACCATCATTTCCGGCGGTACGGGCTCCGGTAAGACCACGATGCTGAACGCATTGTCGGCCTTCATCTCGGAAAAGGAGCGCTTGATCACCATCGAGGACGCGGCCGAACTGCAACTGCAGCAGCCGCATGTCGCCCGCATGGAGACGCGTCCGCCGAACATCGAAGGCAAGGGTGAAATCCGCCAGCGCGAGCTGGTCAAGAACGCGCTGCGCATGCGGCCCGAACGCATCATCCTCGGCGAGTGCCGTGGCGAAGAGGCCTTCGACATGCTGCAGGCGATGAACACCGGTCACGAAGGCTCGATGGCGACCATCCACGCCAACAATCCGCGCGAAGCGGTCTCGCGTCTCGAGCAGCTGATCGGCATGGCCGGATTGCCAATGACGATTGCGTCGACCCGCGGCCAGATCGCGGCCGCGATCCGCATGATCGTGCAGTTGCAGCGCATGTCCGACGGCAAGCGCCGCGTCACCTCCGTGGCCGAGATCACCGGCATGGAAGGCGACATCGTGCAGATGCAGGAAATCTACAAATACGTTCGCACCTCGACCGCCGAAGACGGCACCGTGCAGGGCCACTTCCAGGCGACCGGCGTGCGGCCGCGCTTCCTCACTGATCTCGCCGCCAAGGGCATCAAGATTCCGGGCAGCTATTTCGATCCCGGTCAGCCGCTGTAGCCGCCATGCCAGCGCTCGACTCCGTCTATGTGGTTTGCTTCTTCGTCGCCGGCTCGGTCGTGCTGTTCGTCGAGGCGATGTATCTGCTGTTCTTCTCGGCCTCCTCCTATCGCAAGGAGATCAATCGCCGCCTGAAGCTGATGAAGAACGAGCCGGACCGCGAAAGCATCCTGGTGCAGTTGCGGCGCGAGCGCGGTCTCACCGGCGGCGGCGACTACCGGCTGCCGCTGGTCGCCCTCAATCGGCTGGTGCTGCAATCCGGCGTCACCATCGGCATCGGGCGGCTCGCAATCCTGGTCGCCATTGGCGGGTTGTTTGCGTTCACGGCTGGTGTGTTCCTGCGCGGCGACATCTTGCAGGGCGCCTTGATCGGTCTGTTCAGCGCGACCGCGCTGCCGTTGCTGGTCCTGCGGATCATCCGTGGCCGCCGCCTCAAGAAATTCGCGGAGCAATTTCCTGACGCGATCGACATGATGGTGCGCAGCCTGCGCGCCGGCCATCCGGTCCCGGTCGCCGTCACCATGGTGGGGCGTGAATTGCCTGATCCGGTCGGCACCGAATTCGGCGTCGTGGCGGATGAGATCACCTACGGGGCCGATCTCGAAACCGCGATGCGAAATCTCTACTTCCGCTGCGGTCAAGACGATTTGCCGCTCTTCGTCACCGCGGTCGCGATCCAGACCTCGACCGGCGGCAATCTGAGCGAGATTCTCGAAAACCTCTCCGCCGTCATCCGCATGCGTTTCAAGATGCGGCGCAAGATTCGCGCGCTCGCAGCCGAAGGCCGCGCCTCTGCGCTGATCCTGTCGTCGCTGCCGTTCGGCATGTTCTTCGTCATCTGGTTCGTGGCGCCAAATTTCTATTCCAGCGTCTGGGATCAGCCCATCACCAAGATCGCGATCGCCATCGCGATCTGCTGGATGAGCATCGGTAATTTCATCATGTACCGGCTCGTGAATTTCAGGATCTGATGATGAGCCTGTTCGCCGATCCAGCCATGACGGCCGTGATGCTCCTCGTCTTCGCGATGACGACGACGGCCGCATTCACGGTGATGAAGTTCGTGCGCGTCCACGGTGCCGTCAAGCGGCGCGCCGCCGAACTCAGCGTTGGGCCCGGAGAAGCCGGCCGCCGCGGTTTGCGCAGTTCGAGCTTCAAGGCGGCGCAGAAGATCATCGAATATACCCAGAAGCATTATTCCGCCGCCGACACCAAGGACATGAAAGTCCTGCGCAAGCGGATGATGCAGGCCGGTATCTACGATCCGCGCGGCGTGGCCTATTTCTTTCTCACCCGTACCGCGCTGGCGATCGGTCTGAGCGCAGGCGCGTTCTTCTTCGCCCCGATCCAGCAGGGTGAGGCAACGTTCTGGCTCGTCCTGGGTGGTGCCGGCATCTTCGGCTATCTGGCGCCGAGCTTCTATCTCGACAACCGCATCAAGGCGCGGAAGCTGGAGCATCAGTCCGGCTTTCCGGATTTCATGGACCTGCTCGTGGTCTGCGCCGATGCCGGTTTGAGCATGGAAGCCTCGCTCGACCGGGTCGGCCGCGAGCTTGGCGATTCCTATCCATCGCTCTGCGCCAACCTTCACATGGCCAATCTCGAGATCCGTGCCGGCCGCACCATGACGGAGGCGCTGGAGCACCTCGCCGACCGTCTTGGGCTCGAGGAGGCGCGCTCGTTCTCGACCCTGATCACGCAATCGGAAGAACTCGGTTCGAGCATCACCGAAGCGTTGCGGGTCTATAGCGACGACATGCGCCACAAGCGACTGTCGCGGGCCGAGGAGAAGGCTTATGCGCTCCCGGCCAAGCTTTCGGTCCCGCTGATGCTGTTCGTCTTTCCGGTGCTGTTTGTCGTCATCCTGCTGCCGGTCTTCGTCCGGCTCTATACCGGCGCCTACTGAGCCCTTTTTGGAAGCCGGCCAGCCGTTAAGCTTTTCAAATTACAGGAAATTTCCGGGTGTTTTGGCTCCCCCAGGTGCCGGAATACGGTAAATTTTAACTCTCGTGCCCTAGGTTTTGGGTTGTTGTCCGGTTGCAGTAGGCAGGCCGGGCGGCGCGTGTGCTTGCCCCGTGACGACGGGGCCCGGAACCTGTGATGCGTATCCGTTTTGCCCGATTTGTCCTCGTTTCTGCGTGCCTGATTGGGCTTGCGGCCTGCGAGACGACCAAGAACGCGGAGGTCGCCAGCACGGCTGACCCGACCGCGGCCGCACCTGACGATGAGGTCGCGACCGGATCGATCGGCGATTCCTCGCGCGGCGCAAACCCAGTTCTGCTGGGCCAAAACCCCTACGACGATCTCAGCGTCGGCAAGAAGTTTTATCGTGCCGCGCAATACGGCAACGCCGAGAAGCACTTCCGCCGCGCGGTCGAGCGCAACGCCAAGGATGCTGAGGCCTGGCTCGGGCTGGCCGCGTCCTACGACCGGCTCAAGCGTTTCGATCTTGCCGATCGTGCGTATGAGCAGGTGGTGAAGCTGATTGGGCCGACAGCCGAGATCCTCAACAACCAGGGTTATTCCTACATCCTGCGCGGCGATCATCATCGGGCGCGGGCCAAGCTCCTCGAGGCGCAGGCCAAGGATCCGACCAATCCTTACGTCAAGAACAACCTCGATCTGCTGGATGAAAGCTTCGCCAAGGCGAAATCCGTTCAATAGCGCAAACGCCTGATTTTCCGGCGCGGTTTGTTACAGCGATTTCATCTGGGGCGGGACCTTGCGGCACACCTGCCGCATTGAACCAGGCGATGCGAAAGCCCATATCCGTAAGGGTTTGCGTATTCGTGACCGGAGCAGCGGATGCTTGAGCTTCTGAAGAGCTTTGTCGCCGAGATCGGCAGCGGCGAAAAGCGCGCCGCCCATTTCGACGCCGGCGATTACCGGCTCGCGGCCGCGGCGCTCATGATTCATGTGGTCGGCATCGACGGCAACATCTCGGCGGCCGAGCGCGAGAAGCTGCACGCGGTGCTGAAATCGCAATTCGAGCTCGACGATGCGGCGACCGCGGCGCTGATCGATGCGGCGACGACGGCCGATCGCGACGCCGTCGATCTCTACGGTTTCACCAACAAGATCAACCGGGCGCTGGACGAGAGCGGACGCGCCCGCGTGGTCGAGATGATGTGGGAGCTGGTCTATGCGGACGGCCAAGTGACCGAGTTCGAGGACAACGTGGTGTGGCGCGCCGCCGACCTCCTCGGTATCCCATCCCGGCAGCGGATCGAGCTGCGCCGCAAGGTCGCAATGGAAGCCGGCAAGTCACCGGAGGACGCCTAAACCATCGGGCGCAGTAAATATGACCTCCCGGCGGCATGACTCTTGCAATAATATTCCAACCGGATAGTTGTTAAGAGAACACGATTCTGCAGCCGCCATGACCCTGCCAGTCCTGCTGATCCTGCATCAGGAGCATTCGACCCCCGGCCGTATCGGCAATGCGCTCCGCAAGCGCGGCTATCCGGTCGACATCCGAAAGCCCCGTTTTGGCGATCCGCTCCCCGAGACCATGGACGGGCATGCCGGCGCGGTCATTTTCGGCGGACCGATGAGCGCCAACGACGGCGACGATTTCGTCCGCAAGGAGACCGACTGGATCTCGGTCCCGCTGAAAGAGAACAAACCCTTCCTCGGCATCTGCCTCGGCGCCCAGATGATGGCGCGCAATCTCGGCGGCAACGTCAATCATCACGCCGATGGGCATGTCGAGGTCGGCTACTACCCGATCCGGCCGACGCCGGAGGGTCGCGCGGTCTGCGAGATGTGGCCCGATCACGTCTATCAATGGCACCGCGAAGGTTTCGATCTGCCGCGCGGCACGACACTTCTGGCGGAAGGCGATTCCTTTCCGGTGCAGGCATTCCGGCAAGGCAGCGGCTTCGGCATCCAGTTTCATCCCGAAGTCACCCACGCCATGATGTGCCGCTGGACCACGCGCGGACATGAGCGTTTGACGGCGCCCAATGCAAAATCGCGGCTCGCGCATTTCGAGGACCGCTGGGTGCACGATTATTCGATGCAGAACTGGCTCGTGAGCTTTCTGGATTACTGGCTCGACCAGCCGAGCGTCGCGAAAGAGCAAAAATCCGCTGTCGCGCAATCAGTCTGAGCTTTTCGCTTCCTCGCGGCGGAAGCGGTCGACATTGCGCAGCGCTGGAAAGAGTTTTGCCCAGAGCGCGACCACGATCAGCGTTCCGATCCCGCCCAGCACCACCGATCCGACCGCGCCGAACCAGTGCGCATTGAGGCCCGCGCGGAATTCGCCGAGCTGGTTGGAGGTGCCTATGAAGAGGAAGTTCACCGCCGACACCCGCCCCCGCATGGCATCCGGCGTTTCGAGCTGCACCAGGGTGTGCCGCACCACGACGCTCACCATGTCGGCGGTGCCGGTGCAGAACAGCGCGAAGATCGCAAGCGGCAGCGATGTCGAGAAGCCGAACAGGATCGTCGCCGCGCCGAAGATCGCAACCGACGTCAGCATGATGGGACCGACCCGCCGGGTCAGTGGCCAGCGCGACAGCACGAGCGCGGTGCAAAGCGCCCCGACTCCGGGCGCGGCGCGCAGCATCCCGAGCCCCCATGGGCCGGTCTGGAAAATATCCTGCGCATAGACCGGAAGCAGCGCGACAGCGCCACCGAACAGCACCGCGAAGAGATCGAGCGAGATCGCACCGAGCACGATCGGGTTGCGGCCAATGAAGGTCAGGCCGGCCGTCAGCACCTGGATGCTGATCGGCTCGCGCCGGATCGGGGCGCGCTCGATGCGGATCAGCGAGATGAGGATCGCGGCAAATACGAAAAGCGTGGCGCACAACGCATAGACGATCGCGGTGTCGAAGACGCCGAGCAGGACGCCGCCGAGCGCCGGACCGGCAATCGACGCGGCCTGATTGGCGGACGCCGATCCGGCGAGCGCGCGTTGCAGGATCGCAGGCGGCACCAGATTGGGCAGCAGCGCCTGCTGGGTCGGTGCTTCGAAAGCGCGGCCGGCGCCGATCAGGATCACGATCCCCAGGATGAAATCGCGTGTCAGCATGTCGGTGGCAGTGCCAACCGCGAGCAGCGTCATCGCGGCGGCCTGGAGCGCTTGGCAGAGCCTCACGATATTGCGGCGGTCGTAACGGTCGGCGAAATGTCCGGCCGGCAGAATGAACAGGATGGCCGGAATGAACTGCGCCAATCCGACCAGCCCCAGGTCGAGCGCGCTCTTGGTCAGTTCATAGATCTGCCAGCCGACCGCGATCGTTTGCATCTGGATCGCAAGCGTGCCGGAAACCCGCGCCAGCCAGAAGAAGACGAACGGGCGGTGATCCAGGAGCGAGGAAGATTGATTCAACTTTGCAACCCGTCGGAGGGCGGGCGGTTGGTGGAGCCGAGCGGGATCGAACCGCTGACCTCCTCATTGCGAACGAGGCGCTCTCCCAGCTGAGCTACGGCCCCAACCGATCGCGAAGTCCGTAAACCAGCCAAAATACCAGTCCACGGTGGCGCAAGGACACAAGCCGCCCCGGCGCAATTTCAAGCAAGAGCGGCCATTTACGGCCCAGGGTCCGGACTGTCAAGGATGCCGCCGGGGCGGCCTTCCGGGCCGCTTTAGCAAGGCCGGACCCTGCTTGTTCGCAGGGCCTCGAACCGCTACATCTTGCGCAGCCTTTTCAACCCCTTGCGATCGAAGGCCATGCGCTCAGTCCTTTACATCATCCTGATTGCCCTCGACATCTATGTCTGGCTCTTGATCGCCTCCGCGATCCTGTCGTGGCTGGTCGCCTTCAACGTGGTGAACACCCGCAACCAGTTCGTCGGGATGGTGGGAGACTTCCTCTACCGCATCACCGAGCCGGCGCTGCGGCCGATCCGCTCGATCCTTCCCAATCTCGGCGGCATCGACATCTCGCCGATCGTGCTCATCCTTCTCATCTTCCTGATCAAGGACATCATCGTCCGCTACATCTATCCGAACGTCTTCTAGTTCCGGAGCGTGGTGGCGGATGTTCCCTGGACGATCACGGCCGAGGGACTGATGCTGAGCGTTAGGCTCACGCCCCGGGGCGGCCGCGATGCGATCGATGGCGCCGAGACGCTGGCCGACGGACACGCGATCCTCAAAGCGCGTGTTCGCGCCGCGCCGACCGAAGGTGAAGCAAATGCGGCGCTGATCCGGCTTCTGGCGAAGACACTCGATGTCGCGCCCAGGCAGGTGAGCGTCGTCGCCGGAACGACGGCGCGGATCAAACGGGTGATGATCGAAGGCAACAGCGCGGCGCTTGCCGCCGCCTTGACGGGAATGACGGGTAAGCCATGAGCGCGCAAATCATCGACGGCAAAACAATTGCGGCCGCGCTGCGGGCGAAGGTCGCCGCGCAGGTCGCGCAGCTGACCAACAAGGGAATCGTGCCGGGGCTTGCGGTCGTCCTGGTGGGCGACAATCCGGCGAGCGCCGCTTACGTCCGCACCAAAGGCAAGCAAACAGTCGAAGCCGGCATGCGATCCTTTGATCATCGTTTGCCGGAAAGCGCGTCCGAAGCCGACGTGCTGGCGCTGGTGCAGAAGCTCAATGCGGACGCGGCCGTTCATGGGATCCTGGTGCAATTGCCGCTCCCCAATCAGATCGACAGCCAGAAGGTTCTGGCGGCGATCGATCCCCGCAAGGACGTCGACGGGTTCCATCCCCTGAATGCCGGCAAGCTCGCGACCGGCTTGCCCGCGCTCGTGCCCTGCACGCCGGTCGGCTGCGTCATGCTGGCCAAGACCGTGCACGCCTCTCTGGCCGGGCTTGAAGCGGTGGTGATCGGCCGTTCCAACATCGTCGGCAAGCCGCTGGCACAATTGCTCCTCACCGAGAACACCACCGTCACGGTGGCGCATTCGCGGACGCGCGATCTGCCGGCTGTCTGCCGCCGCGCCGATCTTCTGTTCGCTGCGATCGGAAAGCCCGAGATGGTGCGGGGCGACTGGATCAAGCCGGGCGCGACGGTGATCGACGTCGGTATCAACCGGGTGCCGGCTGACGAAGGCAAGACCCGGCTGGTCGGCGACGTCAATTTTGCGGAGGCTTGCGCGGTCGCGGGGGCGGTGACGCCGGTGCCGGGCGGTGTCGGCCAGATGACGGTCGCGTGCCTGCTGGCGAACACGCTGCAGGCCGCGTGCATGATCGCGGGCCTCCCGGCGCCGAAGCTTTAGCCGGCTCCCCCCAAAAACGAGAAAGGCCGGCGCAAGGCCGGCCACGGTCACTCACGGATGGAAGGAACGCCCTACGCCTGCCAGGCGAAGGCGACCTTATCGAGCACCTTGGTGCCGAACCGCTCCGAGGAGCGGGCAACCGCGCGGCCGCCGAGCGCACGATAGAATTCCACCGCCGGCTCATTGTCGGACAGCGCCCAGACCACCAAGGTCTTCAGACCGCTTTGCGCGAGATCACGGCGGGCCGCGGCGAAGAGACGCCGGCCAAAGCCGAGCCCCTGGAACTCAGGCCGCAGATAGAGTTCGTAGACCTCGCCGTCGTAAAACAGGCTGCGGGCGCGGTTGCGGCCGTAGTTCGCGTAGCCCGCGATATTGTCCCCGAACGCCATCAGAGCGATCCTGCTGCCCTTGCGGATCGCGCTGTCCCACCAGTCGGGGCCGCGGCGATTGATCAGCTTTTCGAGCTCGGTGCCGGGAATGATGCCTTGATAAGCCGTCCGCCACGCTTCGTCATGCGTCTCCGCGACTGCTTGCGCATCTGCGGCCTTGGCCCGACGAATCTCAATGAGGACGGTGCTCATATCCGCATATGAGCGCGGCCAATGTCGGCCATCAAGCCCTACGTTTAATGATCGGTTAACAGTGTGGATTATTTGCATCACTCTGAGCAGAACTCTCACAATTCTCGGCATTTGGAATCTGTCGCTGTGAATTTTGGTGTCGCAAAACGAAACATGTTTTGTCTCGTAGCGGTGTGCTTAACGCTGCTCGCGAGTGTCACGGCGCAGGCGGCAGGCGAATCACCCGGACCGCGCGGCAGCGAGGAAGGACCCTACCGGCGTCAGGTCTGGCTCGTTCCGTCGCCCGAACCCGGAACATTGATGCGCGCCACGCTGCTGCGGCCGCCCGGGCCGGGACCGTTCCGGCTTGCGATCATCAATCATGCGTCGACCCAGAGCGCCGAGCAGCGCGCCAAGTTTCCGGTTCCCGCCCCTGCCGCAGCGGAATGGTTTGTGCAGCGCGGCTACGCGGTCCTCTCACCGCTGCGGCCGGGCCATGGCGAGACCGGTGGGCGCTATCTCGAGGATCAGCGCGGCTGCGACAATGCTGACTATCGCGGCTCCGGACTCGCGACCGCCGAAAGCATCCAAACGGCGATCGATTTCATGCTCCGCCAGCCGTTCGTGGAGAAAGCGGGCGTCGTCGTGATTGGCCAATCGGCCGGCGGCTGGGGCGCGCTCGCGCTCGCAAGCCGCAATCCGCGCAGCGTCGGCGCGGTGATCAGCTTCGCGGCCGGACGTGGCGGCCGGATCGACAACAAGCCGGGCGCCAATTGTGCGCCCGAACGGCTGGTGGATGCGGCGCGCCGCTTTGGCGAGACCGTGCGGGTTCCGGTGCTGGCGATCTATGCGGAGAACGACACGTTCTTCGCTCCGGTTTTGTCGAAGCGCGTGATCGAAGCTTTCAGGCTGGGTGGCGGGCGGGCCGAATACCGGCTGCTGCCGGCTTTCGAGAACGAAGGCCATTATCTGTTCGAGCGCCCGAGCGGGATCGCGGTCTGGGGACCGGTGGTGCAGGACTTTTTGGTTCGGCTGCGCTGAACGCGATGAGCATTAAGAGTGCGAATTGGAAGCGGTTGCCGACCTCGGGTGATGACGGACACTCTCTGTTGTCAAAAAAAATCGGCGCCGCAGTCTGTGGCGCCCATCGTCGATGATTTCTGAAGCGGCAATCTTTAGAGGTTCATACGCTCAGGGATAAAGCGAAAGATTGTAGATACGGCTGGACTGCCGGTCACCATCCTTGGTCTTGTAGTTGACGCGGAAGGTGAGTTTGCTGTGCGACTGTTCTTTTATGTCACCGGCCTTGATGACGAGCATTCCGCCCGGCACTTTGTCTGTGCAGCTTCGGCGCTCGGGCTTCACGGGCTGCTCGCGAATGGTGACGGTGACTTCCGATGGACCTTCGAGAATATCGATCCCTCCGAAATTCGTCAGCTTCGACCGGCAGTCACGTGCGATCCAATAGACGGTTCCGAGTTCCGCCGATTCTCCGCTCTTGAGTGCGATCCCCTTTTCCTGTGCCGGGGCGTGGTCGCTCGATGAGACGATCGCCAGCACAAAAGAGCCGGCAGCCAGCAGTGCGGTCAAGATACGCATCAGTGTCTCCGGGAGCTTCGGCCTGTATCAGGGATAAAGAGCTAGATTGAAGATGCGGCTGAGCTGGCGGTCGCCGTCTTTGGTTTTGTAATTGATACGAACATTGAGATTGCTCAGGCTGGGATCTTCGATACCCTTAGCGCTGATCACTAGGATGCCGCCGGGCTCTCTGCTCGGACATTTGTCTCCGCGGTTCATGACCATCGCCGGCTTAATAATGACGGTGACTTCCGGCGGACCCTCGATCACTTCGGCTTCCGGCGTCGCCTTGAGGATCGACCTGCAGTTCACCATCCAGAACACTTGGCCGATTTCGGTGCTCTCACCGTTTTTCAGCGTGATGGTCGACGCACCAAAAGTAACAGACTGAGCCACTGAGGAGCCGCTCGAAAAGACAAGAGCGCCCACAGCCAAAGCAGCGAAAGCAATTCCGCGCATGACGTCCCCCCTCGTGAACGGCGCCCTAAAGGGCACCGAGTCATGCGGCATTCTAGCGCAGACCGCGCATACCGAAAAGGGTGGGGTTCCGGAAACTCAACCGAGCGAAGTATGGACCGGCGCAGCCGGTTCACGCTGTCACAAAAGGGGAAATTGGAGCGGGCGGAAAGGAGTTGAACCCTCGCCTCAACCTTGGAAGGTCGCGCTCTGCCGTTGAGCTACGCCCGCGTTGCTGACGACCATAACGGCCGCCGGGCGCAGGGCAACGAGAGACGGTCGGTATCGTAAACGCGGCGCATAGCGGATTGAAGAATCTCGCCAAAATACGTCGCAAGGGTTGCGGACACGGCGGCTCGCAGCCAACCGAGAACGCCCGGATCGGGCCGCCCTAGGCCTCGGCGGCTTCCCGCGCGCGTTCTTCCTTCTTGCGCTCGTTCGGATCGAGCTGCTTCTTGCGCAGCCGGATCGACTTCGGCGTCACCTCGACCAGTTCGTCGTCCTCGATATAGGCGAGCGCCTTTTCGAGCGTCATGCGGATCGGCGGCGTCAGCCGCACCGCTTCGTCCTTCGACGTGGTGCGGATGTTGGTGAGCTTCTTGCCCTTGAGCACGTTGACTTCGAGATCGTTGTCGCGCGTGTGTTCGCCGACGATCATGCCGCGATAGACCTTCCAGCCCGGCTCGATCATCATCGGGCCGCGATCTTCCAGATTCCACAACGCGTAGGCGACGGCTTCGCCCGCGTCAGTCGAGATCAGTACGCCGTTGCGGCGGCCCATCACCTCGCCCTTGTAGGGCGCGTAGCCGTGGAACAGCCGGTTCATGATGGCGGTGCCGCGCGTGTCGGTGAGCAACTCACCCTGATAGCCGATCAGGCCGCGGGTCGGCGCGTAGAACAGGAGCCGCGTGCGATGGCCGCCAGACGGCTTCATCTCCATCAGCTCGGCTTTGCGCTCCGACATCTTCTGCACCACGATGCCGGAATGCTCCTCGTCGACGTCAATCACGACTTCTTCGATCGGCTCGGTCACGCCGCCCGCGTCGTCCTTCTGCAACAGAACCTTCGGACGCGAGACTGAAAGCTCAAAGCCTTCGCGCCGCATCTGTTCGATCAGGATGCCGAGCTGCAATTCGCCGCGGCCCGCGACCTCGACCGAATCGCGCTCGTCGGTCTCGGTGACGCGGAGCGCAACATTGCCTTCGGCCTCGCGGAACAGGCGGTCGCGGATCATGCGGCCCGTTACCTTGTCGCCTTCAGTGCCGGCGAGCGGCGAATCGTTGACGCGGAACGTCATCGCGAGCGTCGGTGGATCGATCGGCTGCGCCGGAATCGGCTCGGTCACGTCGGGCGCGCAGAGTGTGTTGGACACAGTCGCCTGCGGCAACCCCGCCAGCGCGACGATGTCGCCAGCCTCGGCTTCATCGACCGGGCTTCGCTCAAGCCCGCGGAACGCCAGCACCTTGGTGACGCGGCCTTCCTCGATGAGCTTGCCGGTACGGTCGAGTGCGCGGATGACTTGGTTCGGCTTGATGGTGCCCGAGGTGATGCGTCCAGTGATGACGCGGCCGAGATACGGATTGGCTTCCAGGATGGTGCCGAGCATCCGGAACGGACCTTGCTCGATCGTCGGCTCCTTGACGTGACGCAGCACGAGATCGAACAGCGGCGTCATCGATTCCTTGGGGCCTTCGAGCTTCTCGGCCATCCAGCCTTCTTTCGCCGAACCGTAGAGGATCGGGAAATCGAGCTGGTCGTCGCTGGCGTCGAGCGCCGCGAACAGATCGAACACCTCGTTGACGACTTCGACCGGACGCGCGTCCGGTCGGTCCACCTTGTTGATCACAACGATCGGCTTCAGCCCCATCTTGAGGGCCTTCGACACCACGAACTTGGTCTGCGGCAGGGGGCCTTCGGCGGCGTCAACCAGCACCAGGGCCCCGTCCACCATGTTCAGGATGCGCTCGACCTCGGCGCCGAAATCGGCGTGGCCGGGGGTATCGACGATGTTGATGCGGGTGTCGTGCCAGAGGATCGAGGTCGCCTTGGCGAGGATCGTGATCCCGCGCTCGCGCTCCAGATCGTTGGAATCCATCGCCCGTTCGGCAACCTTCTGGTTCTCACGGAAAGAGCCGGATTGCTGCAACAGCCGGTCGACCAGGGTGGTCTTGCCGTGGTCGACGTGGGCGATAATGGCGATATTTCGCAGTTTCATAGGATTTCCAAACGAAGAGCGCGGCCCTCTCGGGCGCTGATAAAATGCCGGCGGACTTTGGATTCGGGACACTTACGGCCCGCGCGCGGGATATAGGCGACCTGACGGGCCGGGGCAATGACATAAAGGACTGGCGTAAAGGGCGGATTACCCGGTTTTTGAGCCCGGAACCGGTGCCTTTTCGATGTCTGGGGCGTTAGGCTAGGCCAACTGCCCTGGCAACCGGAAAGGGACGTCATGAGAGCCAAATTGACCGGCGAAGCGCGCAAAGCGGCGCTCGCCAAGCTCACCGGCTGGAGCGAAGTCAGCGGCCGCGACGCCATCGCCAAGAAATTCGTCTTCAAGGATTTCAATGCCGCCTTCGGCTTCATGACGCGGGCCGCGCTGGTGGCCGAAAAGCTCGACCATCATCCCGAATGGTTCAACGTCTACAAGACCGTCGAGGTGACGCTCTCGACCCATGACGCGGGCGGGGTGACGGAACTCGACGTGAAGCTCGCCGACACCATGAATCAGCTGGCCGGCTAGCATCTTGCGTTCGCCTTATTGCCTGACCATGTGAACGTGATGTCGTACGGGGACACATCCAGCATCGAGCGCGACGAGGCGCGGGTCCGGGAGGGATTCTGGCCCAAACTCAAGCGCTTTGCGGCGAAGCTCCCGTTCGCCGAGGACCTGCTGACGGCCTATTACTGCGCTTTCGACAGCGAAACTCCGTTGCGGGTGCGGGCCGTGCTGCTGGGCGCGCTCGCCTATTTCGTCCTGCCGTTCGATTTCGTTCCGGATTTTCTTCCGATCCTCGGATTCACCGACGATGCGGCGGTGCTGGCTGGCGCGCTCAAGCTCGTGCTCGACAACATCCGCCCGGAACATCGCGACGCGGCGCGCGAGACGCTGCGAAGCCTGTAGGCGCTAAGCGATCAGGGTCGCAGGATCGCTTTTCCCATCACCTTGCGGGATGCGATGTCCTTGAGCGCCTGCGCGGTCTCTTCGAGCGGGTAGGCGGCGTGCACGTGCGAGGACAATTTGCCTTCCGCGCACCATCGCACCAGGTCACCAAGTGAATCCCGCTGCGCCGTCGGATCGCGCGCTACCCATGAGCCCCAGAATACACCAAGCACGTCGCAGCCTTTCAGCAGCACCAGATTGAGCGGCAGTTTTGGAATCTCGCCGGCCGCGAAGCCGACCACGAGAAAACGTCCGCACCAGGCGATCGAACGCAGCGCCGCTTCGGCGTAGGCGCCGCCGACCGGATCGTAGATCACGTCGATGCCGCGTTCGCCACCGAGACGCTTGAGCGCGTCGCGCAGATCTTCCTTGGCGTAATTCACGCCATCGTCGGCGCCATGCTGGCGTGCGAATGCGACCTTCTCGTCGGATGACGCGCAGGCGATCACGCGCGCGCCCATCTGCTTGCCGAGTTCGACCGCAGACAAGCCGATGCCGCCAGATGCGCCCAGCACCGCAAGCGTCTCGCCAGGCTTCAGGCGGGCGCGGTCGCGCAACGCATGCAGGCTCGTCCCATAGGTGACGGTGAGACCGGCGGCACGATCGAACTCCAGATTGTCTGGGATAGGAACCAGCTTGCTGGCCGCAACCGCGATCTTCTGCCGTGCCGCGCCGTAGCCGCTATAGCCGAGCACGCGGTCGCCGGATTTGAAGCCGCCGACGCCCGCGCCGACACTTTCGACCACGCCGGCGAACTCGGCGGCGGGTGAAAACGGGAAGGGCGGCTTGGTCTGGTACTTTCCGGCGATGATGAGGGTGTCGAAGAAGTTCAGGCCCGCCGCATGAATGCGGACAATCGCCTCGCCTGGCGCCGCCACCGGATCGGGAATGTCCTGCAATTGCAGATCATCTGGGCCGCCGGGCTGGGTGCAGAGAACGGCTTTCATGCGATTGTGCCATCCGGGAAAGGAAAGCCGGTATCTAGCACGCGCTCGCTCGGGCGGTCCTATCCCTTTGCGTTGGCTCAGGAGATTCGCCTTCACATTGCCGATTTCGTGAATTAACCCGGCTATATTATTGTTGTGGTCATAAACGGCCGACCTGCCGGAGTTCCGATGAGCCGATTTTTCCTGCCGCTGATTGCCATCGCCGTCCTGGCTCTTCCGGCCGCCTCCTGGGCGCAACAGAATAAGCCAAAACCCGCCGCTCCCGCCAAGCCCGCTGCGCCGGCGAAGCCTGCCGCGGCGGCGAAGCCCGCTGCTCCTGAGCAGCCGCCTGCAATCGGAGGCGTTCAGCCGACACTGCTCGGCCAATTTGGCGACTGGGGCGCCTATACGGCTTCGCCCGCCGGGCGGAAGGTCTGCTTCGCGCTCGCCAAACCGGCCTCTTCGGCCACCAATCCGCCCAACCGGCCGCGCGATCCGCCCTTCTTCTTTGTCTCGACACGCCCCTCCGAGAAGGTGAAGGACGAGGTTTCGATCATCATCGGCTATGCGTTCAAGCCGAATTCCGATGCGACCGTCGACGTTGGGGGCGCAAGCTTCGGCCTCTATACCCAGAATGACGGGGCCTGGATCAAGAATGCCGCCGAAGAGGCCAAAATGGTGGATGCCTTGCGCCGGGGCTCCGACGCGGTGGTGAAGGGCGTGTCGGGACGCGGCACCCAGACGACCGATACCTTCTCGATGAAGGGACTCGGGCAGGCGCTCGATCGCGTCGCGCAGGAATGCAGATAGCGTCCCGATCCCCTATATTGTCATCACCGCAGCCTTGAGCCGGCGACAGCCGGCCGAACAGATATGACCGCAACCGCCCCGTTCGTCGAACTCGAAAAGACCCCGCTTGAGCGCTATGTGCCGCCGGCCAAGCCCTCTCTGGTCGGGCTGTCGCGCGCCGCACTGGCCGAAGCGCTGCTCGGCATCGGGGTGAAGCCTGCCCAGACCAAGATGCGGGTGCAGCAGATCTGGCACTGGATGTATGTGCGCGGCGTGCAGTCGTTCGACGAGATGACGAGCGTCTCGAAAGAACTGCGTGCGACGCTCGACACCCATTTTACGCTGGCGCGTCCCGAGGTCGTGGCCGAGCAGATCTCGGTCGACGGCACCCGCAAGTGGTTGTTGCGGCTTCCCGGCGAGCATGAGGGCGAACGTCCGCATGAAGTCGAGTGCGTTTACATTCCGGAGACCGATCGCGGCACGCTTTGCGTCTCCAGTCAGGTCGGTTGCACGCTGACCTGCGCGTTCTGCCACACTGGGACGCAGCGGCTGGTGCGCAATCTCACGCCCACCGAGATCGTCGGGCAGATCATGATCGCGCGCGACCGGCTTTCGGATTGGGCCAAGGAACCGAGCACTGACGGCGTGCGGCTCGTCTCTAACATCGTGATGATGGGGATGGGTGAGCCGCTCTACAATTTCGACGCGGTGCGTGACGCGCTGCTTGTCGTCGCCGATGGCGACGGCCTGAGCATCTCGCGACGGCGGATCACGCTTTCGACCTCGGGCGTGGTGCCCAATATCGAGCGCGCCGGGGCCGAGATCGGGGTGATGCTGGCGATTTCGCTGCACGCGGTGCGCGACGAATTACGCAACGAACTGGTGCCGCTCAATCGCAAATACCCGATCGCGCAGTTGCTGGAAGCCTGCCGCAATTATCCGGGACTCTCCAATGCGCGCCGCATCACGTTCGAATACGTGATGCTGAAAGGCGTCAACGATTCGCTCGAAGACGCGCGCTCTTTGGTGCGGCTCCTGAAAGGGATTCCTGCCAAGATCAATCTGATCCCGTTCAATCCCTGGCCGGGCTCGCGCTACGAATGCTCGGATTGGGACCAGATCGAGAAGTTCTCCGAGGTGGTCTTCAACGCCGGCTACGCGTCGCCTGTGCGCACGCCGCGCGGGCGTGACATCTTGGCGGCCTGCGGCCAGCTGAAGAGCGCCACCGAAAAGTTATCCGCCCGTGAGCGCATGGCATTGCGCGCCATGGCGATGACGGATTGAATCTCCCCTCCTGAGTCGGAACGGACTTGAGCGATGAGCCTCTTCTTTCGCATCCTGATGGTGCTGTTCGCGCTCGTCGTCGCCGTGATGGCGGCGGGGGTGGCGATCGCGGCCGGCATGTTCGTTCCCGATTGGGGAATGATGGAAACCGATCCGATGGACCGGGCGATGTTTTTCGTGGTGGCTTTCTTCGCCACGAGTTTCGCCGGCATGACCGCATTCGTGCCCGCCCTGCTGGCCGTGATCGTGGCCGAGGCGCTCAACCTGCGGTCCTTCCTCTATTACGGGACGGCGGGCGGTGTGATCGGGCTCCTGGGCTATTTCGGCTCCAACATCTCGACCCGGCTGGAGGACACGACCGATATCACGCCGGTCGGCCACAGCCTCGAACTGGTCGCGGCGGCGGGCATCATCGGAGGCCTGGTCTACTGGCTTTTGGCGGGCCGGAACGCCGGACGATGGCGCGAGACCGGCGGCTTTTGAGGATTTTGCGCGCCTATTGTGCGGATTCTGGCCGGTGTAACGGCCGGACGGCGTGCTAGAAGAGGCCGGAAAGAAGGACCTTCCGGTGGACGACCCGAACAGGACATTCACGCTCAACGATCTCGCCGCGCGGGTGAAAGAACGCGCGTCCGCGAGCGCCGACACGTCCTACACGCGCAAGCTGCTCGATAAAGGCATCGGCCATTGCGCCAAGAAGCTCGGCGAGGAAGCGGTCGAGACCGTGATCGCGGCGGTTAGCGAAGACCGCGAGCGGTTCGTCTCGGAGACCGCCGATCTACTCTATCATCTCCTGGTCGTGCTCGAGGCGCGGGGCGTGCCGCTCGCCGAGGTCGAAGCCGCGCTTGCGACGCGCCTGAGCCGGTCGGGCTTGGAAGAAAAAGCCTCGCGCAGGTCGTGATGGAGCAACGAGCCGAAAACGGCGTTTCGCCATTCCGGAGCTTCTTGCGATCCGAATGGGCGGCGCTGCGCGACGACACGCCGATGACATTGACGCCGGCGGAAGTCACCGCGCTGCGTTCGATGCACGACCGACTCGACATCGCCGAGGTTGAAGACATCTATCTGCCGCTCTCGCGCCTGCTTTCATTCTATGTGGCGGCAACGCAGCGGCTGTTCCTCGCCCAGCAGGGTTTCCTCGGCACGACCGACGTGAAGATGCCCTACATCATCGGAGTCGCGGGTTCGGTTGCGGTCGGCAAATCGACCACCGCCCGCGTGCTGCAAGCCCTGCTGGCGCGCTGGCCGAACACGCCCAAGGTCGATCTCGTGACCACCGATGGCTTTCTCTATCCGAACGCCGTCCTGACGCGCGAGAAGCTGATGGAGCGCAAGGGTTTTCCGGAAAGCTACGATCTGCCGGAGCTTCTGCGATTCCTGTCGGGCATCAAAGCCGGACAGCGCCCGATGCGGGCGCCGATCTATTCGCATCTTGTGTATGACGTGATGCCGAACGGCTTCGTCGAGATCGATCGCCCCGACATTCTGATCGTCGAGGGCCTGAACGTGCTGCAGACCGGACGGTTGCCGAAGGACGGCAAGGCGATCCCGTTCGTGTCGGACTTCTTCGACTTTTCGGTCTACATCGACGCCGACGAGGACGTTTTGCAGAAGTGGTATGTTGATCGTTTCCTGACGCTGCGTGGTACTGCGTTCAGCGATCCAAAATCCTACTTCCACCGCTATTCGAAATTGTCGGATCAGGAAGCGGTCGACACGGCCTTGTCGATCTGGAATCGGATCAATCTCGTCAATCTGCGCGAGAACATCCTGCCGACCCGGCAGCGCGCGGATTTGATCCTCAAGAAGGAAGCGAGCCACCGCGTCACCGAGGTGGCGCTGCGGCGGCTCTGAGGTTTTGCCGCTAGGCGGCGAGCGGCTTCGGTTCTTCGAGCACGGCGGCGAGACGCTCGCGATCGAGCGGTTTCAGCAGGAAACCGTCCATGCCGGCTTCCAGACAGGCTTTCTGGTCTTCGGCAAACGCATTGGCGGTCAACGCGATGATGCGGGTGCGGGCGCTGTTTGATTGCGCTTCCGCGGCGCGGATGCGGCGCGTCGCCTCCATGCCGTCGAGGCCCGGCATCTGCACGTCCATCACGACGAGATCATAGGGCGTTCCGGCTGCGCGGGCGGCGAGCCATGACTCGATCGCGGCTTGTCCGCCGGTCGCGATGGTCGGACGATGTCCGAGCTTCGCGAGCAACGCGCGGACCAGGAGCGCGTTGATCTCATTGTCCTCGGCGACCAGGATCGAAAGGCCGCGGTCATTGCGTTCATGCCGCAGCGGCGCGTCATCAGTGTCGATTTGCGGGCCGCCGGCCGCGATCGCCGACAGCCGGGCCGCAAGCGAAAGCGCACGCACCGGCTTCACCAGATAGCCGCTGAATCCGTTCTGCTTGAGGTCGGCCAGCACATGGCGTTCGCCCGGCGTGGTCAGAAGCAGGCGCTGCGGAATGCTGTTCTCAGCCAGCCGACCGAGCGCCGCGATCGCCGCACTGCCGAGCGCCTGATCGGCCAGCAGGATGTCGTAGCGGCGTTCCGGAATGATGGCTGCCGCGACTTCAGTATCCGGCACCGCGCAGGTCTTGGCACCCCAACGGGTCAGCCGGCGCGCGAGCAGGGACGCCTCGATCGCGCCGGGCGCGACAATCATCACAGCCTTTCCGTTCAGGTCCGGTGCGACGAAATCCTGGTTCGCGGTTTCCTCCGCGGCCGGTAGCTTGATGCTGAATTCGAAAGCCGAACCGACGCCGGGCTGGCTTTCGACGCCGATGCGTCCGTCCATGCCCTCGACGATGCGTTTTGAGATCGCAAGCCCGAGCCCTGTGCCGCCGAATTTGCGGGCCGAGCTTCCATCGGCCTGCTCGAATTCTTCAAAGATCCGGTCGCGCTGATCTGGCGCGATCCCGATCCCGGTGTCACGCACCTGAAACGCAATCTCGCCCGGCCAGATGCCGGACTCGGCCACAACGCTCACGCCGCCTTTGTCGGTGAACTTGATGGCGTTGCCGAGGAGATTGAGCAGCACCTGCCGCAACCGCGCGACGTCACCGATGACGCGCTCGGGCAAGCGCTCGTCGACGTAGGATGCAATCTCCAGCCCCTTCGCCTGCGCGCGAGGCGCCAGAAGCTCGACCGCCTCTTCGACCAGGCCGGCGAGACGGAACGGCCGCGCTTCGAGCGCGAGCTTGCCGGCTTCGATTTTGGAGAAGTCGAGAATCTCTTCGATCAATGACAGCAGCGTTTCGCCCGAAGTCTTGGCGGCTTTCGCATAGGTGGCCTGTTCGGGCGTGAGCTTGGTGTCGAGCAGCAGGTCGGCCATGCCGAGCATGCCATTCAGCGGGGTGCGGATCTCGTGCGACACCATCGCGAGGAAGCGCGACTTGGTGCGGCTCGCTGCTTCGGCCTGATCACGGGCTTCGCCGAGCGCCTGCTCGGCCAGGGTGCGGTCGGTCACGTCGCGACCGACGCTCTGGATCTCGGTGCCGTGCGTGCCGCCACGTACCGCGACCTCGCGCCACGCCACCCACCGTTCGCCCGTCGCCGTCGCGATTTTCTGATCATGCGCGCGGGTGCCGTCGGGCAGCAGCGCCGTGTCGCCCTGTTCGATCAGGTCGAGCGCATAGTTGGTTCCAACGATGGTCTCGCGCGGCCGGCCCGCCAGTAGGCAGAACGCGTCGTTGGCGTAGGTGACGCAGCCTTGTGGATCGCGGCGCACGATGAGGTCGCCCTGCGCTTCGAGGAAGTTGCGGGCGCGGTCGCTTGCTTCCTTCAGTTCCCAGTTGCGATCCGAGAGTTCTTCGCACTGCGCTTCGAGCTTGCGGATCTTCGCTACCTGCCGCGAGCTGCGAAAAATCTGGAACGCGAGGACCATGCAGGCGGCTGCGAACAGCCCGGACGCGCCGATCGCGAACATGGTCGGATTGTAGGTGGCCTCTTCGGCACTCTGGACCTGTGAGGCAAGCCCGGCCATGAAGCCGATGACGATGGTCGCCACGTAAGCGCAGCTCAGAATGCGTGCCGCAATCCTGCGCACGCGGCTGCGCCCCCGGTTTTCCGGTTGAGCCTGCATGCCGACATCTTCCCTGTTTGCAGGTTTGCTCGACGAAGCGCTTCGTCTGCAACCTGTCGTTATCTCATGGGCATTTTGCCGGACGCATTCTTGAAATTCTGTTCAAGCGGCGCGCCGGCCGCATTCACCTGCGGGCAGGGTTGAGGAATGGTTGATCCATTCGCTCAATTTGCCTTCGATTTGAGACCTGGCGCGGCCAGGCGAGAATCGCGTTTTTGTTCTTCGATTCGAGGCTTGGCAGAGCCATCCGGAAATCGAACAGCGGGCGTTTACTTCGCGTCGCCGCGCTTGGCCTTCCACATCACGGCGAGGAGCGCGGCCGCATCCTGATGCGAGAAGCGCGCCGAGTGGACATAGAGCTTGTAGTCGGGGGCGTCGGCGGCGCGTGACAGCATGACGGTGACGTCGGGAGCAGCTTCGTCGGCATAGACCCGGACGGTCTTGAGTCCGCTCGCTGCCTTGCAGAGGTTGTTTTCGCTGGAATCGACGTCGTCCGCGATGGCGAAGTCGGCGGTCTCGGGCGTATCCACCATCTGCATGCGCAGATCGGCGGCCGCGGCCTCGCTACGCACCTTCACCCGGTAGTCGGGCGTCGCCGATTTGGATGACAGCTGGTAGGTCCACGACCCGGCCGTGAAGCAGGGTGTCTTCGGCGCCGCGAAGAAGGATTGCGCTCCCGCCGGTACGGCGACAAGCGATACCAGCAGCAATGTCTTTTGGAGCGTGTTCACGTCCGTCCCCCGACGAATAGAAGGTACGCCTCCACACCTAAGGGGGAAAATTTAAGACCGCGTTAAGGATCACCGCACTCGCGCGGGTGTTCAGGCGGCCCGGCGGATCTCGTCGGCCAAGGCCCGATACGACAGGGCCTCGGCGAGATGCACACGCCCCACCTTCTCGGCGCCGTCGAGATCGGCCAGCGTGCGGGCGACCCGCAGCACCCGGTGATAGCCGCGCGCTGACAATCGCATTACTTCCGAGGCGTCGCGCAGCAGTGACAATCCGCTCGCGTCCGGACGGGCAACGTCTTCCAGGACGCGGCCGGCGGCTTGTGCGTTGGTGCGCACGCCTGCGAGGCCAAGTGCTGCGTAGCGTTCGGCCTGCATGTCGCGGGCGCGCGCCACGCGGGCCGCGACTTCGGCGCTTCCCTCGGTGGGCGGCGGCAGGATCAGGTCGGCGGCCGTGACGGCCGGCACCTCGATATGGAGATCGATGCGATCGAGCAGCGGACCGGAAAGCCGCGTCTGATATTCGGCCGCGCAGCGCACATTCGGCCCGCGCTTGCATGTGAAGCCTGGATCGTTTGCGCGCCCGCAGCGGCATGGCGGCGACCAGCATGAAGCGCGCCGGATAGGTGACGCGATGGTTGGCGCGCGAGATCGCGACCTCGTCGGTCTCGAGCGGCTGCCGCAGCGAGTCGAGAACGCGCGCCTCGAATTCCGGCAGCTCGTCGAGAAAGAGGACGCCGTGATGCGCGAGCGAAATCTCGCCGGGCTTCGCCCGCAAGCCTCCGCCCACGAGCGCCGGCATGCTGGCCGAGTGATGCGGGCTGCGGAACGGACGTCGATTGGTGAGCGCGCCGTCGGCAATCTCGCCAGCGACCGATGCGATCATCGAGACTTCCAGCAATTCGGCGGGTGACAACGGCGGCAGGATCGACGGCAGTCGTGCGGCCAGCATCGATTTACCCGAGCCCGGCGGGCCGACCATCAGCAAGTTGTGGCCGCCAGCCGCCGCGATCTCGAGCGCGCGCTTGCCGCTCTCCTGGCCCTTGATGTCGGCGAGGTCGAGCGGGGTGACTTCGCTTTCGCGTATTTTCGGCGCAGGCCGCGTCAGCACCTGCGTACCCTTGAAGTGATTGGCGAGCTGAATGAGCGACGTCGGCGCGATGATCTCCATCTCGGGACTTGCCCATGCGGCCTCGGGTCCGCAGGCGCGCGGACAGATCAGGCCTTCGCCGCGCGCATTCGCGCCGATCGCGGCCGGCAGCACCCCGGCAACCGGCGCGAGCGTGCCGTCGAGGCCAAGCTCGCCCAGCACCGTAAAGCCCGCGACCGCGTCATGTGGGATCGCGCCGATCGCCGCCATCAGGCCGAGCGCGATCGGGAGATCGTAGTGGCTGCCTTCCTTCGGCAGATCGGCGGGTGCGAGGTTGATGGTGATGCGGCGCGCCGGCAGCGCGAGCCCCGATGCGACCAGGGCGGCGCGGACGCGCTCCTTGGCTTCCGACACGGCCTTGTCGGGCAGGCCGACGATATTGAAAGCCGGCAAGCCGGGTGCGACTTGCACCTGCACGTCGACGGCGCGCGCCTCGATGCCCTCGAACGCAACGGTCGATACGCGCTGGACCATGCCGGCTCCTGATGCCCCACAAGGCTAGCTCATAAGCCGAACCGCATCAAGAACATTTAGAGAACAAACGGTCTTCGTGCCATCAAAGCGCCGGCCAGGAGCTTCCCGATGAGCCGGCTTTTTATCGCTGCAGTCGTCCTTACGGCCGCCTATTCGACGCTTGCAGAAGCGCAGGCGGCGCCGGGGAATTGCGCCGAGCCTCGCAACCGGGCCGAGAGGGTGGTTTGCGGCCAGCAGGAACTGACGGCGCTCGACAAGGAAGTGACCCGGCTTTTGCGGCTCGCGCGCAAGGGTGCTCCCTTGCTGGGCACGCGCCGGAGGGCGCTGGCCGCCGCTCAGCGCGAATGGCTTGGCCGTCAAGGCGATTGCTGGAAATCCAAGGATCGATCCGGCTGTGTGCGCGACAGTTACATGGCGCGCATCCATGTGCTTCGGCGTGACAACGCCGGTTCGCGCAGCGAAGACGACAAAGGGATCAGCCGCGGTCCGTTCGGTTTCAAATGCGCAGGTCTGGACGCGCTGCTTTCGGTCAGCTTCGCCAATGCTGATCCCGGCCTCGCTTATCTGGAATGGGGAGGCCGGCCTTTGATCCTGATGCAGGCCCGCTCCGGTTCGGGTGCTCGCTACACCGCAGTGGAAGGCGGCGAGACGACGTTCTGGAGCAAGGGGGCTGAGGCGACGCTGACCATCTCCGGAAATCCTGAACGAGCCTGCATACAAAACCCTGGATAACTGCGGCTTGTTCGCCCGTCTCAGGGAAAATACCTACGATAGAACATTTGCAGAACAAAATATGTCCGCTAGTCTTGGAACAGCCGAATCGAATGCCGGTTAACTCCGGACAGAGCGACCCAGACGGAGGCGGACAATGATCGATCGACTTGAGGTGGAGGCCGAACTGCGCGAAGCGCGCCGCGCCCGGATCAAGGCTCAGGCGGCCGGTCGCCATCTGGAGATGCTGGTGCGACGATTATCGCGGTCGCGTCATCCGTGGCAGTGGGTCGAGCCTGCGGTTCTGCAGCGCTTTGAGTCGGCGCTTCCGCATCCGTATGAATCGAAATTTGCGACGGACTGGTCGGCAGCCGCGTAGGATCCTTGCGGATCATCGACACCACCGGCTCGTCACGGCGCGGCACGCGGTCCATGATCTTCTTGATGCTTGCCGCGAAGGCGTCGATCTCGAAATTCTGCGGGTCGTCGTGCTTGTCGTAGATGCCTTCGTCCAGCACGGCGTGGAAAGCCGGAATCATCCAGAAGCCGGCGCGCATGCTCGCCACCACATAGGTCATCGCGAGCGCATCGTATTGTGCGGGCGTGAATCCCGGAGTGGGCGCCTGAAAATCGTTTGACCGTCCATAGCCTGCCTCGCGGCGCCGCGGTTGCACCAGTTCGTTGTGCAGGAACAGTCCTTTCAGCGAAGGTCCGAATTCCTGCCACATCTCGAATTTGGTTGCGCGCCATGGCTTTTCGAAATCATGCGCGAACAACACCTGTCCGGTGCGGCCGATGAAGACATGCGCGCGCTCGATCTTGTTGGAGCAGGCGAAGTTCGCGACGTTGGTGGCGCCGCCTTCATCGTTGATCGTGGACGGGAAAGGCCGGCCCCGATAATTGGGCCCGCTGGTGTCGTGAAGCATGAAATAGGTCGCGCCGCGCGCATTCGGATCGCCGTCATGCGCCATCGATACCGGCCGATCGAGCGTCGGGCCGAAAATCTGGTCGAGGCCGCGTTCCTGCAAGAGGACGCGCAAGGCCTCGCGATCCGGCAAGCCAGTGCTGCGTCCGATGCGGTTGGCGAGTTCGGCCGGAAGGGCGTCGCGGGGTTGACCGAGCTTCCCGCCCTTCTGCAACGGCGTTAGCAGGCAAAGCGCCTGCTGTAATGGCTCGCCAGCAAAACTCTGGGTCGCGGGGTCGTAGTTGCAGGGCCCCATATTCTTGAGCACGGGCGGGCGCTGCGGCTTGAACTTGCATTCGCCGGCCGCGAGGGCGGGCGCGACAAACAGGAGTGCGGCCGCGCAGGCCGCCGGTCCGGCCCGCCAACCACCAAGAACGCGGCGCGAAAACGCGCCTGTTACGCCTTGCCACATGACTCTACCCCTACGAGAGCCTAACCGGCCCGCGCGCGGGAATAAAGCGGAATTGCCTGCTCGGAGAGGGGTTTAGACGACTTAGATTTAATTTGCCGCCTTGCGCTTCCGCTCGATGCAGTCCCAGATCAGCGCCGCGATGTCGGGGCCGCCGAGGTTCTTCACCGCCCGGATGCCGGTCGGCGAGGTAACGTTGATTTCGGTCAGCTTGTCGTCGATCACGTCGATCCCGACGAAGATCAGCCCGCGCGCTTTCAGGAAGGGCCCGAGCCGGGCGCAGATCTCACGCTCGCGCGGCGTCAGCTCGGTCTGCTTGGCGGCGCCGCCGCGGACCATGTTGGAGCGCAGATCATCGGGCGCCGGCACGCGGTTGACGGCGCCGGCGAACTCGCCGTCGACCAGGATGATGCGCTTGTCGCCGTGCTTAACGTTCGGAAGGAATTTCTGGATCATCCAGGCTTCGCGAAACGTCACCGAGAAGAGATCGTAGAGCGAGCCGAAATTCAGGTCTTCCTTGGTGAGCCGGAACACCGCCGCGCCGCCGTTGCCATAGAGTGGCTTCATCACGATGTCGCCGTGCTCCTCGCGGAACGCCTTGATCTCGGCTAGGTCGCGCGTGATCAGAGTCGGCGGCATCAGATCAACGAATTCGGTGACGAAGATTTTTTCCGGTGCGTTTCGGACATGCGCGGGATCGTTCACCACCAGTGTCTTCGGATGGATGCGCTCCAGCAGATGCGTCGTCGTGATGTAGTTGAGATCAAAAGGCGGGTCCTGCCGCAGATGGATCACATCGAAAGTGGTCAGCTCGACGCGCGCCGGTTCGCCGAGCGTGAAATGATCGCCGAGTGTGTCACGTACCGAGAGCGACCGCACGGTTGCGAACAGCTTGCCGTCGCGCTGCGCCAGTTTGTCGGGTGTGTAGTACGACAAGGTGTGTCCGCGCTTCTGCGCTTCCAGCATGAGCGCGAAAGTCGAATCGCCGCGGATGTTGATCCGCTCGATCGGGTCCATCTGCACGGCGACATTCAGAGGCATGGGCAAGAACTTTCGAAACGTGGGCTTGCGGAGACGACGGGGCAGAACGTCTAGGTGGTCTCGAAGGCGGCCGCAATATGCACCGGGATGCGGCCGGGAGCGACCAGCATGGCATCGAAGCGCATGTCGCGCTCGGACTCGCCCGGATTGGCTTGCAGCCAGATCGCGGCGGCCCCGGCAATGCGCTGCTTCTGACGGTCGGTCACCGCGTAGGCCGCATCGTCCAGGGTTGCGCGGGCTTTGACCTCGACGAAGACCAGGAGATTACGCCGTCGGGCCACGATGTCGATCTCGCCGGCCGGGCTGCGCCAGCGCCGCGCCAGGATACGAAAGCCTTTTGCGATCAGGTAGGCGGCGGCGCGGCTCTCGGCCGAGATGCCGACCCGGAATGCAACCTGCCGCTCGGGCGCCGCAACGCGAGGCTTCGACTCCGTCGCGGCCGGCGGCGCGATGCCGCCTGGCGGCTTGAGCGTCCGCTGTGGCGATTGGTCAGGTCGCCGTGCCATCGGCATCATCCCGGGCGAGTGCAAGCGCGCGCTGATAGACGGTGCGACGCGCCACGCCGGTCGCACTTGCGACCTCGGCAACGGCTTCTTTCACCGACGTGCGGGCGAGCGCCTGTTGCAGCAGCGCGTCGAGATCGCTCGCGTTGGTTTCCTCGCGCGCAGCCGGTGGCGCGATGATGAGCACGATCTCGCCGCGGGTCTCGGCCTCGCCCGCATAGTGGCGCGCGAGCGACGCAAGATCGCCGCGCCGCACTTCTTCGTGCAGCTTGGTGAGTTCGCGGCAAACCGCCGCTTCGCGAGTGCCGAGGCTTTCGGCGAGATCGGCAAGCGAGGCGCCGAGCCGCGGGCCGGTCTCGTACAGGATCAGGCTTGCCGGGATGCGTACCAGTTCGGCGATGCGATTGCGGCGCGCGCCATCCTTGGGCGGCAAAAAGCCCTCGAAGAAGAAACGGTCGGTCGGAAGTCCGGCCGCCGTGAGCGCAGCCAGCAGGGCGGATGGTCCGGGGATCGCCGTGACCGGCAGGTCCGCTTCCCGTGCTTCACGCACGAGCTTGTAGCCGGGGTCGGAGATCAGCGGCGTCCCGGCGTCGGACACGAGCGCGATGGCGGCGCCGTTGCGCAACCGCTCCAGAAGTCTCGGCCGCGCATCGGTGGCGTTGTGCTCGTGATAGGGCGTCAGCGGAGTGCGGATGCCGTAGTGGTCGAGCAGCTTTCGGGTCACGCGGCTGTCTTCGCAAGCGACGACATCGGCCCCGGCCAGCACTTCGAGCGCCCGAAGCGTGATGTCGCGCAGGTTTCCGATCGGCGTGGCGACCAGATAAAGGCCGGCGGGCAGACGCGGGGCCTCGATGGACCGGCCGGCCAGCAGATAACTGTGTTCTTCGGATTTCGGGCTGCTGGTCGGGGACGCCGTCATGGATCGACTTTAGCCGGACGGGCGCTTGCCGTCATAGCGCCGCCCCAATCATGCTCCTTCTCGCTTGGTTAACCATTCGTCGACACTATGGCGGAGGTAAAACCGGGGCCGGATGGGGGCTTTTGGACCCGGTTTTGTTGCGATATCTGACGTTTAGGGCGCGGCCGGAAGAAACCGGCTTTCATTTTTCCAGTTGTGCCTCAATGCCGTCGTGGACTGGCGCCGTGGCTCTGGTGGCGTCGTCAAGGAGACCGGTCCCGGAATGCTGCCTGTTTCTTCCGTTTTGACCCGCAGGGCTTCGCTCGCCGGCCTGCTGACCGGCGCGGCGGTGCTTTTGAGCGCCTGCACGGGAATCAGCCTCGGCGATATGTTCGGTTCCGGTTCGCAGCCGCCCCCGCCGCAAGCCGGCGCGGTGCCGCCGCAGGCCGCCCCGGGTCAGATCGGCGAAGGACAAGTCCGGGTCGCGCTCATTCTGCCGCTCTCCGCTACCGGCAACGCCGGGCTCGCCGCGCAGTCGATGAAGAATGCGGCTGAGCTCGCGCTTGCTGAATTCAACAGCCCCAATGTGCAGCTTCTGGTGAAGGACGATGGCGGCTCCGCCCCGGGTGCGCAGGCTGCCGCCCAGCAGGCGATCGACGAAGGCGCCGAGATCATCCTGGGACCGCTCTTTGCGCAGTCGGTCGGCGCGGCCGCGCAGGCTGCGCGGGCACGGGGCATCCCGGTCATCGCGTTCTCGACTGACGCCAATGTGGCGGCGCGCGGCGTCTATCTGTTGAGCTTCCTGCCCGAGTCCGACGTCGATCGGGTCGTCGACTACGCGGTCGCGAACGGCAAAACGTCCTTCGCCGCTCTGCTCCCTGACAGCGCTTATGGATCGGTGGTCGAGGCCGCGTTCAAGCAGGCGATCGCACGCAAGAACGCCCGCATCGTAGCGCTCGAGCGCTATGTGCCGGACAAGCTCAAGATGCAGGATCCGGTGAAGATCGTCGCCCAGGCCGCGGCCCGCGCCGATGTGATCTTCATTCCGGACGGCGCCGATATCGTGCCGATGGTGGTGCAGGCGCTGGCGGCGAATGGTGTTTCGAAACGCGTGCAATTCATCGGGAGTGGTTTGTGGGGTGATGACCCGCGGATTTCGGCCGAGCCGTCGCTGCAAGGCGCGTGGTATCCGGCGCCCAACACCGAGGGCTTCCGCGCTTTCGCGGGTCGCTACAAGGCGCGTTATGGTCAGGATCCGGTGCGCACCGCGACGCTGTCGTATGATGCGGTCGCCCTCGTCGCCGCGCTGGTGAAGACCCAAGGCCCGCAGCGCTTCTCCGAAGAGACGTTGACCAATCCGTCGGGCTTCGCCGGTATCGACGGCATCTTCCGCTTCAAGACCGACGGCACCAATGCGCGCGGGCTTTCGGTGCTACGTGTGACGCCGCAAGGCGGACAGGTCGTCAGTCCGCCGCCGCGTGCCTTCGGCGGCTCCGCGACTTAAGCCGCCAGATCCGCCACCACGGCATCGAGCACCGGGAAGCAGGCTTGCGTGACGCGCAGGTGGCCGGCGGGCGTCGTCTCGACGGCGCCCTCGGACCGTAAGTCGGCGATCCGCTTCGGATTGAGCTGCCGTCCCGCGATCTCGGCAAAGCGCTTCGGATCGATCCCCTCGGCGAGCCGCAGTCCCATCAGCAGGAATTCATCCGCGCGTTCTTCGCGCGTCAGCGCCTCGTCGACCGTGAGGCCGTGTCCGCTCGCCTCGACCCGCATCAGCCAGGATTCGGGGCGCTTCTCGGTCGCGGTCGCGTAGCGGCGGCCATCGATCTCAAGCCGCCCATGCGCACCCGGCCCGATGCCCGCATAGTCGTCGCCGCGCCAATATACGAGGTTGTGGCGGCACTCCGCGCCCGGCCGCGCGTGGTTGGAGACTTCGTAAGCCGGCAGCCCGGCCTTGCGGCAAATCTCCTGCGTGGTGTCGTAGAGATCGCGCCCGAGATCGTCGTCCGGTATCTTGAGCTTGCCGGCCGACTGCAACGCGAAGAACGGCGTCTCGGGCTCGATCGTGAGCTGATAAAGCGAGAGGTGCTCTGCGGCTTCAGCGATCGCGCGCTTCAGTTCCTCGCCCCACTGCTCGGGCGTCTGGTTAGGCCGCGCGTAGATCAGGTCGAACGAGTAACGATCGAAGATCGAGCGCGCGACCGCGACCGCATCGAGCGCTTCCTGCACGGTGTGCAGTCGGCCGAGTTCTTTCAGCTTCGCATCGTCGAGCGCCTGCACGCCGAGTGAAACACGGTTGACGCCGGCGGCGCGATAGCCGCGAAAGCGCGTCGCCTCGACGCTGGTCGGATTGGCTTCGAGCGTCACTTCGGCGTCCGGCGCGATCGTCCAGTGCTGGCCGATTGCGTCCAGGATCGCCGCGACGGTCGTGGGCTGCATCAGTGACGGCGTGCCGCCGCCGAAAAAAATCGACGAGACTTCGCGGCCCGGCACGCGCGCCGCCGTGGTTGCGATCTCGGCCGCGAAGGCGCGTACGAAACGCGCCTCGTCGATCGCGGCGTGACGGACGTGGCTGTTGAAGTCGCAATACGGGCACTTCGACAGGCAGAAAGGCCAATGCACATAGACGCCGAAGCCGGGCTTACTTTTCAAGACAGGCCTCCGCGAGTTTTACGAAAGCGCGCGCGCGATGCGACAGCCCTTTGCCGCGCGGCGGCAGGCCGTGCTTCTCGTCGCCCGACATTTCGCCAAAGGTGCGCGTGTGCCCGTCGGGCAGGAACATCGGATCGTAGCCGAAGCCCGCGGTGCCGCGCGGCGGCCAGACCAGCGCGCCCTCGACTGTCGCCTCGAATTCTTCCATGTGGCCGTCCGGCCAGGCGACGCAAAGCGCAGACACGAAATGCGCGCTACGCTCTTTCGCCGTCGCGGCTCCGCGCTCACGCAACAGCCGGTCGATCTTCTGCATCGCGCCCTGAAAATCTTTCTGCGGTCCGGCCCAGCGCGCCGAGTAAATCCCCGGATCGCCGCCGAGCGCGTCGACCGCAAGACCGGAATCATCGGCGAAGGCCGGCATCTGCGAGGCTTTGGCGGCGGCTTGCGCCTTGATCCGCGCGTTGTCGCGAAAGGTCGTGCCGGTTTCGTCTGGTTCGCCCAGGCCAAGCTCTCCTGCCGAGACCGCCTCGATGCCATAGAGGCCAAGCAGCTCGCGCATCTCTTTCAGCTTGCCGGCATTATGCGTCGCGATCACCAGCTTTCCGGTGATCTTACGGTGCGAGCTGCTGTCGGCATCAGGCATGACTGAGGAAATAGTCATTCCTCACGTCACCGCCAACTTTTGCAGGTCGACAAGCTTGCCGATTCCTTTCCGGGCGAGCGCAAGAAGTGCGAGCAATTGCTCTTCCGAAAACGGGTCCTTCTCGGCGGTGCCCTGGATCTCGACGATATTGCCGGTCCCGGTCATCACGAAATTGGCGTCGGTATCGGCGTCGGAATCCTCCGCATAGTCGAGGTCGAGCACCGCCACGCCGTTGTGAATGCCGCAGGAGATCGCCGCGATATGGTCGCGCAGCGGATCGGCCCGCAGCATCTCGCGCGATTTCATCCAGGCGAGGCAGTCGTAGAGCGCAACCCAGCCGCCCGTGATGGACGCGGTGCGGGTGCCGCCATCGGCCTGGATCACGTCGCAGTCGATGGTGATCTGCCGCTCGCCAAGCTTTTGCAGGTCAACCACGGCCCGCAGGCTGCGGCCGATCAGGCGCTGAATTTCCACCGTCCGGCCGCCCTGCTTGCCGGCCGAGGCCTCGCGCCGGGTGCGCTCCGACGTCGCCCGCGGCAGCATCCCGTATTCGGCCGTCACCCAGCCGCGCGCCTGCCCCTTGAGCCAGGGCGGCAGCTTCTCCTCCAGGGTCGCGGTCACCAGCACGTGGGTGTCGCCGAATTTCACGAAACACGAGCCTTCGGCGTATTTCACTACGCCGCGTTCGAGCGAGACGGCACGCAACTCATCGGGTTGTCGGCGGCTCGGCCGCATGTGGGCTCCTTCGGGCCGCGGAAAGCAGCCATATCTTGGGACGCTTTTAGGTGCCAAGCTGGCTTCCGACAAGCCTGCGGGCATTCGCCCGTCGACTTGAATCCACCGCCCCGAATGGACAATTCTGGGGCGGTTTGAAGGAGTTTGCCTTGGCGTCCCACGATATCCCAATCGGTTCCACGCAGGTCACCCTCGCCCAGTTGAGCGAGCGGTCGCGGGATATCTTCCGGCAGATCGTCGACAGCTATCTGACGACCGGCGAGCCGGTCGGCTCCCGCAACATCTCCCGGTTGATCCAGATTCCACTCTCGGCGGCCTCGGTCCGCAACGTCATGTCGGACCTTGAACAGCTCGGGCTGATCTATGCGCCCCATACCTCGGCGGGACGGCTGCCGACCGAACTGGGCCTGCGCTTCTTCGTCGATGCCCTGATGGAGGTCGGTGACCTCGGCGAAAACGATCGGCGCGCCATCGAGGCCCAGGTCGCGGCCGCCGGCCGTTCGGTTGACGGCGTGCTGACCGAAGCGATGGGTCTGCTCTCAGGCCTGACCCGTTCGGCGAGCGTCGTGCTGGCGGCCAAGACCAACGTCCGGCTGAAGCATATCGAGTTCGTCCGGCTTGAGCCCGAACGCGCGCTGGTGGTGCTGGTCGCCGAGGACGGGCAGATCGAGAACCGGATCCTGAGCGTGCCGGCCGGTCTGCCTACATCCTCGCTCACCGAGGCCTCGAACTTCCTCAACGCGCGGCTCCGGGGCAAGACGCTGAACGAGGCGCGCGTCGAGCTGGAGCGCGCGCTCGAAGCGGCGCGCGCCGAACTCGATCAATTGACGCAAAAGGTCGTCGCGGAGGGCCTTGCGAGCTGGTCTGGCGGCGGCAGCGAAGAGCGCAAGCTGATCATCCGGGGACAGGCCAAGCTGCTCGAAGACCTCAAAGCGATCGAGGATCTGGAACGCGTCCGCCTGCTGTTCGACGATCTCGAAACGCGGCGCGGCGTGGTCGATCTGCTGGGCCGGGCCGAGCAGGCCGAAGGCGTGCGGATCTTCATCGGTTCGGAGAACAAGCTGTTCTCGCTCTCCGGATCGTCCACCATCGTGGCGCCCTACACCGACAGCGCGGGGCGCATCGTCGGTGTGATCGGCGTGATCGGCCCGACCCGGCTGAATTACGCGCGGGTCATCCCGATGGTCGACTACACCGCCAAGCTGGTCGGCAAGCTCCTCACAGGCTGACCCTTGCGGGTTGCGCTTGATTTTTCGAGCCCGAGTCCTGATATCCGGGGTCAATGAGCCCCCTTTTTGCCCCCGATGGGCGACACGCAAGAGACACGGCGAGACGCATGACGGACACCAACGACGCCGATCGGCCCACCGAGCAGGCCACGACGCCCGAAGACGCCGCAACGCCGGAGCAGATTGCCGAACTGGTGGCGCGTCTCAGCAAGGAAAACACCGAGCAGAAGGACAGGCTCCTCCGCACACTGGCCGAGATGGAGAATCTGCGCCGCCGGACCGAACGCGAGGTCGCGGATGCGCGGCTCTACGGGGTGACGTCATTTGCGCGCGACATGGTGGGCGTTGCCGACAACATGCGCCGCGCGCTCGATGCGGTGAGCGCCGAGACGCGCGCCGCCGCCGATGCCGGCACGGGCGCGCTGATCGAAGGCGTCGAGTTGACCGAGCGTGAGTTGCTCAAGACGCTGGAAAAGAACGGCGTGAAGAAACTCGAACCGCTCGGCGAAAAGTTCGATCCGAATTTTCATCAGGCCATGTACGAAATTCCGGACGCGTCGGTGCCGAGCGGCAGCGTCGTGCAGGTGGTGCAGGCCGGCTACAAGATCGGAGAGCGGGTGTTGCGGCCGGCGCTGGTCGCGGTCGCCAAGGGTGGTCCGAAGGAAGCCCCCGCGGCCGATCCCGCCAATGACAATGCCGGGGCGGCCAACAACTAGCGCGGATTCACGCCGTCACGCACGGCGCGGAAGCGCGGAAATGCTTCCGACCACGCCTCTTTCGGGGCGACTCCCACCACCCGCAGGAAACCGCTCGATCCGAAGCGCAGCCATTGCACAATGCTGACCGGACTATCGGTCTTGGCATTCTTGGCGTCGGCGCGGACTTCGTAGCCCTGCTGGCCTCCGAGCCGGAGTGGTTCGGCCGACGTGACCCGCATCTCCTTGAAGCCCGGCATCGCCGTGATGGCCTGACGGGCGAACTCGCCGCGATCGCCGGCCTGTTCGGGGCCGCCGCCTCCCACCGCCACCACGATATGCGACTGCTTGGCGCTGTCGAAGTCATCCAACGGACCGTCGGTCAGAAGGATCGCGGTTGGGGGTGTGACCCGCGCGATCCGGAAGCCGGACAATTCCTCGAGCCGAAATGAGAGAAGTCCGACCTGTTCGGCGGTGGGCGTCGGCCGCACCGTCAGACTGGCGAGCGCTGCCTTGACGGAGGCGTCCGGATAATTCTTGGCTTTGCTTTCTGGAATCTGAACGGTGACCAGTGCGGTCATGTCCGAGGCCGAGGCCAGCAGCAGCCACTTGCGCAGCTTGATTCCGCTGGCCTCCTGCCGTCCCGTGATCATCACGGCCTTGCCACTGCTGATCGTGAGAGGCTCGCGCTTTTCGACCACGAGGCCCTGCTTCCCGAGCGCGTCGCCGGTCATCATCTTCTCGAATTCCGCATAGGCGGCGCCGGGGAATTCGACGATCAGGATCGCTGCGTCCCGGTCGCGGTCCTCAAAACCCTGGAAGCTCCGGCTGGGCTGCATCTGGCCGGGCGGGAAGATCCCGACCCGCGAACCAGGCGGAAAAACCACATCGGCCGCACCGGCCGGCCCGGTCAGAAGCGCCAGCAGGAGAGCGCCGGCCGCAATCGCCTTTCCGGAGAAAGACGGGGATGAGCCGCTGCAGCCGTGGGGACCTGGCATAAGTTTCGACCCGGGTTGGAAACCGCCGTGGCGGGCGGCGTGCGACCGCAATATATCTCGCAATGCAAGATGTTAACGCGGCCAAATTCAGGCCGCTTTGCCTTGCAGGCAAAAAAGCCCCTCCTTATATCAGCTTGCGAATGCCGCCGGGGGGCGGCGAATCAAAATTGGGGGTTGAGGGAGGTTCAGGCGGGAATGATCCCGCATGGCTTCCGTTCCGGGTGCTCCTTCGAGGCCTGGTCAACCTGCCGCAGAAAGAGGACTGAAAGCACATGGGCAAGGTCATCGGTATCGACCTCGGCACGACCAATTCCTGCGTCGCCGTGATGGAAGGCAAATCGCCGAAAGTCATCGAGAATTCGGAAGGCGCGCGAACCACCCCTTCGATCGTTGCATTCACCGACGATGGCGAGCGGCTGGTGGGCCAGCCGGCGAAACGCCAGGCCGTCACCAATCCGGAAAAGACCTTCTTTGCGGTCAAGCGCCTGATCGGCCGCCGCTACGACGACCCGGTCGTCGAGAAGGACAAGAAGCTCGTCCCCTACAAGCTCGTGCGCGCCGGCAACGGCGATGCCTGGGTCGAGGCCGACGGTCAGACCTATTCGCCGTCACAGATTTCCGCCTTCATCCTGCAGAAGATGAAGGAGACCGCCGAGGCGCATCTCGGTCAGAAGGTCGAGCAGGCCGTCATCACGGTGCCGGCTTACTTCAACGACGCGCAGCGCCAGGCCACCAAGGATGCCGGCAAGATCGCTGGCCTCGAAGTTCTCCGCATTATCAATGAGCCGACCGCGGCCGCGCTTGCCTATGGCCTCGACAAGAGCAAGACCGGCACCATCGCGGTGTACGATCTCGGCGGCGGCACGTTTGACATTTCCATCCTCGAAATCGGCGACGGCGTGTTCGAAGTGAAGTCCACGAACGGCGACACGTTCCTGGGCGGCGAAGACTTCGACATGCGGCTCGTCAGCTATCTGGCGGATGAGTTCCAGAAGGAGCAGGGTATCGATCTGCGCCGCGACAAGCTCGCGTTGCAGCGCTTGAAGGAAGCGGCCGAGAAGGCGAAGATCGAACTGTCCTCGACCACCCAGACCGAAATCAACCTGCCGTTCATCACGGCCGATGCGTCGGGTCCGAAGCATCTGACCATGAAGCTCACCCGCGCCAAGTTCGAGGCGCTGGTCGACGATCTCATCCAGAAGACGGTCGAGCCCTGCCGGCTCGCGTTGAAGGATGCCGGCCTGTCGGCCGGTGAGATCGGCGAAGTCGTTCTGGTCGGCGGCATGACCCGCATGCCGAAGGTCCAGGAAGTCGTGAAGCAGTTCTTCGGCAAGGAGCCCCACAAGGGCGTCAATCCGGACGAGGTCGTCGCCATCGGCGCCGCCATCCAGGCGGGCGTGCTGCAAGGCGACGTCAAGGACGTGCTGCTGCTCGACGTGACCCCGCTGTCGCTCGGCATCGAGACGCTGGGCGGCGTGTTCACGCGGCTCATCGACCGCAACACCACGATCCCGACCAAGAAGAGCAACGTCTTCTCGACCGCCGACGACAATCAGAACGCGGTGACGATCCGGGTCTTCCAGGGCGAGCGCGAGATGGCGGCCGACAACAAGATCCTCGGCCAGTTCGATCTTCTCGGCATCCCACCGGCCCCGCGCGGCGTGCCGCAGATCGAGGTCACGTTCGACATCGACGCCAATGGCATCGTGCAGGTCCATGCCAAGGACAAGGGTACCGGCAAGGAGCAGCAGATCCGCATCCAGGCTTCGGGCGGTCTCTCTGAGGCCGACATCGAGAAGATGGTGAAGGACGCCGAGGCGCACGCGACCGAAGACAAGGAGCGCAAGGCGCAGGTCGAGGCTAAGAACCACGCCGAGGCTCTGGTCCATTCGACCGAGAAGGCCCTGGCGGAGCATGGCTCGAAGGTCGGCGACGCCGAGCGGACCGCGATCGAGAACGCGATGGCCGATCTGAAGGAAGCCCTCAAGGGCACCGACGCGGCTGCGATCGAGGCCAAGACCAATGCGCTGGCGCAAGCTTCGATGAAGCTTGGCGAGGCGATGTACAAGCAGCAGGCCGATGCCCAAGGCGCCGACCATGAGAGTGCGACCGGCGCGGACGGCAAGAAGGAAGACGTTGTCGACGCGGAGTTTACCGAGGTCGACGACGACAAGAAGAACAAGAAGTCGGCCTAAGGCCTTCGGAGCCGATCGGAATGACGATCGATCCTTTGAAAATCGACACCCCCGGGTTAAACCCCCGGGGGTCTGTTTTTCTCTAGACCCAAAGAGGGGTGACCGGGTCGAGCCCGGCGTCGCCCGCTTGTGAGACACCGATCTGATGTCCAAGCGCGACTATTACGAAGTGCTCGAAGTGTCACGGACCTGCACGGACGGCGAGCTGAAAGCCGCTTTCCGCAAGCTCGCGATGAAGTGGCATCCCGACCGCAACGCTGGCGACAAGGACAGCGAGCACAAGTTCAAGGAAATCAACGAAGCGTACGAGATCCTGAAGGACGGCGACCGGCGCGCCGCCTATGACCGCTTCGGTCATGCGGCGTTCGAGCAGGGCGGCGGCGGACAGCACGGCTTCGGCAATGATTTCGCGTCGGCCTTCGCCGACATCTTCGAAGGCGTGTTCGGCGGCATGGGACCGCGCGGCCGCTCCGGCGGACGCGAGCGCGGTGCGGATCTGCGCTTCAACATGGAGATCGCGCTCGAAGAGGCCTACCAGGGCAAGACTGCCGAAGTGCGGCTGCCGACGTCGGTGACCTGTGAGGCGTGCTCCGGCAGCGGCGCAAAGGCCGGCACCAAGCCCAAGACCTGCACGACCTGTGCTGGACAGGGCAAGGTGCGGCACGCACAAGGCTTCTTCACCCTCGAACGGACGTGCCCGGCCTGCCATGGCCGCGGCCAGGTGATCGAAGATCCCTGCACGACCTGCTCTGGCTCCGGCCGCACGACGCGTGAGCGCATGCTGTCTGTGAATATCCCGGCGGGCGTCGAGGACGGTACCCGCATCCGGCTTGCGGGCGAGGGCGAAGCGGGCGTGCGCGGCGGGCCGGCGGGCGATCTCTATATTTTCCTCTCGCTGTCGGCGCATCCGTTCTTCCAGCGCGATGGCGCCGATCTGCATTGCCGGGTGCCGGTTTCGATGGTGGCGGCTGCGCTCGGGGGCGAGTTCGAGGTGCCGACCATCGACAACGGCCGCACCCGCGTGAAAATCCCGGCCGGGACCCAGTCCGGACGGCGGTTCCGCTTGGCAAACAAGGGGATGCCTGTGTTGCGCGCCAAGCAGACCGGGGACATGTACGTCCAGGTTGTGGTGGAAACGCCGCAGAATCTGACCAAGAAGCAGCGGGAATTGCTGGCTGAGTTCGAAAAAATCTCATCCCAGGAAACCCAACCCGAGTCTGCGGGTTTCTTCTCCCGGGTCAAAGAGATATTCGATGGGTTGGGATCGCGGAGCAGCTCTTCCTGATCCGATCTTGACCCTCCCTGCCCAGCGCGTTACGGGTTCAAAGGCGGCGGCTCTGCCGTAAAACTAGTCACAGGTCCCATGCGGCAGTCTTCTCTCGTCGATAAGAAGATCCTGCGTCTCGACGACGAGGTTCGGTTTCTCCGGTCTTGGTTCGACACGCCGCTGCGGACTGGCGCCGTCATGCCGTCCAGCAAGCTGCTGGCGCGCACCATGGCGAGCTACGTCGATCTCTCCATTCCGGGTCCCGTGATCGAGCTCGGACCGGGCACCGGCCCGGTGACCGAAGCGCTTGTTGCGCATGGCGTCGATCCGGCGCGGCTCGTGCTGGTGGAATTCAATCCGTCCTTCTGCCGCATCCTGCGCTCGCGCTATCCGGAGGCGACTGTGGTGCAGGGCGACGCCTACAATCTGAAGCGCTTGCTCGAGACCCTGATGCGCGAGCCGGCCGCCGCGGTGGTGTCGGGCCTGCCGCTCCTCACCAAGCCTCTCAAGACGCGCGTGCGGCTCATCAATGACGCCTTCGCGCTGATGGGCACCAATTCTCCCTTAATCCAATTCACCTACGCGATGACGCCGCCGATCCCGAAACGTCTGGCGTGGGTGCGTAGCGAGGCCTCGGAACGGATCTGGTTGAACATCCCGCCCGCGAAGGTCTGGGTCTATCGCAAGGCGTAACGGCCGCCCTTATGGTGGCCGAATTCGGAGCCGCCAATGTCCGTTCCTAAAATCCTCGTCTTTGCCGGCTCGGTCCGCACAGGCTCGTTCAACGCGCGCTTGGCCGCGCTCGCCGCCAAGGAAATTGCGCTCGCGGGCGCCGACGTCACCCGCATCTCACTCGTCGATTATCCGATGCCGCTCTATGATGCGGATACCGAAGCGCAGTCCGCGCAGCCCGAGAATGCGCTCAAGCTCAAGCGGACAATGATGCTGCATCAGGGCGTGTTCATCGCTTCACCCGAATACAATGCTTCGATCACGCCGCTTCTGAAGAACACCATCGACTGGGTTTCGCGTGTTCGCGAAGGACGGGAACAGCCGCTTGCCGCCTATCGCAACCGGGTGTTCGCGCTGGGGGCGGCCTCCAACGGCGTCTACGGAGGCATGCGCTCCCTGATGGCGATCCGGCACGTGCTGGAGCTTGGCTGCGGGGCGCTGGTGATCCCCGAGCAGGTCGCCGTCATGCGAGCCAGCGAAGCCTTCGACGACATGGACAACTTGAAGGACGAGCGCAGCGCGCGGGCGCTGAAGACCGTGGCGCAGCGCCTGATCGACATGGCGCGACAATTTGGATGAAACCGCAAAGGGGAAAACTGGATGGCAGCAGTCGATCCGAGAGACCGCTTGATCGTGGCGCTTGATCTTCCCTCGGTCTCGGCCGCGGCCGCGATGGTGGAGAAGCTCGGCTCCGCCGTGACCTTCTACAAAGTCGGCTACCAGCTCGCCTTCGCGGGGGGGCTCGCTTTCGCCCAGGAGCTGGTGCGAAGCCACAAGCAGGTCTTCATCGATCTCAAGCTGCACGACATCGGCAATACGGTCGGCAAAGGCGTCGAGAGCATCGTCAAGCTCGGCGCGACCTTCCTGACCGTGCATGCCTATCCGCAAACCATGAAAGCCGCCGCCGAGGCGCGACATGGTTCGTCGCTGAAAATCCTCGGCGTCACGGTGCTGACCTCCTATGACGAGGCCGATCTCGCGGCCGCCGGCTACGGACTGAAGGTCGGCGCGCTGGTCGAGAAGCGCGCCCGGCAGGCGCGCGAGTTCGGGATCGACGGCATCGTCTGCTCACCCGAGGAGGCGGCGGCGCTGCGCCCGATCGCCGGCAGTGAGATGGTGCTGGTGACGCCCGGCATCCGGCCGGCGGGCGCCGACAGCGGCGATCAGAAGCGCATCATGACGCCCGCCAAAGCGGTCGCGGCCGGTGCGGATTATCTTGTAGTCGGGCGGCCCATCACCGAGGCGACGGACCCGAAAGCCGCCGCCGAGGCGATCGTCGCCGAGATCAAGTCAGTCAAGTAAAGCGAAGCGAGGACAACATGGCCAAGGGTTATTGGATGGCGCGGCTCGATATCCGGGACGAGGCTGCTTACACCGAATATCGCAAGCTCAACGGGATCGCGTTTGCCAAATTCGGCGGCAAATTTCTCGTTCGCGGCGGACCGGCCGAAACCGTGAAGGGCCCGACGCGGCAGCACAACGTGGTGATCGAATTCGACAGCCACGAGAAGGCGCTCGCCTGCTATCACTCGCCAGAATATCAGGCGGCCAAGAAATTTCTCGACCAGGTTGGCGAGGTCGAGCTCGTGGTGGTCGCAGGCTATGAGGGGCCGCAGCCGTCCTGATCGCTTTCTTTGCGGGTTGACGCCCGCTATACGGGTCTGGTCGAGGAGTTGTGACCGATGGCCGATATGCGTCTTGTAGTGGCCGGGGCCGGTGGGCGGATGGGGCGCACGCTTGTCCGCGCCATCGCCGATACCAAAGGGCTTGTGCTCGCGGGTGCGTTCGAACAGCCGGGCTCGCCGTTCATCGGGCAGGATGCGGGCGAACTCGCGGGGCTCGGCAAGAGCGGAGTTGCGGTCACGGACGATCCGGCCGCGCTGATCGCTCGCGCCGACGGCTTGATCAATTTCACGATCCCGGCCGCCACGGTGGAGTTGGCGGCGCTCGCCGCCGGCAAGGTCCACGTCATCGGAACGACCGGGCTGAGCGCCGATCAGGAAGCCAAGATCGCGGCGGCGTCGCAGAAAAGCACGATCGTCAAATCCGGAAATATGAGTCTGGGTGTCAACCTCCTGGGTGCGCTGGTGCGGCGCGTCGCCAAGGCGCTCGACGAGGATTTCGACATCGAGGTCGTCGAGATGCATCACAACAAGAAGATCGACGCGCCTTCCGGCACCGCGCTGCTGCTCGGGAAGGCGGCGGCGGAAGGCCGCGGCATCGATTTCGATCAACGCAGCGTGATGGCGCGCGAGGGTCACACAGGGGCGCGGAAAAAAGGCGATATCGGTTTTGCAACGCTTCGCGGCGGCAACGTGGTCGGCGAACACAGCGTGATGTTCGTCGGCGCGGCCGAGCGGATCGAGCTCGTTCACAAAGCCGAAGACCGCATGCTGTTTGCACTCGGCGCCATGAAGGCCGCGCTCTGGGCGCAGGGAAAGCCGCCCGGGCTCTATTCGATGATGGATGTACTCGGCTTGAAGGATTTCTGATTCGTCAGCCGCGGCGCAACGCGTTATAGGTCGGATCTGGTCGAGGGAGCGTAGATGTCCAAGCAAGCGATGCGCGAAGAAGCCGAGCGGCTCATTCGCGAAGCCATGGAAAAAAAGCCCATTGTGGTGAAGCAGGGCGACACCCGCATCGAAGAGAAATGCGGGAAGTGTGGTGCACCCAATCGGGTTTCAGCCAAGAAGGGCGCGACCCGGGTGCAATTCACCTGCAAGGAATGCGGGCACAAGCAAGAGACGCTTTCGGGCTCGTGATCCCGAAAAATTAAAAAGCGGTCGCGTCGATCAGGCGTTAGTGCTTCGCAGCCGGCCGTATCAGCGACAGACCCGTCATCTCGGCCGGCTTCGGCAAATCCATCAATTCCAGCAGCGTCGGAGCGATATCGGCGAGCTTGCCTTCGGCGAGCGGAACATCGCCCGCGCCGGTCAGCATCACCGGTACCGGATTGGTGGTGTGGAAGGTATGCGGCTCGCCGGTGACAGGATCGCGCATGATCTCGCAATTGCCGTGGTCGGCGGTGACGAGCAGCGCGCCACCGGCTTTGCGGATCGCCTCCACGATACGCCCCAAACAGGTATCGACCGTTTCGACCGCCTTGATGGCGGCCGGAAGACTGCCAGTGTGACCGACCATGTCGGGGTTTGCGAAGTTCAAGACGATGAGGTCGTATTTGCCCGATGCGATCGCCGCGACTGCCTTGTCGGTCAATTCGGGCGCTGACATCTCGGGCTGCAGATCGTAGGTCGCGACCTTGGGCGAGGGCACCATGATGCGATCCTCGCCCGGATATTGCGTCTCCTCGCCGCCGTTCAGGAAGTAAGTGACGTGCGGATATTTCTCGGTCTCCGCCATGCGCAGTTGCTTGCGTCCCGCTTTGGCGACGACATCGCCCAGCACGTTCGGCAGAGTCTGCGGCGGGAAGATCGACGACATGAAGTGATCGAGCTCTTCGCTGTACTGGGTCATTCCGGTGACGGCCGCGAAGTTGAGCTTGCGGGCACGCGGGAAACCCGTGAAGACAGGATCCAGCAGGGCGGCGAGGATCTCGCGCACGCGGTCGGCGCGAAAGTTGAACGACAGGATGCCGTCGCTGTCCCGCATGCCGCGATAATCGCCGACCACGGCCGGCACGACGAATTCGTCGGTGACGTCATGCGCGTAGGCGTCGGCGATCACCGCTGCGGCATTCGGAAATCGCGGTGCGTCGGCTTCGGCCATCGCGTTGTAAGCCTTCGTGACGCGCTCCCACCGCTTGTCGCGATCCATCGCGTAATAGCGCCCGCTGACGGTGACGATCGGGACCGCAGCCGGCAAGGCCGCCTGCACGGTCTTGATCTCTTCGGCTCCGGATCGCGGCGGCGTATCGCGGCCGTCGGTGAAGACGTGCACCGCAGCCGGCACGCCCGCGTTCGCCAGAATCTTGGCGAGCGCCACCAGATGGTCCTGATGTGAATGCACGCCGCCGGGTGAGACGAGGCCCATCAGGTGGCAGGTCCCGCCGGACTTCTTCATGTGGGCAATGAACTCGACCAGCGCCGGCGCCTTTGCGATCTCTCCGCTGCGCACGGCCTGGCTGATACGCGGCAGGTCCTGCATCACGACGCGGCCGGCCCCGATGTTGAGATGGCCCACTTCCGAATTGCCCATCTGGCCGTCCGGGAGGCCGACGTCGAGACCCGACGGATGCAGGAAGTTGTGCGGGCCTTCCGACCAGAGCCGGTCGACTGTCGGGGTGCGGGCCTGGCGGACGGCGTTGTCGGCTTTCTCCTCGCGCCATCCCCAACCGTCCAGGATCACGAGCATCACCGGGCGAAACCTCTGCATCGCAAATCCTTTACGTTCTACCCACGAATGAGCGCGCCACCGCTCTGCTAATTAAACACCGTGGGTGGAATCGCCAAGGCCATATCGGCCTGCGGATTAAGTTTGATTTGGCGGCCGACTGTCGAAAGAGTTTGGCTCTTTCAATGCCGTGCTCGACATCACCACGCACGCAGCAGCGTGAGTTCACGAGCGCCAATGTGGTGAGATTTTCGCGCGTCTTGCACAACATGGGCAAGGCGACGTTGGATTACAATTTCTTCGTACTGCAAATCGCGCGCGGTGACCTTTTCGCCTCCCCCGGCGAAGCCGGGAGAGGAATAGAGCTACGCCGCCGCCTGTCCGGCTTCCCAGCCCAGGATGGCGCGCTTGCGCGTCAGACCCCAGTGGTAGCCGGTGAGGTCGCCGCTCTTGCCGACCACGCGATGGCACGGAACCACGAACGAGACCGGATTGCGCCCGACCGCGCCGCCGACCGCGCGCGCCGCCTTTGGCCGCCCGAGCGAACAGGCGATGTCCGTATAGGTGGTGGCGCGGTTCATCGGGATCTTCAGCAAGGTCTCCCACACCCGCACCTCGAAGTCGGTGCCGATCAGGATGACGCGCAGCGGGCGATCCGGCCGCCAGGTTTTGGGATCGAAGACGCGTTGCGCGAGCGGCAGGGTCGCGGCCTGATCTCGCACGTAATTCGCCTTCGGCCAGCGGCTCCGCATGTCCTCGAACGCCGCCTTCTCTTCGCCGGCGTCGGCGAACGCAAGGCCCGCAAGACCGCGCGGCGTTGCGATCACGACCGCGGTGCCGAACGAGGAAGGATGGAACCCATAGGACAGCGTCAGCCCCTCGCCGCGGGATTTCCATTCGCCCGGCGACATCGCCTCATGGGTGACGAAGAGATCGTGCAGTCTGCCGGGGCCGGAGAGACCAACCTCGTAGGTAGCGTCGAGAACGCTCGCCGAATCCCGCAACAGATTGCGCGCATGATCGAGTGTCAGCGCGGCGAGAAAATCCTTCGGTGTAAGACCGGCCCAGCGTCGGAACAGATGATGCAGTTCGGTCGGTGTGACGCCGGCCGCGTGCGCGATCGCTTCGATCTCGGGCTGCGCGCGGCGATGTTCGGTGATGAACGCGATGGCGCGGCGCACGACGTCGTAATCGTCGGCGGACGTCTTGAGTAGGACAGGGTCGGAAAAGCGGTCGGGCGAGAGCATAGGAACCTCCATCATTTGCTCCTATCTAGGCGGCCCATTGCGGCCGTCCCACCCGATTCCTGAGGCCGCCGCTATGGCAAAGCCGTGCGGGTCGGCCCGCGCCGCGCCTCGCTGAGCGCCGCCGCGAGATCGTCTGCGAAGCTCTCTTTTTCGCGCGGGCCGAGGCATCCGGCGACGGGATATTTTTGTCCGCGCGACACCAGAAACAACCGTTGCAGTCCGAAATCCTCAAGCTCCTCCCGGTCCAGCCGCACCCAGAGCGGATTGAGAGTCCACTCGGCGACATGGCCGTGGTGGGAGACTTTCCGGACGGTCAGTTCCGAGGACGTCACGGTGACCTGCTCGTAGGCTCCGGCGGCCCGATAATTCAGCCGGAAGGCCCAATAGACCAAGGCCACGTCGAGCCCCAGGAAGCCCACCACGGGCCATGCCCCGAGGAGGTAGAAAAGCAGCCCCGCGGCGAAACTCAGCCCCCCGATGGCCGCCATCAGCGCCACGAAGCCTCTATGGCCAAGCGACCGATGGGGGGTCAGAATTGCCGAAAACAGGGTAGGATCGTCGCTCATTCGCGCCACTATAGGGGAAAGATGGCCCGGAAAACGACCAGACAGCGCCCGAAAACCACGGCGCTGAAAGCGGCCCCGCTGAAAGCGGCCCGGAAGGGCAAGGCCGCCACGGTCAAAAGCCCGAAGAAGCAGGCGAAGGCCGACCGCAAGGCTGCGCATGGCGCGTTGCCGCAATGGACGGCGGCCGAGATCAACGAGGCCTTTGGCCGCTTTCAGGCCGCCAATCCGGTCCCCAAGGGCGAGCTCGAACACATCAACCCTTTTACGCTGCTGGTTGCGGTCGTGCTCTCCGCGCAGGCGACCGACGCCGGCGTCAACAAGGCGACGCCCGCGCTGTTTCGGCTGGCCGATACACCGGAGAAGATGGTCGCGCTCGGCGAGGAGCGGGTGCGCGACCTGATCAAGACCATCGGACTTTACCGCAACAAGGCCAAGAACGTCATCGCGCTCTCGCAGAAGCTGATCGCCGAACATGGAAGCCGTGTGCCGCGGACGCAGGAAGCGCTGGAGGCTTTACCTGGAGTCGGACGCAAGACCGCGAATGTCGTCCTCAACATCGCGTTCGGCGAACCGACGATCGCGGTCGACACGCATGTGTTCCGGGTCGGCAACCGCACCGGCTTGGCGACCGGCAAGACGCCGTTCGAGGTCGAGGAGAAGCTCGATGAGGTCGTGCCTGCCAAATACAAGCTGCACGCCCACCATTGGCTGATCCTGCACGGCCGCTATATCTGCCTCGCGCGGCGGCCGCTCTGCGAGCAATGCCTGATCGCAGATCTCTGCAAGTGGCCCGGCAAGATCACCGCAAACGCGGCATAGAGTCGCCTGGTTCGAGCAGTTCGGCGCGGCCGCCCGAGAGCTTCTTGTGCATGTGCGTCATCAGCGCCATGCCGAACAGCGGCGCCGCCAGGTTCACGATCGGGATCGAGGCAAAGGCGCCAATCAGCGTGCCGGCTGCATACACAATGCCGCGATGCGCCTTGCGAAAAGCTTTGGCGTCGTCAGGCGTGCGATATCGCATCGCCGCCAGCTCGAAATATTCGCGGCCGAGCAGATACGAGGTCGCGAAGAACAGGATCAGGAATCCGAATCCCGCGAACAGCACGAACGGCAACGCGACCACATAGACGGCGACCGACAACAGCGCCGTCTTGGTGCCTTCCACCAAGGCGCGTCCGACCGGCAATGCGCGTCCGAGAGGCTCGGCCGGATAGTACGCGCGCTCGACTTCTTCGGCGATCTCATCGACGAAGAACGAACCGACGAAAGCGATGACGGCCGGCATCAGGAACACCGCGCCGGCCAGAATGCTGACGCTCGCCAGAATGCTGGTGATCCATTCCATCGCGACGATCCAGGAATGCCAGCCGGCACCGATCGCGCCCTCGGCCCAGGTTCCGCCGCTGGTCGCCAGCCATGAGAAAAGCCGCTGCAGCCCGATCCCGACCAGCACGATCATCACAAGCCCTAGCCCGATGGACTTGAGCAGCACCTTCCGGAAGGAAGGCGAGAACATTTGCGACAGGGCTTTGATCGCCGCATCCAGCATCGGGCTTCTCCGCGTCAGCGCGCAGAAGTAGCGATGCAGGTCGTCGGAAACAAGGGAGATGGATCGCCGCTCCAGGGTGGCAGGGAGCGCCGCCCGATCTCGTGCATCAAGCCGGCGCGAGCGTCTCTTCTTTGGCGAGTGCGGCTTCGGCGGCGGCGACCTCGGCCACCTGATCGGCCCAGCTCACTTTGCGATAGTCGAAGCCCTTCACCAGCGTCGGCTTCACCAGCTCGAAGTAAGGCGAGATGTCGAAATCGCGCGGCGCATAGAGCGACGAGTGGCGGATTTCCAGGATTTCCTGCCGGGCGGCGTCGCTGCCCGCCAGATTGATCCGCGGCAGGATCGGATAGCGTACACGTTCAAAGGCCTGCGCGATCAAGGCTGAACAGATGATGCGGGTCGGATGCCCCGAGCCCATCGCCATCCAGCGCCGCCGCCAGCGCTGCGGCACCGGCATCGGAAACAGATAGCGCAGCAGATCGGTGATGTTCTTCAGGTCGTAGTCGAAGCCGATGCGTTCGGCCGCGTAGGCGCAGACCTGCGCGCAATCCTCCTCGGTCAGACCGACCGGCCGGCAGATGCGGGTGTGATACTTGAAATATTTCGACAGCGGTGAGCCGATGACGCCTTGGCCGATTTCGGCTTCCACCAGCGCGAGCGGTTCGCCGTCGGCGGTTTCACGGTCGCCGATCTGGCCGACGTAAAGCGCCGCATGCGACCAGGTCGATTGCGTCAGGTATTTGATGACGCCGGAGATATTGTTGTTGCCTTCGACGAGGAGCACGTCGCCGGGCCGCAAGGTTGCACGCAAGGCTTCGGGATCGCTCGGCGTGAAGGGCTCATAGCCCGTCGCCGGCTTCTCCAGATATTGCGCCAACAAACGTCCGATGCCATCGAGCATCAACGCCATAACACCGCTCCCCATCCTGGTGCACGGTTCGCCGCGCCTCTTTCCTTGCGCAAAATTTACATCGAGACCTCTTGCAATTTGGTTCATGCGCGGCTCTTTGCGTTGACCAGACGTTAGCCATCGCATTTGCGGGACTACGTATTTTTGGGCATGCTGGATTTTCTCGGAAAGCAATTGGAAACCATGAAGCGATTGAACCGTCGCTCCTTCCTGACTTTGTCGGCCGGCGCGGCCTCGGCGCTGGCCTCTCCGGCGCTCGCCGCGCTGCCGGGCGAAACCGATGTTGTCATCGTGGGGGCCGGCGCGGCCGGGATCGCGGCCGCCCGGAAGGTGGCGGCCGCGGGGCGGCGCTTTGTGATTCTGGAAGCGTCTGGCCGCGTCGGCGGTCGTGTGTTCACGGAGACCCGCACTTTCGGCGTCCCCTATGATCGTGGCGCGCATACCATCGCGCTCACCGATCTCAATCCAGTGGCGAAGCTCGCCGCCCGCGCCGGGATGGACGTCTATCCGGTTCCGGTCGGGCAAAAGGTCCGCATCGGCCGCCGCTATGCGCGCGAAGGCGAGATGGAGGATTTTCTGGCCGGTGTCGTGCGGTCGCGCCGCGCGATCGGAGACATCACCCGTGGCAACAAGCCGGATGTTCCGGCCGCCCGTCTGCTGCAGCCAGAGCTTCTCGATTGGCGGCCGGCCGTCGAGTTCATGCTGGGCGCTCACGGCAGCGGCGCCGATCTCGACGAAATGTCGGCCCTGGATTTCATCAAGCTCAATGAACGCGGCGACGATTCCTATTGCCGCCAGGGCTATGGCGCGTTGCTTGCGAAGATCGCGCAGGGTGTGCCGGTGGAACTGTCGACGCCTGTCACCCGCATCAGCACCGATCGCAATATCGAGATTGAGACGCCGCGCGGCCGCCTGACCGGGCGCGCCGCCATTGTGACGGTTCCGATCGGCGTCCTGGCCTCTGGTGCGATCCGTTTCACGCCCGAGCCGAAACGCCAGTTCGACAGCTTCGCCAGGCTGAAGCCCGGCGCCTATGAACGCATCGCGCTCGAAATGCCCGGCAATCCGTTGCAGCTGCAGCGCGACGAAATCGTGCTCGAAAAGTCCGAGAGCAACCGCACGGCTCTTATGCTGGCGAATGTCAGCGACACCTCTTTGGCCTATGTGGATGTCGGCGGCCGTTTCGCGCGCGGTCTTGCGGCGCAGGGCGAAGCCGCCATGGTGGATTTCGCGACCGAGTGGCTCGGTGGTCTCTACGGCACCGATATGAAGAAGCTGGTGAAGCGCACGCACGCGACCCAGTGGACCAAGGATCCGCTTGCGCTCGGGTCGCACTCGTTCGTGCTCGCGGGTGGGCAGTTCGCGCGAAAAGCCTTCATGGAGCCGATCCGGGATCGGGTTTTCTTCGCGGGTGAAGCCGCGCACGAAACCCTGTGGGGGACCGTGCCGGGCGCCTGGGAGTCGGGCGAGCGCGCCGCCGATGCGGCGCTCAGGCTGTGGGGATCGGCGACGCCCCGAACGCAGAAGCCGCGCCGTTCGTAATTACTGGATGGCCGGGCGCGTCGTCTCGGCGAACACCATCAGGCCCCAGGGACTTTCGACCGACCATTCGCGCAAGCTCTCGGTCCAGGTTTCGCCCAGGAAGGCGCCATGCCGTTCCGCATCTTCGCGCCGCAGGGATTCCACCCAGACATAGAGCGCTGGCTTCTGTTGCAGCAGCGCGAAGGCGCGCGCCGGCAGGCTGCGCGCCGCATAGTCGTGATCAAGCAGGATGACGCCGGTCGATCCGGCGGTCGCGCCCATGCATCCGGGCTCCTCGGTCGGCTTCGTCTCGAAGCCCAGAGCCTCATAGTGACGGCTCGACTCAGCGATATCTTCGACCAGATACATCGGGGTCGCGCGGCGTGCCTGCATGTCGGCTCCATGATTCGCGCGCGCACACTATTCGCAAGATCGTGCGATTCGCTACTGACACTTTCATGTCGCCGCCTTGCTTTTGCGGTCTTCGACAAATCGTTAGCGCAGGATGCCGTCGAAGATCGGCAGGCTGATCGTGAGCGAAGCCGCGATCAATCCATAGCAGACGCGCCGGAACGTCGTTTCGCTCGCAAGTCCGAACATATGCGCGCCGAGATAGAGTCCGAGCGCGTAGACCGGGCCGGTGACGAGCGAAAGGCCGATCAGCGTTGTGCCGAGCAGCCCCGCGATCAGATAGCTCGCGAAGCTTATACAGGACGAGATCGCGAAGTAGCCGATGATGTTGGCACGCACCAGGTCGGCGGCGATCCGGCCGCCGAGCCAATAGACGACGACTGGCGGACCGCCGACTTGCGCGACCCCGTTGAGGAAGCCCGATACGACACCTGTGCCAACCGTAAGCGGTGCGTTCGGCTGGCCGTGATAGCGCCAACCGGACATCAAGAGCAGCAGGAGCGGCAGCACCACCGCGACCAGCGACCAGCGGATCGTGACCGGATCGAGCCGGGCCAGCAGGAGAGCGCCGGCCGGCGCGCCGACAAGCGCGCCGAGCGATATGAAGGCAATGTCCCGCTTGTTGGATTTCGGCCAGGCTTTCGGCACGAGGCCGAACCCGAGCACAAGGTCGATCATCATCAGCAGCGGGGCGGCGAGCTTCGGGCTGATCACGGTGCTGGCGAGCGGCATGAAGATCAGGGCCGCTCCGAAGCCCGAGAAGCCGCGTCCGAGCCCGGCCAGGAAGGCCGAGGCCGCGATGAAGACAAGTGTCGCCGCCGAATAACCGTCGAGACTGGGAAGGCTCACCCGCGCAGGACGCCGCCGGTGCGCTTCGACACCTCGGCGACGATCTTCTGCGACAGGGCCTCGATCTCTTCGTCCGTCATGGTCTTTTCACGCGGCTGGATCGTCACCGCGATCGCGATCGACTTCTTGCCGGTTTCGACGCCCTTGCCTTCGTAGAGATCGAAGACGTTGACGCTGGTGATCAGCTTGCGGTCGACATTCTGCGCCGCGCGCAGGAGGTCGCCGGCCTTCACGCCGCGGTCGACAATGAAGGCAAAGTCGCGGCCGATCGGCTGGAAGGCCGAGAGCTCGATCGCCGTCTTAGCGCGCGTGGCTTTTGCTTTCGGCTCCGGGATGCGTTCGAGGATGACTTCAAACGCGACCAGCGGCCCTTCGGCGTCGAGCGCTTCGAGGGCGCGCGGATGCAACTCCCCGAAATGCCCCATCACGTTCTGCGGACCCATCTGGATGGTGCCGGAGCGTCCCGGATGGAACCAGGCCGGCCCGCCGGGGACGATCTGCAAGCCCTGCATCGAGGCGCCGCTTGCCGCCAGTACGGCCAGGGCGTCGGCCTTGGCGTCGTACACATCTGCGGCGCCGCCGCCCGACCAGGAACGGCCGAGGCCTGCGCTCTTGGACAGTCCGCGCCGCACGCCGGTCGCGGCCGTCAGCTGCTCCTCGGGTGTGTCGCCGGTGAAGATCTGGCCGACCTCGAACAGCGCGAGGTCCGAGAAACCGCGATCCGCGTTCTTCTGCGCCGCCGCGACGAGACCCGGAATCAGGCTCGGCCGCATGTCGGAGAGGTCCGACGCGATCGGGTTGGCGAGCGCGAGCGCGGGCTTGCCGCCGCCGAACAATTCGGCCTGCGGCTTTGCAATGAACGACCAGGTGACGGCTTCGACGAGGCCGCGGGACGCAAGCGCGCGCTTTGCCTTGCGGGTGCGGCCCTGGATGGTCGTAAGGACGGGCTTGCGTGCATCCTCGCCGCGCGGGAACGGAGTCAGTGGAATGCTGTCGACGCCCGCGATGCGGACCACTTCCTCGACGATATCGGCCTTGCCCTCGACGTCGGGGCGCCATGACGGCACCGCGACCTTCATGCTCTTACCCTGACCGGCGGCGAAGAAGCCGAGATAGCTGAGCGTGCGCTTCATGTTGTCGAGCGGGACGTCGAGGCCGGCAAGGCGCTTCACTTCGTCGGACGGGAAATCGATCACGCGCTCACGCGGCTCTGGATTGCCGGCGACGACAACCTCGGACGGTTCGCCGCCGCACAGTTCCATCACCATCTGGGTCGCCAGTTCGAGTCCCGGCAGCATGAAGGCCGGATCGACGCCGCGTTCGAAACGATAGCGCGCATCCGAATTGATCCCGAGCTTGCGGCCGGTCTGCGCGATGTTGAGCGGCTCCCAGAGCGCGGATTCGATCAGCACGTCTGTCGTCTGCTCGGAACAGCCGGAGGCTTCGCCGCCCATGATGCCGGCGAGCGATTCGACTTCCTGCTCATCGGCGATCACGCACATCGTGTCGTCGAGGTTGTAGGTCTTGCCATCGAGCGCCAACAGACTCTCGCCTTTCTGAGCGCGCCGGACTGTCAGGTTGCCGCGCACCTTGGCGGCGTCGAACACATGCAGCGGGCGGGCGCGGTCGAAGGTCAGAAAGTTCGTGATGTCGACCAGCGCATTGATCGGGCGCAACCCAATGGCGGTGAGACGCTTTTGCAGCCAGTCGGGCGAGGGGCCATTCTTCACGCCGCGCACGAGACGCAGGCCGAAGGCCGGGCAGAGCGAGGGCGTCGCACCGAATTCGAGCTTCACCTGTACCGGGCAGGGGAATTTGCCCGCCACCGGCTTCACAGTCCGGTCCTTGAATTTTCCGATCAGCGCGGCGCCGAGGTCGCGTGCGATGCCGTTGACGCCGGTGCAGTCCGGACGGTTCGGCGTCAGGTTGATCTCGATCACCGGTTCGTTGAGGCCGAGCACTTCGGCGAACGGCTCGCCGATCGGCGCGTCGGCCGGCATTTCGATGATGCCGTCGCTGTCGTCGGAGAAGCCGATCTCGGCGCCCGAGATCATCATGCCCTGAGACTCGACGCCGCGAATCTTGCCGATCGACAGCGTGATTTTCTTCGCTGAAATGTAAGTGCCGGGTAGGCCGAGCACGGTTTTCAGGCCCGCGCGCGCATTCGGCGCACCACAGACGATCTGCAGCGGAGTGCCCGTGCCGTTGTCGACCTTGCAGACGCGCAGGCGATCCGCATCGGGATGCTGCACGGCTTCAAGAATCTGAGCGACCCGGAACGGCTCGTATTCCTTGGCCTTGTTCTCGACGTTCTCGACTTCGAGGCCGACCATGGTCAGCTTCTCGACGATCTCGTCGAGCGAGGCATCCGTCTCCAGATGCTCCTTCAGCCAGGCGAGGGTGAACTTCACGGGCTCAACCCTCCGGCCAGAGTTGGGAAGTCGAGCGGCCGGAAGCCGTAGTGCTGCAGCCAGCGCACGTCGGCTTCGAAGAAGGCGCGCAGATCGGCCATCCCGTATTTCAGCATCGCGATCCGGTCGATTCCCATGCCCCAGGCGAAGCCCTGGTACTCATCAGGATCGAGTCCACAATTGCGCAGCACGTTCGGGTGCACCATTCCGCAGCCGAGGATTTCGAGCCAGTCATTGCCTTCGCCGAAGCGGATCTCGCCCTTCTCGCGGCGGCATTGGATGTCGACTTCGAGCGACGGCTCGGTGAACGGGAAGAACGACGGACGGAACCGCATCTTCACGGAATCGACCTCGAAGAACGCCTTGCAGAATTCTTCCAGGATCCATTTCAGGTGGCCGAGATGCGAGCCCTTGTCGATCACCAGCCCCTCGACCTGATGGAACATTGGGGTGTGGGTCTGATCCGAGTCGCTACGATACGTGCGGCCCGGAATGATCACGCGGATCGGCGGCTTCTGCTTCAGCATGGTGCGGATCTGCACGGGCGACGTGTGCGTGCGCAGAAGGAGCCGCGAGCCATCGGGCTTCGGATTGAAATAGAACGTGTCGTGCATTTCCCGCGCCGGATGGCCTTCCGGGAAATTCAGCTTGGTGAAGTTCAGGTCGTCGGTCTCGATATCCGGACCTTCGGCGACCGAGAATCCCATGTCGGCGAAGATCGTGGTGAGTTCATCGATCACCTGACTCACCGGATGGATACGCCCCAGCTCGGCAGTGCTCTCGCGCACCGGCAGCGTGACGTCGACGCTTTCGGTGTTGAGCCGCGCGTCGAGCGCCGCGTTTTTCAGCGCCTCGCGCCGCGCCGCGATGGCGGTTGTCACGCGGTCCTTCAGGCCGTTGATGGCGGGGCCTTGCTGCTTGCGCTCATCCGGCGTCATCGTGCCGAGCGTTTTCAGCAGTGCGGACACCGAGCCGCTCTTGCCGAGCGCCACGATGCGCGCGGCTTCGATCGCGGCTTCGTCGCTTGCGGCGGCAACCGCGCCGAGAATTTCCTGTTCGAGCTTTGCGATGTCCGACATGGGCTTCCCCAAGTCTCCACCTCCCCCTGGAGGGGGGAGGTCGGTCCGCGAAGCGAACCGGGTGGGGGTGAATCGATCGGCGGAGTGAATGTCACCCCACCCGCTCGCCTTGGGCGAGCGACCCTCCCCCTCCAGGGGAGGGTAAAGACCTCAGGCCGGCAGAGCGGCCTTGGCCTTTTCGACGATGGCCTGGAACGCAGCCGGCTCCCGGATCGCGAGATCGGAAAGAACCTTGCGATCGACCGTGACGCCCGCCTTGGCGAGGCCGTCGATGAACTTCGAGTAGTTCAGGCCGAACGGCCGCACGGCAGCGTTCAGGCGCTGGATCCAGAGCGCCCGGAAGGTGCGCTTGCGCCGCTTGCGATCACGGAAGGCGTATTGGTTCGCCTTCTCGACCGCCTGCTTGGCGACCCGGATGGTGTTCTTGCGGCGGCCGTAAAAACCCTTGGCTGCCTTGTAGACTTTCTTGTGCTTGGCGTGCGCGGTGACGCCACGTTTGACGCGAGCCATAATCGGTCTCCTGGAATTCTAGGGATGTGCCCCATACGCCTTAGGCGTTGGGCAAGAAGTACTTCTTGATGTTGTCGCCGTCGGTCTTGAACAGGACGCGGGTGCCGCGATCCTGGCGGATCTGCTTTTTGGTCCGCTTGATCATGCCGTGGCGTTTGCCCGCGAAGGCCGACAAAACCTTGCCGCCTGCGGTTACCTTGAAGCGCTTCTTGGCGCCCGATTTGGTCTTCAGCTTGGGCATTTGGCTCTCCTTTTGCGGCCGAAAGGCGGGCAAAAGCCTGCCATTCACCGTCTGGTGCTCGGAATTGAGCGTGCTCGTTTGAGCAAAATCGCCGCCACGGCAGCCCTTTCGGCCGGGCGACGAAGGCCGGGGTTATGACAGAAGAGCCCCGGAAAGACAACCTTTCCGGGGCTCGTTTTAGGACCTGAAAGAGGCGGAAAACCCTTAACGGGGGGCCAGGATCATCACCATCTGGCGGCCTTCGAACTTGGCGTCCATTTCGACCTTGGCGATCTTGGACGTGTCGTCGCGCACCCGGTCGAGCAGCTTGGTGCCGAGTTCCTGGTGGGCCATTTCGCGACCACGGAAGCGCAACGTCACCTTGACCTTGTCGCCTTCCTCGAAGAAGCGCTGCATCGAACGCATCTTCACGTCGTAGTCGTGGTCGTCGATCATCGGCCGGAACTTGATTTCCTTGACCTCGACAACCTTCTGTTTCTTGCGGGCTTCGGCAGCCTTCTTTTGCGCCTGGAACTTGTACTTGCCGTAGTCCAGGATCTTGCAGACCGGGGGAACGGAATTCGGGGCGATCTCAACCAGATCAAGCCCAGCTTCGGCGGCCAACGCGAGGGCCTGGTCGATCGGTACTGCGCCTTTGTTGTCTCCATCCGCGAGGATCAGTTGCACTTCGCGGACACGAATCTCTTCGTTGATGCGCGGGCCGTCCTTCTGGACGGGGGCGGTAGCTCTCATCGGGCGACGAATGGGGGAATGCTCCTCTGTTGTTACGACGCGATAAAGATCGGGAGAAAAGACCAATAAGTCAACGCCCGTAGGTGTTTTATGGCTTTCTTCCCGTGAAGAAACAGGCGCCTAGGGGGCCTTTTTGGCCGCCGCCAGCTCGGCATAGAGCCGCAAAGTCGGCTCCACCACCGAGGGGGCGTCGAAATGGCTCGCCACCCATTCCCGGCCGCGGGCTCCGATGGCGCGCTGGGCCGGTTCCGGCAGCGAAAAGAGCCGGATCAGGGCCGCCGCCAGGGCCGAATCGTCGCCCGAGGAGAAGCGCAGGCCGGTCATGCGGTCTTCCGGAACAGCGGGCGGAGCCAGGACGACCTCCGGGCCGGCCCCGAGATCGGACACGACCACCGGGCGTCCCATGCTCTGTGCCTCGAGGATCGCGCGCTGCATGCCTTCGGGCTGGGTGGCGGCCGAGACCGCGACCGTCGCGGTCGCGAAAGCCGCCGGCAAATCGTCCATCGGGCCCGCCATGCGGATGACGTCGGCCGTGTTGGTGGCGAGCACGAGATCCCAGAGCTCGCCGGTGTAGCGGGTGCGCTGCTGGTCCTCGCCGACGAAGACACAGACGCAGTCTTTCAGCCCCATTTCCTTCAGGCGGTTCACGGCCCGCACCACGACGTGATGACCCTTGCGGCGGATCATGCGGCCGACGACCAGGATCACCTTCTGATCGCGGCTGACACCCCAGGCGCGCCGCACTGCGTCGATCCGATCGGACGAGATCGCGGCCGGATCGAATCGCTCCGCATCGATGCTCGCCGGAATGACGGCGATGCGATCCCACGGCGTGCCATAGCGTTCATTGATCAGTTCGGCGATTTGGTCGCTTACCGCGATGATGCGGTCGCCGCGCGCCATCACGCCGTTGTAGAGCCGCTTGAAGAAATTCTGCTCGCGGAAACCCTTGTACCAGGAGGTCAGGAACGGCGTCCCGGTCATACGCGCGGCCGCGAACGCACTCCAGGCTGGTGCGCGTCCGTGCGCATGCATGACGTCGCAGCCATGCTTGTGGATGAGCCCGCGCAGCAACGAGGCATTGCGCAGGATGCGCAGCGGATTCTTGCTCGCCATGTCGGCGAAGATGAATTCACCTCCGGCCGCGACCAGCTGGGGCTGCAAACGTCCGCCGCTTGAAACCACGATCGCGCGATGGCCGGCCGATACGAGAATCCGCACAAGATCGATCACGCCGACGTCTGCGGCTCCCGCCTGCAAGGTCGGCACGACCATCAGGATGCTCAACGGATTAGTCCCCGGCATCGTTTTCCTGTCGGTCCCCAGGCGCTCCGCCGAATCTTCTTCGAACGGCATGGCGCGTGCGACGGAATGGTGAAGTGCCACCAAAAGTCCTTAGAGTATGTCGGTTCAGGGGCCCGTTCGGTTCAATGGCCGTCAGGGACGCGGGTCTTAGTCTGGTTTGCGCGTCCGCGCAATAATACGTCAGAGCATGATCCCCAGCCGGGCTAGCCTTCGCCCTCAAGAAGGGAGCCATAAACCCGCAAAATTGCGTTCGCAATGCTGTCCGGCAGGAACATGAACTCGGCAAAATGCCGCGCCCGTGCGGCCAGCGCCCGGTAGGCCACGACATCGAGCGAGAGCGCGGAGCGGATCGCGTGCGAAAGCGCAAGTGGATCGCCGGCCGGAATGAGCCATCCGGTCCGAAGCTCGTCGGGCATGCGCGGCGGCGCGAGGATGTTTTCCGGCAGGATGCCGAGCGCGGATGCGATCACGGGGCGTGCCATCGCCTGCGCTTCCGGTACCGGCCGGCCGAAGAGCGGCGGCTTCATGGTCGGCACCGCGACGAGATCGGATGCGGCGAGTGCTGCCGGCAAATCCGGACACGGCCCGACAAGGCGGATCAATCCCTCGATCCGCTGCTCGCGCGCGCGTTTCATGATGGTGCGGACATAACGGCCCTGCCGGCGCGTCTCGCCCGCGAGCGCGAACGTGATTCCGCGCATGCCGCTTTCGGCCAGGATGCGGGCGGCATCCACCAGCACGAGCTGTCCGTTTTGTGGAGCGAGCGGACCCGGCGCGAATACGACGCGTTCGCCGGGTGGAATCCGCCAGGCTTTTCGCATCGCGGTGACGCGTTCCGGCCGCACCGCGGCGGGACTGAACGCCACATGATCGATACCATGCGGGATGACGCTGACCTGATCGGCCGGAATTTTGTATCGCTCGATCAGCGGCGCGGCCGTGAAGGTCGAATGCACCAGCACGCGATCGCCGCGGCCGAGCGCGCTGAGATAGAACGCGCGCAGCCGCGACGGCACGGCCGGCGTATCGGGCAGATTGGTGACCAGCCAGACCGCGAGCTTTTCGGTCGCCGTAAGCGCGCTCCAGGCCGCGCCTGCGTCATACGCATGCACGATGTCGACGCGCTCGGCAGCGATGAATTTTTCCAGCGCGCGCGCGTTGCGCCGCAGCTTCAGCGGATTGCGGGTCGCGGTATCGAGCGGCATCCACTCGCCGCCGGACGCGCGCAACTCACCGCCCAGCACGCCGCCCTGGCCGGCCACGATGGCGCGCGCGCCAACTCGCCGCAGCGCAGCGGCGACATTGAGAGCGCCGTGCGCGATCGGGTTCTCGCTGAGCGACGGAACGATCTGCAAGACAGTTGCGCCGGCTAGGTGCCGCGGCGGCTTTCCAGCACATTGGGATCCTAAGCTTAGAATTCCACGTGGACAAGTTGTCGCG
>JADMIO011201688.1_pt1 | contig 65918 bp, 64 predicted proteins | sample 8958161 | NCBI WGS metagenome assembly JADMIO01 (sample SAMN16585339, study PRJNA669376) | soil metagenome | isolation source: Crop rotation soil | place: USA: Cullars Rotation, Alabama | collected 2011
GCCGCGACTTCAAGTCACGTGAATTCCAAGCTTCGGATCCCACTGTGCTGGAAAGCTTTCCAGCCGGCTTCAGATAGTCGCCGGGATAGAGGCCCTCGGGAATTTCGCCGATGTCCTCGCCGAGCGCCTCGCGGTACCGAAGGTGAAGCGAGCGGGCGAGCGTATCGACCTGAGCCCCGGCGTCGTTGACATAATATTCCTTGGTGACCCGGAAACCTGCCGCTTCCAGGATCCGGGCGAGGCTGTCCCCGACCACGGCGCCGCGGCAATGGCCCACGTGCATCGGCCCGGTGGGATTGGCGGAGACATATTCGACATTGACCCGCTCGTCCTTGCCGATCGTGGAGACGCCGTAGGCGTCGCCTTCGTTGAGGATGGTCCGAAGCTCGTCACGCCAGGCGTCCGGCGTCAGGCGGAGGTTGATGAATCCGGGCCCAGCAACTTCGACCGAAGTCACCGGCGGCATCGCCTCGAGCTTCGCCTTGATCAGCTCAGCGAGCGAGCGCGGGTTCGTGCCCGCCGGCTTTGCGAGCACCATCGCCGCGTTGGTCGCGAGGTCGCCGTGCGACGAATCGCGCGGCGGCTCGACCGTCACGTTCTTGCGGTCGAGATGCGCGGGAAGCGCGCCCTCAGCAACGAGATCGTCGAGCACTCCGTCGAGAAGCGCGGCATATTGGGCGTAAAGGCTCAACTCAGGTCCACCAATGCTGGAAGGCGTGGCCCCTAGCGCAGCAACCGCCGCGCGTCACCCGTTCAGGCGATGAGCTTTTGCATCAGCGCCTTGCCGCCGCTCATTGGGAAGAGCGTTGCCATCGCTCGCGTGGGCTCGATGGCGTAGTGCTGGGCCGCTGCTCCGGCGATCAGGGAATCCAGCGCAATCGTCGGCTTGAGATCGCGCCCCTCATAAAGAGACGCAGTCGAAAGCCCGGGCCAATCGGCGATCACCCGCCCACCGGCGACCGCGCCGCCAAGCAGCATCGCAAGCGAGCCTTCGCCATGATCCGTACCCCCTGTGCCGTTGGGATGCGCAGTCCTCCCGAACTCGGTCGCGACGAGCACGACGGTGTTCCCCCAATCTGGACCCAAGCCCGACTTGAGCGACGCGATTATTGCATCGAGGTTCTTGAGCACAGTGGCGAGACGGCCCCTTTGATAGGAATGGGTATCCCAGCCGATCGTCTCTATCATCATGACGCGAGGTCCGGCGTCCGCGGTCAACAATCTCGCGGCCACCGCACCGATAGCGGCGCCATTTTGTCCCGGCGCCGCGAGGTCGCTCGTCGTCTTGCGGGTTGCAAGCGCGTCGCTCCACAAAGCGTGGAACTGGGGGTCGGAGCCGTACAATTCCGAAACACGCTGCAGCAGGTCGTCGCTCGGATCGAACATCTTCGAGGGCGCGTAGGCCGAAACCTGCCGCTTTCCCCTAAGCGCCATCGGGACGGTATCGGAGAGGGCCATTCCTCTGGAATCCACCGCGGGTAGCAATCCCAGCAAGCGGTTCAGCCAGCCGTCGTAAATCTGGTACGCCGCAGCGCCCCCCGTCTCGAGCACGTTCTGCCCGTCGAAGTGCGAACGGTCGCGATAAGGCGACGCCACGGCATGGACGAACACGGCTTCCTTCAGGGAGAACATGTTCGCGGTTTCCGCAAGCGAAGGATGCAATGTGAAAAAGCCGAGGTCCGCACCTTTCCTAAGATCCGTATCGAAGCTTTCGCGAAGGCCGGCATGTTGCGGGTCGCCGGTCGGGCCAAGGATCGAAAGTCCGTCCGCAGCGCCGCGCTGGATGATGAAGACGAAGCGGCGATCGGTGTTCGCCCGAGCGAAAGCCAGGCTCGGCGTCGAAAGCGCCGCGATCGCCGCGCCGCCCGATCCGAGGAAGATTCTGCGGCTGAGCATGATCATCTCCTCATGAACTCCGGGCTGACCAGGAGCAGCGCCAATCCGTCTTGCGCGCTAGGAGCCATCGCGATCGCTTTGCGCGTTCTGTCGCCGAGCGATCCTGGAAGGACCTTTTCGGCGATTGCGCGCGGATCGACGGACGATCCCATTCGATTTGCGATCCGCTGCGCGACTTGCAGGCGCAACATCAGCACGTCGGAAGCAGCCCAGCTTGCAGCATTATCTTCCCAGCCGGCGGGCGACCCCGGTCTCCACGTGGTCTGGCCCAATTGTTTCAGGAGCGCTTGCGCAGCCGCCGGCTCCTCCTCCGTCTCGCCGACGGCGCGAAGCGCCGAAACCGACCATTCCCACGGTGTCTTGAACTTTAGCGGCTGGGGCTTCCAGGCCTCGGGCGACGCGATTATCGCGCGATAGACGCTCGGCAGGTCGCCGCCGCTTCCCTGATATGCGGCGGAAAGTCGGTCGACCATCGCTTGTGGCGGATCGTCGCCCGCGAAGTGGCGCGCGAGCTTGGTCGAGATGTGGCGGGCCGTGGCGGGACTTGCCGCGAGGTCGAGAAGGATTGCGCGCGACTGCGCCTGGCCCGATTGCGGATAGGCCTTTCCCATGATCCTGCGCGGTCCGGGCTCGTGAAGCGTGTCGGCGAAGACCGAATCGCCGTCGGCAGTCCCACCGGTGAGGTCAGAATCCGGGCCGCCGCCGACGCCTCTTACCGTCCAGCCGGTCAGCGCGCGCGCGAACTCTGTCACATCGGCCTGCGTGTAGCCGCTCCGCACGCCCAACGTATGCAGCTCCATGATTTCGCGCGCCAGATTCTCGTTGATGCCGCGCCTCGAATTTTGCCTGCGTTGACCGAATTGCGAATTCGGGCCGATCGATTGCGCCTGATCGAGATAGACGAGCATTGCCGGATGCTGCTCGGCCGCGAGTAGAAGATCGGCAAAGCGGCCGAAGATGTGAGGGCGGACCGCTTCGAATTCGAACAGCCCGGCGAGAACGTAAAGTGCAGGCTTATCGAGGGAAACCGCGAAATGATTGGCCCAGAAATGCACCAGCCGCTCAGCAAACGGACTTGCGGTGGTAAGCGCGGAATCGAGCCGCGCCGCGTTCATTTGCGAATAATTTCCGTAAAATGCCTCACGAAGCTCACGCTGCCGCAAATTCGCGGCCTTGGGCGGCGGCCCGCTTCCGGCGGCGACCGCAGCGCGGATCATCATTTGCCTGTCGCGCGCATCCTTTCGGGTTTGGGCACCGTAATCGAGAAGCTCGGCGACCATCGTGCCGCGAGGCGGTAGGGAGGCGATGACTTGCGGCCGCGGCTCAAAAGTCGCGAACTGATTGAGCAGCCAGCCCTTGGAATCTCCTGGCAGCGGATCGCTCGGTCGGGCGCCGAGTCCGAAACGATTGAGCGCGATTGCGGCATCGAGCATCGGGCCTCTCCCCATCGCGAGGTCCGCCAACGCGCCTGAACCGACCGTGAAAGCAATATTAAAACCGGTCGGGGGGGAGGTTGACCGGGCCGGCGATCTCCTCGTGCCGCGCGATGGCGAAACGGTCGGTCATGCCGGCGATGAAGTCGCCGATCGTGCGCAATTGTTCGACCTGCCCGGTGGAACCGCGCCAATCGGGCGGCAGGAGCGCGGGGTCGGCCCGATACGCAGCGGCCAGATCGGCAACCACGCGCTCGGCTTCCTCGCGCACCGGTATCAGCTCCGGCAGGCCGTATAGCCGCGCATAGAGCAGCCGCTTGAGCTGACGCTCCTCGTCGGCGAGCTTCTCTGAAAAGCCCGCCAAAGATGCTCCGGCGGCGCGGACGTCCTCGATCGTTTCGACTCGAGAATCGCGCACCCGCCGCTCGGTCTCTCTGAGCACGTCTCCGACCATGACTCCGATCATGTCCCGGACCAGCGCACGCTGCCTTTTCTCGGTCGAGATGCCGGGATGACGATCGGCGATTCCATCCCACAACCGCTTCACGATCGGAAGCTCGAGCAACTCGTCGACCTGGAGCAGCCCGGCGCGAAGCCCGTCGTCGATGTCGTGGTTGTCGTAAGCAATGTCGTCCGAAATCGCCGCGACCTGCGCTTCAAGGCCCGGCCAGGTGCCTAGCTCGAGATCCCACTCTGCATTGGATTCGGCGAGGGCCCAGCTCGGCTCGTTGACGGGACCGTTGTGCTTGGAAAGTCCCTCCAGCGCTTCCCAGCTGAGGTTGAGTCCGTCAAAGTCCGGGTACGGGTTCTCGAGCTTCGTGACGATGCGGATGGTCTGCGCGTTGTGATCGAATCCGCCGGCGTCGGCGAGCGCTTCGTCCAGTGCATCCTCGCCGGCATGACCGAACGGCGGATGACCGAGGTCGTGTGCGAGGCAAAGCGCTTCGGTCAAGTCCTCGTTGAGGCCGAGCGCGCGGGCGATGGTCCGGCCGATTTGCGCGACTTCCAGGCTGTGCGTCAGCCGAACGCGATAATGGTCGCCGTCCGGTGCGATGAACACCTGGGTCTTGTGGCGGAGCCGCCGGAAGGCGACCGAATGGACGATCCGGTCTCGGTCTCGCTGAAAGATGTCGCGTGGCCCGCGTGGACCGGAGCGCTCTTCGGGATGGAGGCGGCCGCGCGAGCGGTCAGGATGCGCTGCGACGCCGGGCGGGAGGCTCATTCCGCCGCAACTGGCACAATCCTGTCTGAAGCGGAATTGGTCCAACGATTGGCATTGACGCCGATCGTGTTGAGGTCGTCCGCGAAAATGCTCGCATCGGAGGCTCCGTGGAAGGGGCCGACGACCAGCCGCGCATCGCCGCCGCTCTCCGCGACATATCCCGGAATACCATTGAACAGGTCCGGATATTGCGATTTCAGGCGCGCGAACCTGTGAGACAAGGCGCTGGCATCGTCGCCCTTTGCAAGCTGCAGCCAAAGCTTTTGCGGCGCAGGCGCTGCGACGGCACGCTGAACGGTCGCGGGCGGGACCTGGGGGATATAAGCGGCTTGGACCGGACGTATCGCAGCCTGGGCGACCGCCTGCGGCGCGGGCGTCGCTTGCTGACGGAGGAGCGCGTCGATTCCGGCGAGCCGGTCGGACGTCACGGTTTCCGCCATCCGCGCCGTCGACGGGGGCGCCACAGGCACAGGCGTCGCCGCCGCGTAGGAGATGCCCGGGTTGTTCGAGTCCGGGAAGATGCCGAGGTTCACCGCCGCCGCCTTCTGGCCCGCCGCGAGCGAGGCAAGGCGCTGGATGAACGGCGCAACGGTCGAAGAGCTATCCGGCATCGACACGTTGATCAGCCGCATCGCATCCGCGGTGTCGCCGGTGAGCGCGAGAACAAAGGCACGGACCCGCGGCGTAGCGGAATCGCCCTTGGCCGAGAGGGGCGCGATCGTGTCGAGGGCATCGGCCTTGTCGCCGCTGATTGCGAGGCTGAGCGCCATGCGCCGGCGGGCCTTGTCGGCGTCGGCGCCGCTCATCGCGGCACGATAGTCGGCCTGGGCGTTCGCCTGTTGCCCCATGAGATCGTAGGCAAGCCCCCGATCGCAGCCGACCATAGCCTGCGTCGCGCCGAGCTGCAGCGCGCGGGTGAAATAGGGCATCGCCGCCTTGGGATCTCCATTGGCGACCGAAACCGCGCCCATGCCTGCCTGCGGAAGCGGGCTCCGGGGATTGACTGCGTCGGCGCGCGCGAAGAAGCCGGCCGCGGCCTGGGTGTCCCCAAGCTCGAGCGCCGCCCGGCCGGCACCGACCAGCGAATTGAAATCCTGAGAATCTGCCGCGAGGGCGCGGACGTAGCGGCTCAGCGCGGCCGCCGCGGTCTCGTCATAGGGCGAATAGCTGCCCTGCGCGCACGCTGGGCCGGCAACGCACGCAAGCGCGCCCGCGCAGGCGAGCGCCGCCTCGACGAATGAAATTCGTGCAAATCCCCGCATCGATCCTCCCGTGCTGCAGAGAATCTTGCCGAAGCCTTTCTGCATAGAGCGATTACGCTGAACCGTGCGAAGCAGGCGGCAGGGCGCATCAATGGTGAATCGTTAACTCACCAAAGTAACGAAAAGGGGCGGCTCCTTACCGGAACCGCCCCTCATCTTTCCGTGTCATTGCGAGGAGCGGAAGCGACGAAGCAATCCAGCATCCATGACTGGATTGCTTCGCTACGCTCGCAATGACGGCCTATTGATTATTCTGGCGATTCAGGAATCGCGGGATGTCGATCGGCTCGCGGCGATAGCCTGGCTCGTCCTCGTCGATTTGAGCCTTGGGCGCGCCGCGCGCGATGTTCGACATGCGTTCGAACAGGGTTCCACCACCGCCGGCGGCCGCCGGCGGGGCCGCTTCGTCCTCGTCTTCCGGAGGCGCGATCGGCGGCGTGCCGACCGGGCTGGTCAGGATGTCGTCGGTGCCGAGCAGAAGCTCATCGTCCCCGTCCTCGTCAGATGTGAGATCGACCGCGACGGTGTCCTCGGATTCGTCTGCTTTCGCTTCGGACTCGGCGGCGGCCGGGGTGGGAACCGACACCGGCGCCGGCGCACGCGCCGGGAAGCTAAAAACCTTGGCCGGCTGCGGCTGGGCGCCGACCTCCGCCTCGATGCCCGTCGCGACGACCGACACGCGGATCTTGCCGCCGAGGTCGTTGTTGAAGGCCGAGCCCCAGATGATGTTCGCATCGGGGTCGACCAGCTCCTTGATGTGGCTGGCGGCCTCGTCGACTTCCATCAGGCGCATGTCCTCGCCGCCGGTGATCGAGATGATGACGCCCTTTGCGCCCTTCATGCTCACCCCGTCGAGCAGCGGGTTGGAGATCGCCTTCTCGGCGGCCTCGATGGCGCGGTTGTCGCCCTCGGCTTCGCCGGTGCCCATCATCGCCTTGCCCATCTCGCTCATCACCGAGCGGACGTCGGCGAAGTCGAGGTTGATGAGGCCGGGCATGACCATCAGGTCGGTGATTCCGCGGACACCCTGCTGGAGCACCTCGTCGGCCATCTCGAACGCCTGCTTGAAGGTCGTCTCGCTGTTGGCGAGGCGGAACAGGTTCTGGTTCGGGATGACGATGAGCGTGTCGACATGCTGCTGCAGCTCGGAAATGCCCGATTCCGCGGAGCGCGAGCGGCGCGCGCCTTCGAAGGCGAACGGCTTGGTGACCACGCCGACGGTCAGGATGCCCTTGTCCCGAGCGGCCTTGGCGATGACGGGAGCAGCGCCGGTACCGGTGCCGCCGCCCATTCCAGCCGCGATGAAGCACATGTGCGCACCCTCGAGGCTCTGGATGATCTCCTCGATCGACTCTTCGGCGGCCGCGCGGCCGATCTCGGGCCGCGAACCCGCGCCGAGGCCCTGGGTGATCTTGAGGCCGAGCTGGATCCGGCGGTCGGATTCGGAATTGTTGAGCGCCTGCGCATCGGTATTGGCGACGACGAAGTCGACTCCCTGCACGTCCGCGCGCATCATGTTGGCGATGGCGTTGCCGCCAGCGCCGCCAACGCCGATCACGCTGATCCGCGGGCGAAGTTCGTCGACCTCAGGCCGGATGAAATCGATGCTCATGCTCTAAAATCCCCCCAATGCGCCAACGCGTTGAGCCTCCACGAGGAATCCATGAATCATTGCGGGTTATCTGCCAAGCAGAAAAGTTAACGCGGACGAAAAAAGTGGGGAAGACTGTCGCTTTAATGACTCACTTTGAGCCCTGACCTGTTTGCTGGTGGCCGCTGCGGGGCGGCGTAGAGTCCAATCGAGGTTAATGCCGGCCTAGCGAAATCCGTGTACAACTTTGTTCATCGCAACATGAGTTCATGCGATCGATGCGTAGCGGCGAATTATATCTGGTTGACGATCAGGCGCGGGTGACGCGCGGTTTCGTGAACGGACTGTTGTTCAGCATCCCTGCCTGGTGGATGATCGCCGTCGCCGCCAGATTCTTCTGAACGGCGCTTCCTCCCGACCTGGTCAATCGTTCAGAAGCTGAGCTTCGCTTGTCCTGAATGGGCGGCGGAGCGACGGTGCAGGAAACGCACCCCGGCCTGGCCATCGTTGCTCCACCGGACCTGCGCCTCCAAATCCGACATGCGCGGAATGATCAGCGTGATGACTTCCGACGTCTCGAGGTCGCCATCGGTCAGCAGATGACAACCGTAATAAGACAGATTGGTCACATGCACGGGCACGGAGCTCGAATCCGAACGAAGGGCGACGCCCACCAGGCTCGTGGCCTGGCGCGTCTTGCGGGTTACCCAATGTGAGCGCAGCCGTTCGAGCATCGTCGATCCAAGTGTCCGCCATACGACACTTCGAATTGAACGCCAGTCTGAGAGAAAGCACTGTGCCGGCGCGGCACAAGGCTACCCTCCCCGACGGAACTACCCCCGCCGTTCGACGCCTCCGGGAGGGCCCGCGTTCCGCTGTCGCCGGTCGCCCTTGCGGCGGTCGGTCTGGCGACGCTCGGCAGGCGAGCGGGTCGCTCCGCCGGGTTGCAGAGCCTCGATCGTCACCGATTCCGCGTCGGGATCCGTGCGAAGCAGCGCGCTCGCTGCCTGTACCACGAGGCTGAGGTGGGTGCGGACGAATTCGCGGCGGTCGTCTTCGGTCAGGATCGTGCCGCGGTCGGGCGGCAGAAGCAGATAGCCCTCGATCGCTCGCCGAGTAACGATGATCGCGCGCGACTTTCCGTCGATCCAGAGATCGACAAGGGTGCGATCCCCCATCGTGCGAACCGAGTCATTTTCCATCAACGCCCCCTAAAAACAACAGGTCAGTCCCATCCGCGCTCGAGGAACCGCGTCGCGCAGCCCGCGAGGAACGCCGTTCCGCGCGGAAGGACGCTTTCGTCGACCATCATCCGGCTCGAATGGATCGAACAGCACTGCCGCCAATCGGCCCCCGACTGGGCGACGCCAAGGAAGGCCATCATGCCCGGCACCTTCTCCAGCACGTAGGAGAAGTCCTCCGCACCCATGATCGGGTCCGGAAGCGTCATATACTCCCCGTGCGGAAGCGAGGTTGCCACGCTTTGGGCGAGTGCGACCGCTCGTGCATCATTGATGGTCACGGGAAAGCCTTGCGTGATGGTCACGTCTGCATCGCATTCGTGCGCCTGCGCGATATTCTCCGCCAGCGTTCGGATCGCGTTCCAGGCTTCCCGGCGGCGGTCGGGGGATAGGGTCCTGATCGTGCCGCGCAGCTTGGCGCGATTGGGGATGATGTTGTGCGCGTTCGCGGCCTCGAGCTGGGTGACGGTCACGATCATCGCTTCGTGAGCGTTGAAACGGCGCGTAACCATCGTCTGGAGTGCGAGCACGATCTCGCAAGCGACGGGAACCGGATCGCGCGCCTCGTGCGGCAGGGAGGCGTGGCCTCCCCTGCCCTCGATGCAAATCTCGATCATGTCGGCCGAGGCAAGGAGGGTGCCGGCGCGGCTGCCGATCGTGCCGTGCGGCGCGTTGGGCATGATGTGGAGCGCGAAGGCGGCTTCTGGGAGCGGGTCGAGCAGCCCGTCGTCGAGCATGAAACGGGCGCCGTGATAGCCCTCCTCGCCGGGCTGGAACATGAAGCGCACCTCGCCCGGCAGATCCGCTGCGCGTGCGGCCAGGACCCGGGCGGCGCCGGCGAGCATCGCGGTATGCGTGTCGTGGCCGCATGCGTGCATCCGGCCCGAGACGGTGGACGCGAAGTCCAGTCCCGTCTCCTCCTCCATCGGCAGCGCGTCCATGTCGCCGCGGAGCAGCACGCTGCGGCCGGGCTTGCCGGGGTTGAGTACCGCAACCGCGCCAGTGCAGCTCGTACCTTCGCGCCATTCGAGCGGAAGGTCGGCGAGCTCCGCGCGAACCTTGGCGAGCGTCTTCGGCGTCTGCAACCCGAGCTCCGGCTCGGCATGGATGGCTCGGCGGAGCGCAGTGATCCGGTCGGCGATCCCGCGCGCGTCCTGCAGCAGGTCTTCGGTCAGCATGAGGCGATGATAGCTTCGCGTTCGGCGGCTAGCCAGCGGCCTTGGCCGCGATCAATCGAGATCGATCGGCCGGATCGCGGGCACCGCGAACGCCCAGAGCAGCGCGCCCGTCGCCGCGACCGCTGCGCTCAACGCGAAGGCGCCGCCAAAGCCGGCGCGATCGATGATGATTCCCGAGACGATCGGCCCGATGATTCCGGAAATGTTGCCGACAGAATTCTGGACGCCGACCCAGGTGCCCGACGCGCGCCGGCCCGCAAACATCTGCGCGATCGCGTAGAGGTTCACCGACCCCGCCGCGTGGCAGATCCCGCAGACGCAAAGCAGCGCACCGACGGTAACGATGTCATGGGCCGCGAAGATCGCGAGCATGCAGCCGGCGAACACCAACTGGCTGACGACCATCATTCCTCTGCGGATGCTGGCCTCGGGCCGCCCCGAACGCGTCCAGCGGTCCGACCAGTTTCCGAGGATGAGCGCGGACGTGGCCTGCACGACGTAAAGCAGCGTCGCGAGCATCGTCATCTGCATGATCGTCAGGCCGCGCTGCTGGACGAGGTAGAGCGGAAGCCAGGCGAGGACGAAATAGAAGCCGTAATTGCCGCAGGCGTGGACGATGCCCATCGCCCAAAGCGACCAGCGGCCGATGACCTTCCGGACGGGAACCAGCGTCTCGCGCGTGCGCCCGGCCTCGGGCAGGCCGCGAACAATGACCGACCAGGGCAGCAGCCACAGTGCGCTGGCGAGGCCGAAAACGATGAACATGGCGCGCCAGCCGAACGCGGCCATGATCGAACCTCCGACGAAGGTCCCCACCGCAGGGCCAAGCCCGAGCGCCGCCGCGACGACGGCGTTCGCGAGGCCTCGCCGCTCTGCGGGGACGTGCCGGCAGATGATCTTCGATCCGGCAGGAAAGACGATGCTTTCACCAAGTCCCAGGAACAGTCGCAGGATCAGGAGCGAAGCGAAGCCGCCGACGAACCCCATGAGTAGCGTACTGATCGACCACAGGACAGTGGCGAGCGCGAGCAGCCGGTAGACCGAGAAACGGTCGCAGAGCCAACCGAGCACGAGCTGGACCGGGGCGTAGATCCAGAAGAAGGCGGAAACCGCGAGCCCGAATGCAGTGGCGGTCAGGCCGAGATCGGACTTCATCAGCGGCGCTGCGACGCCGATTGCGCCGCGGTCGACGTAGTTCAGGAGGACGGACGCGCCGAGGAGGAGGACCAGCGCCGCAGTTGGATTGATCGCGGACCGGCGTGCAAGCGTCGCCATATCAGCCCCCCCATTCGCCCGCGCCGGGATAGCATGGCCCGGGGTGCGCTAATAGCCGCCCTTCATCGCCTGGATGAAACGGCCGACCATGCCTTTGGCCGGCCGCACGCGGGTGATCGGGCCGATGTCGCGAATGTCGCCGCGGCCCTTCGAGGCGAGAAGCGCCAGGCCGACAAGCGTCGAGAAAGCAGGGCCGCTGTGCGCATCGGGAAGGCCGGCGATCTGGCGCGGACGGCCGACGCGAACGGCGCGTCCAAGAACGCCCTGCATATAATCGGCGACATTCTTGAGCTCTGCGCCGCCGCCGGTCAGGACCACCTGACGGCCGACGGGACCGGTGAAGCCGAGATCCTTCAGCGCCGCCTCGACCTCGCTCGTCAGCTCCTCGATGCGCTGGCGGATCACCATCATCAGCTGCGCGCGGGTGATCTTCATCGGCTCGGCGCCCGGCTCGGCGCCGATCTGCGTCGCCTCGATCATCTCGTGATTGTCGCGTGGGCTGGTCATCGCCGAGCCGTAGAAGCATTTCAGCCGCTCGGCGTCGCGACGCTGGACTCCGAAGGCGCAGGCGATGTCGTTGGTGATGTCCTTCGCGCCCGCCTGGATCGAGCGCAACCCGGCGAGCATCCCGCCCGCATGGACCGAGACGTTGGTGATCTCCGCGCCCATTTCGACCAGCGCGACCCCAAGCTCGCGCTCCTCGTCGCTGAGGCAGGCGAGCGCGGCCGCGATGGGCGACGCGACGATCGCCTTCACGCCGAGGTGCGCCTGGCGGATGACCGTGTCGATGTTCCTGAGCGGCGATGGGTCGGCGGCGATGACGTGAATGTCGACGCCGAGGCGGTGTGCATGGAGCCCGATTGGCTGATGGACGCCCTGCGCCCGGTCGATCGTGTAGAGCGCCGGGTGGGCGTGGAGCACGACCTGGCCGTTGCGGTCGATCGCGCTCTTGCCGGCATCGAGAAGCTCGTCGACGTCGCCCTGCTCGACGGCGTGGCCGCCAAGCTCGACCTCGACGTTTGCGATGTCGCTGACGAGCCCCGGCGCGCCATAGCTCGCCCAGACGTCGTCGACGGTGACCCCGGACATGCGCTCGGCAAGCTCGACCGCCTCGCGCACCGCGAACTCGCTCGCAGCCATGTCGGTGATGTAGCCGCGCTTGACCCCGCGGCTCTCGCGCTGGCCGGTGCCAAGGACCGTCGGCCGTCCGTCCTCGTCGAGCCGCGCGATCATCGCGCTGACCTTCGACGAGCCGATGTCGAGGGCCGCGATCAGGTCCTGTTCGGCGGGCTGGGCCATCGTGCTCCTTTAGCCCTGCTGCTGCGAGGCCGGCTTGGCCTGTTCGATTGCGTGCGGCAGGCGGACGATCATCTTGCCGGGAACGCGCAGGTCGAAGCGGACGATCCCGCGCCCTAGCAGGCCGCTCTGCTTGTCGAGCCGCGCGAATTTCATCAGTGCGACACGGGCCGCGTCATCGCCTTCGGGCAGCGATACGACCTCCCCGGACTGGAAGTTCAGGTCCCAGCGCCGGCCGCCGATCCACGTCGCGGAGGCGAGCTGGGGTTTGAGCGTCGGAACGGTCGCCATCAGGCTCGACAGGCCTTCTTCCTGGGCGTTGGCACCGCTGCCGATCAGCAGCGGAAGGTCGGGCATCCGGTTCACAGGCACCCGGTCGAGGACCACCCCTTGGGAGTCGATCAGCGCAAGCTCTCCGCTGCTCTGCCACAGCGCCGCGGGCTTGCGCTCGACGATGTCGATGACGAGCGTGTCCGGAAGCCGCCGGAGCACGCGTGCATCCTGAACCCAGCCGAACTGGAGGAGGCGATTGCGGATGGCTCCAGCGTCGACCATCGCCTGAGGCGCCTGGCCGTTGCCGGTCTGCTCGGCGGCGCGGTGCAACTCGTCGTTGACGACCTGGTCCACCTGTGCCCGCTTCATGTGGTTGAGCCCGACGATCTGGTAGCCGCTGACGGTGAAGCCGGCGTGACCCACGGCCGAAGCAGCGGCGCGCTCGGCCTTTGCCGGAATGTCGAGCGCGATCAGGACGACCACGCCAATCGCGAGCATGAAGGCGGCAAAGACCAGCCCGGCGACCTTGTTCGCATGCGCGTGATCGACCGGCAGCCGCTTGGCGATCTTCTTCGGAACCGCGACCTTGTTGCTCTTGCGCGGTTTGGAGCGGCCCGCATTGCCGCGGCGAACGTGTGCGGCAGCAGTCATTGCAATGCCTCCTCGATCAGCCGCTCGACCAGCTCGCCGTAAGCGATGCCGCGCGACTTCGCCTGTTCGGGCACGAGGCTCAGCGGGGTCATCCCCGGCTGGGTGTTGACCTCGAGCAGATAAACGCCGCTCTCGCCCTGCTCGTCGTCCCAGCGGAAGTCCGAGCGCGACGCGCCCTTGCAACCGAGCAGGCGATGGGCCTTCGCCGCCATGTCCATCATCGAGCGTGCGATGTCGCCTGGAACCTGGGCCGGGCAGACGTGGACGGTCCGCCCGTCAGTATATTTGTGCTCGTAATCATAAAAGCCGCTGTCGATCTTCAGCTCGGTCACCGCCAGCGGCTCGTCGCCCAGCACCGCGACCGTGAGCTCGCGGCCCTTGATGAAGGGTTCGGCGAGCAGCTCGTCGAACTCGTGCCAGGGTCCCGGCACCTCGCGCCCGATCGGCGAACCGTAATTGCCTTCCGCGGTGACGATGGCGACGCCGACCGAGGAACCCTCGTTGATCGGCTTGAGCACGAATGGCCGCGCCATCGGGTCGCCCGAATAGACGCTCTCGCTCTCGACGATCCTGCCTTCGGGCATCCGGATGCCGTGCGGCACGAGCACCATCTTGGTCAGCTCCTTGTCGATCGCGATGACCGAGGTCTCAAGCCCGCTGTGCGTGTACGTGATTCCCATCAGGTCCATCATGCCCTGCACCGTCCCGTCCTCCCCGGGCGTGCCGTGGAGCGCATTGAAGACGACGTCGGGCTTCAACTCGGCGAGGCGCGCGGCGACGTCGCGGTCCATGTCCAGCTCGGTGACGTGCGACCAGCCGCGCTCGCGGAGCGCAGCCGCGATCCCCGCGCCGCTCGTCAGCGAGACTTCGCGCTCTTTCGACCAGCCGCCCATGAGGACGACGACGTGGAGGGACTTATCCATGGTTGCACCCACCACTCGTCATTGCCGCGAAAGCGGGAACCCAGTTTTTTCTGATCGGCTGGGCCCCCGCTTTCACGGGGGTGACCAAGTCTTGTTTCAACCTTCCCTCCCGACCCGCTGGATTTCCCATTCCAGAACGATGTGGCTTTTTGCCTCGACGCGGCGGCGGACTTCCTCGCCCAAAGCCTCGATGTCGGCGCTCGTCGCGCTACCGAGATTGAGCAGGAAGTTGCAATGCTTTTCCGAGACTTGAGCGTCGCCCATCGTAAGGCCGCGGCAACCAGCCGCGTCGACGAGAGCCCAGGCCTTGTGGCCGGGAGGATTCTTGAAGGTCGAGCCACCGGTGCGGCTCCGAAGCGGCTGCGATTCTTCGCGCGCGCGGGCGATGGCGTCCATTTCCGCGCCGATCGCCTCGGGATCGCCGGGCTGGCCCCGAAAGGTGGCTTCGATCACCACTGCGCCTTCAGGTAAGTCGCTGTGACGATAGGTGTAGCCAAGCTTCGCAAGCGGCCATTCGACCAGCTCGCCCGAGCGTAGCACCAGCCGCGCTGAGATGAGGATGTCACTGACCTCTCGCCCATAGGCGCCGCCGTTCATCCTTACGAAGCCGCCGACCGTGCCGGGGATTCCGCGAAGGAACTCGAGGCCCGCTATCCCGTGGTCGCGCGCCGTCGATGAAACAAGGATGCCGCTCGCTCCGCCGCCGCAGCGGATCGTGGTCTCGTCCGGCTGCTCGATCTTTGAGAACGCCTTGCCGAGGCGCACCACGACGCCCGGCACCCCGCCGTCGCGGACGATCAGGTTGGATCCGAGGCCGAGCGCCATCACTGGAACGCCCGGATCGAGCTCGCGAAGGAACTGGATGAGGTCATCCTCATCCTTGGGCTCGAACAGCCATTCGGCGTTGCCGCCGCTCTTGAACCAGACGAGCGGCGCCAGCGGCGCATTGGGCGTGAGCTTGCCGCGCACGCTCTCTCCTCCCGCAGGCGGGAGGGGTCGGGGGAGGGACTGTTGTTCGAGGCTCACACGCCCACCCCTTCGCCGCTGCGCGGCTCTTCCCCTCCCGCCAGCGGGAGGGGCGTTTTCTTCGCCCTCTTCTCGCAGATGCCGTTCGCCAGCGCGCCCGCCCATTTCGTGATGTCGCCAGCGCCCATGCAAATGATCATGTCGCCCTCGGCCGCGAGATCGCGGAGCGCTCCGCAAAGATCGTCGAGGTCATCGACCGCGCGGACCATGCGGTGGCCGTGGGCGCGAAGGCCTTCCGCGAGCGCGCTCGAATCCACCCCCTCGATCGGCTCTTCACCGGCGGGATATACCGGAGCGACGAAGACGACGTCGGCGTCGTTGAAGGCGCTCTGGAACTCCTCCATCAGCGATTGCAGGCGCGTGAATCGATGCGGCTGGACGACCGCGATGACTCGCCCCTCCGCGCCTTCGCGAGCCGCTGCGAGAACGGCGCGGATCTCGGTCGGGTGATGGGCATAATCGTCGATGACGATCGCGCCCTCTGCCTCGCCGACCTTGGTGAAGCGGCGCTTGACCCCCTCGAACTTTTCGAACCCTGCAACAATTGCCTCGTCGGAGATGCCGAGCTCCAGGGCCACCGCGATTGCGGCAAGCGCATTCTGGACATTGTGCCGCCCGGGGATCGGCACATGCACGGCAACGGTCCGGCGCTCGCCGTCCTTGTCGAGGATCAAAGCATCGAAGCGAGTGCCGCCCGGCACCGGAGTCACATTCTCCGCGCGGACGTCGGCAAGCGCCGAGAAGCCGTAGGTCACGATTCGCCGGTCGCGGATCCGGCCGATCAGGTTCTGCACTTCCGGATGGTCGACGCACACTACGGCGAGACCGTAGAAGGGCACGTTTTCGACGAACTCGACGAACGCGTCCTTGACCGCTTCGAAGCTGCCGTAATGCTCGAGATGCTCGGGATCGATGTTGGTGACGACCGCGATCGTTCCATCGAGCCGAAGGAAGCTGCCGTCGCTCTCGTCGGCCTCGATCACCCACCAGTCGCCTTTGCCGAGCCGCGCGTTCGATCCGTAGCGGTTGATGATCCCGCCGTTGATCACGGTCGGGTCGAGCCCGCCATTGTCGAGCAATGCCGCGATCATCGAGGTCGTCGTGGTCTTGCCGTGGGTGCCGGCGACCGCGACCGTCTTCTGCATCCGCATCAGCTCGGCGAGCATCTCGGCACGGCGGACTCGCGGGAGGCGGCGCTCGGCCGCGGCCTGGAACTCGGGATTATTGTCCTTGATCGCGGTCGAGCAGACGACCACCGCGGCATCGCCGAGATTGTCGGGCGAATGGCCGATCGCGACCGGAATCCCTTCCTTGCGCAGCTTCTCGACGACATAGCCGTCGGAGGCGTCCGAGCCCTGCACCTTGTAGCCGAGGCGGTGCATCACCTCGGCGATCCCGGACATGCCGATGCCGCCGATCCCGACGAAGTGGATCGTGCCGATGTCGGTGCCCAACGCCTTCATCATGCAGGGACGCCGCCCTGAGGGGCCAGCGCACGTCGGCGGGGGCTGAGCACGGGGCCGACGGCGAGCGGCGACTGGCCGTTGCTGACACGCTCAACAAGATCGGCGAGGTCGCGCGCCGCATGCGGGCGTCCGACCGAGAGGGCGCGCGCCGCCGCATTGGCGAGGGCGACCGGGTCCATCGCCAGTATCTCGATTTGGCGCGCAAGCACCTCAGGCGTGAACTCTGCTTCGACGATTGCGCGTGCCCCGCCAGCCTTGACCATCTCGCGCGCGTTGGCGGTCTGGTGGTCGTCGGTTGCGGCTGCAAAGGGCACGAGGATCGCGGGACGGCCGGCTACGGTCAGCTCGGCGACTGTCGAAGCACCCGCGCGGCCGATGATGAGATGCGCGTCGGCCAGCTTGCCCGGCATGTCCTCGATATAGGTCATCAGCTCGGCCGGAATGCCGAGCTCGGCATATTCGGCGCGGACCCGTTCGATGTCCTCGGGCCGGCACTGCTGAACGACCTGAAGCCTCCGCCGGAGTGATGGATCGAGCATTCCCAGCCCGGCAGGGACGACATTGCTGAGAATGTTGGCGCCCTGGCTTCCGCCGGTCACGAGAATCTTCAACGGGCCAACCTCGTCGAATGCCGGGAACGGCATTTCGCCGAGCTTCGCGATTTCCGCTCGAACGGGATTGCCAACGAGCACGGTCTTGCTTTCGAAGCTCGGCTTCAGCCGGTCGACCTGGTCGTAGGCGGTACCGATCGCAACCGCATCGCTCGCGAGCAGCCGGTTGACCCGGCCGAGCACGGCGTTCTGCTCGTGGAGAACGGTCGGAATCTTCATCGCGCTCGCGGCGAGGAGCGACGGGAAGGCGGGATAGCCGCCGAAGCCGATCACAACCTGCGGCGGAAAGTCGCGATAAAGGCTCTTCGCCTCGCGACGCCCCTTGAGCACGGACATGCCGGCCTTCAGCCAGCCAACCGGTCCGCCGCCCAGCCTTCCGGCTGGAAGAATCTGGATCGGGATGCCCTCGAACAGGCCCGGAAAGCGGCTCCCGCGCTCATCGGTGATCAGCAACACGCCGTGGCCGCGGCCTTTCAGCTCCGCGGCCAACGCGTGCGCCGGGATCATGTGGCCGCCGGTTCCTCCAGCTGCCAGGACGAAGTTCAGGCCGGTAGAGATTCCCCGCTCCATTTCACGACATAGGGTGAACGGGTCAGATAGGGGTTCCTGCGCGTGAAGGCGAGCAGCAAGCCCATGCCGATCGACAGCGCCAGCATCGAGCTTCCGCCGTAGCTGATGAACGGCAGGGTCATCCCCTTCGACGGTGCGAGCTGGACGTTGACCATCATGTTGATCAGCGCCTGGACCCCGAACTCGACGACGAGGCCCGAGGCGGCGAGGATCGCGAACGGCGATTCCTCGTCGAGCAGCTTGATCATCACGCGCGCCACGATCCCGAGGTAGAGCAACGCGATCGCAAGGCAGGCGATCAGGCCGAACTCCTCGCCGACGACCGAGAAGATGTAGTCGGTGTGCGGCTCCGGAAGGCCGAACTTCCGGGTGCCGCCGCCGGGGCCCATTCCGAACAGCCCGCCCGCGGTCAGCGTGCGCATCGCGTTCGCGGTCTGGAAATTGTCGCCGGTGCCGAACAGGAACTCATCGATGCGCTGCGTTGCGACGTCGTAAAAGAAGTAAGCGAGGATCACCCCGATGATCCCGGCGACGCCGAGGCCGATGAGGATCCGCAAATTGAGGCCCGCGAGCGCGAGCATCGCCAGCCATACCGAGCAGAAGATGATCGTGCTTCCGAAGTCCGGCTGCTTCATCAGCAGGAATGCGATTCCGCCGACCACGACCGCGGAGATGGGATAGACGGGAAGCCCCTTGTCGCTTTCCTTGAGGCTCAGCAGCCAGGCCATCGAAACGACGAAGAAGGGCTTCAGGAACTCCGACGGCTGAACCTGGCCGAGGCCGAACTCGATCCACCGCCGGGCGCCGTTATGCTCGGGACCGATGATGGGCACGAAGACGAGCAGCACCATGAAGAAGGCGGCCCCGAACAGCGAGATTCGCCGGACGCGGTCCTTCGGCATCATCGAGATGGCGATCATCACGGGGATTCCGATCGCGATCCACGCGAGCTGACGCCAGAAATAGTAAAGCTCGTTGAAGGTGACGTTGCCGCCCGAATAGCGCTGCGCGGCGGCGGGCGATGCGGCGGCGACGGCGATCAGCCCGATGCCGATGAGGACGCTGACGAGCAGCAGCAGAACCTTGTCGATTTCCCAGAACCACCGCCCGATCGCGCTCGTGTCGGAGCGGCCGTAATGGTTCGGGTCGATCAGCGCGGCCTTCGCCTTGATCTGGCCGGATATGCCCTTGATCATAACCCCTCCACTTGGCGGCGGAACTGGTCCCCCCGGTCCTCGAAGTCCTTGAACTGGTCGAAGCTCGCGCACGCCGGGGACAGAAGCACGATATCACCGGCCTCGGCATCCGCAGCGGCCTGACGCACCGCTTCGTCCAGTTTTCCACAGTTTTTCACAGACATGTGCGGCGACAAGAGCCTCGCGAACAATTCGCCGGCTTCGCCGATCGTGTAGGCCGCCCGGACGTGGCCGAAGTAGGCTGAGCATTCGTCGAGATTGTCGGTCTTCGCCTGGCCGCCGCAGATCCAGCGGATGCGCTCGAACGCTGCGAGCGCGGGAGCGGTCGCGGTCGGGTTGGTCGCCTTGCTGTCGTTGACGAAGAGGACGCCGTCCTTCTCCCGGACGCGCTCCATGCGGTGAGGAAGGCCCGGGTAGGTCCGGAGACCACGATTGATGTGGGTCCAATCAATGCCGAGCGAACGAGCGACGCAAATCGCGGCCGCCGCATTTTGAGCGTTATGAGGACCCTGGAGCGTCGGCCAGTGCGATTGAAGGCTGACGTACGCAGGATCGCAATTCTTGAGCCAAGACTCTCCGACTTCGAAGGACCGCGGCCACTCAGCCGCGACTTTGGCTCCAACCGGGTCATCAACGACGATGATTTTCCCGAAATCTTCTCGTTCGATCTGCATCTCGAACAGTCGAACCTTCGACGCCGCATAAGCCTCGAAGCTCTCGTACCGGTCGAGGTGATCCGGAGTGATGTTGAGCAGCACCGCGACATCGCAGTCGAGGCTCTGCGTAAGGTCGATCTGGTAGCTCGACAGTTCGAGCACATAGACGCCGCCTTGAGGCAGCGGGTCCTGCGCAAGGATGGGCAGGCCGATGTTGCCGCCCATGGTCGTCGGCACGCCCGCGGACTTGAGGATGTGGTGGATGAGCGCAGTCGTGGTCGACTTGCCGTTGGTACCGGTGATGCCGACGACCTTGTGCGGCGGAAGCTCGGGCCGGGCGCGGGCGAACAGCTCGATGTCGCCGATGATCTCGACGCCCGCATCGCGCGCGCGACGCGCGATGGGGTGGCGGTTGAGCGGCAGGCCGGGCGTGACGACGAGGCTGTCGAACTGGGCGAGGTCCACCTCGTCGAGGTTGGTGATGGTGGTCCCCGCCGGCGCGCGAAGCCTTGCCTCGGGCTTTCCGTCCCAAGCGGCGACATCCGCCCCGCTCCCCAGCAGCGCCGTGACAGTCGCTCGCCCAGACCGCGCGAGACCGTAAACTGCGTATTTCTTGCCCGCGAAGGCCTTGGCCGTGATCACCGCAGCTTGAGGGTCGCTAGGCCGGCCAGCGCGAGCACGAAGCTGATGATCCAGAAGCGGATCACCACCGTCGGCTCGGACCAGCCGAGATGCTCGAAATGGTGGTGGATCGGCGCCATGAGGAATACGCGCTTTCCGGTCCGCTTGTAGACCGCGACCTGGATGACGACGCTCAAGGCCTCGACCACGAAGATGCCGCCGATGATCGCGAGCACGAACTCATGGTGCGTCGCGACCGAGATCGCGCCGAGCGCTCCGCCCAAAGCAAGGCTTCCGGTGTCGCCCATGAACACCGCGGCGGGCGGCGCATTGAACCACAGGAAGGCGAGACCCGCCCCGATGATCGCCATCAGCAGCACGGTGAGGTCGCCGGCCCCCGGCACGTGCGGGATGCCGAGGTACGCCGCGAATTTCACGTTCCCGACGACGTAGCTGATCACGAGGAAGGCGATGCTGGCAATGATCACCGGCATGGTCGCGAGGCCGTCGAGGCCATCGGTCAGGTTCACCGCATTGCCGAAGGCGACGATCACGAAGGCGCCGAAGACGATGTAGAACCAGCCGAGGTCGACCACCGTCTCCTTCACGAACGGCACGTGGAGCCCGGTCCCACCGGTGCGCACGATCAGCCAGGTGGCGACGCCCGCGATGACGAATTCGAGCAGCAAGCGCACCTTGCCGGAAAGCCCCGCGTGGTGCGCCTTCTTCACCTTGTCATAGTCGTCGAGCCACCCGATCAGCCCGAACCCTGCCGTCACCAGCAGGCACGCCCAGACATAGGGGTTGAAGAGGTTCATCCAAAGAAGGACCGAGATCGAGAGCGAGATCAGGATCAGCAGCCCGCCCATGGTCGGAGTGCCGCGCTTGGAAAGGTGGCTTTGCGGACCGTCCTCGCGGATCGGCTGGCCTTTGCCCTGTGTGGCGCGAAGCCAGGAGATGAACTTGGGCCCGAGCAGGAGGCCGATAAGCAGCGCCGTTGCGCTCGCGGCGCCGGCGCGGAAGCTGATGTAGCGGATCAGGTTGAGGACGCCCGGGAAGCCGAGCTGCTCGGCGATCACGTAGAGCATGGCATTCCCTTCGCGATCTTGTCGACGAGCTTTGCAAGGCCAACCGAATTGGACGCTTTCACAAGCACCGCGTCGCCGGGCCGGACCATCTGCATGAGCGAATCCGTCGCTTCTTCGACGTCCGAAACCAGGTCGAAAGAAATGCTTCCGACGACCTGCTCGGCGAGCGGCCGCATCTCGTCACCGATCAGGATCAGGCGGTCGACATGGGCGTCGCGAATGGCGGGTGCCAGGTCGGCATGGAGCGCCGCGCTATGCTCGCCCAACTCGCGCATCGGGCCGAGGACGGCGATGCGGCGGGTGACGTCCCGCTCCGCGCCGAGGCTCTTCAGCGTCGCGGCCATCGATGCTGGGTTGGCATTGTAGCTTTCGTCGATCAGGAGCAGCTCGCCGCCGTCCAGCTCGACGACGTGCCGTTCTCCCCTGCCCTTGAGCCCGCCGAGGTCGGCAAGCGCGAGCGCAGCCACCGCGACGTCCTCGCCGACAGCTTCAACTGCGGCAAGCACTGCAAGCGCGTTCGAAACCCAATGCTCGCCCCGTTGCGAGATGGTGAAGGTCAGCTCGCGCTCGAGCAGCGCTGCGCTGATCAGGCTCCCGCCGCCTTCAGCGCTGACGGCATGGACTGCGTGCACGTCGGCATCGCCACCGCCGAATGTGATGATCCGGTCGGCGTGGCGCCGCGCCGCCTTCACGAGACGGTCGCGATGCGGGGTATCGTTGGGGATGATGGCGACCCCGTCGGGCTCCAGCCCTTCGAAAATCTCCGCCTTGGCGTCGGCGATCGCCTCTTCGCTGCCGAGCATTTCGATGTGCGCCGGCGCGATCGCGGTGATCAGCGCGAGATGCGGGCGGACCTGCGCCGTCAGCTCGCGGATCTCGCCGGCGTGGTTCATGCCCATTTCCAGCACCGCATAGTCTGCATCGCGCGGCATCCTGGCGAGGCTAAGCGGAACGCCGGTATGGTTGTTGTAGCTCTTGACCGAGCGGTGGACCTTGCCCGGGCGGTTGCGGTCGAGCGCGGCGTACAGCGCCTCCTTGGTGCTGGTTTTCCCGACCGATCCGGTGACTCCGATGATCGTCGCCTTCGACCGCTCGCGGGAAGCGCGAGCCAGCGCCTTGAGCGCATCGAATACGTCGTCGACCAGCACGTGCGGGCCGCTGACAGGTTGCGACACGATCGCTCCCGCGGCGCCGGCCGCGAAGGCAGAATCGACGAACTTGTGGCCGTCATGAACCGTGCCGGGCATCGCGACAAAAAGGTCTCCCGGACCGACCTCGCGACTGTCGAACGTGACTCCGGTCACCTCGAACGGAGCGCTCGCAGTGCCGCCGGTGGCGGAAGCGATTTCATCCGACGTCCAGAGGGGAGTCATAGCCGCTCCTCCCTATCGCGGAGCGATGGCGAGGGGGACCGTTCACCGAAGAGTGAATGGTGGAGGGGTTGGCGCTGACCCCTCCACCACGCAATCTTCGTTGCGCGGTTCCCCTTCCCACGAGCGCCGCTCGCAGGGAGGAGCGCGAAACGCAGCACCCTCACGCCGCGCACTCGCGCGCCACCAGGGCATCGTCGAACGGAAGCACGCGGTCGCCGATGATCTGGCCGGTCTCATGACCTTTCCCCGCGACCAGCACGATGTCCCCGGCGCGGGCGATTCGGATCGCTTCGGCGATCGCTTCGCGGCGACCGCCGACCTCGGTAGCGCCGGGAGCGCCTGCCATGATTGCGGAGCGGATGCGCGCCGGGTCCTCGCTGCGTGGGTTGTCGTCGGTGACGATCACGATGTCGGACATGCGGGTGGCCACTGCGCCCATTTCCGGGCGCTTGCCTTGATCTCGATCACCGCCCGCGCCGAACACCGTGATCAGCCGTCCCTCGACGTGCGGGCGGAGCGCGGCAATCGCGGCCTCGAGCGCGTCCGGCGTGTGCGCATAGTCGATGTAAACCGGCACGCCCGCGCGGCTGATCACCGCGCGCTCGAGGCGTCCGCGAACCGGCGAGACCCGCTGCATCGCGGAGAAAGTCGTGTCCCACGCGCCCCCCGTCGCGAGCACGAGGCCGGCAGCCGTGAGCACGTTCGACGCCTGGTACGCGCCGATCAAGGGCAGTGCGAGGCGGTAGGGCTTGCCGCCATGCTCAAGGTTGAGCGTCTGCCCGAGCGCGGTCGGGACCTGGTCGACCAGGCGGATCGTTTCGCCCTTCCGGCCGATCGTCAGCAGCTCATGCCCGCGCTTGCGAGCACGCTCAACAACCTCCTCCGACTTGGGATCGTCGGTCCAGACGACCGCCGGCTTGCCGGGCGCGAGGAGCTCCTCGAACAGCCGCATCTTCGCCTCGAAATAAGCGTCCATCGTCTCGTGATAGTCGAGATGGTCGCGGCTGAAGTTGGTGAAGGCCGCCGCGGCGAGCGGAACGCCCTCGCAACGGTGCTGGTCGAGGCCGTGGCTCGACGCCTCGTACGCGACATGGCTGATGCCCATCCGCTTCAGCCCCGCGACATTGTTGAGGAAGGTGACGATGTCAGGCGTCGTCAGCCCGGTCTTCACTTGCTCGTCGGAGGTCGTCACTCCGAGCGTGCCGATCGACGCCGAGCGCTGGCCCGACATGCGCCAGATCTGGCGCGTCATCTCGACGGTCGAGGTCTTTCCATTGGTCCCCGTCACCGCGACCACGGTCTCGGGGTAGGGCGCGTAGAACTTTGCCGCGAGCTCGGCGAACAGCCGCCGGGGCTCGACATCGGCGAGGTGGGGCACACGCTCAACTGTCGCTTCGGGCCGTGCGACGACCGCGACGGCTCCTCGATCGACTGCAGGGCCGATGAAGTCCTCGCCGTTGAAGACGGCGCCGGCGAAGGCTCCGAACACGCTTCCGCGAGCGACCTTGCGATGGTCGATCGCGAAGCCGGTGACCTCGGAATCGCAATCGATGCCGGCGATGTCCCGCAAGTTCACGCCGGTCAGTCCTTGCTTGAATCTTGCGGCTTGTGAGCTTCCTCGACGTACGGCAGCACTTCGCCCATGTTCGGCTCGCGGTGGAGATCGGGCGTGACGCCGAGCATCGGCGCGATCCGGCTCACCGTCTTGCTGACGACCGGAGCGACGTTCCAGCCGGCGGTCGTGAAGCCGTAGGTTTCGGGCGTTGCCTTGGGCTCGTCGAGCATGACGACGATCACATAGCGCGGGTCGTCCATCGGGAACACACCCGCGAAGCTCGTGAGGTTGATCGTCTGGCTGTAATGGCCGTTGATCAGCTTCTGCGCGGTGCCGGTCTTGCCGCCGATCCGGTAGCCGGGCGCGTCCGCCTTCTTGCCGGTGCCCTTCATCACGACGAGGCGGAGCAGCGAACGCATCCGGTAGCTGGTGTCGGCGCTGAACACGCGCCGGCCGGGCTTGAGCGGGTGGTCGGCGCTGACCTTCAAAATCGTCGGCGGATGATAGATTCCGTTGTCGAACAGTGTCGCATAGCCCATCGCTAGCTGTAGCGGAGCGACCGCGATTCCCTGGCCGAAGCCGATCGTCATCGTCTCGAACGGGCCCCAGCGGGTTCCTGGAGTCAGCGGGCGGCCCTTCTCCTTGAGCTCGATCTCGGCCTTGTCGAGGAAGCCCATCTTCTTCAGCCACGCCTTCTGACGGTCCTTGCCGAGCCAGTCGGCGATCTGCGCCATGCCGATGTTGGAGCTTTCCATCATCACCTCGGCGATGGAGCAGCGGCGGCCGAACGGGTGCGTGTCGTGGACGAGGTGTCCGTAGGCAGGAAGCACCTGCGGGCAGTTCATCATCTGCCCGGGCCCGGAAACGACGCCTGAATCCATCGCCATCGCCAGCGTGAAAGGCTTGAAGGTCGATCCCAGCTCGAACACGCCCAGCGTCGCCCGGTTGAACATCTGGTCGGGCGTGCCCTGTCCCGGGGCATTGGGATTGAAGCTCGGGAGCGAGGTCATCGCCAGCACTTCGCCGGTATGCACGTCCATGACGACGCCGGCCGCGCCGATCGCCGAGAAATGGTCCTTCGCGTCGCCAAGCTCGGCCTCGAGCGCCTGCTGGATTCGGCTCGAGATCGACAGGACCAAGGGCTTGCCGCGGGTGTTCGGATCCGAAAGATATTCGTCAAACGCGCGCTCGACACCGGCCGCGCCATGGCCGTCGATGTCGGTGAAGCCGAGGACGTGCGCGGCGAGGCTGGTTTCGGGGTAGAGACGGTCCGGCTCGCGCTCGAGCGCAAGCCCCGGCTCGCCGATCGCATTCACCGCCTCGACCAGGGCCGGGTCGGCGCGCCGCCTCAGGTAGAAGAACGGCTTACCCGACTTCAGAAGCGCGAAATATTGCTCGGCGGTGCGCTCCGGCATGAGCTGCGCAAGCTTCTGCGCGAGCGCGAGCTTGTCGCCGATGACCTTGGTCGGATGGACCGCGACCGTCCACGCATCGATGGTCCGCGCAAGCGGCTCTCCGTCGCGGTCGAGGATGTCGCCGCGGTCCGGGATGAGCGCCGTCAGGCCTTCCTTCCGGCCGGCATGATCGCCGAACGCGGCGAGATAGAGGATGCGAAGCGCGATCAGCGCGATGAGCCCGGCATAGACCAGCATCCCGAACATCAGGCGCTGGTGCATGACGGCGAGCATCTGCCGCCTTTGACCGACGAGTCGGAGCCGCTCGGGCCGGGGTGCGACGAGAGCAGGCTGCGGTGCGTTCATCGGGCGGGAGGTGCGTCCTTGGGTTTGCCGGAGTGCCTGGCCGGAAGCGGCGCAAGCGGATCATTTTTCGCAAGCTCGACGTGCTTTGTCATCGGCCTGGCCGCGCCAAGTGCCGGCTTATCCACGGATTTCTTTTCCGCAAGTGCGACCTTCGGAGCGTGGGATTGGGCGGCCGCGAGGCCCGGTTTATCCGCTGACGAATGTTGAGCCGGCTTCGCCGCCGTAACCGGCTTGTCTGCGGACTTGATGGCGCCCGTCCGGGGCATTGTGACGGGCGCCGCTGCCGGGACCTCGCGCGTCTCGGTCTTCAAGCTTGCTTCATGCAACAATGATCCGGGGCTCGCGGCCTGCGGTGCAGGGGCGTCGCCGGCCACGGGTTCGGCGAGCGGCTTCTGCGGTTCGGGCGCGGGCGCCGACGCCAGCACCACCGGCGCCTGGAAATCGACCTGCTTCTGCGGCTGGACAAGCTGGGCAAGCTGGAAGCCACCCTCGAGCAGTTGGTTCGCGCCGGGAGCCGAAAGCTCGAACGCTCCGGCATTCCAGCGCTCGAGCTGCGACAGGCGGCCGCGCGTTCCGATCTCCGTCTGGAGCACGCGCATGTCGCGTTGCGTCAGGACGATCCTGGACTCGACGTCTTCGAGCGCCGCGCGTTCCGAAGCGACGCGGAGCGAAACGAGATAGCAGCCGAGTGCAGCGCCTGCGCAGCTCGCGACCATGAACAGGGAGCCGAAGCTTCGGGCGCTCATTGCACTGCTCCCTTCCGGGCTGGAGCCGAGGTCCGCACCGCGCTTCTCAACCGCGCCGATCGGGCGCGGGGGTTTCCCGCCAGCTCGCGCTCCGTCGGGGCAACCGGCTTGGCAACGCGCTCGAACGTGGGCTCGGTCGGGTCGACAAGAACGGGACGGTGGCGCGAGCCGGCGGGTGATCCTCCGCTGCGCTCGCGGAAGAAACGCTTCACGATACGATCCTCGAGACTGTGGAAGGTGACGACGGCAAGGCGGCCGCCGGGACGAAGGGCGCGCTCCGCGGCCTCAAGCCCCTCTTCGAGCTCGTCGAGCTCGGCATTGAGATGGATTCGGATCGCCTGGAATGTGCGCGTGGCGGGGTCGCTCTTCTGGCCCGGACGGAAGCCCGCGGCACGGCGAACGATGGCGGCAAGCTCCGCGGTCCGCTCGACCGGACGTGCGGCAACGATTGCACGGGCGATTGCCCGGGCGCGCGGCTCCTCCCCATAGTCGCGCAGGACCCGGGCAATCTCGGCCTCCACGGCCGTGTTCAGGAACTCGGCCGCGGTCATGCCCGACTTCGACATGCGCATGTCGAGCGGACCGTCGGCCTGGAACGAGAAACCGCGGTGCGCGCGGTCGAGCTGCATCGAGCTGACGCCGATGTCGAGCGCGATCGCGTCGACCGTCTTGATGCCGCGCTCCGCAAGTGCACGGTCCATCTGGCTGAACCGCTCCTCGACGAGGGTCAGGCGGGGGTCCGGAACGAGTGTCTTCCCTGCTTCGATCGCCTCGGGGTCGCGATCGAATCCAATCACTCGTCCGGCCCCCGCCGCGAGCATGGCGCGCGTATAGCCGCCCGCTCCGAAAGTGCCGTCCACGACGGTCTCGCCTTGGCCAATGGCAAGCGCGTCGATCACGTTACTGACCAGCACCGGCACATGTGGGGCCTGGTTCGTGCCGGTGCTGGTCATGACTGGCCTCGCTCTTCGAGGCGGAAGCGGGCGATGTCCTTGAGGTCGTCGGGGATGCGCGCGTCGTCGAGGAGGCGCTGCGGGTTCCAGATCTGGAACGTCTCTCCGGTGCCGAGAAATAGGGCGAGATCGCTGATCTCGCCCTTCCGCCGCATCATCGGGGGCATGAGGATGCGGCCGGAACTGTCGTAAGGAACTTCTTCGGTGGCGGCGAACGCCATCAGGTTGCGCTGCTGATATTCGAGCTGCGCGTCCGGGCTGGTCTCTTCCTTCTCGAGCAGCCGCTCGAGCTTGGAATGCTTCAGCGCCGCATAGCCGGGATCATAAGCGCTGAGGCAGGGAAACGCCTCATGCTTGGCGAGCACTATCGTGCGCGCATCGCCGCGGCGTTCGATCACGGAGCGAAGGAATGCAGGGATGGACACGCGGCCCTTTCCGTCGACCGCGTTCAGCGCGCTGCCCTGAAACAGATGCTCTAGCGCCACGCCCAAAATCTCCCTCCGCAGCGCGCGAACCTTCGTTCGCGAAAGCGTGTCGCCACGCCCTCGCGTCAGAGAACCGAATCAACGGGTTAGCCCCCCGCGCTACAGCCCTTGTAGGTAACTCAAGAGCTTACGGGATACAATGGGTTTTAATGGGATATAATGGGATTTAATGGAAAAACACGGATTTCTGCGGCTTTTCACGCGGGATTGCGCGGGATGTTCCGGCCTTGTTCTACCTCCGAGAGCCTGTGGATAAGTTTGTTGTTAACCGAATCACTAACGCTCGAGATCGGCAAGCTCTTTAATCACCCCGTCGAGGTTATGGCCGGCCGCCGATCCGAGGTCGGCAACGTCGAGGAGATCCGCGTCGGCGACCACCGTCGCTTTGCCCCTCCCCACCACGCAGTGCGCCACGAGTCGGTCCGGGCTGATCGGACAGCGTCCGAACAGCTGCCCCGGTGAGCGAGTCTGAACGGTAAAGCCGCCAAGTTGTCCGGACGCGACTCCTATGTCCTCGGGCGCGTCCAGGCGCAGCCCCCAGTGGGCGAGCAGGCCCGTGTCCATGAACATCGCCGGCGGGCGGAGCGGATCGCCAAGCGGCCGCGCGCTCGGCCATTCAAGCATCGGGTCGGCGAGAAGCATTAGACGGCCGCCGCTCCGCACCCAGCGATCGAGGGCGACCAGATCCTCCGCCGGCTGGGCGAGCGGCTGCGCCATCAGCAATAGACGGCCTTTCGCGAGCTCCGCCGGATCGGTGACGCTGATCGGCACGACGCGATAGCGAGCTTCCAATGACTTCAACGCAGGCGAGCCGTTGTGGTCGAGCGAAAAGTCCTGCCCGAACACAAGCGGCAGGCTAGTCAGCAACAACAGCACCGGCCGCTGGCTTGCCAGGCGCGGCGGAAGCGGCGCCGGCTCGCTTTTATGGGCGAAGGCCAATGCGACGACCGCCATAATCGCAGCGGCAACAAGAAGAAGCGCGCCTCCGCGCGCGCGAATCATTTGGCCTTGGCTGTGCTGTTGTTCGTGGTCGCGTCGGATCCGCCGGGCGCGACGCCCAGCTCGGCGAGCGGCTCGTTCGGCTCGTTCGAGACGGCCTGCTCCGCGGCGTTGCTGCTCGCATCGTGGCTCGAACGGCTGATGATCATCCCCAGCAACACGACCAGGAACGCGAAGGCGAGACCGGTCAATCCGATGCGGATGCGCTGGGCGCTGCTACCGGCGTGCTGGGGCATGGAACTCGACGAAGCTATGGCTCACTTCGACATTATGCAAGCAGACGCCCTTGACGGTTAACGTCAGTAACGCGAAGGGCGAGACGACATGACTCGCACGCACCTGCTTACCATGCTTGCTGCGGCCGCCGCGCTAGCCGGCTGCAACAAGGAAAGCCACACCATCGTCTCCGGCGGCCCGCCGGAAGACAATGTCACCGTCAATAACGCGAACGTACAGCTGCCGCCCTCGATCGTGGGTACCAAGCAGTACCGCTGCGACGACAATAGCGTGGTCACGATCGATTATCTGTCCGACAACCTGTCCGCCAACGTCCACGGCGAAAAGGGCGCGCCGGTGGTGAGGGTCACCGCTCCCGCGGCCGGACAGCCGATGGTCGCGGAAGGCGGCTATTCGGTCGAGGGCTCGCCGTCGTCCGCGAGCGCCAAGATCTCGGTTCCGGGGCACGCGAACCAGACCTGCAACGCTTAGCCTGGTCGTCTGAATACACCTCTGCGGCTCCGCACTGGAGCCGCAGAGCGAACCTTCCATGCTGATCACCAGGCGCGCATTCACCGGCGGTGCGCTGGGCTTCGCGCTCGGCGGACAGCTGGCTGCGCCCGCTTTCGCCTCGAACTCCGACCTCGCGGCCGCGCTGACTTCGATCCGGGGCTATGGCGATGCCAATCTCAAGCATTTCGGGCTGCCTGGGCTGACGCTCGGCATCACCATGCCGAACGGCTTCGCCACCGTCCTCAACTTCGGCTTTGCCGACCGCGAAGCGCGAACGCCGATTACTCCGGACACTTTGTTCCAGGTCGGCTCGATCAGCAAGCTCGTCAACGCCGCGATCCTCCACCAGCTTGTAGCGGAAGGACGAGTGCAATTGACCGACCGGGTCAGCGATCTCCTCCCGAACATCCCGCTTCCGACCGGCAACGCGATCCAGGTCCAGCACCTGCTCGACCATAGCGCCGGCCTGCCGAGCGACGCGCCGCTGTCGACCGAGGGTGGTTTGTGGACCGCTTACGCGCCCGAAGAGCACTGGCATTATTCGAACACCGGCTACGAGATCCTCGGGCTCCTGATCGAGCAGTTGGCGGGTAAGCCCCTCGCCACCGTCACGCAGGAGCGGATCCTGGGCCCGCTTCGGATGATGCGTTCGCGTGGTGCGATCGTCACGCAGGACCGGGCGCTTTACGCGAAAGGCTACACGCCCGCCGACCTGCCCTTCGCCATCGGCATCCCGCTCGTTCCCGCTCCGTGGGTGGATGTCACCTCCGCAGCCGTGAACGTGGGCTCGACCTCCGACGACATGAACCTGCTGCTGCGCTCGCTCGCCAATGCCGCGCAGGGCCGCGGCGGGCTCGGGCTTTCGCCCGAAACCGGCCGTGCCTTCACAACCCACTCGGTTGCGAGCGATGAGCGCGGGTTGCGCTACGGCAACGGGCTGATGCAGTACAGCTGGCGCGGCCGCTCGTACCTCCACCACACCGGCGGCGTAGTCGCATTCACTTCATCCTTCCATGTCGACATTGCCAGCGGAGTTGGCGCCTTCGCCAGCGCGAACGTCAGCGCCTTCACCGATTACCGCCCGCGTTACCTCACCCAATTCGCGGTCGACGCGCTCACCGACGCCATGGCCGGCCGCCAGATTTCCGGCCCTCCCCGGCTCACGTCCTTGCTCGCCAATCCCGCATCCTACGTCGGAAGATATTCCGGCCCCTCCGGCACGTTCGAGGTCCGCGCGGGCAGCCCGCTGACGATCGTCGCCGACGGGCAGGCCGCCGTGCTGCAGCCGTGGGATGGCGAGCTCTTCCGGACCACCCACCCGTCGTTCCGGAGCTTCAGCCTGCTCTTCGAGCGCAAGGGGAGCGCGGTCATCGGCGCCTATTGGGGCCCCGCGACCTACGCGCGCGACGGCAATGCGATGCCCGCGGCGCCGTCCGATCCGGCGCTGGTGGCGCTCGGCGGCCATTATGCAAGCGCCGATCCCTGGTTCGGCTCGCTTCGCCTCGTCGAGCGCGGCGGTCGGCTATGGCTCGGTACCGAGACGCCGATGGAGAAGATCGGCGACAACCTTTGGCGGGTGGGCGAGCAGGTGTGGTCGCCGGAGCGCGGCGCCTTCGCGGACGTGGTCGACGGCCGTCCGCAGACTTTCATCTATTCGGGCGAGAAGTTCACAAGGGCCGAGCGCTAACTTCCTCCCTGCGAGCGGAGCTCGTTGGGAGGGGAACCAGCGAAGCTGGTGGAGGGGGTAATTGTCTCAGTGCCAGAGACCCCTCCACCATGCTTCGCATGGTTCCCCTTCCCCAGCCGATTTCGGCTGGGGAGGAACGTCCCCTAGCCCACGCTCGGCTGCACGGCTAAGGGGCCGCGCATGGACGTCCTCGAAGCTCCCCGCATCACTCCGCAGATGGTCGCCGAGCACGGCCTCGCGCCCGAAGAATATGACCGCATCCTGAAAGCGCTCGGCCGCGAGCCGAACCTCGTGGAGCTCGGCATCTTCTCGGTCATGTGGTCGGAGCATTGCTCCTACAAATCGAGCCGCGTTCACCTGAAGAAGCTGCCGACCGAGGCGCCCTGGGTGATCTGCGGCCCGGGCGAGAATGCGGGCGTGATCGACATCGGCGACGGCGACGCCTGCATCTTCAAGATGGAGAGCCACAACCATCCTTCCTACATCGAGCCCTATCAGGGCGCGGCGACCGGCGTCGGCGGCATCCTCCGCGACGTTTTCACCATGGGCGCCCGCCCGGTCGCGAACCTCAACGCGCTGCGCTTCGGACGGCCTGACCATCCCAAGACGCGGCACCTGGTCGCGGGGGTGGTGGCGGGCATCGGCGGCTACGGCAATTGCGTGGGGGTCCCGACCGTCGGCGGAGAGGTCAATTTCGACGCGGCCTACGACGGAAATATCCTCGTCAACGCGATGACGGTCGGCATCGCGAAGATGGACAAGATTTTCTACTCGGCCGCGACCGGCATCGGGAACCCCATCGTCTACGTCGGCTCGAAGACCGGCCGCGACGGAATCCATGGCGCGACCATGGCGTCCGCCGACTTTGCCGAGGACAGCGAGGAAAAGCGCCCCACGGTCCAGGTCGGCGACCCATTCACCGAGAAGCTGCTGATCGAAGCGTGCCTCGAGCTGATGGCGACCGATGCGATCGTCGCCATCCAGGACATGGGTGCCGCCGGCCTCACCAGCTCATCGGTCGAGATGGCGTCCAAAGGCGGCGCCGGCATCCGGCTCGACATGAACAAGGTGCCGTGCCGCGAGACGGGCATGACGCCCTACGAGATGATGCTTTCGGAGAGCCAGGAGCGCATGCTCATGGTGCTGAAACCCGGCCGCGAGGCCGAGGCCGAAGCCATCTTCCGCAAGTGGGAGCTCGATTTCGCGGTGATCGGAGAGGTGACCGACACCGGCCATATGGTGCTGGAATTCGACGGAGAGGTCGTGTGCGACATCCCGCTCGGGCCGCTCGCCGATGACGCGCCCTGTTACGAGCGCCCGCACATGAGCCTCGACGAGTACAAGGCCTGGGCCAAGGTGAAGCCGCTCGGCGATGTACCCGAAAGCACGGACATCGCGGCGGACCTCATAAAGCTGATGGGCTCACCGAACATCGCGAGCCGGCGCTGGGTCTATCAGCAGTACGACCAGCAGGTGGGTGGCGACACGGTCCAGCGCCCGGGCGGAGACGCCGCGGTGGTGCGCGTGCACGGATCGCGGAAAGCGCTGGCGATGACCACCGACGTCACGCCCCGCTATTGCTATGCCGACCCGTATGAAGGCGGGAAGCAGGCCGTCGCCGAGGCCTACCGCAACCTCTGCGCGGTCGGGGCCAGGCCGCTCGCCCTCACCAACTGCCTCAACTTCGGCAACCCGCAGCGGCCCGAGATCATGGCCCAGTTCGTCGAGTGCCTGCGCGGCATGGGCGACGCCTGCCGGGCGCTCGACTTCCCCATCGTGAGCGGCAACGTGAGCCTCTACAACGAGAGCAAGGCAACGGGAGGTGGCTCGGCCATCCTGCCGACTCCGGCGATCGGCGGGGTCGGGTTGCTGGAGGATTGGGAGAAGAGCGCGACGGTTGGTTTTAAGGGTGAGGGAAACGCCGTCTGGCTAGTTGGTCAGGCATGCGACTTTCAGCCAGAACTAGGTCAATCGCTTTGGCTCCGCGAACGAGGGCAGTCGGGAAGGGGCGCACCCCCAAGGGTTGACCTTCAACGCGAGCGGCAAGTGGCAGATTTCATTCGCAAGATGGTAACTGGGCAAGCAGTCAATGCAGTTCACGACGTGAGCGACGGCGGCTTTCTCGTGGCGATCGCTGAAATGGCGCTTGCAGGAAACATTGGCTTCGATTTCCACAACGCCGACGTGCTCGGCGATTGGCGTGATCGGTCGGCACCGGCGATGGCTGATCAGGAACGCCTGTTCTGTCAGCGCTTGTTCAGCGAAGTGCAAGCGACGTTCGTTGTTGCGACTGCACGGAGCGACGATTTTTCGAAGCAAGCGGAGTCCGCCGGCATACCTTGCGTCTACCTCGGGAACGTCGGTGGCGACGGGATCCATTTCTCCGAGTGGAGCGAGGAAATATTTGTATCACTCGCCGACCTCCGCGCCGCGCATGAAGGCTTCTTCCCCAAGCTGATGGGCAGCGAGCTGACGCCGGAGTTCTAACCCCTCCACCACTCAGCTGCGCTGAGCGGTCCCCCTCCCCGCGAGCTGCGCTCGTAGGGAGGAGCGAAATCAGATCCGTCCGAAGCTCTGGTTGTTCGCCTTGCGGCCGAAGCCGCCGGGAGTCCGGCTCACAAGCGGGTTGGTCGCCTTGTCGAACAGCTCGACGGTCTGGTCGAACAGGCGGCGGAGCTCGACAACCTCCGGAACCAGCTCATCGGGAAACCGGCGGCTCTCGATGCAGAAGCGCGCCGTCGTCTCGATCAGCTCGGCAACGGTCGCGAGCGGCTCGGCCCCGAGCTGGCGCGATTCGCCCTTCAACGTGTGCGCGGGAACGACGAGCGCGGCGGTGTTCTGCTCGCGCATCGCCTCCTCGATCTGGGCGATCGACTTCACGCCGTCTTCGCGGAAATAGCTGAGGATGCGGATGAAGCCCGGGCCGAGCTCGGCACGGTTCTTCTCGAAATGCACCCAATCGACGATGTCCCGAGCTTCGTCGGTCACATCACACTCCTCACGTGGTCCACGGGAGCAGGATTAGTCAGCAAAGGGTAAAATTTGTTTTAGCGGCGCCCCTGATCCTTGGCCCGGTCGAACGGGTTGGAGCGCCCGCGGAATTCGAGCCGAAGGGGTACAGGCCCCATGCCGAGGTCGCGCCGCATCGCGTTGAGGAGGTAGCGGCGGTAGCTCTCGGGCAGCTCCTCGAGCCGGTTTCCGAAGACGACGAAGCTGGGCGGACGGCTCTTCACCTGGGTGATGTAGCGGAGCTTGATGCGCTTGCCCTTGGGCGCGGGCGGCGGGTTGGCTTCGACCGCGCCCTCGAACCAGCGGTTGAGCTCGCCCGTGGGCACGCGCTTGCTCCAGGCGTCGCGAAGCTCGAACGCGACCTTGAGGATCATGTCGATGCCCTTGCCGGTCTTCGCCGAGACCGTGAGCAGGGGAACGTCGCGAAGTTGCGCGAGCCCCTCCGCCAGCGCCGCCTTGATGCCGTTGAACAGCGAAGAGGCGTTCTCGGCGACGTCCCACTTGTTGACCGCGATGATCAGCGCCCGGCCCTCCTCGATCACCTGATTGGCGATCCGGAGATCCTGCGATTCGAGCCCGCGCGTCGCGTCGAGCAGAAGCACGACCACTTCGGCATAATCGAGCGCGCGCTTGGTGTCGGCGGCGGACAGCCGTTCGAGCTTGTCCTCGACCTTGGCGCGCTTCCGAAGGCCCGCGGTATCGACGAGGCGGACCGGCCGCATGTCTCCTGTAGGACTTGGCCATTCCCAGTCGAGGCTGATCGAATCGCGCGTGATGCCGGCCTCGGGACCGGTGATCATCCGCTCCTCGCCGACCATCGTGTTGACCAGCGTCGACTTTCCCGCATTGGGTCGCCCGACGATCGCGAGCTTTAGCGGAGCATTGCTGTCATTGCTGTCAGGGACAGTCCCTTCTCCAGGGGCTGTCCCTTGCTCCACGTGCGGACGCAGCGCTTCGAACAGGTCGGCGACACCCTCGCCATGCTCGGCGCTGACCGCCACCGGCTCGCCGAGCCCGAGGCGGAAGGAATCGAGGATGCCGGATTCGCCGGCGTTCCCCTCGGCCTTGTTGGCGACGAGGATGACGGGCGTAGTTTCGACCCGAAGCCAGCGCCCGATCTCCTCGTCGAGCGGGGTCACGCCTTCGCGCGCGTCGATCAGGAACAGCGCCGCGTCGGCATCTCGCACCGCGGCCTCGGTCTGCTGGCGCATGCGTCCGGGAAGCGTGTGCGGGTCCTCGTCCTCGAAGCCCGCCGTATCGATGATCCGGAAGTCGAGCCCCAGGAGCCTCGCCTCGCCCTCGCGCCGGTCGCGCGTGACTCCCGGCCGGTCGTCGACGAGCGCCAGGCGCTTGCCGACCAAGCGGTTGAACAGGGTGGATTTGCCGACGTTGGGCCGGCCGACGATCGCGACGGTCGGGATGGGCATGAGGATTCGCCTAAACGAAGACTGGCGTCATTGCGAGGAGCCGAAGGCGACGCGGCAATCCAGAAGCCTGGATTGCTTCGCTACGCTCGCAATGACGATTACCGGTAAGCGTGAAGCCGCGCCTGGTCGTCGTAGATGTAGAGCGTCGAATTGGCGACGACCGGAGGAAGGCTGACCGGCGCACCGACGCTGGTCTGCGACTGGAAGCTTCCGGTGGCCGGATCGATCTGGATCAGCGCTCCGTTCGAGCCGGTGATGATCAGGCGCCCGCCCGCCAGGACCGGGCCCGAATAATCGACGTCGCCCTTCTTCGCCTTCGGCTTCTCGAACTGCGGGAGCTGCGAGATCCAGCGGACGTGGCCGTTCTGGCGGTAGATGCACATCAGCTTGTCCGTGTCGGTGATGACATAGACCCAGTCTCCGGCCACCCAGGGCGTCGAGATGCCGCCGATGCTGAGCTCCCACATGCGCTGGCCCGACGTCAGGTCGAGCGCCACCATCCGGCCGCCTTCGCCGATCGCGAACACCTGGCCATTGTCGATCACCGGGTCGGCGTCGATGTCCGACAGCGACGACACCGTCGTCGTGATGCTCGTGCGCTGGAGCTGGTCGCCCCAGACCTGGCGGCCGTTCTCGTAGCGGTAGCCGTTGAGCTCACCCGACGAAAAGCCCGCGACCACCGTCCCGCGGCCGACAGCGGGAGACGCGGCGCCGAAGATGCCGGCGATCTCGAGCGACGCCGCCTGGTTCCAGTTGGTCGAGCCGTCGTCTTCCTTCAGCGAGTAGATCTGGTTGTCCTGGCTGATCACGTAGACCGCGCCGTTGGCGACCGTGGGCGCGCCGCGAAGCGGTCCGCTCGGCTGCACCTTCCAGATGATCCCGCCGTTCTGTTCGCTGATCGCCGACACGAAGCCGAGGCCGTTGGTGGCGAAGATCCGGCCGTTGTCGTAGGCGATGCCGCCGCCGTAAAGGGACGCATCGTTCCCCTTGGTGGTGGGGGTCTGGCTGGCCCAGATTTGCGCTCCGGTTCTCGCGTCGAAGGCGCGCACGGCACCCAGCGTATCGATCGTATAGACCCGGCCGTTGGCGACGATCGGAGGAGCCGCAAGCCGTGCGGTCAGGCTGCTTCCGCGGCCCGCCTGCACCGTGAACGCCGGCTGCAGAGCAGCGCCGAGCGCGAGCTGCCCCATCGAGTTGCTCGCGTTTCCGCCGGACTCGGTCCAGCCCGAATTCTCGACCGGCGCGGGAATGATGAAAGGCATCGCGAGGGTCGCGGGATCGACCTCGACATCGGTCTCGCTGGTCAACACCGGGATTCGCTCGCCGAGCACCGGAGTCCCGCTCTTGTGGCGGCCCTTGAACACGCTGCATCCGCTCGACGCCACCAATGCCGCCATCAGCACCGCGACCTGGAAATATCTGCCTTTGCTCATTCTTGTCCTACTGCGCCTGGGGTCCGAGTGCGGCGCTCGAATCGGCGCCGAGGCTCCCGGAAATCTGAAGGGATCGATTGCGGATGCCCGGAGGCGCGTTCTGGTCCTTCGCGATGCGCGCGAACAACTGCCCCGCCTCCTTCGTCTTGCCTTGCTTGATCAACGCGAGCGCGGTCATTTCGCCCGCCGAGCCGAACCATGGTTCGCCGTCCTTCACGAACGGCTGGAGGCGCGCGATCACCTGTTCTGGCTGCAGCTGGTCGAACTCCAGGGCCGTCTGGCGGATCGTCGCTGCGTCGCGGTACGGATCGGGCAAGGAATTGTCCTCGCTGATCTTCTTGTAGGTCGCGATCGCCAGTTTCTCGTTGCTCTGCTGAAGCGCCAGTGCCGCCTGCGTGAACATCGCCGTCGCGCGCACGCCCTTGCTTCCGCTCTGGGTCAACTGATCGAGCTGCTGCGGGACCTTGGAGGTATTGCCCGTGCCTATGTCGCGGACGATCGTTGCGATCTGCTCGACCTCAGCCTCGGACTGGTTCTGGCGGTGCTGCTGGAACCAGATGATCCCCGCGCACACGGCAAGGAACACGACCAGCCCGGCGATCAGCCAGCTGCCGTTCTGCTTGAAGAAATCCCGAACCCGGTCGCGACGCAGGTTCTCGTCGACTTCCTGGACGAAATTCTTCGCAAGGTCGGGGGGTTGCGCCAAAGACTACCTCAGATCGAGCGGCCGGGGATTTTCATGGGCGCAGCTCCCTTCCCCACCCGAGATGAACGGAAGCTGGCGGCGGCTCGTCTAGCGACTGTAGCGGGAAAGGCAAAGGGGTCGCGGCGCGCTGTCCGCTCGATCGGTTCACGGCTTCGGGCGGTAAATCTGGTCGGCCGTCGGAAAGCTCCGCGAGCGCACCTCGTCGGCATAGGTGCGAACGGCTTCGCCGATTCGCGTCGCGAGGTCGTCGTACCGCTTCACGAACCTCGGCGTGCGTTCGAACATGCCGAGCATGTCTTCGGTGACGAGGACTTGCCCGTCGCAATCGGCCGAGGCGCCGATGCCGATGATCGGCGGTGCGACACTTCCCGCGACCTCGGTCGCGACTGCTTCCATCACGCCTTCGACGACGATGCAGAATGCCCCTGCGTCGGCGACGGCCTTCGCGTCCGCGATGATCTTCTCGGCCTCGCGGTCTTCCCGTCCGCGAGCGCCATAGCCGCCGAGCACGTTCACCGCCTGCGGCGTCAGCCCGACATGGCCGATCACCGGGATCCCGCGATGCGTCAGCAGGTCGATGGTCTCCGCCATTGCCTCGCCGCCCTCCAGCTTCACCGCCGCGCAGCCGGTTTCCTTCATGATCCGGGCAGCGGATTCGAACGCCTGCGCGGGCGAAGCCTCGTAGCTTCCGAACGGCATGTCGACGCCGACCAGCGCGTGCCAGCTTCCGCGAACGACCGCGGCCCCGTGCGCGCACATCATGTCGAGCGTCACCGGGATCGTCGACGGGAGCCCGTAGATCACCTGGCCGAGGCTGTCCCCGACCAGCAGCATGTCGCAATGCGGATCGAGCAGCTGCGCCATGCGCATCGTGTAGGCGGTCAGCATGACGATGGGCTGTCCCGTCTTGCCGTCGGCCTTCCGCGCGCGGATCGCCGGCGCGGTCATGCGCTTGCCCGGGACCGGCGACGGCGTCGCCCGGCTGGTGCTCGTGTCGATGGTGAAGGTCGACATGGCGCGGCTTCTAGCGACGGTCGGTTGGCTAGGCCAGCGGCCCTAGCGGTCGCCGCCCAGCCGCTCCTCCCACCCCGCGCCCTGCGCCAGGGAGATCGAATCGAGCACCGCCGTGCTCTGGTCGCGCATGATGGTGAAGGCGCGGCGGATCGCGCAGGTCGCTTCGTCCTGGCAGTCGCCGCAAGGCGCGTAGAAATTGACGCTCGCGCACGAAACCATCGCGATCGGCCCTTCCATGGTGCGAACGATCTCGCCGAAGGAAATCTCGTCGGCTGACCGGGCAAGCTTGTACCCGCCCTTGGGCCCCCGCGCGCTTTTCACCAGCCCCGCCTTCTTGAGGTCGAGCATGATGAGCTCGAGATATTTCGGCGGCACGCGCTGAGTTTCCGAGATCCGCGCGAGCTGGACGGGCAAGCCGCCATGCTCCTCGGCGAGAAAGAGCAAGGAACGGAGCGCGTACCGGGTCTTTTGAGCGATCATCCAGGCAATACCCTAGCGGGCTGCTCGGCATCAGGCAAAGCGCATGCGAAAACAAAGCCATGAACAAGCTTTAATGGCGATGAAACGGCGCTGAGACTTGCCCCGGACTAGCTGCTTTCTCGGCCGGCGACTCTCAAGCCGGAACGAGGAGGAATGCATGAAGAAACTGATCTATTCGGTCGCGGCGCTGGCGATAATGGCTTCGCCCGCGATTGCGGCGCCCAAATCGGCGACGCCGTCGACGAAGACCGTCACGACCAAGTCCGGCAACACCAAGGCGACGACCACCGTCTCGACCAAGGGCGATACGACCACGGCGAAGACCACCGTCACCAAGACGAAGGCCAAGTCGCATCATAAGGCCCGGCATCACGCCAGGAAGGCCAAGATGAGCTCCAAGTCGGCGATGGCGAAGCAGGCGAAAGCCGAGCATGAGTCGATGGCGACCGAGATGAAGGAGCACAAGGCGGCCGCCGCGAAGGCGTCTGCGAAGAAGGCTCCGGCCAAGAAGCCGGCTGCTTCGGCCAGCAAGAAGTAACGCGACGCAAGGATTCTCCGCACGGCGCAGCGGGGTGACTCCCTCCCGCCGCCGTGCGGAATTCCTTATATGCGTCGGAACGAAGACACGACGGAGCTAGAGCCGAATGGGCCGCAAGATCCTGCTGGTAGAGGACGATCGGGAAACCGCGTCCTATCTGACCAAGGGGCTGACCCAGGAGGGCCATAGCGTCGAGCAGGCGACGAACGGACAGGACGGCCTGTTCCGCGCCACCGACGGAAGCTTCGACCTCATCATCCTCGACCGGATGCTGCCGGTCCTCGACGGCATCTCGGTCCTTCGCGCGCTTCGCGCCGCTCATATCGAGACGCCCGTCCTTATCCTCTCGGCACTGGCTTCGGTCGGGGACCGGATCGAGGGCCTCGAGTGCGGTTCCGACGATTATCTCGTCAAACCATTTTCGTTCGCCGAGTTGCTGGCCCGGCTGAACGCACTGCTGCGCCGGCGCGAATCGCGCGTCGACCCCGCGGACCATCGGCTCACCGTCGGCGACCTCGAGATCGATCCCCTTTCCCGAACCGTCAAGCGCGCCGGAAAGAAGCTGGACCTGAAGCCGCGGGAATATCTGCTTCTCGAATATTTCGCCCGCAACGAGGGCCGCGTCGTCACCCGCACCATGCTCCTCGAGCAGGTGTGGGACTATCATTTCGATCCGGGAACCAATGTCATCGACGTCCACGTCAGCCGGCTTCGCCGCAAGCTCGACGAGGGCTTCGAAAAGCCGCTCCTGCACACAGTGAGAGGTGCGGGCTACATGCTCGCCGCTTGAGGCGGTAATAACGCCTTTCATGCCGACGACGCTTAGGATCGCGCTTCTCGCGGGGCTGCTGGCGCTGGTCTCGAACCTCGCGGTTATCGGATTCATCTACGTCCGCACGCATGACGACTCCGTCGCGAGCCTGCATCGCCAGGTCGTCGAGCAGTCGAAGGTCCTGACCGACGTCCACCGGACCGGCGGGAATGCCGCGCTCGAGGACGCGATCGACGACGCGCTCACTTATGCCGATCCACAAACCGCGGTCGCCCTCCTCGCCCCCGATGGACGCGAGCTTCGCGGCAACCTCGCAGAACTGCCCGCCATTCAGCCGGTGCAGGAAGGCTATCGCAGCGCCATCATTAGGCTGCGGGGCCAGCCGAACCCTCATCAGGCCGAGATTCTCCTCAGCCGCTTGCCGAGCGGTCAGTGGCTGCTCAGCGGCCGCCTCGTCGGCGAAGGCCTCGCATTCCGTGCGACGCTCGAACGCTCGCTCCTCCTCGCGCTCGTCGTCGCGGGTCTGCTCGGGCTCCTGTGCGGAGTCGTCCTCGCCCACTACGTCTCGCGCCGGATCGGGAACATCGCCGCGGTCGCGACGCGGATCAGCGCCCGCGACTTGAGCCAGCGCGTCCCGCTCAGCGGCGCCGGCGATTCCTTCGATCGGCTGGGCATGCAGATCAACGCGATGCTCGACCGCATCAGCGCCCTTATGGGCGAGCTGCGCTTGCTGACCGATTCGCTCGCGCATGACCTCCGATCGCCGGTCAGCCGTTTGCGCGCCGCTGCCCACGCGGCCGCGGAGACCAGCGACCCCGTTGAGCAGGAGGAGCTGCTGGCGAGCGTCGTCCGCAATGCCGACGCCTTGATCCGGATCCTCACCACCGTTCTCGAGATCAGCCGTTCCGAGGCGCTGACCGGGCGCAACCAATTCACCTGGTTCGACGCTGGCGAGCTCGCTGCCGAGCTTGCGGAGATGTACGACCCGTTGGCCGACGAGCGCGGGGCTTCCCTTCGCTACGAGAGGCCCGATCGTGCGGCGCCGCTCTTCGGCCATCGCCAGCTGCTTGCCCAGGCACTTAGCAATCTCATCGAGAATGCGCTCCGTTACGGCGCCGAGGACGGGGGCGAGGTCGACGTCACCGTCGAGCCTGGCGAGAAACGGATCCGCATCGCAGTCGCCGACCGCGGTCCCGGCATTCCGCATGCTCGCCGCGAGGAAGCGCTGAAACGCTTCGGTCGCCTCGATTCCAGCCGCTCCGACGAGGGCGCCGGCCTCGGCCTCGCGCTCGTCAAGTCGATCGCCCACCTGCACGAGGGCGAGCTTCACCTCGACGATAACCAGCCCGGCCTTCTCACGACGCTGGATATCCCCGTCTATCGCCAGCAGCAGTCGCGCTGAACGCACCTGCGGCTGCGTTCAGCGCCGCCAAGTGGCCGCATCCGAGCGGGTTTCCGTTCGTTGATGCAGCAAAGGGCTTAGGCCCTCGAAAAATCTTCAAGCAAAGGAGACACGATATGGCGCACGGCTATCTCGAAGACGGCTACGGCATTCACGGCGAGATCGATCCGGACCGCGGCGATCGCCGCGAATTCGGACGCCGGGACTGGCGCGACCGGGAACGAATGATGTTCGGCGATAACGAGCGCGGCTGGCGCGGCCAGAGGAGCGAGCGCTGGTCCGAACAGCGCGGCCGTCCCGGAAGCTTCGACCAGGAAAGTGATGACCGATCCGCGCGCGACCGTTTCAGCGCCTCGCCCGAGGATCATTATCGCAGCTGGCGCGACCGCCACATGAGCGAGATCGATCGCGACTATCAGGACTATTGCCGGGAGCGCGAGCAGCAGTTCCACCGCGAGTTCGACGACTGGCGCCGGCAGAAATACGGCAATCCGCAGGCGCTGCGGACCGGCATGACGCAGAGTGGGATCTCCCACGACCCGACGGGCATGACCCAGGCGGCGGAGGAAAACGCACCCGACACGCCGCGCGGATCGGATCCGATGGCGACGGCGACGCTGGGAACGAACTCAAGCCGCAGCCGCTCACGCAGCTAGCGTCCAACAATCGGCAAGCGGGGACCGAGGGTCCCCGCTTCAGCCTTCGATGATGACCTTGGTGCCGATCTTGGTCAGGCCGTAGAGCTTTTCGGCGAACTTCGTCGGCAGGTGGATGCAGCCGTGGCTCTCGGGGTAACCGGGCGTCCCGCCGCCGTGCAGCGCGATTCCATATTCGTCGATCCGCTCCATCCACGGCATCGGCGCATTGTTGTACTTCTTCGACCGATAGAAGGGCCGCTTCTCGAGGATGGTCCATTCGCCGAGCGGCGTGATGAAGCCCTGCTTCGCCGTGGACACGCTCGACGCTCCGACCAGCGTGTCGCCGCGATAGACGTAGGCCGTCTGGGTCAGCCGGTCGATGATGACGCGGGTATCGCCATCACTCGGAATGTCGCTCGTCCAATAATATTCGCCGGGCTTCAAGCCGAGCTTGCCGAACGCGGCGACCATGTCCTTGTGCCCTTGGAGCGCGTTACCGGCGGTCCACTGGTATGGAATGTCGATAGCCTTGGGCGGCGGCGGCGCTTCCGCGACTTTCGCAGTCGGCGTTGTCGAGCAGCCCGCAAGCAGGGCTGCGCTGCTCATGGCAAGCAGCCAATGGACTCGGATCCCCATGCGCCAAGAAACAGCCGAATGTCGGTTCCGCGTCAATCCAACGGTAAATCGCCGGTTTGCGTTAAATTTGCCGCGCGCCTGCCTCAACGCGATCAGTCCCAGCTGTTCGCGTCTTTGTCGAAGCCGTTTCGTTGCACGCGGACCACGCAAAAACGCTGCCCCGACGGCGCGCGCATTACGACCCAGCGCTCCAGCCGCTTGTCGACGGTCGCGCCGAGCTTCTCGAGCCGCTCTACCTCTGCCGGAATATCATCGGTCTCGATGTCGATGTGCACGCGGCTTTCGTGATCGACGCGCTGGACCTGGATGCTGATCTGATCGGGCCGATCCTCGAGCATGACATAGTCGCCGCGCGTTCCGGGATGATCGGGATTGACGGGCCGGCCCAGTGCCTCGGCCCAGAACCGTGCAGCCTCGCCGATGTCCTCGACGTCGCAGTCGATCAAAATGCCGTTGATGCGCGAGCGGTGCATCGTTCCTCCCTAGCTTAGCGTGTCGAAAAACACCCATGGGTAGATGATCAGGTAGAGCACTGCGAAGATGGCCAGGGCGCCGTGATAGCGTTCGTTCCTCGTGCGCATCGCGATCAGGAACAATACGGATAGGCCGACGATCGCCACGGGATAAAACAGGCCAAGCGATCGGAAATGGTCGAGGCCCTTCGACAAGGTATCGACCACGTCGATCGCCTGGGCGGCCACGCCGAGCCCGAAGAACCAGCCCCGCCGCGCATAGAAATAATCCTTGTAGCCGTCATATCCGTCGAGATCGCGCGGGAACAGGAACGCGCACCACAGATAGATGACGAAGGCGTAAGCAAGCACGAACACGTAGAGCGTGAAGGTCCACTCCACGGTCTTCGACAGGCGGAACTCGAACCACCACCAGAAAATCGCTCGAAAGAAGGTCGCGGCGACCCACAGCAAGTGGATCCAGTAAAGTTTCTCGCGTCCTCGCTGCTGGACGATGGAGGTCACGCCCTGGAGCAGATGCGTGATGCCGAGCCCGATGATGACCGAGGCCAGCACCATCACATAGCTGAACATCTCCATCGCGCGCTTTCCCCCGACAGCGAACTCGATCGTCTACGCAATCATTCCCACTCGATCGTGCCGGGCGGCTTCGACGTATAGTCGTAGACGACGCGGTTGATGCCGTTGACCTCGTTGACGATGCGTGTCGCGACGCGGCTCAGGAATTCAGGCGCGAACGGGAAGACGTCCGCGGTCATCCCGTCGACGCTGGTCACCGCGCGCAGGCCGCAGACATAATCGTAGGTGCGGTAATCGCCCATCACCCCGACCGTGCGCACCGGCAAAAGCACCGCGAACGCCTGCCAGATCGCATCGTAGAGGCCGGCGTTGCGGATTTCCTCGAGGTAGATAGCGTCGGCTTTCCGAAGGATGTCGCATTTCTCCTGGCTGACCTCGCCCGGAATGCGGATCGCGAGGCCCGGTCCCGGGAACGGATGCCGCCCGACGAATGCTTCCGGCAATCCAAGCTCGCGACCGAGCTCGCGCACCTCGTCCTTGAACAGCTCGCGCAAGGGCTCGACCAGCTTCATGTTCATGCGCTCGGGCAGGCCGCCGACATTGTGGTGGCTCTTGATCGTCACCGACGGGCCGCCGGTGAAGCTGACGCTCTCGATCACGTCGGGATAAAGCGTACCCTGGGCGAGGAAGTCGGCGCCCCCGATCTTCTTCGCTTCGGCTTCGAAGACGTTGATGAACTCGGCGCCGATGAACTTGCGCTTCTTCTCGGGATCGCTGACGCCTTTCAAACCGCCGAGGAAGTCAGCGCTCGCGTCCACGTGCACGAGCGGGATGTTGTAGCTGTTCCGGAACAGCGAAACGACCTGCTCGGCCTCGCCCAGCCGCATCAGGCCGTGGTCGACGAACACGCAGGTCAGCTGGTCGCCGATCGCCTCGTGGATCAGCACCGCCGCGACCGCGCTGTCGACGCCGCCCGAGAGCCCGCAGATCACCCTTCCCTTCCCGACCTGCTCGCGGATGTCGGCGATCTTGGCTTCCTTGAAGCTGGCCATCGTCCAGTCGCCCTCGCAGCCGCAGACGTGGCGAACGAAGTTGGCCAGCAGCTTCCCGCCATCGGGGGTATGAACGACTTCCGGGTGGAACATCAGGCTGTAGCGCCTGGCGTCCTCGTTCGTGGCGATCGCGAAGGGTGCGCCTTCCGACGCGGCGACGACCTCGAAGCCCGGTGCCAGGGTTTCGACCCGGTCGCCGTGGCTCATCCACACCTGGTGTTTCTCTCCCACCTGCCAGAGTCCGTCGAAGAGGGCGCTCGGACTGACGATCTCGATGAATGCGCGGCCGAACTCGCGCTGCTCGGATGATACGACCTTGCCGCCCAATTGCTGGTGGAGCGTCTGCTGGCCGTAACAGATGCCGAGGAGCGGAACGCCGCTGTCGAACATCACCTGCGGCGCCCGCGGGCTTTCGGCGTCGATCACCGAGGCCGGGCCGCCGGAGAAGATCACGCCGCTCGGGTTGAGCCGCTGGAAGGCCTCTTCGCTCGCATTGAAGGGGGCGATTTCGCAATAGACGCCGGCTTCGCGAACGCGGCGCGCGATCAGCTGGGTGACCTGGCTTCCGAAGTCGACGACGAGGATGGATTGACTGGGCTGGACCGTCATGGCGGGCCGATAGGGACGCTGGACGCGAGAGTAAAGCCGAGCGCGGTCGCCTTACTTTTCGAAACCCTCCACGTTGGGTTCGTCGATGAATGTCCCGCCAGCCTCGGTCTCACTGACCCACTGCACCTGCGCCCTGGCGTTCGACCGGGACGTGCTGATGGTGACGATTTCGCCTTCGACGAGATCGGCGCCGTCCAGGCCGACCTTGAAGCCGTCGCGCGACAGATCCTTCAGCGTGACGTCGTGTGCATGGCCTTCGGACGTGACGAGCCGCACGCTCTGCCGCAGCTCGATCCGCTTTCCCCGTTCACCTCGCCGGTTAACCGCCATTAATATCGCCCGTCGCGCAAACAGGTCTCGAATTCAATAGGATGATGACAAAAACGGTCCGAAAAGGCTCCTTGTCCTTCGTTAATCGAGGAAAAGCGCCGGAGCTCGGCGAGCCCCGGCGCTTCCGTTCCGATCCCAATCGGGAGCGGACAATTAGTAGCGGGTATAACCGTACGGACCGTAGGATCCGTATGGGTCGCCATAATATCCGTTACCGCGATATCCGCCGTTCAGGTCGACATCGACGACATAGCCGCGGGGATCCGTGCGGCACGAGAAGGGAATTCCCCCGCCGTAACCACCCGAGTTTGCGACGCCACGGACCTTGTAGCCGCCGCTTTGGCGGATCTCGACGCTCGTGATGCTGAGACCGCGGCCGTATCCGTAGCCGCCATAACCGCCGAGCCGCTGCTGTACTGCAGCGCTGCACTGGCTGGCCGCGACCTGGCTTCCGCCCTGCATGTTGTAGCCATAGCCGTAGCTATTGCCGTAACCCGGATAGCCGTAGCCGTAGCCCTGATAGCCGTAGCCCTGGCTGTAGGGATAGGAATAGCCCGGATAATATTGCGCCGCGGCAGGTGCCGCTGCGGCGAGCGCGCCGGCAGCGACGCCGGCTGCCAAAAGCTTCGTGATTGCCCTCATGGCGTTGAACTCCTGTCCTCTCGTTCCCGACTCGCCGTGCACAACGCACCGCAGCCTGGATCGGGCATTGTCGTTTCACCCATGCACCGGTTCTGAATTTTTCGTTGGCCGGCATTCAGCAAGGCTTCTCAACGCTTTACTCGCTCGGCGAAGGAACGCCTTCCCAGCGCTTCAGGCGCCGTTCCCGGTTCCACAGCTCCATGGGCGCGTGCGTGCCCCAGCCTTTCGCCGCGGCGATCGCGGCAGCATCGTCTTCCGCCTCGAATTCGCGGAAATGGTCGATATGGCCGCTGAACCCTTCGAAGTAATAGAGCCGATAGTAGAGCATCCCGCCCACTCCACGATCCGGCAGTGCCCATATCACCGATCGGTACGGATACGGAACTACCCAGATCAGGACTTCCGCGTCCACATCGACCGGGCGGCATGATGATTGACTGACTACGATATCAGGCGTTTAGTTCGCTCACCGACATACAAGGGGGATCAAGCCGATGCGTACTGCCCTGACTGCGGCCACTGCCGCTCTGTTGATCTCGGTTTCGGCTCAGGCAGCTCCGACGAACGTTCCGGCGCAGCAGTCAACGATCAAATATTCGACCACGGGCGGCGTCACTTCCGGCTTCGGCAATTTCGCCCGCGCGACCAGCACCGTCGTCTACGATCCCGTGACGAACACCTACACCATCCGCGACACCGGCAGCCTGACGACGAAGTCCACCTTCGGACCGTCGGGCACCTCCAGCGGCAACTTCATCATCTACACCAACAGCCCGACGGAGACCTTCCGCGTCTACAAGCAGAGCACGATCGGGCTCACCTACGTCGATTTCGGCGAATGGCGCCGCAGCTCGACCGCGAACGGCACGACCAGCGTCAACGACACCTATCTCGTCTGGGGAGCCAAGACTGCCCGCGGTGACCTGCCCGTCAGCGGATCGGCGAGCTACAACACGATCTACGACGGCAATTTCGTCGACAAGAACGGCGCGCATGCACTGAGCGGAAGCGGAGGCCTCACCGCCGATTTCGGCGCCGGCACGTTGAGCTACACTGCGACGATCAATGGCGTCCCGGTCGGCGCATTGGCGTTCGCGGGCAACGGCACGATCAACGCGCGCAACGGCGGCTTCACCACGAGCAACAGCACCAGCGGCTACACGCTCAGCCAGTATGGAAACTTCTACGGCCCGAATGCCGAGGAAGTCGGCGGCCTGTTCCGGCTTTCCGCGGGCCGGACCGGCAATGGCGAAGGCGCTTTCGTGGGGAATTGATCGGCGCGATTAGTGGGTCGCTGCTCCCGTCCTGTGACCAGAATGCGTCCGCGTAAGTCCGGGTTCGTGGCGATGACATAAAGGGCGACTGGCGCCGTCACCTATCCCCAAGGAAGGACCCGCAAGGGGTCCGAAGAGGGGGCATTGGGATGTCACACGGTCCGTAAGAGCCGCGCACCAATCGGCTTTATCTCACCCGTTGAACCCCGCCACAGCGCCTGAAGCCGCTGCGTCAACGGTGTGTCCTTCACGCTTATCTTGAAGAGGCGCAGTGGCGGTCAATTTCATGAGCTTCGATGAAGCCAGGACGGGCGGCACGCACGCCCGATCGCCGTTGCACGCCGACAGATTTCACGAACGCGGGGCGGTGGTGCGCGGGGCACCGCCGTCTCGCACCGGGTGCAGGGAGCAATCGCCATGTCACTGACGATCAACGACACCTTCATCGACGAAGAATTTCGCGCGACGCAAACGGGTACGGCCGACGACAACGACGTCACCACGGCGGCTTACAACGCGAGCGCGTTCAAGACAGCGGTACAAGCGCTTTCGCTGACCTTCTATTCGAGTCCGACCGGCTTTCCGCAATTCGCAGAGAACGTCGACTTCGTCTCCAGCAGCCACGATCCGGTGGTGACGAACTATTTCCTGAGTGGTCCCGGCGGCGCTGCGATTTCCGGCGTCGAAACCGACCTCATGGTCGGCGGCGACCACATCTTCCTCTACGCTACGGCCAACAGCGACATCGTCGTCGGACGCCTCGGCACCGGTACGACGGCCAATCCGAGCGGAGCGGTCGTCCTCGTCATAGGACTCGACGAGACCAAGTCGGGCGGCTTCGTGATTGAAGCGAATATGTGGCTGAGTCTTTATGCACCGATCGTGCAGGGCGGCCATAACCTCGTCGACAGCGCGGACCAGCTCGACCTTAGCGGCCTGATCTATCTCGGCTCGTCCTTCGATACGACCACGACGGTCCCGTTCGAGAATTTCGACGGCGTGCCTTCAGGCAACAATCTCTTCAACGTCATCTTCCCGAGCGATGGGTCGAGCGAAGTCCAACTTCTGGTCACCGGCTCCGCCGGCTCGGCGCTGAGCACCGTCAACGTCAGCTCCACCGGCATCGGATCGGGTTCGCAAGCGATCGACGTCGGCAACACGCTCCGCATCGATACCGTCCAGGGAATGGTCAAGACCAACGTGGACGATGCGCCGGAGGTAAATAACGCCGCCAATATCTCCTATCATGACACCGCGGATTCCGGCACCGACGCGCGAGTCGAGCTGGTCGCGGCGGACTTCGGGATCTCACAGGTCAACCCGGGCAATCCCAACGAGCGCGTCGATATCGAAATCTCGGCGTACAACGTCGCCGGGGCGGACCAGGGACAAACCTATCTCGATAACATCAACAACAACGGCACATCGGTCCAAATCGACGCCGCCGATGTGCGCGTGATGCAGGGAACGACAGACGTCACCGCGCTGTGCACCATCATCCAGGACGGCAATTCGGTAATCATCCGGGGCCTCGACGACGGAACCAGCAGCAGCAAGACGGATGGCTACCAGGTCTACTTCACGACCGACGGAGTCCACTTCGACCGGCTGCTGATCAAGAACGTCGACAGCAGCACGACGCTGGATGTCAACAACATCCATGTGACGTCGGTCACCGGCGGGTCGGACACCGAATATGCCGAGCTGGGCTCGACCCTCCATTACCAGGACGATGGGCCCAACATCGATCTGGTGGCGGGCGCCGCGGTGCCGAGCATCACCGACGATGAGACTGCCTTCGCAACGAACAATCACGCCAGCTTCGCGGGACTGTTCACTGCGCCCGACTATGGCGCCGACAAGCCGGGAACACTAAGCTACATTCTCGGCGTCCAGAGCGCCAACGTCGACAGCGGCCTTATCGACACATTGACGGGGCAGCACATCCTGCTCAGCTACAATGCGGCGACGAACACGGTCTTCGGGAAGACCGCAAGCTCGGGCGTCGAGGTTTTCAGAATCACGGTCAGCGCATCGGGCGAGGTCACGCTCGATCAAAAGCGCGCGATCGTCCATTCGGACACCACCAGCTTCGACGAGACTTCCCCGTCGATGGCCGCCGGGCTGATCACGCTGACTGCAAAGGTCGTCGATTCCGAAGGCGCGACCACCGGCGACAGCGATACCGCGACGGCGCTCATCGGCGGTGCGTTTCACTTCAAGGACGACGGTCCGGCGATGAATGACTCCGCCGACGCCACCCACCCGAACGACCTGGAGGTCGGCAACGTCACCTCGGGCGCTTTATCGAGCGACAGCAGCTCCTATGGACTGGTTCCGGGCGCGGACGGCCAGAAAAGCTTCACGATCGTCAACCCTGACAGCGGCGATTACACGCCCGACAGCACGGGCACCTACCGCTGGAGCTACGCAAACGCCGGTCATACGGCGATCAACGGCTATTTCGTGGACAGCTCGAACGTCAGCCACCCGTTGTACACCTTGGTGCTCGACCCGGCGACGGGCGGCTATCTCTTCACGATGGTCGGCAAGCTGCCGCCGACGACGGAGCATCTCACATCGACCATCATCCATGCTGGCGGACCCGCAAATGCCGTCGATGTGGCTGCCGCTGCACCTTCGACCGATTACGGGCACATCGTGGGCGCGAGCGACCATGGCGCCGGCGCCATCAACGCCAGTCACGGCTACGTCGGCGTGGACAACGGCAACCTCGACGGCGGGGAATCGATCACGCTGAGCCTCCACAAGGCGAATGGCGACACGATCGACATTTCCGGCATCAAGATCGGCACCAAGAGCGCTGGACAGTCGCACTACATTACACGCTGCACATGAGCGACGGTTCGACGGTCGAGATCGACGGTGTCGCGGTTCCGAAGGGCCAGGTCATCGTCGTCACGGACCCCGATCCGAACGACAATGTGCTGATATCATCCATCGAGGTCTTCAAGGTCGACGGAAGCGCCTTGAAGATCGGTCTCGGCGATATCGAGTTCCAGCTGCCGCCCGCCGACATCCAGCTGGGCTTCACGGTCCAGCTCCAGGACGGCGACAACGACACGACCACCAAGGACTTCACCGTCAGCATCGATGGCAACAACGATGGAAGCTACGACGCGACGGCGATTTCGGCCGCTTTGCCGGCAACCGCCGCCGCATTGTCGGCTTCGGTCGAATCAACGGCGATGCATTCTAGCAGCGCGCCCGGCTCGAACGAGCTGTCGGCGATGTTGGCGCAGCTGGACGGCCTGGGGGGTTCGCACACTGGCTTCGGCAGCCATTGGGCGGGCCACCTTCCCGACATTTCGGCCGAGTTGGCGCTGGCCCACAGTCACGTCGATCACGTGATCGACTTGTAAGCGAGTTCGGTTCGGTCCGGGTTCGCCTCCCCGCAGCGGATCCGGACAAGCCTGGAGCGGGGAGTTGGCCGGTTTCGAAAGAGCGCCGGCCGGGGGGAGGCCAAGATGGCCAGTCCGCGCGATAAGAAGAAAGCCGTACTAGACCCCGAAGCCCTGCGGCAGCCGGCGCGCAACGCGATCCTCGGCAGCCTCTGCGTAAACATCCTGGCGCTCGCGACGCCGCTCTACATGCTGGTGATCTACGACCGGGTGATGACGTCGCGAAGCGAGGCGACACTGCTTACCCTCACGATCGCGATCATCGCCACGCTCGTCATCCTCGCCGCGCTCGACCTGTTCCGGAACATCGTCTTCGCCCGGGCCAGCGCAACCCTCTATGCGGAGCTCGAGAGCCGGGTCTTCGCCGGGTGCCGATACTGGGCGCTCGCCGGTGGCTCGGCACGCCGCGCACGTCCGCTCGAGGACCTCGAAACTGTGCGCGCGTTCCTCGCGAGCCCAACCCCCGCCGCCCTTCTGGACATCGTGTTCGTCCCGATCTTCCTGATCGTCATGTTCCTCATGAGCCAGGTCCTCGGCTACATGATGGTCGCGCTGATCGCCGCCATCGTGATCCTGGCGCTGATCAACAAGCGCGCGATGGCGCGGACCACCGACAGCAGCACCGAGAAGTTTCGCGAAGCTTGCGATTTCGCCGAAGCGCACTGGCGCCAGATCGAATCGAGCCTGGCCATGGGCTATGCGACGCGCGGCGAGCAGCGCGCGGCCGAGTCCAATCGCCAAGCGATCAAGGCCCAGATTCTCTCGGCCTCCACCACCGGAAGCATCACGTCGATCGTCAAGGGCGTCCGGCAAGGCAGCCAGATTCTGATCATCGCCACCGCGACCTACCTCGCGCTCGAGGGGCGGGTGACGATGGGCGCGATCATCGCCTCGTCGATCCTCTTCTCGCGAGCGCTGACGCCGATCGATCAGCTGGTCGGTTCGTGGCGGCTCCTCTTCCAGACGCGCGGCGCCTGGACCCGCACCCGCGACCTGCTCGCCGGGCTCGCCGACCCGTCGCAGCGGATGGAGCTTGCACGGCCGCGCGGCAACCTCGCTCTCAGCGAAGTCGTGGCGGCCGCCCCGGGCAGTAGCGAAATGGTCCTTCGCGGCGTCACCTTCTCGCTCGGAGCAGGGGAGTCGCTGGGGATCATCGGTCCGTCCGGATGCGGCAAATCCACGCTTGCCAAGGTGATCCTCGGCGTGTGGCCGGCGCTCCGCGGAAGCGCCCGGCTCGACGGCGCCGACGTCGCCAAGCTCGACCATGAGCGTGCGGGCCCGAGCCTCGGCTACCTCGCGCAATCGGTCGAGCTTCTGCCCGGAACGATTGCCGAGACCATCCGCCGCCTGGGTCACGACGATCCCGCCGGAGTCGTCGAAGCCGCCCGGCTGGCTGGCGCGCATGAGCTGATCCTCGGCCTGCCCGACGGCTACGATACTATCATCGGCAATCGCGGCTTTGCGCTGTCGGGCGGGCAGATGCAGCGGATCGGCCTCGCCCGCGCGCTGTACGGTAACCCACAGCTCGTCCTGCTCGACGAGCCCGACGCGGATCTCGACGAGGCGGGCGAGCTCGGGCTGGTCGCCGCCATCGCAAGCCTTCGCGCACGCGGGGCAACGCTGATCGTGATCTCGCACAAGCCCGCGCTGATCCAGCCGCTCGACAAGCTGCTCGTGATGAACGCCGGGCAGGTCGTGCAATTCGGAGCCATGGACGAGTTCGGGAATGCAGTCCGGCCGGTGAGGGTAGTGAAATGAGCACCAACCTGTACGCCGTCGCCGACGACGCCGACTCCAAGGCCGACCTCGCCGCCGATCTGTCCGGAACATCCGACCGCATCGGCCGGCGCCTGTGGCGCATCGGCGGAAGCGCCGTGGTGCTGCTGGTCGCCTTCGCGGCTCTAGTGCCGATCGACAGCGGGGCCATGGCCCCCGGCGTCGAGCAGGTCCAGGACAAGCGCAAGACGGTCCAGCATCCCGACGGCGGCATCATCCGCCAGATTCACGTCCGCGAGGGCAGCGTCGTGGAGGCGGGGCAACCGCTCATCACGCTCGACGACACCAGCGCCCGCACGACGGTCTCCGTCTACCAGGCCGAGTCCGACGCCCTGCGCGCCGAACGCGCGACCCTCGAGGCCCAGCTCCTCGGTCGCAATCAGATCGACTTCCCGGCCGACCTTCTCCAGCGTGCCGGCGATCCGCTCGTGGCCAGCATCCTTCGGTCCCAGCGCGCCGCATTCACCGCCCGCCGGAGCGAGGTCTATGGCAAGAAAGCGCAGCTATCCGAGCAGATCAGCCAGCTGAACAACGAGATCGCCGGTGAGGCGGCGGGTGCTTCGGCCCGTTCGCAGCAGATCGAGCTTCTCGACGCAGAGATTTCAGACGTCTCCGAGCTCTTCAAGAAAGGCTACGCGACCAAGACGCGGTTGCTGGCGCTGCAGCGCGCGGCCGAGGGCCTGCGTGGGGAACGCGCCGGCCTCTACGCCGATTCCGCGAAGTTGCGCGGCAAGCAGTCCGAAGTCCGCCTGGTCTCCATCCAGGTCTCACAGGATTCGTCGACCGAGGCCGCGAATGCGCTTCGCTCGATCCAGAGCCAATTGGCCGAAATCGAGGACAAGCTTCTCGCCGCGAAGCAGGTGCTCGCACGGACCGAGATCCGCGCTCCGGTCAGCGGCGTCATCGTGGGCCTCCGGCCGACCACCATCGCCGGAGTGATCCGACCGTCCGAGCCGTTGATGGATGTCGTGCCGAAAGGCGGCAACCTGGTCATCGCGGCGCGCGTCTCTCCGCAGGACGTCGACAATCTTCATGTCGGCGAAACCGCCAGAGTCCGCTTCGATGCTTCGGGCGCGCGCGACGCGCCGGTCGTCGAAGGCACGCTTCAGAAACTGTCGGCGGATGCTTTGTCCGACGCGCGGGGCGCCATGTATTTCGAAGCCGAGGTCGGCGTTTCCGAAGCCGCCAAGCGGTCCTTGCCGCCCGAGCTGCTAAGGCCCGGCGTTCCGGCGACGGTCCTGATCAAGACCGGCCGCCGCACGCTTCTCGCTTATCTGTTCGAGCCGATCCTTCGCGCCCGCTTCAACGCGGTCCGCGAGCACTGACCGCGGGCTGGCTCAGGCCGCTTCGAACTCTTCCTCGGTCATCACCGGGCCGGAATCCTGGCCCTTGGCCGAGACGTCGCGGTCGACGAACTCGATGATCGCGATCGGCGCTGCATCCGATGCACGGATACCGGCCTTGATGACGCGGGTGTAGCCGCCGTCGCGCTTCGCATAACGCGTCGCGAGGACGTCGAAGAGCTTGGCGAGCTGGGCGTCGTCCATCAGCCGCGACTGCGCGAGGCGCCGGTTCGACAGGCCGCCGCGCTTCGCGAGCGTGATCAGCTTCTCGACATAAGGGCGAAGCTCCTTCGCCTTGGCCGTCGTCGTCGTGATCTGCTCGTGCTTGATGAGCGCTGCCGCCATGTTGCGGAACAGGGCTGCACGGTGGCTGGAGGTGCGCTGAAGCTTACGGCCGCCAACACGATGGCGCATGGATATGTCCTTTCGTTCGTCTGGGGCCCGTATGAGGTAACCCCGGCCACGCAGTTCTTCGGGGCGACTGCGCAAAGCCCATTTTCGCGCGGAGCCTGTCCGGGGACAGGCGAGCACAGAAATGACAACGGCGAGCCTCAGCCCGCCGGACGCCGTGCCCTCAAGCGGATTTGCGTCCGTTAGTCAAGGTTCGCGCTGCCAGCCTCACCACCAGCGGCGAAAGGCCGCGGTGCGAGGAGTCGTGATAGGCCGAGCCGCTCTCCAGCTCCTTGCACAAGCGCCGATGCGCCTCGCCGAGCGCGTGGTACGGCAAGCCGGGAAGCAGGTGGTGAAGCGCGTGATAGCGGAGGCCGACCGGCGCCCACAGCGCGGGCAAGGTTCCCGGCGGGGGCACGTTGACGCTGTCGAGGAACTGCGCCGTCACGCTCATCGGTTCGCCGTCATTCTCCCACAGGTGCGCGACGAGCGTGCGGACCTGATTGAGGAACATCACTCCAGATGAGACCGCCAGGAAGATGAGGAAGGCGTGGATCGGAATGACGCCAGTCACGGCCATGGCCAGCAGCGCAATCGCCCAGATGCTCGCCGCCGCTTCCTGCCATGCCCAATCCCGCGCGAACTGGCCTTCGGGCTTCGGGCGCACGAATTTCGGGTTGATCTGCAGGCCCGAATAGCGGCCGACGACAATGCTCCTCAGCTTCGGGGAAAGCATCGACAGCGGCGCCAGGATTCCGAAGCGGATCAACATTCCGATGGGCGCGAGCGCAGCTGCGATCAGGAACACCGGCAGCGTCCACGGATGCATCAGCGCGAGCGGCAGATATTCGGGGTCGTCGACCGTTCCGTAATAACGCTTGGCGTGGTGCTGGTTGTGGACGCCTTCGTACATGAAGCTCGGCACCAGCAGCGGAACGCCGACGATGAGGTTCCAGGTGAAGCGGAAACCCCGCACGGCGCCCTTCTTGATGTGGGTCAGCTCATGGATGAACGAGCCGGCGCGGTAGAGCGCGAGCACCGCGATGAGGGCAGAGACAATGGCCAGCCAGGTCGGCCGAAACAGAATGGCCCCGAACAGCGCCGCATAGCCGAGCAGCGCTGATCCGATCATGTCGATCCAATAGATCGACGATCTCGGCACGTTGAGGTCGCGCGTCAGGTTCGCGGCCGCCTTGAGCATCGCGGCATCGTCCTTGGCGCGCGAGGTCCCGCGCCGCCCGGCAGAATTGGGCGCGGCAGCGTCGGTCGTGCGCTCGAGGGTCGCGGTTTCGCTCATAAGCCTTTCCGGAAGAACGGTCTTTGACATCAGATAGTGGCCGGACTTGGGCGCTACAACGCAAGCCGTTATCGTGACGGGTATCCCCGATGCCCCTCGGCCTACAGCCCCCGAACCCGCGGCGGACGCTGCCTCTTCAGCACCAATTCGGTCAGCGCCCACACCATCGCATCGGCCCGATCCGGCGATCCGCCGCCGCTGAACCCGTGCGCGGTCAGGGCACATAGCTCGTCCTCGAGTTCGGGAAAGAAGCCGGCCAACAGGCATCGGCCCGCTTCGAATGCCGCAGCCACCGGCTCGGCCCGGGCGCCCTTCCCCCGTCTCGCGTGGACCAGCCGGACCGGTAGCCCAGGCGCCACAGTCTGAAGGACCGACGCGACCATCTCCCCGCCGTTATTCGCCTCGGCGATGATCCGATCCGCGCCCCAGCATTCACACGCTGCCGCGACCTTCTTCGCCCAGCCGTCCGGGCCAAGTCCGCCGGCGCTGCAGTCGGCCAGGACCACGCCGGTTTCGCCGAGCAGCCCCGCAACCACGATTCCGCAAGCATCGCCGGCCGCGCTCCCCGGCGGGTCGACTGCGACGATCACCCGACCGAGCGCATCCAGCTGTGGCATTGCACAGCGCCGCGCATCGATCAGCGCCCGTGTCCAGAGCGCGCCTTCCGCCTCGCCGAGCAGCTCTCCGCCCAGCTCCTGACGCCCGATGCGCGTGCCGCCATAATCCGCTTCCATCGCCTCGAGGAAGGCGCGCGGCAGGTAGATATTGTCGAACGTCCGCCCGCCCCGCAGCTCCGTACCCGGAGCCTCGATGATCCGCTTGAGCAAAGGCGTCGGGCCCGGCGTCGTCGTCACCACGGTCTGCGGCGCAATGCCCAGCCTAAGCCCGAGCTGGAGATTGTCCCATGTCTCCTTCGGCTTCGCCCATTTGGCGAGCTCGTCGGCCCAGGCGAAATGGTGCTGCGGCCCGCGCAGCCGCCCCGGCGTCGCACCGGAATAAGCGATTGCCAGAGCGCCGTTCGCGAAGCGCAGCTTGCCCGTCGTCGGCCGCCACCGAGGGCGCTCGTGCGCCTGCGCGCAGGCGAGCAGCCCACTCTCGCCCTCGACCATGACCTTGGCGACCTCGTCCAGGCTGCCGCCGATCAGCGCGATGCGCGCGTTCTCGTGCTCACGCGCCTTCGCAAGCACCCATTCCGCCCCGATCCGAGTCTTGCCGAACCCGCGTCCGGCCATCACCAGCCATGTCCGCCACTCTCCTGAAGGTTCCTCCTGACTCTCGAGCGCCTGGCTCGCCCAATGTTCCGCCAGTGCCCGCTGCTCGGTCGCGGAAAGCCCGTCGAAGACCGCTCGCTGCCGCTCCGGCGTCTCTCCACTGAGAATCTGCAGCAGAGTCCGGATGTCGCTCACTCTGCCTCATCCTCATCGTCCGGAAGCATTGCGAGCGCACGCATCTTCGCCTCGAGCCGCTCGCGCACCTTTTCGATGTCATAGGGGCGGAGCAGGATCTCCCCCGGTCTCTTGTTGCCGTTCCGTCGATAGGATTCGAGGATCGCGAGCGCGACCTTCGGGTCGATCGTTTCGTTCGCGCGCGCTGCCTTCTCGTCCGCTTTCACTCGCGGCGGCGGAGTCGAAGCCCGCCGCACCAATTCCGCCTCGACCCGCGCATAACCCTCCGCGAGCGAATCGTTCCAGCCCTCGAGAAAGGCCGGATCGGTTCTTCGATGCTGGTAGACAGTGGTGAACGCGACGCCCGCCGCGCGCGCTGCCGCCTTGGCATTCGCGGTCGCCGCAAAATGCGCCAGAAAGATCCGTTTCCGTTTCTGAGTGAAGGCATTGCGCCGCGGCTTTGCTTTCTTCGACCCCCTGGGGGCACGCAGCTGATTGCGGCGCCCGTTGCTTCCACTAATGTCCTTCTCGTCCACGCCCGCTCCGTCCAAAAGCGAGTTGACACCAAATGGGTTCCTATTTGTCAACAGTCTTGAACCGGAACGATATTGCGCGCCCGAGCTGCACAATGTCAGGAATTTACCAGCCGTAAACGCCTGCAGGCCGATTGCTCGCGCGACATTTCCGGGAGGCCGAGATGAAGCTTTTGATCGCAGTCGCTCTCGCCTGGAGCTCGGCAGCAGGCGGACCCACGCTCCGCGGCGTCGACGTCGACACCGCCCTCCGCAACTACGAGGCCGTGCTCGCGGGTCAGAAGCAGCTTACCGACCTGACCCCGAAGCAACGGTTCGACGTCATCGAGCTGGACCGCTGGCTACGCTCGCAGCAGGGAATGCCGGGGCCCGAAACCAAGCAGCAATGCAAGGAACGGCTCGCGTCCGAAACTCCCACCCCGCTGGGAGAAGCGCTGCTCGATCTCAAATGCTCGCAGCGGCCATCGTCATAATAGAACGAAGAAAGGCCCGCACCCATAGGGAAGGCGGACCTTTCTCTTCCAGCTGCGCCGTGCGCCGGAAGCGGAGACTGCTTCTGGGAAGTGTCGGAGCGAGTCTCGCCGCCGATTGTATGCTACGGGCTGCCTTAGGAAAGCTGACGAAGGTTAGTGCCTTCGAAGCACGGCTTAGTGGGGCGGTGGCGTCGATCCCGCCGGGGTCCCCATATTCTGCGATCCTCCCGTCACGGAACCGCCGCTTGCGATTTGCTGCTGGACCGCCTGCGTAAGCTGCGGGCTGGTGGTCGTTGCCGTACAGCCGGCCTGCCCGCTGGCGATCGAGGCGGCAAGCGCGTCGACCGATACGCCGCAGACGCTCGCGGCGACCGCGATCGGCACCTGCGCGGTCACGGGGATGTTGTCGCGGTTCACCTGGAGCGACACCGAAAGGTCGTTGAGGACGTTCTGCAGATTGACGCTGACGAGCGTCGGAATGCTCGTTCCGCCACCACTGGTGCCGGTGCCTGTGCCTGTGCCTGAGGCGGTGTCGCCCCCGGTTGCGGGAGCGGTCGTTCCGGCCGAGTTCGGCGGCGGCGTCTTGTTGTTGCAAGCGCCGAGGCCGAGGACTGCGATCGCCGCGGTTGCACAAAACGCAAATCGTGCGGTCATCTGAACTTCTCCAAGCTTATTGGGGGGTGGTCGTCGCCGGCGGCGTCGTGGTCGCCGGAGTAGTGGGCGTGGGCGTCGGCGTTGTAGTCGGAGTGGTAGGCGCGGCGGTCGTCGTCCCGGTCGTCGTCTGCGCGCCGCCGCCGACGTTCCCGTTCGCCGCCAGCTGTTCCTGGATATACTGCTTGAGCTCGGGCGAGATGCTGTTCGCGGTGCAGCCGCTGCTCTTGCCGCCGCCCGCGCCGATCGACAGCACGTTGATCGACACGCCGCACACGTTCGCGGCGATGTTGATTGGGATCTGCGCGTTGATCGGGATGTTCGCCTTGTCGATCTTGAGGTCAAGCGCGAGATTGTTGAGCACGTTCGACAGGTTCACGTTCACCAGCGAAGGCACGCTGGAAACTCCGTCGGCGACCGCGGAACCGGCGCTTTTGACTCCGTTCGCCGCCGATGAAACCGTCTTGCAGGCTGTCAGTGAAAGAAGCGCGATGAGCGCCGTCGAGGCAATGGTCCTACGCATGGCTACTGTTCCCTCTGTTCGGCACGCGTAACGCAGCCGGAAGGACTTTGGTTCAACCGAGGTTCACGCGTTACGGCCAGTTCACTGGCGCCCGCCGCCGCAACCCGCTAGCCGTCTCCGCCATGAGCACCAGCGCACCGGTCACCATCCGTCCCGTCGCCAGCAAGAAGGACAGACGAGCCTTCGTCGACTTCGCGTGGGAGGTCTACAAAAACGACCCCCACTGGGTCCCGCCGCTGAAGGACGAGGTCCACGGCCTCATCACCCCCGGCAAGAACCCGTGGTTCGAGCACGCGAGGGCCCAGCTGTGGCTCGCGGAGCGCGGCGGAAAGGTCGTCGGCCGAATCAGCGCGCAGGTCGACGATCTCGTCCAGGAGCATATGGGCAAGGGCATCGGCAATTGGGGCATGTTCGAAGCGCTCGACGAGGAGGCGGCGAAGGCGCTGATCGCGACCGCGGAAGGCTGGCTGCGTTCGCAAGGCATGACCCAGGCGCTCGGGCCCATCAGCCTTTCCATCTGGGACGAGCCGGGCCTCGAGATCGAAGGCTTCGGCGAGGATCCCACCGCGATGATGGGACACCACCGTCCCGAATATCGCGGCTGGATCGAGGCCGCGGGCTACGCCAAGGCCAAGGACCTGCTGACCTACGAGGTCGACATTGCCCATTGGGACGACCCCAAGATCAACCGCCTGATCGCCATGGGCGAGAAGAACCCGCACATCCGCATCCGCATGGTCGACAAGTCGAAGTTCGACGACGAGGCGCGCACCATCCTCGGCATCCTCAACGACGCCTGGTCGAGCAACTGGGGCTACGTCCCGCTCACGGAGGCGGAGATCGCTTATGCCGGCAAGAAGCTGAAGCCGATCATCTATAATGAGCTCGTGCGCATTGCAGAGATCGACGGAGAGCCGGTCGCCTTCATGCTCACGATCCCCGACATCAACGAGCTGACCAAGGATCTGAACGGGGAGCTCTTCCCGTTCAACTTCATCAAATTGCTGTGGCGCCTTAGGAAGCCCCGCGTGAACCGCTCGCGCGTGCCGCTGATGGGCGTCGCGAAGAAGCTCCACCACACGCGCATGGCGAGCATGCTCGCGTTCATGATGATCGAATACACGCGCCGCGACTGCGTCGGGAAGTTCGGGATAGAGATCGGCGAGTTCGGCTGGATCCTCGAGGACAACAAGGGCATGCTCTCGATCGCCGAGCTACCCAGCGCCAAGATCAACCACCGCTACCGGATTTTCGAGAAGCAGCTCTAGCCGCCGTTTTCTCCCCTCCCTGGAAGGGAGGGGTCGGGGGTGGGTGCCGCCGAGGCACTCGGCGGCGCGTGAGAGGATCGCTTGCGGTGCGCCTGTCGGTTGACTTCAGCTCGCCAATTGCCAATCGGAACCTCCCTGTCAGCGAAGCTGGTGGGGAGGGGGACCGCTCAGCGCAGCTGAGTGGTGGAGGGGCAGCAGGATGCGAGCAACTGTCCGGTCTATGGCATCCGCGAGGCGGCTTCGGCGTCAGCTCAGCCTTCCCGAAATGCTGCTATGGCGATTGTTGCGTCTCACCCGCCGCGAGTTGCGCTTCCGCAGGCAGCATGCGATCGGGCCGTTCGTCGCCGATTTCTATTGTCCGGCGGCGAGGATGGTCATCGAAATCGATGGAGCCATCCACAACGAGCGTCAGGATGCCGACGAACGACGCGACGCTTACGTGGCTTCGCTTGGACTTGCCGTGATCCGGATTTCCGCCGCTGACGTCCTCGCCGATCCAGAGGCAGTGGCGGACGGAATCTATCGCCTGTGCGAACGCGTTGCTGGCCCCTCCACCACTCAGCCTGGCGGCTGAGCGGTCCCCCTCCCCATTGCTTCGCAACGGGGCGGTTCTGAAATGGCAGCTTTCGACCCATTGCGGACACTAGCGGTCTCAGCCACATTTTCGGTGATGGGACTCAACAGGCGCGCTCTCGGTGGCTTGGCATCCTGGTTGCTATTCGGGGCCGCGCTGGCCCTTGCGAGCGTGCTGTCGTTGGAGCTGATGGTTGCTGAGGCTATTTGGGGAACGTCTCAACTAAATAGCCATCCGCTACTCTATGGTTTGGTTGTGCTGCTCGTGCTCAGCCCCCTGATCTCTGCTGCGGCGGGTCTAATCAGAACCTCCGCGAAGCGGCGCACGGCGGTGGCCTCTGCCCTCCTGTGCTTCCTTGCGCTTTACGGGCTCTTCGTGTTCGGTTTGCTGCCGTAGTTCGCTTGTCGCTAGCGGCAGCTTTCCACCCAAAGTTGCCATTAGAATGACCTTCGGCGCGGCCTCGCCATGAAGGCGTCGCGCCCTTCAGGCCGTCTTCGCCTCACCGCGGTTCCAGATGGTCTCGTTCCTGGTCAGCGGGCGTGCCCAGAAGCTGATCGAGATGAGGTAGGCCAGGGTCAGCAGGATCACGTACATCGCGCTGCGTAGGCCGACATGGTCGCCGAGCCAGCCGATCGCCAACGGGATCAGCGCCCCGCCCAGGATTCCGGTGCATAATATGCCGGTGAAGGAACCGTGGTGCTCCGCGACCGAGTTGAGCGCCAACGCGAAGATGATCGACCACATCACCGAAAGCGCGAAGCCGCACAGCGGGAATGCGGCCAGAGCGACGTGAACAGGCCCAAGCAACGCCGCCAGCACGCAAGCCACCGCGCCCACGCCGAAGATCCGCAGGATCAGCTGGGAATCGAGCAATTTGAGGAGTCCCAGGCCAAGCATGCAGCCGATCACCATCAGGCCCCAGAACAGGCTGACTTCATAGGCTCCGGTCGTTTCGGCGGGGACGCCGTGATAGACCAGCAGGAACTGGCCCATCCAGTCGGCGAGGCCCTGCTCGGTCCCGACATAAGCGATGATCCCGATGAAATAGAGCAGCACATATTTGTTGCGCAGCAGCTCGAGGTAGGACGCGGCCGATCCCACCCGCTCGTCCTCGGCAAGCTCCGCCTTGGGCAGGCGCATCACCGCCGTCAGGGCGATGAAGCAGGCGAAGACCAGGCCCGCGCCGGCATAGAAGGGCACCCAGGGCGGCCCGAATGCGGTGAACTTCGCTTCGTTGGTCTGCAGCAGGCTGAGCGCAAACGGGCTCAGGAACGATGCAGCCCCGAAAACAAGCTGGCCGAGCACGGCATAGAATGCGAAATGCCCTTCACCGACCGTCGACCGGGTGAGCGGATTGATGACGACCTGCAGCATCGCCATGCCAAGCCCGATGACGAACAGTCCGGCAACGACGGCGAGATAGGACGCAGAGCTGGCAATGAGCACGCAGCCCAGGACATTCAGGCTGAAAGCCCCCAGCATTGTAACGCCCTGCCCGCGCCTTTCCAGCAAAAATCCGGCAGGGATGGAAATAATTCCGTAGGCGACGAAAAAGGAAAATGGAAGAAATCCCGCCAGCGCATAATTGATCTTGTACCATTTGATGATGATCGGGATCAGCGGGCCGATGATATTGGTGACGAAAGAGATCAGGAACCAGATCGCCATGATGTAGAGAATGATTTTATAGTTGTTCCTGTTCATACATCATTTCTCTTATAGGATGCGTGGGCTACATGGCCGATGTGACGAAGACTATCATGCATCGGGAGGCCGCCGAAGCCCCCGGCCGCGTCGCGGATCAGTTGGAGCGCAACGCGGCTGCGCTTGCAACACTCGCCGACCGGCTGCGGGGCGATCCGCCGGCCGCGTTCGTGACGATCGGGCGCGGCAGCTCCGATCATGCCGCGACCTACGCCCGTTATCTGGTGGAAACTCGGCTCGGCATATTGTCGTCCTCGCTCTCGCCCTCGATCTTCTCGGTGTTCAAGGCCCCGCTTTCGCTCCGCAACATGCTATGCCTCGCGATATCGCAGTCGGGACGGAGCCCGGACCTACTCGCAGCCGCGGGTGCCGCGCGCGATTCCGGCGCGATCGTCATCGCCCTCGTCAACGACCCGGACTCGCCGCTTGCCCAGCTTGCATCGGTCGTCCTTCCGCAGGGCGCCGGTCCGGAGAAGAGCGCGGCGGCGACCAAGAGCTTCATCACTTCGCTGTCCGCAATCGCGCAGTTGGTCGCGCTCTGGTCCGGCGACGAAGCGATGCAGTCGGCGCTTCCGCACCTTCCATCGACATTGGCCGAGGCGTGGGAGGAAGACTGGTCGCCGTGCCGCGACATGCTCCGGACCGCCGACAACCTCTATACGGTGGGTCGAGGCGTGCATCTGGGAATCGCGCAGGAGGCCGCCCACAAGCTGAAGGAGACCTGCCTGATCCACGCGGAACCCTTCAGCAGCGCGGAGGTCCTCCACGGACCGAACGAGCTGGCCGGCGAAGGATTCCCAATTCTCCTCTTTCGTTCGGAGGACGCAGGGGATGCGAGCGTGGAGGACGCGGCGCGGCGCCTTGCGGCGCAGGGTGCGCCGGTAATGATGGTGGGCGGAGGCGATCCGGGCTCCCTGCCCGTTCCGCGCGCTCCGCATCCTGCCCTCGCCCCGATCCTCCAGATCCAGGCTTTCTACCGCATGGCCGACGCGCTGGCATCCGAACGGGGCCACAACCCCGACCAGCCGCGCCACGTGCAAAAAGTGACGCACACGCTCTGATGACGATCGAGCTCGTCGCGGCGGACATCGGCGGCACCCATGCCCGCTTCGCCCTCGCGCGAGTCGAGGACGACCACGCCATCCGACTGGGCGAACCGCTCACGCTCCGCACTGCCGATTACTCCGGCCTGCGCGAGGCTTGGGAGGCCTTTGCGGCGCACCTCGGGCGCTCCCTGCCGAGCGTCGCAGCGCTCGCCTTCGCCTACCCGGTCGAGAACGACCTGCCGCAGCTGACCAACATCCCCTGGACGATCGATGCGCACACTTTCGCCGATGATCTGGGGCTCGACCGCCATGCCGTCCTCAATGATTTTGCCGCCATCGGCCACGCCGCGGCAACGCTCGATGCACCCCATTTCCTGCGCGTCGCGGGACCGGACATCCCGCTTCCCGCGAACGGCGTGATCAGCGTCGTCGGTCCCGGAACCGGCCTCGGCGTCGGCCTCCTGATCCGCGGCGACGGCCGATACCAGGTGATCGCCAGCGAAGGCGGGAACATGGATTTCTCGCCCCACGACGACCTCGACGATCGCCTCATGGCCGCGCTTCGCAAGCGATACGGCCATGTCTCGGCGGAGCGGCTGATCTCGGGCCCTGCGCTCAGGGACATCTACGCGGTGATCGCGAATGCGGATGCGCCTTATGCCGACGACCGCCACCTGTGGGAGGCAGCGTTCGAAGGCAGCGATCCTGCAGCGGCGGCAGCGCTCGATCGTTTCTGCCTCTGCCTCGGCGCATTCGCGGGCAACATCGCACTCGCGCATGGAGCGAATGCACTGGTTCTCGCCGGCGGGCTCGGGCT
>JADMIO011545334.1_pt1 | contig 65908 bp, 57 predicted proteins | sample 8958161 | NCBI WGS metagenome assembly JADMIO01 (sample SAMN16585339, study PRJNA669376) | soil metagenome | isolation source: Crop rotation soil | place: USA: Cullars Rotation, Alabama | collected 2011
CGCGACAACTTGTCCACGTGGAATTCTAAGCTTAGGATCCCAATGTGCTGGAAAGACGCCTGCCGTACGACCACGAAGTCATCGTGATCGACAATGACAGCGTCGACCGCACGGGACAGGTCGCGGCCGAGCTCTGCGCGCGCGATCCTCGTTGGCGCTACATCAAGTTCAGCCGGAACTTCAACGTCGAGATCTCGATCACGGCCGGCCTCCGCTTCGCTAGAGGCGATGCTGCGATCGTCCTCTTCAGCGACCTCCAGGACCCGCCCGAAGCGATCGTCGACTTCACGAAGAAGTGGGAGGAGGGCTTCGACGTGGTCTACGGGATCGTGCGCGCGCGCACCGGCGATCCACTCTGGAAATCGCTCGCGGCGAAGCTCCTCTACAAGATCATCCACGCGCTGTCGGACGTGGAGATCACCCCCAACGCGACCGACTTCCGGCTGTTCAGCCGGAAGGCGATCGACGCCATGAACCGGCTCGGCGAGCGCAACCGCTACAGCCGCGGGCTCGCTCACTGGATCGGGTTCAAGAGCTTCGGGATCATCTACGACCGGCGCCCGCGCGAGGCCGGCCGCAGCAAGGCCCCCTTCTTCTACCTGATCAACATCGCCGTGAACGCGATCACCTGCTTCACGATCAAGCCGCTCCAGATCTTCTCGATGCTGGGGTGCTTCTCGGCCGTCGGGACCGTGCTCCTCGCACTCGTCTACCTCGCGAGCTACATCTTCGTTTTCACGATCCCGGGATTGACGACGATTTACCTCCTCCTCCTTGCGAATCTCACCGTCATGCTCCTAGGGTTCGGGATCTTGGGCGAGTACGTGGGTAGGACCTACCTCGAGGCGAAGCAGAGACCGCTCTTCCTGGTCGAGCGGACGATCAACGCCGAGCTTCCGAATGAACGGCGGGAAGGCTGACATGCTCACGACCTTCGAGATGCCCGTCGTGATCCTGGCGGGCGGCCTGGGGACCAGGCTCCGGGAGGAGACCGAGTACAGACCGAAGCCTATGGTCCAGATCGGACATCAACCCGTCCTCTGGCACATCATGAAGCTCTACGCCCACTACGGCTTCAAGAACTTCATCGTGTGCCTGGGCTACAAGGGCGACATGATCCGGCAGTACTTTTATCAGTATCAGCTCAACACCGGAGACGTGCTCGTCGACGTGAAGCAGAAGACGCTCCGCCCGCTCGGGGAGCACGAGGACAGCGTCGACTGGAAGGTGATCCTGGCGGACACAGGCAAGGACACGATGACCGGGGGCCGGATCCGCCGGATCAAGGACTACATCGAGGGGGATGAGTTCCTGGTGACATACGGGGACGGCGTCGGCAACATCGACATCCCGGCGCTGATCAAGGCACACAAGCAGTCGGGGAGGATCGCGACTCTCACGGGTGTCCAGCCGTTCTCGCGCTTCGGCGAGCTCACGATCGAAGGCGACCTCGTGACCCGATTCCGCGAAAAACAACTGCTGGACGAATGGATCAACGGCGGCTTCTTCGTCTTCAACAGGACGATCTTCGACTACCTGAAGAACGACTCGACCGTCCTCGAGGCGGATCCACTCAAGACGCTCGCGGCCGAGAGACAGCTCGCCGTCTACAAGCACCGCGGTTTCTGGCAGTGCATGGACACTTACCGCGAGGTGGAACTCCTGAACGGGTTCTGGGCCACGGGCAAGGCTCCCTGGAAGATCTGGGACTGAATCAGCGCGCGAGGTATTCGCGATACCAAGCGACTGTTTCGCCAAGTCCCCTATCGAGATCCCACGAAGGCGTCCAGCCGAGCCGCTCTCGCGCCTTCGTCGCGGAGAGGTACTGGTGGACGATCTCGTTCACCGCTTCGTTTCGTACGTCGGGCTCGAGCTTCGAGCCCATGAGCGCGAGGATTCGCCCGACGAGCTCGAGCACCGTCACCTGTATCTCGTTCGAGAAGTTGAACGCCTCGCCGAGTAGCGCGCGGTCCTGGGCCATGCGCTCGACGAGGTGCATGACCGCGCGCGCACCGTCCTTCACGTAGAAGTAGTCACGCACGAACCTGCCGTTGGACCGGATCACAGGCCGCTCGCCGCGGAGGACCGAGCGGATAGTCCCCGGGACGATGCGGTTCCAGTTGAGGTCGCCGCCACCGTAGAAGTTGCCGCACCGGGTGATGCAGACGGGGCTCTTGTAGGTCTCGAAGTAGCTCCGCGCTATGAGGTCGGCGCACGACTTCGACACGTCGTAAGGGTGCCGCCCCTCAAGGGGGGCCGTCTCGGAGTAGGGGAGGGCCTCCTGATCGCCGTAAGCCTTGTCGGACGAGGCGACGACGATCTGCCGCACGAGAGGGCTCCGCCGGCAAGCCTCGAGGAGGTTCCAGGTGCCGCGGATGTTGGACTCGAACGTCGAGACGGGGTTCCGGTTTGCGATCCCGACGATCGTCTGCGCCCCGAGGTGGATCACGGTCTCCGCCTCGTACTCTCCGAGCGCGCGCTCGAGAAGTTCGCGATCCTCGAGGGGGCCCGTGACGACGTCGATCCGCCGGTCGAGGCCGAGGCGCGCGAGGTTCGAGCCCGGGACATGGTCCCGCACGAGCGCGACCACGTTCGCGCCACCCGCGACGAGGTCATGCACGAGCCAGGAGCCGAGGAGTCCGCTCGCCCCGGTCACGAACACGCGGCGGTCGCGCCAGAAGTTCACCGGCCAACCTTCTTCCGCGCGAAGAACTCCTCGAAGGTCGAGACGACGTGAGCGCGCATGCCGTCGGTGAGGCCGGGGTAGACCCCGATCCAGAAGGTGTCCTTCATGATCTTGTCGGTCTCCACGAGGCTCCCTGCGACCCGGTGCGCCACGCCCGCGAAGGCTGGCTGCCGGAGCAGGTTCCCGGCGAAGAGCATGCGCGTCGCGATCTTCATCGCCTCGAGATGGGCGACGATCTCGGCGCGCGTGAAGGGAGCGCCTTCACGGACGGTGAGCACGAAGCCGAACCAGCTCGGGTCCGAGCGCGGCGTAGGATCCGGGAGGACGAGCCACTCCTCGAAGCGAGCCAGCGCCTCACGGAAGAAGCGCCAGTTCATGCGACGCGCGGCGCCGAACCGTTCGAGCTTCTCGATCTGGGCGCAGCCGATCGCAGCCTGCATGTCCGACAGCTTCAGATTGAAGCCGAGGTGGGTGTAGATGTACTTGTGGTCGTAGCCGTGAGGGAGCGAGCCCAGGTCCCAATCGAAGCGCTTGCCACAGGTGTTGTCCTTGCCGGGCGCGCACCAGCAGTCGCGACCCCAGTCCCGGAAGGACTCGACTGCGCGGTGGAGGACGGGCGAGTTCGTGAGCACCGCACCGCCCTCACCGGTCGTCATGTGGTGCGGAGGGTAGAACGAGAGCGTCGCGAGATCGCCGAACGTCCCGGTGAGCCGCCCGTCGTAGAGGCTCCCCGAGGCGTCGCAGTTGTCCTCGACGAGGAAGATGCCGTGCTTCTTTGCAAGCGCGGCCACCTCGGCGACCGCGTAGGGATTCCCGAGCGTGTGGGCGAGGACGATCGCACGCGTGCGCGGCGAGAGCGCCGCTTCGATCTTCTCGGGGAGGGCGTTGTAGGTCGGGATGGAGACGTCGACGAACACCGGGATCGCGCCCGCCTGGACGATCGGTGCGACCGTCGTTGGGAAGCCCGCGGCGGCGGTGATCACCTCGTCCCCGGGCTGGAGCCGCCGTTCTCCATGGAGAGGCGAGGTGAGGGCGAAGACAGCCGCGAGGTTGGCGGACGACCCGGAGTTGACGAGGTGCGCGTAGCGGACGCCGTAGAAACGGGCGAGCTCACGCTCAAGCCGGTCCGAGAACCGTCCCGCGGTCAACCACATGTCGAGCGAGGAGTCGACGAGATGGAGGAGTTCGTCCTGATCGAAGACCCGGCCGGCATAACGGACGGGCGAGCCGCCGGGCGTGAAGGATTCAGCTGGTCCGAATTTGAGCTCGTAGTAACGCCGTGTGGCGTCGAGGACCGCCTGACGTGCAGCGGCGAGTGACGGGGTCGGCTCGGGTCCCTGAGCGAAGCTCACCGGCTCTCCTCTGCGAACGCGGACTCTTGGTGGACGCTCGATACGTTCGCCGGCGCCCGCCCCCTCACCGCCGTCGGCCACAAGGGCTGACGCTCGACCCCCTCGAAGCCGAGGTCCCTGAACCACCCCTCGATCTCCTCGGGCGTGTGCTTCCATTGATACCGGGGCGAGTACCAGTCGAACGTATCGAGCACCCGCCAGAACGGATCCTTGTGCATGGGCATGAACAGCCACCAGAGGAGCCTGTCCCTGGCGAGCTCGCCGACCCCCGGGATGAGCCGCACCACCTCGAGGAAGTGGTAGTAGGGGATCGACAGGTTCGACAAGAAGTGGAGCAAGCTCTGCGGCATGTCGGGCGTCCAGCGCCGGTAGATGTCCGCGTAGTAGGTCCAGATGTCCTTCTGGTAGAGCCAGACCGCGAGCGTCCCGCCGGGCTTCACGTAGGGGGCGATCGCCTTCACGGCCTCGAGCGTCGAGGGCGTGTGGTGGAGGACGCCGATCGAGTAGACGACGTCGAAGCTCGCCTTCTCGAAGGGGAGCTTGAAGAGGTCCGCCTGCGCGACGAAGCACTCGCGCGGGAGGTTCTTCCGTGCCGTCTCGACGGCGAGCGAGAGGTCGACCCCGTAGACCTCGGCGCCCCAGCGCCGCGCGACATCCGCGAAGCGGCCCGTCCCGACGCCCACGTCGAGGACGCGCTTCCCGCGGAGGTCCTCGGGGTGGAGGCCGGTCTTCTCCATGAAGGTCTTCTCGGACTCCCGCGAGCCGAGGCGATCGAGCTGCGTCTTCTTGTAGCGGCGCCACTCGAAGCCGAAGTTCCCGGCGTAGCCCTCCCCGGGCACGAACCGCGGGATCCCGCGCCTCACGGGCCAGACATGCCCTCCGGAGCAGCGGAGGGCGCGCTCCTCGGCCGCGAGCGCGCTCCGGCACTCGGGGCAGAGGAGATCAGCCACGCAGCCGGGCCTTCATGATCATCTCGCCACCCATGATCCAGCGCGTCTGGATGACCTCGAAGCCGGTCTTCTCGAGGTGCTCCTTCAAGCTCTTCTCGGTGAAGTGCGTCACGTGCTCGTCCGAGTAGCCGCCCGGCATGACGCGCTTGTAGCACCACTCGATGAACGGCCAGACCCACGTCCCGTAGTCGGGCGTCCCGATCACGAGGACCCCGCCCGGCTTCAGGACGCGCTTCATCTCCTCGAAGGAGATCTCGCTCATGTAGATGTGCTCGATCACCTCCGAGCAGATCACCTGGTCGAACTGGCGGTCCTTGAAGGGGAGCCGCTTCAAGACGCCGGCGGTCAAGCGCCGCCCGAGCTGCCGCAGGAAGCGGAGCTTCTTGAAGGCGACCTCGAGCCCGACGGCCTCGGGGAGCGCCATGATCACCATGCTCGTCCCGCAGCCTATGTCGAGGATCGCGGGGCCCTGCTCGAGGTAGCCGAGGATGATCTCGTAGCGCTTCCGCTGCCAGTACTTCTGGAGCGGGATCCGGCTGTAGAAGGCACGCTGGTCGTAGTCCGCCGAGAAGTAGCTGTAGCGGAGCCACCAGAGGCGCCACGCGAGCTTGAGGTAGCGGATGCCGAACTTGAGCACGCGCGCGTGCGAGACGCCGGCGGCGCGCGGGCGGTAGTGGAAGGGGACCTCGAGCACCGAGAAGCCGAGCGCGTAGGCGAGGACGAGGATCTCGGGGAGCGCGTCGAAGTCGCGGCCCCAGGTCTTCACCTCGTCGAAGATCCGCCGCCGGTAGAGCCTGAAGCCGCTCGTCATGTCCTGGACGGGAACGCCGAGGACGCCCTTCAAGAAGCCGTTCAGGACGCGCGAGAGCGAGTCGCGGAACCACCCTGCCTGGGAGTGGCCGAAGCGCGCGTAGCGCGAGCCCACGATCAGGTCGGCCCTCTCGCGCGCCTCGAGCATGGAGAGGGCCGCGCTCGGATCGTGCGAGCAGTCGGCGTCGAGCGTCAGGATGTACGTCCCGCGCGCCGCCTCGAAGCCCGTCTTGAGCGCGCCCCCGTAACCCGGGTCCTTCTGGGCGAGCGCGTTCACGGAGAGCTCGCGGCACGCGGCGACGGTCGGGTCGTCCATGTTCGGGACGACGATCGTCATGTCGTAGGTGAGGCGCGCCTTCTCGAGGACGCGGCGGAGCTGCGGGATGATCCGCCGCACGTTCTCCGCCTCGTTCCACGCCGGGATCACGACCGAGACGTCGAGCTTCGCCGTCTCCGCCGCAGTCTCCGTCTTCTGGGCCTCGAGCGCCGTCGTCGTCACAACCCCTGCTGCCTCTCGTACACGTAGACCGCCGGACCGAGCCCGCGTCCGAGCCCTTCGGCGGTCGAGAGATAGTAGCTTCCGAGGAGCCACCGCATCGCCAGGGGACCCTCGCAATTCTCGATCACGCGCGCCTGCCGATAGCCCGCGCGCCGGAGGTGCGCATCCCAGGCCTCGAGGCCCGGGTTCGGGTACCGGAGCCGGGCTCCGTACTCTGCCGCGTCCTTCTTCGGGCGGAAGACCGTCCACTCGACGACGATCCGCTCGAAGACGATCCAGCGCGGCCTCTTCTCCGCGAAGAAGCGCTCGACGACGCCGAGATACTCGTCGAACGTCGTCACGTCCTGGTCGCCGAGGTCGGTCACGAACACATCACACCGCTCGTCGACCGGCCCGTGCTGGAGAGGAGAGCGCCCGGGATAAGCGATCACTCCGATCCGTCCCTCGAGCGGCCCGACCACGTCGAGCGCGACCGACTTGGCGGCGAGCCGATAAGCGACGACGTTCGCCCAGGCGTTGGCCGTGTTGAAGACGAGGAGGAGGGCGACCGTCGCCCGGCGCAGGCGCGGAGCTTCCGCCCCATGGAGCGCGATCAGGAAGAGAACCCCGAGCATGAGCGCCGCGGGGAGGTAGTAGCGGCTCTGGAGGATGTCGATCTGCCAGTTCATGACGAGATAGAGGAGGAGCGTCCAGCCGAGGACGAGCGACGCCTTGAAGACGATCGGCCGCTCCTTCGCGACCTCGCGCCAGCGGCTGAGCCACGCGCCGTAGACCGCGAGGCCCCAGCCCGAGAGGAGCGCGAGCCCGACCGGCGAGAAGAAGCCCACCGAGTACGCGAAGAAGAACTTGAAGTAAGCGAACGTCCCCATGTTCCACCGGAACGCGGGGCCCTCGACCTGCGTGAGCTCGACCCACTGCCTCTGGAACTCGGTGTGGTCGAGCACGCAGAAGGGCGTCGTCGCGAGGAAGGGCAGGGGAGCGAGGAGCAAGCTCACGAGGAGCGCCCGCGCGAAGCGCGCGGTCCCGATCTCCTCGAAGGTCACGAGCCAGAGGAGCGGGAGCGTCCCGAACAGGAAGCACGCGTTGTACTTCGACCCCACCGCGAGCGAGCACGCGAGCACGGACAGGTAGAAGTCGAGCTCGCGGCGACTCTTGATCGTCCGCACGAACTGGAGGAGCGCGAGGTGGATCGTGAAGAAGAAGCAGCTGTTCACGGTCGCTATGTGCGCGTGGTGGATGAAGGCGCCGATCGTCCCCATGAAGAAGTACGCGAAGGGGACCCGCTTCTCGAGGACGAGCTCGACCGTGCGTCCGGCGCAGAGGACCGCGAGGAGGAAGAAGCCCGCGCTCACGGTCCGGCAGATGTGGGCGAGCGCCGTGTAGCTCTCGGCGCCGAGGACGCGCGCGATCGGGTAGCACACGTCGACCATGAGGCTCGGATACATGAAGTGCTTCGGGTTCCACGAGCGCCGCCCGACCATGCTCTGGACGACCCACGTGATCTCGTCCGCGAGCCAGCCGTCCGGGAGCCCGTAGCTCTGCCACGCGACGGCGCCGACCGCGAGGAGCACGAAGATCGCGACGGTGAGCGCCCTGTCCTTCATGTCAGGCGAGGGCAGCGACCGGGGCGTCCACGAACCGCTTCCACCAGAGCTCCATCATGAGGAGCGCGAAGAGGACGTTCTGCTGCCCGCCGCGCGTCCGGTGCTCCTCTATGAGCGCACGGACGCCCTTCGGCTCGAAGACGCCGCGCTCGCGGGCGCGCGGGTCGAGGAGGACGTCCTCCAGGAGCTTCGCGAAGCCACCCCGGAACCAGTGGTCGATCGGGACGCCGAAGCCCATCTTGCGCCGATCGAGCGTCGTCCGCGGGAGCCGGGCGCGGAGCGCCTTCTTGAGGGCGAGCTTCCCGCGGAGCCCCTTCATCTTGAGCGCGAAGGGGAGGCGCGCGACCTTCTCGACGAGCACGTGATCGAGGAGCGGCGCGCGCGTCTCGAGGCCGTAGGCCATGGAGGCGACATCGACCTTCACGCAGATGTCGTCCGGGAGGTAGGTCGTGAAGTCGGCGTGGGCACATTTCTCGGTCCACGTCTCGCCGTCGGACGCGCGGATCCGCGCGCGGAGCCACTCGCGCGCGTCGTGACCGCCGAGCGAGCGCGCGAAGCCGTCCGACCAGAGCCGCTCCTTCACGCGCGGCGCAGTCACCTCGAGCGCCGGGAAGTAGCGGTCCCAGATCGGCGCCCCGCGCCGCCAGCGCGCGAACCCCAGGTGATCGCCGAGCCGCATGGAGCGGCCGATCCCGAGCATGTTGAGGACGGGCGCCCAGGGCCTGAGGTACATCACGTCCCGGAGGAGCCGCGGGAGTCGCTCGAGGCCCTCCTCGAGGTTCATGCCCGCGTAGCGCTCGTAGCCGAGGAACACCTCGTCGCCACCGTCCCCCGAGAGCGCGACCGTGACCCGCGAGCGCGCGAGCTTCGAGACGGCGCTCGTCGGGAGGAGCGAGGGGTCCGCGAAGGGCTCGCCGTAGTGCCACGCGAGCCGCTCGATCCCGTCGAGCGAGTCCGGGCGAAGCGTGAGCTCGGTGTGGTCCGTCCCCACGTGCTGCGCCACGAGCCGCGCGTAGGCGGACTCGTCGTAGGCCTTCTCGTCGAAGCCGATCGCGAAGGTCCTCACCGGTCCCGAGCCGGCGCGCTTCATGGAGGCGACGACGGCCGAGGAGTCGACGCCGCCCGAGAGGAACGCTCCGAGCGGGACGTCCGAGATCATGCGCAGGCGCGTCGCCTCGTCGAGCGTCTCGAGGATCTCCTCCTCGACCTTCGCCGCGTCGCTCGCAGTCTCGACGCGGCGCTTGGGGGACATCCTGAGCTCCCAGTAGCGCCGGAGCCTGGGCTCACCGTCGCGGCCGATCGTGAGCGTGTGCGCCGGCGGGAGCTTCTCGATCCCCTTGAAGGCCGTGAAGGGCGACGGCACGTAGCCGTAGGTCAGGTAGAGGTCGAGCGCGCGCGGGTCTGGCTCGCGCGGCACGGAGGGGTCCTCGAGGATCGACTTGATCTCGCTCCCGAAGCGGAGGGTCTCGTCCGTGCGCCAGACGTAGAGGGGCTTCTTCCCGACCCGATCGCGCGCGAGGAAGAGCTCCTCGCGCCGCGCGTCCCAGATCGCGAGCGCGAACATGCCGCGGAGGCGCTCGACGCAGCGCTCGCCCATCTCCTCGTAGAGGTGGACGATCGTCTCGGTGTCCGAGCGCGAGCGGAAGCGGTGACCCTTCTTCACGAGGTCTTCTTTGAGCGACTCGAAGTTGTAGATCTCGCCGTTGAAGACGATCCAGACGGTGCCGTCCTCGTTCGAGAGGGGCTGCGCCGCCGCGTCGGTCGTGTCGATGATCGCGAGGCGCCGGTGCCCGAGACCCACGCTCCCGTCGACGTGCGTGCCGCGCCCGTCGGGGCCGCGGTGGGCGAGGACGTCCGTCGCGCGATCGAGGAGCGCGCGATCGACGGGCTGGTCGGCGGCGAAGTGGAAGACCCCCGCGATCCCGCACATGAGGCGATTATACGCGGGCGCCCACCTCGACGAGCGCGCGGCCCTCGAGGCGGTAGCGCCGCGCGCAGGCCGTGCACGCACCCTCGGCGTCCTGGAGCGCGAGCCGCACGCCGCAGCGGCACATCCAGCCCACGGGCCGCGCCGGGTTCCCGAGGACGAGCGCGAAGTCGGGGACGTCCTTCGTGACGACGGCGCCCGCGCCGACGAAGGCGTAGCGGCCGATCGTCGTCCCGCAGACGATCGTCGAGTTCGCGCCGAGCGTCGCGCCCTTCTTCACGAGCGTCTTCTCGAGCTCGTGCATGCGCGGGATCTCGCTCCGGGGGTTGAGGACGTTCGTGAAGACCATGGAGGGCCCGCAGAAGACGTCGTCCTCGAGCGTGACGCCCTCGTAGATCGAGATGTTGTTCTGGATCTTCACGCCGTCACCCACGACCGCGTTCGGTCCGATCACGACGTTCTGGCCGATCCGGCACTTCTTCCCGACTCGAGAACCCTTGAGGACGTGCGAGACGTGCCAGATCGTCGTCCCCTCGCCGATCTCGCAGCCCTCGTCTATGAATGCGGACTCGTGCGCGGAGAAGCTCCGCGCGGCGGCGGCGGGCTTCGTGGCGCGGCGCGGCGCGAGCGCCTCCTGGCAGCGCTGGAGGACCGTGAGGACGCGCAGGCCCTCGGCGCCGTCCGTGCGCGGCGTCGCGCGCGTCTTCACACACTCGACGAAGTGCTCGCACTCGGCGCGGAGCGGCTCCTTCGCCTCGACGGGGACCGGGTCCGCGGCCGCGACGTTGGCGACCGGCGCGTTGTTCTTCCAGTCGATCGAGTGCGGGTAGAGGACGAGCTTCGCATCCTTCTGGAGGTCGTCGAAGACGGCCATCTTCTTCTCGCCGACGATGACGAGCTTCTGCTCCTTGAAGGGGTGGAGCCACGAGACGAAGACGTGCGCCTTGACGCCGCTCGGGAACCCGAGCGTCGAGACGGTCACGTCGGCGATCTCCTGATGGAGATAGTTTCCGCCCTGAGCCTGGACCTCGATCGGCATCTCGCCGAGGAGGCCGAGGATCACCGAGATGTCGTGGGGAGCGAAGCTCCAGAGGATGTTCTCCTCGCGGCGGATCTTCCCGAGGTTGAGCCGATTCGAGTAGACGTAGCGGATCCGTCCGAGCTCCCCCTTCATGACGAGCTCCCGGAGCCGGAGGATCGCCGGGTGGTACCAGAGGAGGTGCCCCACCATGAGGACCCGGCCGCGCTCGCGGGCGATCCTCACGAGCTCCTCGCCGACCGCAGGCGAGAGGCAGAGCGGCTTCTCGACGAACACGTCCTTCCCGGCGAGGAGGGCCTCGCGGACGAGGTCGCCGTGCGTCTCGGCGGGCGTCGCGATCGCGACGGCGTCGATCGAGGCGTCGCCCAGGACCTCGACGAAGGCCCGGAGACAGCGGACCCCCGGATACTTGTCGCGGACCGCCGCGAGGAGCTCGTCGTCGCGGTCGCACACGGCGGCGAGGGCGCCGATCTCGTGGAAGTTCCGGACGAGGTTCTTCCCCCAGTAGCCCGCGCCGACGACCGCGACGCGCCCGCTCACGAGCGCGGACGCTCGAAGAAGCTCGCGATCGCCTCGAGGACGTAGTCGAGCTCCCCGGCGGTGAGCTCGGGGAACACGGGGACGGCGAGGGTCTCCTTGGCCGCGAGCTCGCTGTGAGGGAGCGTCCCCTCGCGCTGCCCGAGCGACGCGAAGCACTCCTGGAGGTGGAGCGGGACGGGGTAGTAGACCTCGGTCCCGACCTTCCGCTCCTTCAAGTGCGCGAGGAGCGCGTCGCGGCGCCCCTCCTTCACGCGGAGGACGTACTGGTTGAAGATCGAGTCCGGCTCGCAGGCCCTGGGGGACTCGAGGGGTGCGCCGTCGCGCCCGACGAGGCCGCGCGCGGCGAGGCCCTTCTCGTAGCGCGCCGCGTTCCTCTGGCGGGCCTCGGTGTAGCTCGCGAGGCGCGGCAGCTTCACGCGGAGGAGCGCCGCCTGGAGCGCGTCGATCCTGAAGTTCGCGCCGACGAGCTGGTGGTAGTACTTGGGCTTCGCGCCGTGGACGCGGAGGATCCGCGCCTTCTCGGCGAGGGCGTCGTCGTTCGTCGTGAGGAGCCCCGCGTCCCCGAAGGCGCCCAGGTTCTTGGACGGGAAGAACGAGTAGCAGCCGAACTCGGCGAGCGTCCCCGCGGCCCGGCCCTTGTAGCGCGCGGAGAGCGACTGGGCCGCGTCCTCGACGACGGCGATCTTCCGCTTCTTCGCGAGGGCGAGGATCGGGTCCATGTCGCAGACCTGGCCGAAGAGGTGGACGGGGACGATCGCCTTCGTGCGCGGGGTGATCGCGCGCTCGAGGAGCGCCGGGTCCATGTTGAAGCAGCAGGGCTTCACGTCCACGAAGACGGGCTTCGCGCCGACGCGAGCGACGCAGCCCGCCGTCGCGAAGAAGGTGTAGCTCGGGCAGACGACCTCGTCCCCCGGACCGATCCCGAGCGCCATGAAGGCGAGGAGGAGCGCGTCCGTCCCCGAGGAGATGCCGAGCGCGTGCTTCGCCCCGAGGAGCGCGGCGCACTCCCGCTCGAAGGCCTCGACCTCGGGGCCCATGATGAAGTGGCCGCTCGCGAGGACGCGCTCGAAGGCCGCGCGGAGCTCCTCCGCGCACGCGGCGTTCTGGCGCCTGAGGTCGAGGAGCGGCACCGAGTCGATCGTCTTCGCGCTCACCGTCAAGGGACTCTCCGGGGCCGCGATTCTACGCGGCGCGCCCTATCCCACGTATACGGCTCTCGCGACGGCGCGCACCGCAAGGACGGCCCGTCCTCCTAGTCCGAGACGCCAGTCGCCGGGCCGGGCGACCTCCGTGAAGAGCTTCGAGTAGGCGTCCGCTATCGCCTCGAGGTCGTACGCCCGTGCGCGTTCACGCCCAGCGAGCGCGAGCCTCTCCGCCAGAGCTCGGTCGTCGAGGAGGCGCGCGATCGCCGCGGCGAGCGCGGCCTCGTCCCCCGGCGGGACGAGGAGAGCCTCCTTCTCGTGGCGCGCCACGTCGCGCGTCCCCGCTATGTCCGTCGCGACCGTCGGTGTCCCCGCGGCGAGCGCCTCGAGGAGCGCATTCGGGAGCCCCTCGCTCGCGGAGGGCAAGCAGAAGACCTGAGCGCGCGCGTGGAGCTCGGCGAGGTCGCTCCGAGCGCCGAGGAAGGAGACGCGCTCCGCGACGCCGAGCTCCCGGGCGAGCGCGCGGAGATGGCCCTCCTCCTCGCCCCCGCCGGCCAGGTCGAGGAGCGCCCGCGGGACCCGCGCGACGGCACGCAAGAGGACGTCGAGCCGCTTCTGGGCGTTCAAGCGCCCGAGGTAGAGGACGCGCCCGGGCTCCTCGCGACGTGGGCCCGCGAAGGCCGCGAGATCGACGCCGTTCGGGATCGAGACGATCTTCGCGGCGTCGAGCCCGTGGGCCAGCGCCTCCGCGCGGAGGGCGTCCGTCATGCAGACGTAGCGGTCGAGGGTGCGGAGCTCGTCGCGACGGGCCGTCCCCATGACGGTGAAGTCCCCGTGCTCGCCCGAGCACGCGAACTTGCAGACGACGGGCGTGCGGGTCGGGGCCGCGACCCGCGCCGCGTGGAGGCCGCAGCGGTAATGGACGGCGTAGATCACGTCGACGCCGCCCGCGGCGGCGAAGAGGGCGCGCGCGGCGGTCTCGAAGACGGGCGTCCGCGTCACGGGGACGCGGTGGACCGTGACGCCCGGAAGCTCGAGCGCGGCGGTCCCGTAGCCCGAGGGCGCGATCGTCGAGACGCAGACGACGCGGTGCCCGCGCGCGGCGAGGCGCGGGGCGAGCTGGCTCGCCTGGCGCTCCATGCCGCCCTTCGCGTCCACGTTGTAGAAGAGAAACCCGACGCTCGGAGCGCCCAAGACGCCTCGATTGTAGACTGCTCGCGCCATGAAGGTCCTGGTCACGGGCGCCGCGGGTTTCATAGGCTCCCACGCCGTCGAGGGGCTCCTCGCGCGCGGCGCGCAGGTGCGCGGCCTCGACTGCTTCGACGACTATTACGACGTGCGCCGGAAGCGCGCGAACCTCGATGCGATCGGCGCGCGCAAGGGCTTCGAGTTCCAGGAGGGGGACTTCCGCTCCACCGAGGTCTGCCTTCGCGCCGTCGAGGGCGTCGACGCGGTCGTCCACCTCGGCGCCCGTCCTGGGGTGCGCGCGTCGATCGAGGACCCGCGCCGCACGTTCGACATGAACCTCGTGGGGACGCTCACGCTCCTCGAGGCCATGCGCGAGCGCGGCCCGAAGCGCCTCGTCTTCGGCTCGACGTCGAGCGTCTACGGCGGTGACGCGCCGCTCCCGTTCCGCGAGGAGCAGCCCTCCTCGCGGCCGCTCTCGCCTTACGCCGCGAGCAAGCGCGCGTGCGAGCTCCTCATCGCGAGCTACGTCGAGCTCCACAGCCTCGGCGCGATCACGCTCCGCCTCTTCACGGTCTACGGCCCGCGCGGCCGGCCCGACATGTCGGTCGGCCGCTTCGTCGAGTCGGCTCTCGCGGGGCGCGCGGTGCCGCTCCACGGCGACGGCTCGGTGACGCGCGACTTCACCTACGTCGACGACATCGCCCGCGGCGTCGTCGCCGCGACGGACCGGGCGCTCCCGGGCGAGCTCCACCTCGTGAACCTGGGCGGCAGCGAGCGGAGCTCGATCCGCGACATGATCGGGTTCGTCGAGAAGCACACCGGCCAGAGCTTGAAGATCGAGAAGAAGCCCCCGGCCCCGGGGGACGCGCCCACGACGTGGGCGTCCGTCGAGCGGGCGGAGAAGCTCCTCGGGTGGCGGCCCGAGGTCAGGCTCGAGGAGGGCGTGCGGCGCACGGTTCTCTGGGCCCGCGAGATGCGCGCGAAGCACCTCGCGATCTACGGGTGACGCCGGGCGCTCAGACCTTCTCGGCGAGCGCGATCAGCCAGAGCCCGACCGGCAACGGCGCGTTCCGTGAGAGGCGCGACTCGAGCTCGAGCAAGCGCCCGAACAGCGTGTTGAGCCAGGGCGAGACCTCGCCGAGCTCGACCGCCTTCAAAGGACGTCCGAGGCGCGCCGCGATCCGGTCCTTGATCCTCATGAGCGCCGCGACCGGGAACATGAAGAACATGAAGTGGCTGAGCTCGACCACCCGGTAGCCGTTTCGCTCGAGGAGTGATCGCAGCGCGGGACGCGAGTAACGCCGGTAGTGGTGGAGGAGCACGTCGTGAGGGCCGTAGAGAGACGGACACGCGGGCACGCTCAGGAGGACCTGGTGCCCGGGACCCGCGAGCGTGCCGAGCTTGCGGAAGAAGCGGGCGTCGTCCTCCATGTGCTCGAGCACGTCGAAGAGACAGGTGAGCTGGTAGTCGTAGCCTGTCTCGATGTCGAAGAAGTCATTCGTGAGGACTTCCCGCGCGACATCCCGGGATCGAGCGCGTCTCGCCAGCGTCTCGGAGCGCTCGATGCCCGTGACCTCTCCGTACTCTGCGAGCAGCGGGAGCTGCCCACCGGATCCGCACCCGATCTCCACGATCCGCTCGATCGGCCTGCGAGCGCGCGCCCGATCGAGGTACCGCCGAAGGATGTGCCGGCGCCCGGCGAACCACCAGAGGCGGTCCTCGAGCTCGAGCGCTGCGCGGTCGTCCGAGAAGAACTCGGTCGCGTGGTCCTGGATGGGCTGAGGGCTCGCCGACTTCATGCCGTCGCCGAGTCTACCGTCCTGAGAAACGGGACCGCCACGGTATGTCTCGACTGCTTGTTGCCCTCTCGCCCTCGGAGACGCTAGCCTGCGGCGCCATGGGGAAGGACACCAGCGAAGCGCTCATCGCGAAGCATCGCTTCGACGAGGAGATCTTCGTCACCCGCCCGACGCTCCCGCCGCTCGATGCCTTCCACGCGTCGCTCCGCGAGATCTGGGAGTCGCGCTGGCTCACGAATAACGGCCCTTTCCACGTCCGCTTCGAGGCCGCCCTGCGGAAGACGCTCGAAGTCGAGCATGTGAACCTCTTCTGCAACGGCACGATCGCGCTCCTCGTGGCGCTCCAGGCGCTCCGGGTCACGAGCGGCGAAGTCATAACGACCCCCTTCACGTTCCCGGCGACGCCCCACGTCCTCCACTGGAACGGCGTCACGCCGGTGTTCGGCGACATAACCCCCGACACCTTCAACCTCGACCCGGATGCGATCGAGTCGCTCATAACGCCGCGGACGCTCGCGATCATGCCGGTCCACGTCTTCGGCTACCCCTGCGACGTGGCGCGGATCCAGGCGATCGCCGACAAGCACGGCCTCAAGGTGGTCTACGACGCCGCTCACGCCTTCGGGGTCAAGGTCGGCGGCGAGCCGATCGCCCGACACGGCGACGTGACCATGCTGAGCTTCCACGCGACGAAGCTCTTCTCCTCGATCGAGGGCGGCGCGCTCGTCTCGGGGGACGAGACCCTCAAGAAGCGGATCGACTTCCTCAAGAACTTCGGCATCGCGGACGAGGAGACGGTCGTCGGGCCCGGGATCAACGGCAAGATGAACGAGCTCCAGAGCGCCTACGGGCTTCTCCAGCTCGACATGGTGCGCGAGGAGATCGCGCGCCGGCGCGAGATTGCGCTGACGTACCGCGAAGCACTCCGGGGCGTGAACGGCCTGACATTCCAGGAGGACATGCCCGGCGTCCAGCACAACCACGCCTACTTCCCCGTCCTCGTCGACGCCGAGAGGTACGGCCTCGACCGCGATCACCTCCACGCGCTGCTCAAGCGCTTCAACATCCACACGCGGAAGTACTTCCACCCTCTCTGCAGTCACATCCCGTCCTATCGCGCGCTTCCCTCGGCGAGCCCGGACCGGCTGCCGGTCGCGGAGCGCGTCGCGCGGCAGGTCCTCTGCCTCCCGATCTACGGGACGCTCGGGGTCGAGCGCGCGCGCCGGATCGCCCAGATCCTGGCCGAGGTCCGGCGCCACCACGCATGAAGCCCGAGCTCTCGGCGATCGTCACCTGCTACTTCGAGGAGAAGAGCATCGACGAGTTCTACGGACGGCTCCGTGGGACGCTCGAGAAGACCGGACGCCCCTTCGAGATCCTCATGGTGAACGACGGGAGCACGGACAGGACGCTCGAGAAGCTCCGCGCAATCCACGCGCGCGACCTCCACGTCACGGTGATCGATTTCTTCAAGAACGCAGGCCAGGTCTGCGCCATGTCCGCCGGGATCGAGCGCGCCGAGGGACGGGCGCTCATCTTCATGGACAGCGACCTCCAGCTCGACCCCGAGGAGCTGCCGCTCCTCCTCGCCGAGTTCGATCGCGGCCTCGACGTCGTGAGCGGCGCGCGGAAAGGGCGACGCGATCCGCTCTCGCGCCGGGCCTTCTCCTTCTTCGCGAACAAGATCATGCGAGGGGTGACCAGGGCGCCGTTCACCGACTTCGGCTGCACCTTCAAGGTGTTCCGCGCCGACCTCGTCCGGGCCCACGGAGTCGGACCGCTCAAACCCTTCAGCCCGATCTACACGATCCGTTCCGCGGGTCGCTGCCTCGAGATCCCCGTCTCTCACCATCCCCGCCGCTATGGCCGTTCGGGGTGGACCTTCCGCAAGCTGTTCCACTTCAACCTGGATCACCTCCTCGGATACTCCGAGGTCTTTCAGGTCCTCTCCGGCGTCGCCCTGCTCGTCGCGTTCCTCACGTTCATAAGGATCACGCTCGCGTGGACGTTCCCTGCCTCGATCATCGCGAGCGGCGTGACGACGGGTCTCATCCTGAACTCCCTTCTCTTCTCGACCGCGCTCCTCCTGGGCGTCCTCGCGCTCGTCGGGGAGTACGTGATCCGCATGCACGACCAGCAGCAGAGGGGGCCGCGCTACATCGTGCGCGAGGTCCTGCCCAAGCGAGAGGCGCCGCCCCCGGTGGGTGGGGCATGAGCCGCCCGCTCGTCGTGATCCACGGCGCCTCGGGCCACGCGCGCGTCGTCGCGGACATCCTCCGCGTCCGGGGCGAGCACGCGATCGCCGGCTTCCTCGACGACGTGAGTCCCGAGCGCTGGGGGACCCCGTTCGCGGGGGGGACCGTCCTCGGCGGCGCCGAGAAGAAGCTCCCCGAGCTCCGCGCCGCCGGCGTCCGGCTCCTGATCGTCGCGCTCGGCGACTGCGCCGCGCGCCTCCGGCTCGCGGCCCAGGCGCGGGCGCTCGGGTTCGAGCTCGCGACCGCGGTGCACCCGAGCGCCGTCGTGGCGGCCGACGTGAAGATTGGCGCGGGGACGGTCGTCGCGGCTGGTGCCGTCCTGAACCCCAACGCTCGCCTCGGCGACTGCGTGATCGTGAACACGAGCGCGAGCGTCGACCACGACACCGTGCTGGAGGACGGCGTGCACGTGAGTCCGGGCGCGCGGCTCGGCGGGACCGTCACCGTCGGCCGCGGCACCTGGATCGGGATCGGTGCGACCGTGATCGATCACATCCGCATCGGCGCCGGCTCGGTCGTCGGCGCCGGAGCCGTCGTCGTGCACGACCTGCCGGACGGGGTCGTCGCCTACGGCGTACCCGCGAAGATCGCGCGGAAGGTCACGGATCCTTCCGGATCGCCCCATCGCCCGTGATCAACCGCGCTCCACGCTCGAACGTGAAGTAAGCCCACGCCCACTCGATCAGGACGACGACGCGGTTCCTGAACCCGATCAGGAACAGGATGTGGATCAGGAGCCACGCCCACCACGCGATCGTCCCCGAGAGGTGATGCCCGAAGACCTCGCCGACCGCTCGGCGCCGCCCGATCGTCGCGAGCGAGCCCTTGTCGCGATAGCGGAAGGGCCGGGTCCCCTCGCCGTGCATGAGCGAGAGGATGTTCGAGCCCGCGTGCGCCCCCTCCTGCATGGCCGCCGGAGCGAGACCGGGGACGGGCTTCTTGTCCTCCTGCTCGAGGTAAGCGAGGTCCCCCACGACGAAGACGCGCTCGTCGCCGGGGACGCGCAGGTCCTTCTCGACGAGGACGCGGCCCGCGCGGTCGAGGGGGACGCCGAGGCTCTTCGCGAGCGGGGCCGCCTGGACGCCCGCCGCCCAGAGGACCGTGCGCGAGGGGATCCGCTCCGGGCCGAACTGGACGCCCGTCTCGTCGATCGCGGTCACGCGCTGGCCCTTCTTGACCTCGACGCCGAGCGTCGCGAGCTGCCGCTCGGCGCTCCGGCCGAGCTCCTCCGCGAACATGGGCAGGATCCGCGGCAGCCCTTCGAGGAGGAGGATCCGCGCATCGCGCGTGTCGATCCGGCGGAAGTCGCGGCGGAGAGCGTGGCGCGCGATCTCGCCGAGCGCGCCCGCGAGCTCGACGCCCGTGGGACCCCCGCCCACGACGACGAAGGTGAGGAGCTCCTTCCGCTTCGCCTCGTCCTCCTCGCGCTCGGCCGCCTCGTAGGCGAGGAGGACGCGACGGCGGATCTCGAGCGCGTCCTCGATCGACTTCAAACCCGGCGCGAACCGCGCCCATTCGTCCTTGCCGAAGTAGCTGTGGCTCACGCCCGCCGCGACGACGAGGTAGTCGTAGTCGAGCGTCGTCCCGTCCTCGAGCTCGAGCCGGCGCTGCGCGCGGTCGATCGCGCGCACGCCCGCGAGGAGGACGTTCGCGTTCCTCTGGTACCGGAGCACCGACCGGATCGGGCGCGCGATGTCGGAGGGGTTCAGGACCGCGGTCGCCACCTGGTAGAGGAGCGGCTGGAACAGGTGGTGGTTGCGCCGGTCGAGGACGGTGACCGTGCACGGCGCGTTCGCGAGGACGCGCGCCGCGTGGAGGCCGGCGAAGCCGCCGCCAATGATCACCACACGAGGCACGAGGCGCGGCGGAGACTCGCTCATCCGCCCGTCTACTCGCCCAGGGTGAGGAGGCCCGCGAACTGCGGCCGGTGGAAGGTGAGCGGCGCGTGGACCGGGCTCCAGCACATGAAGGTCGCCGGTTCCGACGGAGGCCGCCGCGGCTCGACCCGGAACAGGTTCGCGCGGAAGCGCGCGCCCGGCTTGGGCTGCTGCTCGAGGCCGACCGCGCGCCCCTTCAGGTCCGCCCACGGGATCGCGATCTCGACGGCGTAGCCCTTGGTCGGGGGCTTCGTGCGCGCCTCGGCAGGGACGCCCACCGCGAGGAGATCGAGCTCGCCGTCGACCGAGACGGCCGTCTCGAGGTGCTTCGAGTCCCAGCCCGGGAGACCTATGAACTCCTCGCCGAGGACCGGGTTCGGGATCCACTGGGGCGGCACGGGCCAGTAGACGTAGAGGTCCTGCACCCGGTTCGCCGCGGTGACCTCGAACTCGTAGTAGGCGCGCTCGGCGCAGTCCACGTCGAGGAAGACCTCGACGCACGGCGACGACGCGATCGCCGCGTCGTCGCGCGCGAAGTCGCGCGCCCACGCGTCCTGCGTCGCGCACTGGAAGCTCACGTAGAGCGCGCGGTCGTCCCAGAGGAGCCGCGCCTTCGTCTCGAGCTCGGCGCCGAGGGTCGGCTTCGCGTTCTCGCGGAGCCGCGCGCCGCGGGAGCTCTCGAACTGCTCCGCCATGTTGGGTGCGTAGCCGTGGAGCTCGACCTCGAGGGCCCCTGCCCACTCCGCGGGGTCGAGCTTGCCGTCGATCGTCACGGGCCCCTTCGCGCGCGGGACCTTCACCTGCGGGACCTTCTCGTGGATCGGCTCGCCCTCGTTCTTCGGGAGCCTGAGCCCGACGTGCCAGAGCCCGAGCACGGCGAGGAGGACGCAGAGCGGGATCCGCTTCCGCCGCTCGTCGACCACGAAGTAGAGGAGGAGCGTGACCGCGATCACCGCCGGGACGCCCTCGCGGGGCCCGAAGGTGTGGAACGGCTTCCGGTTGTCGAGCATCTCCCAGGGCCGCTGCTCGGGGTAGTGCCCGAGCTGCGTCCCGAGGAGGAGCGCCGCGAGGAAGCCCGCGAAGAGGAGCGCCCCCACGACGAGCTGGAGCCGCTCGGAGGAGGTAGCCACCGGGTCCGCCTCCGCGGTGCCGGCGGTGTGCCCCTTCACGCGCGCGAGCGTCGTGAAGGGGAGCGCGCCGAGCGCCGCGCCGCACGCGTCGAGGCACATGTCCGGCCAGTCGAGGTGCTGGTTGATCTCGCCCCAGTAGATCACCCACCACTGGTGGAGCTCGTCGAGGAACCCGAGGAAGACCGTGATCATGAACGCCCAGCGCGGGTTCCTCGTCGCGAGGCCGAGGAGGAACGCGAAGATCGCGAACTGCGCGAAGTGGACGTTCTCGGACTGGATGCAGATCAGGAAGCGGTTCGCGGCGAGGCAGAAGAGGAGCGCCGTCGCCCAGCGCACGACGACCTCGGGGAGCGCGCGGCGCCCGGCAGCCGAGAGGAGGAGCTTCACGAGCACGACACCCGCGAGGACGAGCGCTCCGAGACCGATCGCGAGGAAGAGCCCCTGCTCCGCGATCTGGCGGCCGTTCGGGCCCCAGTTGTTCTTCCCGTACTCGAAGTACTTCCCGAAGATGAGGCCGACCGCGTCGTGCTCGACGACGCTCGCGGCCCAGAGGCCGAGGCCGATCACGAGGAAGGCGATCCGCGCGGCGGTCCAGCCCGTCGCCTTCTCGGGCTCGGGCACCTTCGCGTCCAACGAGTCCAAAGCAGGCCTCCGGGGCGCCGAGCTTAACACCTGATGCGCGGCGAGCCGCCTTAGAGCTCGATCCGCTCACCCTCGATCGCGCAGGAGATCGGCGAGCGCGTCACGTCGTGATCGTCCGGGTAGTGGATGAGTCGCATCTTCGCCTTGAGCGTTTGCGGCAACGCGACGAGCGACTCGAGCGGCGTGTGCACGCCGTAGTTCGTCTCGTGGAAGAACATGTCGGTCTCGGCGAGCCAGTCGACGAGGCCGCGGTCGAAGCTCGTGTCCGCGCTGTAGCCGAGCGTCTTCGCACCCGAGCGAACCCGGATCGCCGACGTCGGGATGTGATGGATCGTGCGCCGCCACTCGAGGTCGAAGGAGCCGATCCGGTTCGTCCCCGGCTTCAACGGCGCGAGGTGCGCGTAGTCCCGGAGACCGAGCTCGAGCACCTCGCCCGTCGTCTGGAGGAGGCAACGCATGGCGCCCCGGAGGCGCGTCTCCCAGAGCTCGTCCAGGACCTCGGGGATCGCGTGGATCGTGCAGAGCCGGCGCGTCACGAAGCGCCGCCAGAAGAGGAGCTGCTCGAGCCCGCCCACGTGGTCGCCGTGGAGGTGCGTTATGAGGACGTGATCGATGTCGTCGAGGGTGAGCGGCGCGCCCGGGAGGGCGCGGAGCCCGCGGTTGAGCGCGGGCGGCGCGTCGACGAGGAGCCGCGTCCCGTCCCCTTCGAGGATGAGCGACGCGTTCGTGTAGAGCGCCGTGAAGGCGTCCCCCACGCCGAGGACGCGCACCGAGAGGCTCACACGAGAAATCTACACGCTCGTTGAAAGAAAACCCGCGTGGGTTGGTTCTCGGCCGCATGGACCGCTTCGAGTGGAGCCGCTCGGGCCTCGTCTGTCGCTGGAAGCCCGTGCACCTCGGGCACTCCGCGCTGCTCGAGACCCTCTGCGAGAGATCCCGCCACGTCGTGATCGGGCTCGGGAGCTCGAACAAGCGCGACCACCGGAACCCCTTCTCGGCGGAGGAGTCGGCGCGCATGATCGAGCTCGTCCTCCGCCCGCGCTTCTCGAACTTCGAGCTCGTCTTGGTCCCCGACCTGGGGGACGGGCCGCGCTGGGCGCGCATGACGCGCGGGCTCCTGGGCGAGCTCGACCTCTTCCTCTCCGCGAACGACTGGGTGAGCGAGCTCATGAGCCCGATCTACCGGCTCATGCACCCGCGCGACTTCGTCCCCCGCGAGAGACACGCCCCCGTCGACGGGACGATGGTGCGCGAGGCGCTCGCCCGCGGCGGGGAGTGGCGCTCGCTCGTCCCCGGCGCGGTCGCCGACTACATGGAGCGCGAGGGCCTCGTCGCGCGCTTCCGCCGCGAGTTCGGCCTCGCCTGCCTCGCGGGCGCGCTCGAGGAGCGCGGCCCGAGGAGCATCTCATGAAGACCTCGGGCATGAAGACCTCGGGCATGAAGACCTCGGGCATGAAGACCTTCGGCCCCTACGAGGTCGTCCGCACGCTCGGCGAGGGCGGCTTCGCGCGCACCTGCGAGGCGCGCCACCGCCTCCTCGGCGTGAAGGCGTGCCTCAAGGTCTCTCTCCGCGCGGAGGACGACGAGCTCCTCCTCCGCGAAGGGCGCGTCCTCGCGGCGCTGAGGCACCCCTCCTTGCCGGCGCTCCGCGAGGTCTTCGAGCACCCGGGCGGAGGGCTCGTCCTCGCCATGAGCTTCGCCGAGGGCGAGACCCTCGACGCGACGCGGCCGCTCACCGCCCTCGAGGCGTGCCGCGTGGGCGGGAAGGTCCTCCGCGCGCTCGCCTACCTCCACAAGGGCGGCGTCGTCCACGGCGACGTTAAGCCCCGGAACATAGTCGTCGAGTCCCTCGAGCGCGGCGGCGACGTGGTGCTCGTCGACCTCGGGCTCGCCGCGGTGCGCCCGACGGCCCGGACCCGCGCGATCGGCTGGACGGAGGCCTTCTGCGCCCCCGAGGTCCAGCGCGGGGCGCCGCCGCTCCCCGAGAGCGACCTCTACTCGCTCGCGCGGACGCTCGAGGCGTCTCTCCGCGAGCCGCCGCCCGAGCGCCTCCGCGAGTGGCTCGAGGCCTTGACCGAACGCGAGCCAGCGCGGCGACCGCGCTGGGAGACGAAGGATCCGCTGCGCTGGCTCGAGAGGATTCGACGTTCTCTCGAGAGACACGGCGGGCGCTACGAGAGGAAGGTGATCCGTGTATAGCTGGGGACCCTCGACGGACGACTGGGCGAAGCCCGGCGCTTACAGCTTCGACGCGGCCCGCAAGGAGGCCATGGAGAAGGACGCCGCCGCCGCGAAGAAGAAGGGCGGCCGCACGTACCTCTCGAAGAGGACCGCGCCGGACGCGGACCTGACCGACCCGCGCGGGAAGCGCCTCGAGACGAAGAGCGCGAACCCGGTCCTCGTCGCGGTCGACGTGACGGGCTCAATGGCGACGTGGCCGGCGGCGATCTTCGACCGGCTCCCGCTCCTCTACCAGACGCTCTCGCAGTACCGGCAGGACGTGGAGCTCTCCTTCGCCGCGATCGGCGACGCGACCTGCGACAACTTCCCGCTCCAGGTGACGGACTTCGGCCACGGCGCCGCCCTCGACGAGCGGCTCGCCGCGCTCTACGGCGAGGGCGGCGGTGGCGGCGGCGCCAAGGAGAGCTACGAGCTCTACGCGTGGTTCGTGAAGAACCGCGTCGCGACACCGGAGGCGGAGAAGCCCTTCCTGATCCTCTACGGCGACGAGGGCTTCTACGAGAAGGTGAACGCGAAGCAGGTCCAGCACTACCTCGGCGCCGGGATCGAGGAGGACGTGTCCTCGCTCGAGGTCTTCCAGAACCTGAACGAGCGCTTCGAGGTCTACCTCCTGAGGAAGAGCTACGGCTCGCCGAGCGAGGACAAGGCGATCCGCGATCAGTGGGCGGACGCCCTCGAGCCCCAGCGGATCATCGCGGTGAAGGACGAGGAGCGCGCCGTCGACCTCGCGCTCGGCCTCATCGCACGGGCCTGGGGCCGCTTCGAGGACTTCGAGGAGAACATGAAGGCCCGCCAGCCCCTGGCGAAGGTGAAGGAGCTCGCGAACAGCCTCGACGCGCGCTCCACTCGCTCGAAGAAGCGCGGCGCCTAGAAGCCCCCTCGGCAGACGTCGTCAGCAGACGTGATCGGCAGACGTCATCGGGAGAGACACGCCCCCCGTGTCTCTCCCGGTGACGAGGAGGAGTCGTCATGCGAGATCTCATGCGAGACAAGAAGGTCCGCGCGCTCGTGACGGTGCCGCCCCACGCGCGCTTCCTCGACGAGGTCGCGCGCCACCCGCTCGTCGCCGGGCTCAGGCTCAACACGGTCATGCCGATCGCGGGCTCGCTCGCGGAGACGCTCGAGCGCCTCGCGGGGCTCGGCCAGCCCCTCTGGATCGACCTGAAGGGCCGCCAGCTCCGCGTGAAGGAGGCGGCCGTCCCGCCCTTCACGGAGGTCCGCCTCACCCATCGCGTGAAGGTCGCGACGCCCTGCCGCGCCTTCTTCTCGGACGGCCGCGAGAGCGCGCTCGTCCTCGCCGTCGACGGCGACCGCCTGATCCTCGAGGACGGCCCGCGGCGCGTCGTCGGCCCCGGCGAGTCGGTCAACATCCCGGACGCCGCGCTCGAAGTGGAGGGCGTCCTCACCGAGAAGGACGAGGAGTACGTGAAGACGGCCCGCACGCTCGGGCTCCACGACTTCATGCTCTCCTTCGCGGAGAGCGCAGCGGACATACAGGCCGTCACGGCCCTCGACCCCGAAGCGCGCGTCGTCGCGAAGATCGAGAGCCGCCGGGGTCTCGCCGCGGCCGTGGACGGCGTCTTCGCGAGAGACACGGGGGACGGCGAGGGGGCGGCGCGCCTCATGGCGGCCCGCGGCGACCTCTTCGTCGAGCTCGCGCCCCACGAGCTCCCGCGGGCGCTGCGCGCGATCCTCGGCGCGGACCGGGAGGCGATCCTCGCCTCGCGGCTGTTCCCGTCCTTCGCTCACGGGCTCGAGCCCGCCGCCCAGGACGTGTCGGACGCGGCCTACGCGCTCGCCCTCGGCTACCGGACGCTCATGCTCGGCGACGAGGTCTGCCTCCGCCGCGAGTCCGTCCTCTCGGCGCTCAACCTCCTCGACGCGCTCGTCGCGGACGCACGAGCCGAAGAGGCGCGGGAGGCGCACCCGTGAAGGTCGCGCTCGCGCAGATGGAGGCGCACGTCGGCGCGATCGCCCGGAACGCCGAGCGGATCGTCGCCTTCGCGCGCGCGGCCCGCGAGGCGGGCGCCGAGCTCGCAGTCTTCCCCGAGCTCGCGGTCACGGGCTACCCGCCGCGCGACCTCCTCCTCCAGGACGACTTCGTGCGCGAGGCCGCGCGCGCGACCGCCTGGATCGCGCGGGAGTGCCCCGAGGACATGAAGGTCCTCGTCGGTACCGTCGAGCGCGGCGAGCGGAAGCTCAGGAACGTGGCCGCGCTCCTCGAAGGGGGGCGCGTCCAGGCCTCGCGCGCGAAGACGAACCTCCCCTCCTACGACGTCTTCTTCGAGGAGCGCTGGTTCGAGCCCGCGCCCTCGAACGAGCCGCTCGGAGAGCTCGGCGTCCTCGTCTGCGAGGACCTCTGGGACGAGCGCTACGCGCGGAAGCCCGCGCGCGCTCTCGTCGCGGCGGGGGCGCGCCTCCTCGTCGCGCTCAACGCCTCGCCCTTCAGGAAGGGCGTCCTCGCGGAGCGCCTCCGCCGGGCGCGCCGGCCGAAGACGCCGCTCGTCTACGTGAACGCGGTCGGCGCCGAGGACGAGCTCGTCTTCGACGGCGGGAGCTTCGCGCTCGACGCGCGCGGCGAGCTCCTCGCGCGGCTCCCCCGCTTCGAGGAGGCGCTCGCCCTGGTCGACATGGAGGCCCCTTCACCGGCCCTCTCCCTCCCCCACTTCGTGGGGGAGGGCCGGGGAGGGGGCCCCGAGGAGGTCCTCTCAGCCCTCGTCCTCGGGGTCCGCCGCTTCGCCGAGCGGAACGGCTGCCGCGAGGCGGTCCTCGGCCTCTCGGGCGGCGTCGACTCGGCGCTCGTCCTCGCCCTCGCCGCCCGCGCGCTCGGCGGCTCGAACGTCCGCGCGCTCGCGATCCCCTCGCGCTTCAACGACCCGCGCTCCGAGTCCTCGGCACGCGAGCTCGCGCGCGCCCTCGGCGCGCGCTTCGAGACGGTCTCGCTCGAGCCTCTCCTCGAAGCGGCGGCGGCGCACCTCGGGCTCGGCGGAGCGGGCGCCGGCGCGACGACCTTCGAGAACGTCCAGGCGCGCCTCCGCATGCTCGTCCTCATGGCGGACGTGAACCGCCAGGGCGGGCTCCTCCTCAACACGTCCAACAAGACGGAGCTCGCGCTCGGCTACGGGACGCTCTTCGGGGACCTCGCCGGCGACCTCGCGCCGATCGGGGACCTGACGAAGCCCGAGGTGTATGCCCTCGCGCGCCTCTGCCCCGAGATCCCGCGCTTCATCATCGAGCGCGCGCCGTCGGCCGAGCTCGCCCCCGGGCAGGTCGACCCCTTCGACTACGAGCGGGTCTCGCCGCTCGTGGACGCCCTCCTCTCGGGGACGAGCCCGGAGCGGCTCATCCGGGACGGCTTCGAGCGGGCCGAGGTCGAAGCGTTCGCACGCCGCGTTCGGACCGCCGAGCACAAGCGGCGCCTCGCCCCGATCGTCGTCAAGGTCTCGGAGACGGCGATCGGCTCGGGGCGCCTCGTCCCCGTGACGCGAGGAGCGACCACGGAGACGACTTCCGGCTCGCGCTTGCCCGTCGCCGTACCATGTTGTACGCTGTTGCACGAGGAGCGTGCCGCATGGCAGCCCGCAAGCGCGGCCCCCGGGCCGAGTCGAAGGAGAAGCTCCTCGCGGTGAGGATCCCGGAGAGCCTCCTCGTGGCGCTCAACGCGCACGCCGAGGCGCTCCGCGGCGAGACACCGTGGGTCGAGATGTCCCGCTCGGACGTGGTCCGCTGGCTCCTGTCCCGCGCTCTCGAGCAAGAGCTCGGCAAGCCGGGCCACGGCGACGGCGGGGACGCCGCCGCGGTCGGGCGCGGGACGAGCCCGTCCTAGCGCCCGATCGTCCTGGAGCCGCTAGTCCTCGAGCGTGCCCTTGCCGCCACCCGCGTCGTGCTGAAGCTGGACCGTGAGGAGCCAGCGCACGGCGTCCGAGCGGGTCATGCGGACCCACGGGACCTCGATCCGCATGGTGTCGCAGAACGCATCGAGGCGCTCGTAGAGGCTCTCGGGGATGCGGATCGCGAGGAGCCGCTCCTTGGCCTCGATGTGCGGCCGCCTCGCGCGCGGGGTCCGTCGTCTCGCCCTCACGGCCCCTTCGCCTTCTTCGCCCTCTGGTCACTCGGCGGCTTCTCCGTCTCCTCGGGCGCGGGGAGCTGCGCGTAGAGGAGGTTGCCCCGCACGGGGTCCTGGATGCCGTTCGATCGTTCGCGGCTCGTCACGATGTCGCCGTTGTGGTTCGGGGTGAGGAGGAGCGAGTTCTCCTGCTCGAGCCTGTAGAGCGCCTGGTCGAGGTCCTGCCGCGGGACGTTCACGAGGAGCTCGCGCACGGTCGCGAGCGTCGTCGCCCCGTGGTGCTCGGTCGCGCGCACCGTGTTCACGATGAGCTGGCGGAGCATGATCGCCTTGAGCTTGGCGCCTCCGTCCTCGAGGGCCCGGGCGAGGACATCCCGCACGGCCTTGGTCCGGCTCACTTTTTTCCGCGTTGCGCCGTTTCGTTCGCGCGATCCGTGCTGATCGAGGGCCTCGAGAAGGCTCTCGGAGACACGAACGGTCAGTCGGATCTCCTTCTCTTTGGCCTTACGTGCCATGAGGATCCCCCATTGCCAGGTGCCGTACGGTCATGTTGTACATGGTATGCGTTCATCGCACCCGGTGTGCCACGCTGTATGACAATGGGTGACAGGGAGCGTCAGGTGGGCTCAGGAGAGGCGCCCATCGTCCGCATAGACCCGCGGCGTCTTGCCATCACGGACGAAGCCGACGAGCGTCGCGCCGGCCTCCTCGGCGATCGCGACCGCGAGCGAGCTCGCCGCGGACACGCTCGCGGTCACGGCGACGCCGACGCGGAGCGCCTTCAAGAGGAGCTCGAAGCCGCCGCGACCCGACAGGATCGCGACCGTCTCGCGCAGGTCGACCTTGGCGCGCGCGGCGAGGCCGATCGCCTTGTCGAGGGCGTTGTGGCGGCCTACGTCCTCCGCCGCGGCGAGGAGCGCGCCCTCGCTCGAGAAGATCCCGGCCGCGTGACAGCCCCCCGTCCGCTGGAAGCGGACCTGCCGCGCCGCGAGCGTGCGCACCATGGCGGGGAGCGCGGCGCGCGCGACGCGCGGCCGCCCCGGCGCGAGCGGCGCGAGCCCCTTCGTGAGCCCCTCGGCCGAGGTGCGGCCGCAGAGCCCGCAGGATGCGCGGATCTCGTGCGCGCGCGCGAGGACGCCCTGAGTCCCCCGGGCGCGCTCCGGGTGCACGAGCCGGACACGCACGACGTCGACGGCCGCCTCGGGTCGCTCGGAGCTCGCGGGGACGGACTCGACGGCGCGCACCTCGTCGAGCGAGCCGATCACCCCCTCGCCGAGGAGGAACCCGAGCGCGAGCGCCTCGTCCTCCCCCGGCGTGCGCAGGGTCAGGACACGCTCGCCCTCGACCTCGATCAGGAGGGGCTCCTCGCGGATCACCCACTCGGGGCCGTCATCCAGGGGCACTTGCGCGAGGCCGGGGTCGTCCACAGGACAGGATCCTACCCAGCCCGCCCGGGAGCGCGGCCGCGCGTAAGAGGAGTCGTATGAAGAACGAGAGCAAGATCAGCGCGCGCCAGCCCTTCGTCCCGGGCCTCCTCGACCTCTGCGAGGACGAGCTCTCGCCCCAGAGGACCGGGATCGACGCCTGGACGATCTTCGCGGCCTTCGTGGTCGCGCTCGGCGTGGGCCTCCTCGTCTGGGGGACCACGGGGGGCTGAGTACAAGACCCTCCTCCAGCCGAAGAGGCGCGTGGAGGGCCCCATGAGCCAGCGGATCATCGTCGCGTTCTTCACGCTCCTTCTCGTGTGCAGCTTCACGAGCTCGGCCTATGCGTCCGACAAGAAGCCCCACCACAAGCCCCACCCGAAGAAGGTGAAGAAGGTGAAGCGCCCGCATCACCGCGGGCACGGCCGCTGAAGCACGGCGGCCGCAGAGAGAGCGCGACGAGCGAGCGCGGTGCGAGGAGCGGCCCATGACGGGCCGCTCCTCTCGTCTTCAGGCGTAGAATCGCGGGCCCTGAGAGGACCCTCCCTTGCGGCTCGCCCTGCTGTTCCTCCTCGTCGGCGGAGGGCTGCTCTTCGCCCAGGAGGCCCAGCCCGAGAAGAAGACCGGCTTCATCGGGATCCAGATGGACGCCGTCGCCGTGGAGGGCACGCCCGCGAAGGCGGCGATCAGGATCCTGGCCCTCGTCCCGGGCTCGCCCGCCGAGGCCCTCGGGATCAAGGCGGGGGACCTCATAACGAGGCTCGACGACGAGGAGATCGCCTCGCCGCCCGCGACGGGCCTCCAGGTCTTCCGCGACAAGATCAGGACGCACGCCCCGGGCGAGAAGGTGAAGCTCCGCGTCGTCCGCGACGCGGTGAGCGTCGCGACGCGCGTCGGAGCCGCCACGCGCAGCGAGGGCACGGGGACCGGCGCCTCCTGGGTCGAGCTCCTCCCCGACGTGAAGAAGCTCGTCGAGGAGAACCCCGGCCAGACGGTCACCGTCTCGGCCGAGAAGGCGCGCTGGGAGCGCGACGTGGTCGTCACCCTCGGCGAGCGGCCGGGGACGCGCGTCATCCCGCTCCCGGAGAACGGGACGCTCCGGCCCGACCTCGAGGCCGCGCCGCTCGAGCCCGAGGCCGCGCTCGCGAAGGAGCTCGTCGCGCGCGCGGGCGTCCAGGCCTCCTACATCGACGTGACACACCGCCTCGACGAGGACGAGAAGATCGAGGACCCTTTCCGCCTGAAGACGGTCCGGTACCTCAAGCGCGACCCTCTCCGCCTCCCGGGCGCGACCAAATCCCTCGCGCGCTCCCTGGCTCCGGGCGCGAAGGCGGCCGACCTCGCCGCCGTCGTCTCGGTCTCGGCGCTCCTCCTCGACGCCGACATGGCGCCGATCCTGACGACGCAGGCCCCCGCCCCGCCGCCGCGCCGCTCGGGGGTCCAGGCGCACGTCGACTACTGCCTCGAGCTCATGCGGCGCTCGCGCGAGCTCTGCCGGATCGCGCTCGCGGCCCTCACCCCCGAGGAGCAGCAGTCCCTCGAGAAGGAGCTCCCCGAGCTCTGGGACCGCTTCAAGGAGACGATCATCCTCTACGACGACGAGGACCAGGCCCGCTGGAAGCGCGAGAGCCAGGCGATCGACCTCCTCGCCAAGGTGGACCGCCGGGCCTACCTCCAGGCCCTCCTCGAGCTCGCGCCGCTCACGCGGCCCGCGTACCTCGAGCAGCTCGCGCTCGACCTGAAGGAGGCCGAGGGGACGCCCGGCGCGGGCCTCTTCTACGAGATGCCGGACAGCTTCGTCGGGACGATCCTCTACGACGCCCAGACGGACCTGGGGCACGTCGTCGTCGGCGGCTCGGGGCCGAACGGCTACCGGGGCGACCTGGCCCTCGTGATCGACATAGGGGGCGACGACCGCTATTACCGGCGCGTCGGCTCGGGCCACGGCCTCGCGCAGCCCGTGGGCGTCTGCCTCGACCTCGACGGCGACGACCTCTACACGGCGACCGAGCCCTTCGCGCAGGGAGCGGCCCTCCTCGGTGTGGGGTTGCTGGTGGACCTCCGCGGCGACGACCGCTACACGACGCTCGCCCCCTTCGCGCAGGGCTCGGCCCTCTGTGGGGCGGCGGCGCTCGTCGACCTCTCGGGGGACGACATCTACCGCTCGGACAGCTACGCCCAGGGCGCCGCGCTCGCGCAGGGCCTCGGGCTCCTCCTCGACCGGTCGGGGAAGGACCACTACGAGTGCGGGATCTACGGCCAGGGCTTCGCGGGGCCGGGGGGCGCCGGGCTCCTCCTCGACGCCTCGGGGGACGACCACTACGTGTGCCTCGGGAGGAAGCTCTGCAGCTACGGCGAGGCGGGCGTCTTCGACGCGCACGGCCAGGGCAGTAGCTGCGGCTTCCGCGGGAAGGCTTCGGGCGGCATAGCCCTCCTCCTCGACGGCGAGGGCCAGGACGTCTACGAGGCGGGCAACTTCTCGCAGGGCTGCGGCTACTACTTCGGCTGGGGCGCTCTCACGGACATGGGGTCGGGCAAGGACCGCTACGAGGGGTCGCGCTACGCGCAGGCCGCGGCGGCCCACTCGGCGCTCGGGAGCCTCTGGGACCAGGGTGGGGACGACGTCTACACGGTCGCCGTCGCCGCGGCGCAGGGGCTCGCCTGGGACCTCTGCGCCGTCGCCTTCATGGACGAGGGCGGCGACGACCGCTACGACGGGGGCTCGGGCCTCTCGCAGGGAGGGAGCGCCCACAACGGCTTCACGATCTTCTACGACGCGGAGGGCGCCGACCGGTACCACCTCCACAAGAAGCCGCCCGCCCAGGCGGGGCCCAACGACTATCACGGCGGGCAGAGCCTGTCGTTCTTCATCGAGGGCGGCGGCCAGAAGAACGTCTACGACGTGAACGAGGGCGTCGCCTTCGTGCCGTCGCGGGGCTTCACGGTGACGGGCGAGCGCTCGGTCTTCCTCGACCTCCCCTACCGGATCGAGAAGCTCGACAAGAAACAGCTCGACGCCCTCTACCCGAACCGATGAGCGCGGGATCGCCGAGAGTGGCCTTCTTCGCCGCGTCGTTCCTCTCCTTGTTCCTCGAGGTGCTCCTGATCCGGTGGTGCGGCGCCGAGATCCGGATCCTCGCCTACTTGAAGAACCTGACGCTCCTCGGCTGCTTCCTCGGGCTCGGGCTCGGCTACGCGGCGTCCTCCCGGAGGAAGCTCGGGCTCGGGTGGAGCTTCGGCGCGACGGCGCTCCTCGTCCTCTCGGCGCCGCACTTGAAGAGCCTCTCCGAGCTCCTCAACTTCGGGGACATGAACTCCTGGCTCCGCGGCGCGAACGACCGGGACAAGCTCAAGTTCGTCCTCGGCCTCGGGCTCCTCTGCGCGCTCTACGCGGTCCTCGCCTTCGCGTTCGTCCCGATCGGGCAGGCGCTCGGCGCCCACTTCGCGGCGGCCCCACCGGAGAAGCGGATCCGCGCCTACACGTGGAACGTCGTCGCGAGCCTCGCGGGCGTCTTCGCCTTCGGCGCCTTGAGCTTCGTCGAGGCGCCGCCGGTCCTCTGGTTCACGGTCGCCCTCGCGTCGGCACTCGTCGCGGCGCGGACCCACGTCGATCGCGGCGCGGTGTTCTTCCTCGGGGTCGTCTCGATCGGTCTCCTCGTCCGCGGCGACCCCGGCCGGAAGCTCGAGGGCGACCGCTGGGAGGACATAGCCAAGGTGACCTCGGTCGTGGAAACCCGCTGGTCCCCCTACCAGAAGATCGAGCTCGTGGAGGAGAGCTACCACTTCGAGAAGCTCTCGTGGGAGGACCACTCGGCCTACGTGAACGGCCACTGGTACTCGCGCGTCGGGACGACCGACCTCGACGAGGCGAAGAAGCGCGCCGACGCTTCCGGCTCACGCGCGCCGCACGACTTCGAGTACTCGCGGCATATCCCCTACTGGGTCGCGCCCCGCCACGAGAAGGTCCTCCTCCTCGGAGCCGGCATGGGCCGCGACGCCGCGACCGCGATCAAGAAGGGCGCCACCTCGGTCGACGTGGTCGAGATCGAGGACCGCTTCGTGAAGTGGGGGACCGAGCTCCACCCCGCGAAGCCTTACTCGGACGGACGCGTCCACGTCCACGTGGACGACGCGCGGCGCTTCCTCAAGGCCGCTCCGGGCGGCACGTACGACCTCGTCATCTTCTGCTACCTCGACTCTCACGGGCTCACGTCGAACTTCACGAACACGAACCTCGACAGCTACGTCTACACGCGCGAGAGCCTCGAGGACGCGCGGCGCGTCCTCGCTCCGGGCGGCGTCTGCGCGATCGGCTTCTCGTCCGTGCGCCCGTTCATCTACGCGCGCCTCCAGCGGCTCATGGCCGAGGTCTTCGGGGCGCCGCCCGTCCGCGTCGGCGAGGACCTCTTCCTGGCGGCGCGCGAGGACCCCGAGCTCCGCGCCCGCGCCGAGCGCGTCCTCGCGGGGAACCTGCGCGCCCTCGAGCCGGGCGACCCGCCGCCCACGACCGACGACTGGCCGTTCTTCTACCTCGAGAGCGCATCCGTCCCCATGGTCTTCAGGGCGGTGCTCGTCGCGATCGCGCTCCTCTCGGCGATCGGCGTGCGCGCGGGCGTGGGACGCATGAAGCGGATCGACCTCCACTTCCTGTTCCTCGGAGCGGCCTTCATGCTCGTCGAGACGTGGGCGATCTCGCGCGCCTCGCTCGTCTACGGCGCGACCTGGTACGTGAGCTCGGCCGTGATCGCGAGCCTCCTCGTGGCCGTCCTCCTCGCGAACGCCGTCGTCGAGAAGAAGGGGCCCGTGCGCCTCGGGCCGACGTTCGTCGCGCTCCTCGTCGCGCTCGTCGCGGCGACGCTCCTCGACCCGTCGCGCCTCCTCGGCCTGCCGCGCGTCGCGCAGCTCCTCCTCGCAGCGCCCCTCTACGCGGTGCCGTTCCTCTTCGCGTCGCTCGTCTTCGCGTCCTCCTTCCAGAAGACGACCGAGCCCGCCGACGCGCTCGCGTCGAACCTCCTCGGCTCGGTCCTCGGAGGGGCCCTCGAGTGCCTCTCCTTCGCGACGGGGCTCCGCGCCCTCGGGTTCGTCGCGCTCGCGCTCTATGCGGGCGCCTGGGCGGCGAGCCGCCGTCGCGCGGCGAGTTAACATCGCCGCATGAGAAGCACGCGCTCCCTGCGAGAGACACTGCTCGCCATGATCCTCCTCGCCGCGCTCGGCGCGAGCGCCGGCGCCGCCGACAACGAGACGACGCGCTTCCTCGGCGCCGAGGCCGACCTCGCCCTCGCGCGACTCGAGCTCAAGGACGTGCACGGCCTCTGGGGCGGCTCGCACGTGGCCGTCGCGGCGTCCGGGAGCGTCTGCGTGAGGATCGTCGACAAGACGGGCGAGGAGCGCCGCTTCGTCTTCACGATCGACAAGAAGGATGCCCTCGCCCTCGTGAAGCTCGCGTGCGAGCAGGACGTGCTCGGCTTGAAGCCCGCCGATCGCGCCGGCGTCCCGGACGAGGCGCGCCCGCAACTCGTCCTCGAGAACGCGCTCGGCGTCGCGCGCTCCTCCTTCCGGTGGGCGAACGACAAGGTGCCCGCCTTCGAGAAGGTGGAGCAGGCCCTCCGCGCTCTCGAGAAGAAGACCGAGAAGCTCGACCCCGTCTTCCGCGGGAAGCAGGACCCCTATTTCCGGCCGCTCCCGGGCGTCCAGGTGACGATCGCCATGAACGCGAACCGGCCGGACCCGACCTTCGAGCTCGTGCGGCAAGAGGACTGGGAGAAGCTGAAGACGCTCCTCAAGGACCTGACCGCCGCGGAGCGGCCGACCGACAAGGAGGCCCCGACCGGCTTCCGGGGCTTCTTCCTCCAGCCGCGCGGGTTCGACGGAGTACCCAGATGGATCGCGGTCTTCAAGGGGACGATCCAGCTCGGCGAGTCGCCGCGCGACCGGACCTACAAGAAGGACGAGAAGGGCCTGGAAGACTGGCTCAAGACCGAGGCCAAGAAGCGCGGCTTCGAGGTCAAGTGAGCCGCGAGCGCTGGAGCAGCTCCTCGGTCACCTGCGCGACGCCCTCCCAGCCGTAGCGCGCGGCCGCGGGGACGCGCGGCCCCGCGCCGTCCTCCGCGCGGGCGCGCGCGAGCTCGGCGAGGACCCCGTCCGCGATCGAGCGCTCCGAGTGGTAGTCGACGCGCCGCCCGGCCTCGTCCTTCTCGACGGACTCGAAGCCGTCGACGCCGAACGTCGCGACGCACGCGCGCGCGCAGGCCATGTAGCAGAGGAGCTTCACGGGCGAGCACGCCTTCCCCGGCATGACGAGGTGGACGCCCACGTCGAAGGCGTTGACCCAGGTGGGCCCCTCCTCGAGGGGGACGCGCCCCACGAAGCGGACCGCGTCCCCCAGGGGACGCGCGAGCGCCTTCAGGTTCTCCTCCTCGGGCCCGAAGCCCGCGAGCAGGAAGAGCGCGCGCGGCTCGCGCTCGAGGACGAGCGGCGCCGCGGCGAGGAGCCGGTCGAGCCCCTGCCACTGATAGAAGCTCCCGAGGAAGCCCACGATCGGCCGATCGAGCGGCAAGGAGAGCCGCGCCCGCGCCTTCGCCTTCGTCTCGGGGCGCCAGGCCGCGAGGTCGACACCGTTCGGGACGACGCTTATGTCCCGGCTGGCGCCGAGGGCCTTCCTCACGTTCTCGCGGATCTCGGGCGAGACGACCGCGAAGCGCTCCGCGAGCCGGTAGGTCGTCCGCGAGAAGATGTCGATCAGCCTGAGCCAGAGCGGGCTCCCGATCCCCTGGAGCTTCGCGTCCTGGAGCGGGATCCCGTTCACCTCGAGGACGAAGCGGAGCCCGAGGGCGCGGAGGAGCACCGCGAGGGGCGCGCTCGCCGTGTGGTCGGTCACGTAGACGACCTCGGGGCGCCAGACGAGCGCGAGGAGCGCGAGGAGCGGGAGCGCCGTGAGCGCGTAGGTGTGAGCCGCGAAGCGCCCGCCGAGAGACGGGGTGTAGACGATCCGCGCCCCGCGAGGCCAGCGCTCGCGGGGGGCGCGCCCGAGCCCCGGCGCGAGGAGGACGACCTCGTGCCCGCGCCGCGCGAGCTCACGCGTGAGGGCGAGCTTGCGGATCGTCTCGGCGTCGGGGCTCGAGAGGTCCCAGTGACAGACGTGGAGGACGCGCATCCCGGGCGGCTTCACCTGCGCCCCACTCTATAATCCCCGGGCCATGCGAGTCCTCGCGACCGGCGGCGCCGGGTACGTCGGGTCTCACTGCGTCCGCGCGCTCCGCCGCGCCGGGCACGAGGTCGAGATCCTGGACGACCTCTCGCGCGGCCACCGCGCATTCGCGGAGGTCCTGAAGACGCCGCTCCACGTGGCGGACCTGCGCGACCTCGCGGCGACCGAGGCCGTGCTCCGGCGGGGCTGGGACGCCGTCATGCACTTCGCGGCGCTCGCGCTCGTCCCCGAGAGCGTCGCTTCGCCCGCGCCCTACTGGGACGTGAACCTCCACGGAGGCGTGAACCTCCTCGCCGCCATGAGGCGCACGGGCGTGAGGCGCCTCGTCGTCTCCTCGACGGCGGCAGTCTACGGCGAGCCGCTCATCGTCCCGACCCCGGAGGACGTCCCGCGCGCCCCCGTGAACCCCTACGGGGCGACGAAGCTCGCCTTCGAGTACGCGCTCCAGGCCGAGGCGAACGCGACCGGCCTCCGCTACCTCGCGCTCCGCTACTTCAACGCCGCGGGCGCGTCCGACGAGGGTGACCTCGGCGAGCGCCACGACCCCGAGACGCACCTCATCCCGAACCTGATCCGCGCCGCGAAGAAGAAGGAGCCCTTCCTCGTCCACGGGCGCGACCACCCGACGCGGGACGGGAGCTGCCTCCGCGACTTCATCCACGTCGAGGACCTCGCGCGCGCCCACGTCCTCGCCCTCGAGAACCTCGACCGGACCGAGGAGCGCGCCCTGAACCTCGGCACGGGGACGGGCGACACCGTCCTCGACGTGGTCCGCGCCGCCGAGGAGGTCCTCGGGACGAAGATCGCGCTCGAACCCCGCCCGCGCCGGCCGGGGGACCCGGCCTCACTCGTCGCGGACCCCGCGCGCGCCGCGAAGGTCCTCGGCTTCAAGACCGAGCGCACGCTCGCGGACTCGATCCGCTCGGCGGCGCGCTTCCTCGCACGCGAGGGCTGAGCGCGCCATCCTCCGGCGTGCAGCTCGGTCCCTACGTCGTCGAGCGGGAGCTCGGGCGCGGCGGCGCCTCGGTCGTCTTCGCGGGCCGCGCGCCCGACGGGCGGCTCGTCGCCGTGAAGCTGCTCAACGCCTCGCGGAGCGGTGAGGGCCTCGCCCGCTTCGAGCGCGAGCGCCGGCTCCTCTCGGGCTTCACGGAGAGCGAGGGCTTCGTCGCGCTCGTCGACCACGGCGCCTCGGCGCACGGTCCCTACCTCGTCGCCCCGCTCGTCGAGGGGGGCACGCTCCGCGACCGCCTCGCGCGCGGGCCGCTCGCCATCCCCGAGATCGTCGCGCTCGGCCGCACGCTCGGAGCGGCCCTCGGCGTGGCGCACGCGCGCGGCGTCGTCCACCGGGACGTGAAGCCCGAGAACGTCCTCTTCACGCGCGAAGGACGGCCGCTCCTCTCGGACCTCGGCGTCGCGAAGCACTTCCGCCGCGACCTGCCGGGCGCCGAGGAGAGCAAGAGCCTCTCCCTGACCGGCGCGCTCCACGGGACGATCGCCTACATGGCCCCCGAGCAGGTCCAGGGCTCGAAGGGCGCCGAGGTCGGCCCCCCAGCCGATGTGTTCGCGCTCGGGGTCGTCATCTACGAGTGCCTGACCGGCACGACGCCCTTCGAGTCCGGGACGGTCTACGAGACGCTCGTGCGGATCGAGTCGGGGAGCTTCACGCCGGTCCGCGACCTCCGCCACGACGTCCCGCGCGCTCTCGAGCGCGTGATCGAGCGCGCGCTCGCTCGCGAGGCCGCCGCCCGGTTCGAGGACGGCCTGGCCCTCGCGCGGGCGCTCGGCGCGCTCGACGCGCCCGGGCGCGGCCGGCGGTCGGTCGCGCCCCTCGCCGTCGGCGCGCTCCTCCTCGCGGGCGCGGGCGCTCTCCTCGCCGTCCTCGCCTCGGGCGCGCGCTCCCCGACTCGCGCGCCTCCGGGCCCCGGCCCGAAGACGACCGCCCCCGAGACCACGCGCGCGCTCGCGGTCCGCCCCTCGAGGCCGCCCGGAGAGCGGGGCCCCTACGTCCTCGAGGCCGAGCGGCTCCTCGCGGCGGACCCGATCGACGTCCCGGCGCTCAAGGGCGCCGTCGAGGCCGCGGGTGAGCGCGAGCCCGGCGCGGCCGCGTGGGCGCTCCGCGGCTGGCTACGGCTCCTCACGCGCGACTCCCGCGCGGAGGCCATCGCCGACGCGGAGCGGGCGCTCGCCCTCGACCCGAAGTGCGCTCGCGCCTGGCTCACGCGCGGCTCCGTGCGGCTCCTGGCGGAAGACCCTGCGGCCGCGCTGACGGACCTCGAGGAGGCGGTCCGCCTCGCCCCCGAGGACGCGGACGCCCTCGAGCGCCGCGGGGACGCCCGGCTCCGGACGGGCGACGCGGCGGGTGCCCTCGCCGACGCCGAGACGATCCTCGCCCGCCACCCGCGTAGCGCCCGCGCCTTCGCGCTCCGCGGCCACGTGAAGCAGAACCAGCGCGACTGGGCCGGCGCGGAGCAGGACTTCACGCGCGCGATCGAGATCGCGGGGGACGCGCTCGGGGGCGTCCCCTGGGCGGAGCGCGGCCAGATGCGCCGCTGGCTCGGAGACATGGCGGGCGCCCTCGCGGACTCCGACCACGCCGTCCTCATCGACCCCGAGAACGGCGCGGTCTGGCTCGACCGGGGCGCGGTCCACTACGCGCGGAACGCGTTCGACGACGCCGAGCGGGACTTCGCGCGCGGCCTCGAGCTCGCGCCGCGCTCGGCGGCCGGCTGGCAGAAGCGCGCCCTCGGGAAGATCTTCACGGGGGACGACGCGGGCGCGGTCCTCTGCGCGACGACCGCCCTCGACCTCGACCCGAAGGACATCCTGAGCCTCTGCGTGCGCGCTCAGGCCCGGCTCCACCTGGGCGAGCTCGACGGAGCCTCGAGCGACGCCGCGGCGGTCCTCGCGCGCGAGCCACGATGGCCGTCGGCCCTCACGGCGCGGGCCGACGTCGCGCGGCGCCAGGGCCGCGGCGACGAGGCCGCCCGGGACCTCGAGGTCGCCATCTCCCGCGACCGCGCGAGCCCCTTCGCGTTCACGGCGCGCGGCCTCCTCCGGGCCGAGCTCGGCCAGGTCGACGACGCGCTCGCGGACCTCGACCAGGCCTGCGCGCTGCCGCGCGCGGCGCGTCTCCCCTGGCCCTTCCGGGCGCGCGGTCTCCTCCGGGCGCGCGAGGGGCGCGCGGGCGCACGCGAGGACCTCGAGCGCGCGCTCTCTCTCCTCCCGAAGAGCCGCGACGACGCGGAGATCCGTGCCGCCCTCGCGAAGCTCGGCGCATCTCAAGGCGATGGTCCGTCCGGCCGATGAGGTGAGGCGGAGGGTGATCCGGATCAACCCATGAACGAGCTCAAGAAGGTGCTCTCGCTCGTCGAGTCCTTCCGCGAGGCCGGCGGCAGCCGGCGTGACTTCGCGCGGCGTCACCACCTCCACCCCTCGGCGCTCTCGAGGATCCTGAAGGTGGGGGCGCTCCCCGACGCGCTCCTCGCCGAGCTCGCCGCCTTCGAGCGGCTCTCGCGGACCCACCTCGAGGTGATCGCGACCGCGCCCGAGGAGCGTCGCCAGGAGCTCCTCGCTCAGGTGCGCGCGGGGCGCTCCACTTACCGGCTGCGCGATCGGCGCGAGACGACGGCCGTCGCCCTCTCCGCGCCGCCACCGGCCACCGAGCCTGCTCCCCCGCCCTCCCCGCCCGTCCCCACGGCCGAGCACGACCCGCGCGCCGCGGCGCTCGCGCGCGCGCTCGGTGCGAGCGTCGCGGAGACCCGCGCCTTCTCGCTCGAGCTCCTCTCCGTCCTCCTCGCGGGGTCGCCCGGGCGCGTCCGCGCGAGCCTCGAGCAGTTCCGCCTTCAGCGCCCGGAACTTCAGCGCCCGGAACTTCAGCGATCGTAAGCGGAGAGCCCTTCGGGCGCGCCCTGGACGGTCGTCGGCCGCGGCCGGGGCGCCGTCCGCGACGGGGTGCCGCCAGAGCTCTTTCCCCTCGCGGTCGACCACGTAGAGCATGAGCGGGTCGCCGAACATGAAGCCGAAGCTCGTCGCGCGCACCCGCGAGGACCGGTCGCTGCTGGTCGGTGTAAGCGCGCGAGAGGACCTTCCCCGTCTCGTCGGCCCCCGAGCAGGTGGACGGGCTCCGGCTCGACGCGCGGTGCGACCAGTACGCCCTCGGCGCGTCGCTCTTCCCGCTCCTCTGCGGGCGTCCGCCCTTCGTGGCGAAGAAGTCCTTCGAGATCCTCGCCGAGCACATGAACGAGCCCGCGCCGCGGCCGAGCGAGCACCGGCAGGGGCTCACGGCGTGGCTCGACGCGGCGATCCTCAAGATGCTCGCGAAGCGGCCGGCGGAACGCTTCGCATCCCTCGAGGAGGTCATCCAGGCGCTCGGGCAGAAGGACGAGAAGGCGGCGGCCGCGCCCGCGGCGCCGTCGCGGCCGCGCTCTTCTTGCTCGTCCCGGCGCGCGAGGCGCTCGGAGGGGCCGACCTCGGGCTCGGCGAGGTCCCGGGCTTCGTCGCGAAGCTCGAGCGCACGACGCGCGAGAAGGTCGCGAGCGGGCGCGCCGAGGACTACGCGAGCGCCCTCGCCACCGTCGAGCAGGCGATCGCGGACCTCGGCCGCCACGCGGGCGCGGCGCGGCTCGACCAGCTCAAGGCCGCCCTCACGACCGATCGGAAGGCCCTCGCCGAGAAGACCGAGCCCGGCCTCTCGAAGGAGATCGCCGCCCTCCTCGCCGAGAAGAAGCTCGGGCGTGCGATCGACCTCGCGGACCCGGCGAGCCCCCGCCTCCTCGCGCTGGGGCTCGAGGTGAAAGCCCGGGCGGGCCTGGCGCACGAACGCCCTGACCGAGCTCGCGAAGCGCGGCGAGGTCTACGCGCCCGCCGCGGCGGGCGCGCCGGGCTTCTACCTCGATCGGACCGAGGTCGCGAACGAGGACTGGGCGGCGCAGCTCGAGGAGGCGGGCCTCGAGCGCCGAGTGGGAGCGCGCGGCGCGCGGCGCGGACGGGCGCGCGTGGCCATGGGGGCCGCGCTTCGAGCCGGGCCGCGCGAACGTCCTCGACGGCGGCGCGGGCGCCCTCGAGGACGTGGACGCGCGCCGGAGCGACGAGAGCGCCGTGGGCGCCCTGGGCATGGGCGGCAACGCCATGGAGTGGGTCGATGGCCCCGAAGGGCCTCTCGTCGCGGGCGGCGGCTACCGCTCGCACGCGCTCTCGGCTCGCGCCGCCGCGCGCTTCAAGCTCGAAGGCGAGCGGAGCGATGCCGTCGGTCTCCGCTGCGCGCGCGACCTCGAGCCCTAAATTTAGCTTGTCTGGCCCTAGCGCTGGGCGTCGATCCGGGCGCGCGCTTCGGCGAGGGCCTCGAGGATCGCGGCGCGCTCCTCGGGGCTCGTGCGCGGGGAGAAGTGGAACCCGCGGAGCTCGAAGCCGTCGCCCTTCTCGACGAGGAGAGCGCGCGACGAACGCGGCAGGATCGCCGCGCGGAGCTCGGGCACGGATGCGCCGCGCGCGCACTTCTGGATCAGCTCGTCGAGCTTGGCCTCGACCTCCTGGGGCGTGAGCTCGGCGAGGGCGTCGCGCGCGAACTTCGTGAGGACGAGCGCGTGCGTCGGGCGCAGGGTCCCCTCGACGAGCGCGGCGCTGACCTTCCGTGGCGCCTCGGAGAGCGAGAGGTAGTACTGCACCATGCGCTCGCCCTTCTTCAGGACGGACGCGATCTCGGAGATCTGGTAGCCCTCGTCGCGGAGGAGGCGCGACTTGTTGATCCGGTCGAGATCGGAGAGGCCCTCGCGCTCCTCGTTCTCGAGGACCGAGATCTCGTGCGCCTCGCGGTCGGAGAGCTCGGGCCTCACGTCGGCCCAGACGCGGCCGCCCTCGAGCTTCCCCTGCGCGACGAGCGCGGCGATCGCCTCGCAGCGGCCGAAGCCCGAGACGATCTCGTAGGGCGCCCGGGCGCCGCGCAGGATCACGGGGACCTGCTGGCCCTGGAGGAGGAGGCTCTCCTGAAGCCGCGCGAGGCTGCGCGTCACGCGGTACTGGAAGCGCCGCCCGCCGAGGTCGATCTCTCCGAGCGGGACTTCGCGGAGGATCCTCTCGGCCGGAGCGGCGTCGACCGGAGCGGCGGGCGGAGGCGCCGCGGCGACCGCTTCGGTGACGCGGGGCTCAGCGGCGACGACGGGCTCAGCGCCGACGGGCGCGATCGGCGACGCGGCGCTCGGGGCCGCGCTCTCGAGCGCTGCCCGCACGAACGCCGCGGCCGCGGTCCCGACGGGACGCTCGAGGATCTCGAGCGCGCTCCGTCGCGCGTCGCTCTCGAGGAGCGAGCGCGGGGCGAGGCCGCGCTTGCCGCGCGGGGTCTTCTGGTCCTGGGGCTTCTTCACGTTCTCGCTCCTCCTCAGCGCGCCCGCGCGGGGCTCGACTTGACCGGACCCGACTTCGAACGCCCCCCTGCCCTCCCCGCGCTGGCTTTCGTCGCGGGTCGGACGCTCGCCGTGCGCGCCACGAACTCGCGGGCCACGGCCTGATAGTCCTGGGCCGCGCGCGCGGTGGGCGCATAGGTGACGACGCTCTCTCTGTGGCTGGGCGCCTCGCGCACGCGCGCGTCCATGCGGACGGTCGCCTTGAAGACGCGCTCGCCGTAGCCCGCGCGGAGCTGCGCGACGCCGTCCTTGTGCGAGCGGAGCCGGTCGTCGAAGAGCGTCACCACGAACCCGAGGAGCGAGAGCTGCGGGTTCGCCTCGCGCGACGCCGCGAGCGTCTCGATCACGGCCCCCGTCCCCTCGATGCAGTAGGGCTCGGGCTGGGTCGGGACCAGCACGTGATCGGCAGCCGCGAGGCACATCATGGTCGCCATGGAGACGCCGGGCGGCAGGTCGACGAGCACGTAGTCGTAGCCGTCGAGGAGCGGCTGGAGCTTCGTCCGGAACGCGAACATGCGCATGGCCTGCTCGCGGTCGAGGAGCGTGAGCCGCTCGTCGCCCGGGACGAGATCGAGCCCCGCGAGCGACGTCTTCACGAGAGACGAGCCGAAGTCGACCGGACCGCGGTCGACGAGCACGTCGTAGGCACGGACCGCGGGCGCCGCCTCGAGGGCGAAGCTCTGCGTCAGGTTCCGTTGCGGCTCGAAGTCGACGAGGAGCGTCTTCTTCCCGCTCCGCGCGAGGAGCACGCCCAGGTTGTGGGTCGTGGTCGTCTTCGCGCAGCCGCCCTTCTGGTTGAAGATGCCGACCACCGTCGCTCGCGTCATGTCGTGTCCTTCCTCGCGGGCGGGTGTACCGCGCGCGTGCGCGAGGGTCTCATCGACCGGATCGAGCGGAAGCTTGAGGCCGTCGCGAGCTGCAACGATTGCGCGTGGGGCTCCGCTCCCTCGGCTGCAATGATTGCGCCTGCAATGATTGCGCTTCGAGCCGCCCGGTCCCGCCTGCAATCGTTGCATCTGGCTTGCGCGCAATCATTGCAGCCCACGAAGCACACGTCTCGCATCGGCTCGTGGGCGCCGCCAGACTCCCCTCGTGAGCACCTCGGGTCTCCACCCCGGGACCGTGATCGACGGCTACGAGATCGTGGGCCTCCTCGGCCGCGGCGGCATGGGCTTCGTCTACAGGGTCCGGAGGGGGGAGTCGGAGTACGCGCTCAAGACGCTCGCGCTCGAGGTGGCCGACGACTCCGAGGAGGTCGCGCGGTTCCAGCGCGAGGCCGAGCTCCTCGGAGCGCTCCGGCACCCCGGGCTCGTGCGCGTGAACGCCGCGGGGCACAAGCCGGGGTTCTTCTACTTCGTCATGCGGCTCATCCAAGGCGAGTCGCTCGAGGATCGCCTCAAACGCACGGGCCCGCTCCCCGCCGAGGAGGCAGCGCGGATCACCCTCGCCGTGGCCGACGCGATCGCCCACGCTCACGAGCGCGGGATCGTCCACCGCGACCTCAAGCCCGCGAACATCATGCTGGAGACGGGTGACGACCGGCCGATCGTGATGGACTTCGGGCTCGGACGCCGGCTCGGCGAATCGGACGGCGAACGGCTCACGCGGACGGGCGAGATCATCGGTACGCCCGCCTTCGTGGCGCCCGAGCAAGCGTTCGGCGTTAAGTCCGAGCTCGACGAGAAGACCGACGTGTACGGGCTCGGCGCGCTCCTCTACAGCATGCTCTCCGGGCGCGCCCCGTTCGACGGCCCGAGCGCCCTCGTCATCATGAAGCGCGTGTCGACGGAGCCTCCGGCGCCGCTCGAAGGCGTGGCGCCCGAGCTGGAGGCGTTCGTGCTCCGCGCCATGGCGAAGCGGCGCGAGGACCGCCCCGCGACGGCGCGAGCGTTCATGGCAGAGCTCGAGGCGGCGGCACGACCGCGAGGCGTGCTCCCCGCCTACGTGTGGATCCTCGTGCTCCTCGCACTCGCCACGGCGGCCGCCACGCTCGTCCTCGTGAAGACGACGACCTCGCCCTCGCCGCCCCCGCCACCCGAGACGGTCGGGCTCGTCGCGCCGCTCGACTCGATCTGCGGATGCTCCGACACCGTCACGCGCCGCCAGCTCGGCGACCGCGCGCGCCCCTTCGTGCTCACGGCACGAGGGCCGGAGGCGGCGACGGCCGCGCGGATGCTGGTCCGGGCCGCCCATGGCTCCTTCGAGCGGGGGGAGCTCCCGCTCGCCGCACGCCGCTACGAGACCGCTCGCCTCACCGATGCGACGGCCCTCGATCAGGCGGCGGAGGCACGCCGCCTCGCCGCCTGGATCGCTGCCGGCGACCCCGACCGGGAGGGCCTCGAGCGCTACGCCGCGCAGCTCACGGGGGAGCTCGAGCCACCGCTCCTCGCGCCGTGCTCGGCGCTCATCGAGTCCGGCCTCGCGTGCCACGAGAGCGACCGCCTGATCGAGCTCGGCCGTCTCCAGAGCACCGCGGAGCATCTCCCCGAGCAGTCACCCCTGAGACGCCGGGTCGCGGAGGCGTGGGTCCAGCACGCCGCTCGGACTTACGACGCCTGGCGCCGTGACCGCTTCGGCTTCGACGAGAAGGAGGGCAGGGCGCTCACGATGGCGAAGCTCGGGGGTGGCGACCTGAACCCTTACTTCCAGCGGCGCGGCAAGCAGATCTTCGAGGTCGTGCGGCGCATCTTCGACGCGTTCGGCCGCGCTCTCCTCGTCGACCCCACGGGTGAACGGTTCCCGAAGGACCTGAGCCCGTGCCTCACCCTCGTGCGACTCTTCCTGAAGCCCGACCGACCACCCTGGGGCGATACGCAGATGACCTGGGACGAGGTCATGGGCCGACTCTACCGCGCCGAGCATCCGGTCGCGCTCTACGCCCGCGCGCGCCTCCACAAGGAAGAGCGCGGCGACTGCTTCCAGCGCGCGGTCGATGGTCTGAGGGCGGCGCCCCGGGACGACCGTCACGTCCGCGCGTTCGCGCACGGGCTCGCGGAGATGGGGCACGACGAACTGCGCCTCCCGAGGGAGCAGCTGATGCCGCTCGTGGCGCTCGCGGACTACGGCGAGAGCTGGTCGCTCGTAGGCGTCCGGGGCAAGGATCACGAGCTCCTGCCCCAAACCCTGAAGGACGAGACTTTCTTCCTCGACGAGGTGCGCCGCTGAGAAACATGCGAGGGAGGTGGATTCCGCCCGGTCTTCGAGTCACTCTATTGACGGTTGGGACAGAGAGACCTCAGGGGCCAATGAAGAAGAGCAACGGGTTCACTCTCATCGAGCTCATGATCGTGATCGCGATCATCTCGATCATCGCCGCGATCGCGATCCCCAACCTCATAGCGGCGCGCAAGCACGGCAACGAGGCGAACGCGATCGGAGCGCTGAAGACGATCGTCACCGCCGAGACCATGTTCAACCAGAAGGACTCGGACAAGGACGCCAACCTCGACTACGGCATGCTCTCCGAGCTCAACAGCACGCAGCTCATCGACCCCGTCCTCGGGAGCGGGACGAAGGCGGGCTACATCTACGAGGCGAGCTACAGCTTCACCACTTCGGAGTGGCTCTGGTTCGGCGTCGCGAACCCCGCGCTCGCCCAGCAGTCGGGCGATCGCTACTTCGCCACGAACCACGGTGGGAACGTCTTTTACACGTCGACGTTCAAGCTCGCCCTCGACACGAGCACCTGTGTCCTGCCGAACAACGGCCTCAGCCCCGTCGGCAAGTGACGTAGGCGTGATCGCGCGCCGACGCGTGGTAACTTCCTTCATGGTCCGAGACGAACGCTATCCGCGACTCACGACACCGCTCGTCCGCGACGGTGACCGTCGCAGGAGCCCCCTCCGGGAAGCCACCTGGGAGGAGGCCCTCGACCGCGTCGCGGTAGGCCTCCGCGCCGCGAAGACGGAGCACGGCCCCGGATCGATCGGGTTCTTCAGCTGCTCCAAGAGCACGAACGAGGTGAACTTCGCCGCCCAGAAGCTCGCCCGCGTCGCGCTCGGCACGAACAACATCGACAGCTGTAATCGAACGTGACACGCGCCGAGCGTCGCCGGTCTGGCGACAGCCTTCGGCGCTGGTGGGAGCACGAGCTCCTACCGCGAGATCGAGACCACGGAGGTCATCCTCCTGTGGGGGTCGAACGCCCGTGAGACTCACCCGATCTTCTTCCACCACCTCCTGAAGGGGGTGCACAACGGGGCTCGCCTCTACGCGATCGACCCGCGCCGGACGTCGTCGGCGCGCTGGGCGGACACGTGGGTCGGCCTCGAGGTCGGCTCGGACATAGCGCTCGCGAACGCGGTCGCGCGCGAGATCATCGTCTCGGGGCTCGCGAACGAGGAGTTCGTCGCCGCGGCGACCGAGAACTTCGAGGCCTACCGCCGCTCGGTCGAGCCCTACACGCTCGAGCGCGCGGAGCGCACCACGGGCGTCCCGGCCGCGGTGATCCGCGACATGGCGCATGCTTACGCGCGCGCGAAGCGAGCCATGATCTGCTGGACGCTCGGCATAACCGAGCACCACGACGGTGTGGACACGGTCCTCGCGCTCGTCAACCTCTCGCTCCTCACGGGTCACGTCGGACGCTACGGCTCGGGCCTGAACCCGCTCCGCGGCCAGAACAACGTCCAGGGCGGCGGCGACATGGGCGCGCTCCCCGACCGCTTCCCGGGCTTCCAGCACGTCGAGAACGACGCCCTCCGCGCCAAGTTCGAGAAGATCTGGGGCGTCGCGCTGCCCGCGACCCGCGGCTGGCACCTCACGCAGATGTTCGAGGCCATGGCGCGGCGCGAGCTCCGCGCGCTCTACGTGATCGGCGAGAACCCCTGCCGCTCGGAGGCGGACCAGACGCACGCGACCCACCTCCTCGAGGGGCTCGACTTCGTGGCGGTCCAGGACATCTTCCTGACGCAGACGGCCGAGATCGCGGACGTGGTCCTCCCCGCAGCCGCGGCCTGGTGCGAGTCCGAGGGCACGGTCACGAACAGCGAGCGCCGCGTCCAGCGCATACGCCGCGCCGTCCCCGCGCCCGGCGAGGCGCGCGACGACCTCGCGATCCTCTTCGCGGTCGCGAAGCGACTCGGCCACGACTGGGGCGCCCCGGAAGCACGCCGCGTCTGGGATGAGCTGAGGACGCTCTCCCCGGCGCACGCGGGCATGAGCTGGGATCGCCTCGAGACGGAAGGGGGCCTCCAGTGGCCCTGCTACGACGAGACCCACCCGGGGGAGCTCTTCCTCCACAGCCGCCTCTGGGAGCGCCCGATCCGGGGGCCGCGCGCGCCCTTCTCGCCCGTCGAGCACTCGCCGCCCGTCGAGGCGACGGACGAGCAGTTCCCGCTCCGCCTCACCACGGGACGCCGCCTCGAGGAGTACAACACCGGCGTCCAGACCGGCGCTTACTCCTCGCCGCGGCGCCGGCCCGAGACGCTCGACCTCTCGCCCCAGGACGGGAGACGCTACGGCGTCCGTGACGGAGAGCGCGTGCGCGTGCGCTCGCGGCGCGGGGCCGTCGAGGTCCCCGTCCGCTACGACGAGGCGGTCCGGCCCGGGCTCGTCTTCATGACCCTCCACTTCCCGGACGAGGTCGCGACGAACCTCCTCACGATCGAGGCGACGGACCCGAAGTCCGGCACCGCCGAGTTCAAGGCCGCCGCGGTCCGGATCGAGCGGCTGAACTGAGATGAAGAACCGGCGCGCCGACTTGACGGTGGCCGGGAATCTCGGGACAACCTGACCATGGACCTACGCGTCGAGACCAAGGAGGCGTCCCCGGCCGAACGCGCCGCCGTGGACTCGGTCCTCGGCCCCGCCGAGGCGCCCTCGGGGCACACCGCTTTCGGCGGACACGCCTCGCGCGAGCGCCGTCACCTCCTCTTGCCCGTGCTCCACGCGATCCAGGCGCGCGTCGGCTGGCTGAGCCACGAGGCGCAGGGCTACGTCGCGCGGCGCCTCGAGGTCCCGCCCGCCGAGGTCTTCGCCGTCGCATCCTTCTATCACTGGTTCGCGCTCGAGCCACGGCCCCCCGTCGCCGTGCACGTCTGCGACGACGTCGCCTGCCGCGCGCGCGGCGCAGAGGCGCTCTGCGCTCGGCTCGAGACCGAGCTCGGCCCGGAGGGCGCTCCGGGCCAGGAGGGCCGCGTCGCGTGGCACCGGAGCCCGTGCCTGGGAGTCTGCGAGCGGGCCCCGGGCGCGCTCGTCGTCGCCTCGGGTGAGCGGCCCTACGCTTTCTCGATCGGCGACCTCCACGAGCCCGGACCACTCATCGCGGCGCTCTCGAGGACCAAGGAGGAGAGCTCGACCGCACCCGACCCTCGGCGCTCGGCGCCTCAGGCGGGCGGCCCCGGGCTCGAGCTCCTCGCGCGCGTCGGGCGCGTCGACCCCTCGAGCCTCGACGCCTACGAGGCCTCGGGTGGCTACGCGGCGCTCCGGCGCGCGCTCGAGATCGGGGCCGAGGCGGTGAGACACGAGGTGACGGCGTCCAAGCTCGTCGGGCGCGGTGGGGCCGCGTTCTCGACCGGCCGGAAGTGGACCGCCGTCGCCGGGCAGAAGGCGCGCCCTCACTACCTCGTCTGCAACGCGGACGAGTCCGAGCCCGGGACGTTCAAGGATCGAGTCCTCCTCGAGGAGGACCCCTTCGCGGTGGTCGAGGGCATGACGATCGCCGCCTTCGCGACGGGCTGCGAGAAGGGCTTCGTCTACCTCCGCGCCGAGTACCCCGAGGCGGCTCGGCGCCTCGAGGCGGCGCTCGCAGCCGCTCGGAGCAGGGGACGGCTCGGACCCAGGATCCTCGGGAGCGAGCTCTCGTTCGACGTGGAGGTCCGCCGCGGCGCCGCGGCCTACGTCTGCGGCGAGGAGACCGCGCTCTTCGCCTCGATCGAGGGGTTCCGGGGCGAGCCGCGCTCGAAGCCGCCCTTCCCGGTCGAGGTCGGACTCTTCTCGCGCCCGACCGTGATCAACAACGTCGAGACGCTCGCCAACGTCCCGATCGTACTCAGGAAGGGCGGCGACGCGTTCCCGAAGACCGAGACGAAGCTCTTCTGCGTCTCGGGCCACGTCACGCGCCCGGGCCTCTACGAGATCCCCTTCGGCAAGACGCTCGGCGAGCTCCTCGCGCTCGCGGGCGGCGTCCCGGGCGGGCGCGCGGTCCGCGCCGTCCTCCTCGGCGGAGCGGCGGGGACGTTCGTGGGGCCGGAGCAGCTCTCCATGCCTCTCACCTTCGAGGCGACGCGCGCCCAGGGAGCGACCCTCGGCTCGGGGGCCGTCGTCTTCTTCGACGAGACGACCGACATGGGCGGTGTCTTGAAGAGGATCGCCGCCTTCTTCCGCGCCGAGTCGTGCGGTCAGTGCGTCCCCTGCCGCGTGGGGACGATCCGCCAGGAGGAGCTCGTCTCGCGCCTCCTCTCGGGGCGGACGCTCGGCTCGAAGGCGGACGAGCAGGCGCTCCACGGCGAGCTCGGCGCGTGCATGCGCGACGCGTCGATCTGCGGGCTCGGGCAGACGGCGTCCTCGGCGATCGCGTCGGCGATCGCGCGCTGGGACGCCTTCTCGGGGAGGGCAGGGCGATGAGCGGGCCCCAGGGCCTCTGGTACGAGCCGCCGCCGCCTCCGAGCCGGCCCCCCGAGGTCCCGCCCGAGGAGCGGCGCGACCCGATCGCGCTCACGATCGACGGGCGCGCCGTCACCGTCCCCCAGGGGACGACGCTCCTCGAGGCGTGCCGGAGCGTAGGAGCCTCGGTCCCGACCCTCTGCTACATAGAGACGCTCCACCCGGCGAACGCCTGCCGCCTCTGCGTCGTCGAGGTCGAGGGCGCGCGGACGCTCGCGCCCGCGTGCTCCCGCAAGGTCGAGGCGGGCATGAAGGTCGCGACGGACTCGCCGCGCGTGAGGACGAGCCGCAAGGTCGTCCTCGAGCTCCTGGGCTCGTCGACCGACCTCTCGCTCGCGAAGGGGCTCCACCCGGAGATCGAGCGCTACGGCGCCCGCCCCGAGCGCTTCGGCGTCGCCCCGCCCGAGAAGCCGGTCAAGGTCGACAACGACCTCTACGTCCGCGACTACGCGAAGTGCGTCCTCTGCTACCGCTGCGTCCAGGCGTGCGGCACGGACGCGCAGAACACCTTCGCGATCGGCGTCGCGGGGCGCGGCCACGAGGCAACGATCTCGACCGAGCACGACGTGCCGCTCCCTGAATCCGCGTGCGTCTACTGCGGGAACTGCATCGCGGTCTGCCCGACGGGCGCGCTCATCCCGCGCACCGAGCACGAGCTCAGGAAGAAGGGCGCCTGGGACGAGGCGAGGCAGACGAAGACGACGACCGTCTGCCCTTACTGCGGCGTCGGCTGCCCGCTCGAGCTCCACGTCCAGGACGAGCGGATAGTCAAGGTGACCTCGCCCCTCGACGACTCGACGACGCACGGGAACCTCTGCGTGAAGGGCCGCTTCGGCTTCGAGTTCGTGCAGCTCCGGCGCTCGAAGAGCTGACCGTCCAGGTTGCGAATAGCCTCCTTCTCCCAACCTCGGTCGGTCTCCGACCGCTATCGGATGCCGACCGGCCCCCTCAAGCTCTCCCGGTCGGATGCCGACAAGGGAGACGGAGCCCGAGACGCACCGACCGTCCCGTGCCACCGCGGAGTGGGAGACTCGCGAGCCCGCGTCGCGGCTCACCGGGCGCGTGGAGCGGACCGTCGGATATCGGGCGGGGAGGGGTCCATGGCCGAGCGGATCTCGAGGCGCCGCGCGTTCGAGGAGGGCTGGCTGTCCGCGCGCGAGGTGCGCGACGCGACCGGGCTCGGGCACGCGACGCTCCAGGAGCGCTTCCAGAACGCGGCTCGAGACGGACTCCGCGTGGCGCGGCTCGAGTCGGGCGAGTGGCGGCTCCACCGAGAGGACCTCGCGAAGCTCCCGCGCCGCTACGAGGCGAAGGGGGCTCCGAGGAGCCGCATGGAGGAGCTCGGCCGCGAGCTCGCGACGCTCCGCGCCGAGATCGCGGCGCTCAAGGCCCGGATCGAGGAGGCGGCGGCGCCGGCGGCCCGGCTCCTCGCCTAGCGTGCGATCTTAGAGGGCATGCGGACGCTCGTCGCCGCGATCGCCCTCACGGTCCTCGCGCTCTCGCTCAGGCTCCCGCACGGCGAGCTCGCCGAGTGGAAGGGCGACGAGGCGATCCAGTTCTTCCACGAGCGCGCGCTCGCCCGCGAGGGGGTCCTCCCCGCGCGCGGACTCCCGACGACGGACGGGCCCCGGCTCCCCGTCCACTTCCTCTACGCCCTCTCGGTGCCGGTCTTCTTCTCGGACTCGCCCGAGGCCGTGCGGGTCGGCATGGCGCTCCTCGCCTCGGCGGTGATCGTCCTCGTCTTCGTCGTCGGGCGGCGCGACCTGGGCGCGAAGACGGCGCTCGCGTGGGCGCTCCTCCTCGCGGTCTTGCCCGACGAGGTGCGGCGAGGCCGCTGGAGCTGGAACCCGAACCTGATCCCGCCGCTCGCGACCCTCGCCCTCTTGCTCCTCGTCCGCGCGCGGCGGCGGCCCCAGGGCTTCGCCGGGGCAGGGCTCCTCGCCTTCGGCGCGCTCCTCCCGCTCGTCCACTACTCGCTCGTCGGCCTCGGCGCGGTCTCCTTCGTCTTCGGTCTCGTCTCGACGAAGGACCGACGCGCGTGGCTCCTTGGGTGGGTCGCGGCGCTCCTCCTCCTCGCGCCGCACGTGGTGATCGAGTCGCGCACGGCCTTCCAGGCGACGCGCGGCGCCTTCTCCATCGCGGGCCACCGGCCCGACGACCCCGAGCGCGCGCCGCTCACGTTCCCGAAGCTCGCCGTCCGGGCCTTCGAGCTCGAGAGCTACGCGCGCGCCGCCTCGTCCCCCGAGAAGCCGCTCGAGCCCCTCGCCTTCGAGGCGCCCGCCTCGTGGGTGACGCGTGGGCTCCTCGCGCTCGGCGTGCTCCTCGGCCTCGCGAGCCTCGCCCGGGCCGCGCGCTCGCGCGACCTCGAGCCGCCCGCGCTCGCGCTCCTCTCGGCGCTCGGCGCGTGGGCACCCTTCCTCGTCCTCGGGCTCCCCGCCCGCCACCACTACGTCCAGACCGCCGTCCCCGCGCTCGTCTACCTCGCCGCCTTCGCGGTCACGCGCGTGCGCGTGTTCGGACTCCTCCTCGCCCCGATCGGGTGGGCCTCCGTCCTCTCGGTCTGGGCCGTCCTCACCGCCGTCGACCGAGGGCTCGTCGGCACGGGCTCCGACTACGACCTCCCGATCGGAGAGAAGGCGCGCGCCTGCCGCGAGCTCCTCGCGCGCGAGCTCGAGCTCGCCCAGGCGCCGCAGCGCTTCGAGTATCTGATCCTCCTCGAGGCCTCGCTCCGAGCGCTCCCCGAGGGAGAACGCGCGCGCTTCACGCTCGAGCCCCACGACGAGGCGAAGTACTGGGACGTGATCTACAGGCTCCCCCGCCCGAAGAACCCGCGCGGGCGCGCGGTGATCATGCCCATAGGAGAGCGCGCGCTCGTCATCCCGGTGCGATGAAGAAGCTCTCCTGAAGTGCGAAGACCTCCCAGAACGGGAGGTCTTCAACACGCTGGAAAAAGGGAAAGGGATAGGGAAAAGGGAAAGGGATAGGGAAAGGGATTTAATCTAAAGGGAAAAGGAAAGGGTCTTGCGCGTCCCCGGTAGGTCAGTCCTACCGTCCGACGCATGATCTCTCTTATTGCTAGCCGCGTACCTACCGCTGGAACCCTTTCGAGACCGCTAAGTCCTTGGGTTCAGGTCGACGTTCGGTTCAGTCTCGTCTCGCGCTGAGGCGAACGGCGAAATTTGGGATTCTTGGGGCCTCGTTTGGGACTCGCTTGCGTTGCGGAGGTCCTGGTGACGGGCCTCGAGAAGCGCGTTTCTCTTGTCGAGCTGGAGGAGGCGGACCCGTAGCGGCGAGACTGTGTCTCCAAGTTCTTCGCGGGCAAGGCTCTCAGCGCGTTCGTCGATGGCTCTCCGCTCGGGCTCGGAGAGGCTCTGGTAGAGCTCTTGGAGGAGAGAGCGACGACGCCTCTCCGATGAGAACGAGGCGAGGACGGGATCGGGGAGCACCGGGCGATTTGGGACGGTCGACCGGACCCTCGGGGCGGGTGAATCTGGACGCGTATCCGGGCGCGGCGCGTCGAGGCGCGCGAGAACCTCGTCGAGACAGGCCGCCGAGAACTCGTCGAGCTTGTAGCCCTCGAGCGTGATCCCGTCCCACAGGACGGCCCCCGGGTTCGCGAAGCGGTACCCGCGCGCCTTCTTGAGGAGGACGTTCGAGACGGCGCCGCGGACCTGCTCGAAGGGGTAGCGGAGCGTGTCCTTGGCGCTCCTCTCCACGTCGAAAGTCCCCCGGTGCTCGCGGTTCGCCCAACCGAGGATCTCGCGCACGTAGGCGAGGACACGCGCCTCCTCGCCCGACTCGCCGCTCCAGAGAGGTTCCGGGGCGCGCGGACGACGGCTTCGTGACGGGCCCGGGGGCGCAGCCATGACAGGAGCGGGGGCCATCACAGGTTCGCGCGGAGGCGTCCCTGTTTCACGGGGAACCATCACAGTTTCGCGCGGAGCCATCACCGTTTCCGGCGGCAGTGGTTCAGGCGGTACCGCTCGCCCGGCGAACGCCTCCGTCACGAGGAGCGTCTCGAGGAGCCGGAGGAGCCGGAGCTTCACGCGAGTCGAGCGTTCGCGCCGCGCCCAGGCCCAGACGGCTTCGGGTGTTGGACGCTCGTCTCCCGGGGCATGGTCACTTTCGAAAGCCCCGTCACCTTCGAGAGAAGGAACGTCGGACGTTCTTTTCTTTTCGAGGAGACGAAGAGGAGTCCCGTGAGAAGGCTCGGGACGATGGTGTGAAGGGTTTCGCTCTTCTCGCGGAACATTCAGTGTTTCGGGGCGAGCATTCAGTGTTTTCTCGGGAGCATTCTCTGTTTCTTGCGCGCTGTCTCGGCCGAGAGAGTCGACGAAGCGCTCGAGGGTCACCGGCGCGACGAAGTAGGCCCCTTTGCGACCTCGTCCCCCGGGACGTCCGGCGGGGGGGCCGCCACCGGTCGACGCGACGAGGTGGCCGAGCGCAAGGAGGCGGCGCTTCACGAGCCACCAGGTCCTGGGCTCGAACCCGCAGAGGTGGGCCCCTTCGCGGGCGGAGAGAAGGACGGGCTCGCCGCGCCGGGCGACGCTCCGTGCGAGGAGGAGTGCGAGCGCTCGCGTCGCCGATCGCCGGGCGAGGAGGGGGACGCTCTGTGCGGCGAGGAGAGGCTCCGTGAACGCGAGCGCTCGTGCGAGGGTCTTCTTGTCGGACGCGAGCCTGTCGGACCCGGGCCTCTCGAGCAGGGGGCCGGCGCGAGCCGGCTGGGTCGCGGCGAGCTGGGCGCTCATGACCGCTTCCTGAAGCGCTCGCGGGGTGGCACGTAGCCTTTGGGCGCCTCGTAGCCGAGCTCGAGCTGCTCGAGCACGAAGGCCTCCACCTCCCCCGGGTCGCGCCAGGTGCGGACGCGCATCTCCTCGAGGAGGGACCAGAGTGTCTTCTCGGCGACGACCCCGACCTTCTCGAGCACGCGCTCGATCTTGACGCCGAGCGTGAAGAACGCGGCCTGGATCTGCGGCTGCGTCTTGAGGCGCGTCCGGTCGAAGAGCCCCGGCGCTTCGGCCCCATGCGGCGCGACGGCGTGCGCTTCGGGGCGCTTGGGCGGCCCCTCGTCGTCTTCGAGCGCGAGCGACACCGTGACGAAGCGTGGCTTCTTCCCCGCGGCGGGCGGCTCCTCCTGGACCTTGATCGCCCCCGCCTGCACGAGCTTCCTGAGCGGGCCAGCGAGGCGTGCCCGGAGCGTGCTCTCGTGGCGTGCCCGCATCCTGAGGACGCGCGCCAGCTCTTCATAGGAGAAGCGGCGTTGCTCGCCCGGCTGGAGGCGCCCGTTGAAGTAGCCGTGGAGGAGGATCGCGTGCGGCATCTTCGCCTTGAGGCGTTTGAGATGCTCGGCCGAGATCCGCGGCTGGAGGAAGTCGCCCGCGAGGCCCGACATGACGGCCTCGCCGAGACCGCAGACGTGGAGCTCTTGCTGGCTCTTGCCGCGGCCGACCCTCACGTCCCGCTTGAAGTGGAGGAGCGTGAAGGGGTCCTCCTCGCGTTCGACCGGGACGACCTCACCCGCCTTGGTGCGGACGACGAAGCTGTCCCTCTGGGTCACGAAGCAGCGGCGGAGCCGATCGAGGGCGCCGCGCACGGCTCGGCTCTGGCGACCGCCGACCTTGAGGTCGAGACGACGGAAGAGCTCGCGGTGCGAGAAGGCGATCCGGCCCTTCGGGTCGCAGCCCTGGTCGTACCAGAGGCCCATGAGGGCGAGGAGGACGAGCCGGTCGAACGGCTCGAGGTGCTGGCCGTTCCAGGCCGAGACCTCGATCATGCCGACGCGGCCCTCCTCGTGGAGGACCTGGAAGACCTTCTTCTGCGAGTCCTCCTCGGAGGGCGGCCCGAAGAGCTCGGCCGACCAGTACTCGATGTTGAAGCATCCGGAGAAGATGGAGTGGTGGAGGGGTGTCGGGCGACCGACCTCCTGGAGCCACTCCATGACATCGTCCTCTCCAGACGGTTTGGGGGCAGGGGCGAGCTCAAAGGGCATAGGCTTGCCTCCACGCGAGCGGCAGGCTCGCAAGCGACTGTGAACGCAATTCTTGCGACGAGAGACACGGGCTTTTTTCGGGAGAGACACGCCCCCTGTCCTGCAGGGCTCCTTCGAGCGGGAGCCGAGGAGCGAGAGGGCTCACACTCATCGGGAGAGACACGCCCCCCCATCTCCTGGGGAGTCCTTGCGGGCGAGGGGCTTGGGAGAGGGCGGGGCGTCTCGAGAGACAGACGCTCATCGGGAGAGACACATCTAACTGCGAGGTCTTATGGGGGTCTTTTTGTCGGGTCGCCGCGGCTAGCGGCAACACACTCCGGCCTTCGAAAATGCCCTGGAAAGGGCGAGGCTGGGCAAAGTACGCATCAAACGAGATACCCCCGATGGTGGATCTTTTGAACTTTAGCGTAGGCGGCCGTCACTTGTCAACAAACTCTCCACAGGAGCCACACTAGGAAACCATCCCCCTCCGACAAAGATGGCATTTTCTTAAGTGGCTCAAGTATGGCGTTTTGTGTCTCTGGTGCGGGGGGCGTGTCTCTCGTGATGAAGGCCGGCGCCGTCTCGAGACCGCCATCGCGCGTCCAGCATGGAGGCGTGTCTCTCGCGATGAAGCCTCTCGAGATCAGTCTTCCGCAGTGGCGAGGACCTTCTCGTAGACCGTCGGGTCGGGCGTGAAGCCTGCTTCGCGCGCCTTCTCACGTCCCTGAGCGTCTATGGCGAGGAGGAGGGGCGCGGGTTCGCCGGGCTCGGCTGCTCGTCGGTGGAGGCCCGCCTTCGTGACACGTGGGAGGACGTCGGGTCGCGCGAGCACGTCCAGGAGGAGCGCCTCGCAGTAGGGGCAGCCGGGGCGTTCGACGAGGACGAGTCTCCCGCTGGCGCGCTCCGCGTGGCCGAGGGCTTTTCGTGCGTCCTCGTCGATCCTTCGTTGCGCGGCGCCCTGGATGACGGCTGCGGCGCTCGTCGCGACGAGGGCGACGGCGAACGCCGCGACGATGGGCCGGGCGCGTGCCCCCGTCGCGACCGCGAGCTTCCCGAGCGTAAGAGCGAGCGCGAGCTGGCAGGCGAGGGCGAGGAGGCAGACGAGGCACGCGCGAGAGGCGACGAGGAGGGCGAGCGGCTGGACTCCGAGCGCGAAGCCTGCGCCGAGCGTGGCGAGGATCGCCGCGTCTCGCGCGAAGGGGAGTCGGGCGCCGCGCGCGAGGAGGAGGAGCGCGACGACGGTCTCGACCGCCGCGCCCAGGCCGAGGACTGGAGCGATCGGGATGGGACCGAGCGCGCGGAGTGAGGGGCGCACGAGGGCGAGGCACGAGAAGGCGCTCGCCTCGAGGGGGCAGTTCGTGGCGCGGGCGCCGATCGCGAGGGCCCAGAGGGCGACGGCGAGGAGGGCGGCGGCGAGGAGGAGCGCGAGGAGCCGGAGCGTGAGGGAGGGGCTCCCGGTCATGTGCTACTCTCCCGACCATGCGCGCGTTTCTTGGTCGGTGGCGCAAGCCCGCCGCCACGGCTCCTGGCTCGCTGACCTTCCGCTGCAACGTATGCGGAGCGACCTGCGTGGCGCCGGTGAAGCAGCTCTCGCGCGAGGTCGCTTCGTGCTCCTGCGGCTCGACCGTCCGCAATCGCGGCGTCATCCGCGCGCTCGCGACGGAGCTCTTCGGGGCGAGCCTCGCGATCCCCGACTTCCCGGATCGCAAGGACGTCGCAGGAGTCGGGATGAGTGACTGGGAGGGCTATGCCGAGCCCCTCGCGCGCAAGCTCGGGTACGAGAACACGTTCCTCCACAAGTCGCCCAGGCTCGACATCACCATGATCGAGGGACGCCCCGAGCACGCTCTCGACTTCATCATCTCGTCCGACGTCTACGAGCATGTGCCGCCGCCCGTCTCGCGCGCCTTCGAGAACGCTCGCAAGCTTCTCAAGCCAGGGGGGGTGTTCGTCTTCACGGTCCCCTACCGTAACGAACCCGGCTCGCTCACGATCGAGCACTTCCCCGAGCTGCACGAGTTCTCGCTCGTGCAGGATGGTGGTAAGCACCGCTTGAAGAACCGGACGCGAGACGGACGCGAGCAGGTGTTCGACGACCTCGTCTTTCACGGTGGGGAAGGCGAGACACTCGAGATGCGGGTCTTCTCCGAGGAGTCTTTGCGTCGCGACTTCGAGGCCGCGGGGTTCAAGGACTTCAAGGTTCACCGGGCGCCGGATTTCGAGTGTGGCGTGTACTGGGAGTACGGTTGGTCTCTCCCGATCACGGTCCGAGCGTGACGCGGCGGTCTCTCACGTTACGCACCAGGTAGACACGCTTGCCTTGGGACTCGTAATAGGTCCGCATGAGGAGTTCTGCCATGAGGCCTTGGAGGAGCAAGAACACGCCGAGAAGAGCGAAGAGCGAGCCCACGACCGGAAGTGGCGTCTGGACGAAGTCCTTGTGGAAGTCGATGCCGTGCCAGTCGGTGTGCGGAGCGAGCTTGAACCCGAGCGAGGCGAAGATCGCGAGGGCTGAACCCATGAGCGACAGGCAGCCGATGGAACCAAACAAGTAGATTGGCTTGTTGACGTACGAGCCCATGAACTTCACGACGAGGAGATCGAGGATCACCTTCAGTGTCCGCTCGATCCCGTAATTTGTGCGCCCACGCTCGCGGGGGTGATGCAACACCTCAAGTTCGGTCACGCGTGCCCCTTGGTGAGCCGCATAGACGGGGATGAATCGGTGCATCTCGCCATAGAGCCCGACGCCCTCGAGCATCTCGCGACGGTAAGCCTTGAGCGTGCAACCATAGTCGTGGAGCGAGACACCCGAGACGTGGCTGATCAGGCGGTTCGCGAACTTGGAGGGGATGCGCTTGCTGAGCGGATCCTTGCGGTGGCGGCGCCAGCCCGAGACGACGTCGTAGCCCTCGTCGATCTTGGCGAGCAGCCGTCCTATGTCTGTGGGGTCGTTCTGGAGGTCACCATCCATTGGGACGAGGATCTTTCCGCGCGAATGGTCGAAGCCTGCAGCCATGGCCGCGGTCTGACCGAAGTTTCGGCGGAAGTGGATGACTACGACGCGCTCGTCCTTCGCCGCCATCTCGTCGAGGAGGCGGTCAGAGCCGTCTTTGGAGCCGTCGTTCACGTAGATGACCTCGAATGGCCGCGCGAGCGCCTCGAGTGCCGCTAGAAGCCGAGCGTGTAGGTCGGGAACATTGGGGGCTTCGTTGTAGAGAGGGATGACAACCGAGAGATCGGGTGAGTGCGACATCATTTAGTCGTTCCTAAACGGAGAACCACGCGAAAGCCGATGTGGCGGGCGCTCCCCTCTGGGGCGGCGTAGCCGCGGAACGTCGTTGTTGCGCTGAAACGGCCTTGATCCCACTGTCCACCGCGCAAGACCCGAGTTCGCCCCGAACTAGGAGGATCAAGTCGGCCATTGGAATAGGCGAGATAGATCGAAGGGTCAAACCACTCGGCACACCACTCCGCGACGTTGCCACTCATGTCGACAGCCCCGCATGGTGCTACGTCATTAGGAAAGCTACCCACAGGCATCGTGTAGGACGTTGTTGGAGTGTTCGCATCCGAGACGTCCAGGACGTTTGCTGCGTGGCTCGGCCACTCATCGCCCCAGGGCCACTGCCGTGCATCGTCACCCCGTGCAGCGTGTTCCCATTCCACTTCCGTGGGCAGTTCGACGCCCGACCACTCGCAGAACGCAGTGGCATCGTACCAACTCACGAAGTTCATGGGATGCATGTCCGTTATGGGTCTCTCGGGAGTTGGCTGGGTCCGATTCGCGAGACGACAGAAGGAACCGTACTGTCGTCGTGTCACTTCCGTTCGCCCAATGTAGTAGCCACGGGGCGCAAGATGCATGTGCAAGGGCTTCTCCTGCTGCCCCCCGTTGATCGCCCCCATGAAGAACTCACCCGGCGGCACGTAGACGAGCTCGAGCTCGAGGCCCTTCTTCGTATCGAAGACATAGACGGGCCGCACCTCTCCGAGTCGCAGGCCTGGCGGCATGGGTTCGCCGAACCACCCCTTCGCGGCGGGCACCTTGGTCTTGGGGCCGGGCGCCGTGATCGTCGACGTCACGACCGCCGTCCCAACAGGCGCCTCTCCGCCGCTTGGTTGCGGCGGCCCCTGGTGCCCCGCGAGGAGCGCGACCCCGAGGAAGATGACCGGGAGCAGCCACAGGACCGGGCTCCGCCGCTTCGGACGCCTGGGCGACTCCTGCACCGTCGGCTGGAGCCGCGCGCGCTGCGGGAGCCGGGCCCCGAGCGCGTGCGCGAACGAGAACCCGTCCTCGTAGCGGAGCGCGGCGTCCACGTTGAGCGCGACTCCGATCGCATGAGAGAGATCGAGCGGAGTGTCCTTGCGGACCTGCTCGACGCGCTCGCAGTGACCCTTGGTGACCCGGGCGACCGTCTCGTGGATCGTCTCTCCCTCGAAGGGCGCCCTCCCGGTGAGACACTCATAGAGGACCGCTCCGAGCGCGAACACGTCCGCCCGCGCGTCGACCGACTTCGAGCAGTCCATCTGCTCGGGCGCCATGTACGAGGGCGTCCCGAGGAACGCCCCCCTCTCGGTGATCGAATCCGATTGGCTCGTCGTCGCGTTGAAGTGCTTCGCGATCCCGAGGTCGGCTATGAGCGGCCGGCCGTCCTTCGTGAACAGGATGTTCTCGGGCTTGAGGTCGCGGTGGACGATCCCGCGCTCGTGAGCCCACCCGACCGCGGTCGCGAGCCTGCGGCCGAGCTGGAGGGTGTCTTCGCAGCCGAGAGTGCCGTTCGCGAGGCGGGCGCGGAGCGTGCCGCCCTCGAGGAGCGGCATGACGAAGAACGGTCCCTGCTCGGAGATGCCGGTCGCGAGGAGAGGCACGAAGCCCTCCGGCTCGCCGAGCGACGCGAGGAGACGCTCCTCCCGCGCGAAGCGCGCGAAGGACGCGTGCGGCGCCGCCCCCGCGAGGAGCTTCACGGCGACGACCTCGCCGCCGGGACCGCGCGCGCGGAAGACGCGCGCGGACGCGCCGCGACCGAGCTCCCCGAGGACCTCGTACTCCCCCAACCGCATGGCACTCAAGATGGCACACGTCCCCGGGCGACCACCAGCGCCGGCAGCACATCGAGCTCGATATCGACGAGACCCGCCGCCTCGAACCAGCGCCGCACCTGCTCGACGCTCCTCGGGTGGTCGTGAGCCGGCGCGAGAGCGTCGAACGTGTCGAGGAGGGCGAGCTCTTCCAGACGCCGCGCGGGGAGGTCCCAGACGCTCCGGTAATCGGCGAGCGCCAGGACCGACGAGACGACGAGGGCCTTCGGGCCGATCGTCCGATGGAGGAGCCCGATCGCCGGGTAGAGCGCCGAGACGTACGCCTTGACGAGCGGGAAGAGCTGTCGCGGCGGGACGCGCCTCGTGACCGGCCGCAGGAAGTAGCGCCCGTAGAGGAGGCAGCGCCAGGAGAGCCGGTAGACGTCGACCGCGAGGTAGCCGCCCTTCTTCACGAAGGGGACGAGCGCGCGGAACGAAGCATCCGGGTCGGGCGTGTGCTGGAGGACGCCGAAGCAGAAGAGCCGGTCCGCGACGCCCGCCTTCAAGGGGAGCTTCCGGAGGTCCCCCTGCGCGAAGTGGACGTTCGCGAAGCGCTCGTTGTTCCTCTTCGCGGCGTCGATCGCGTCCGAGTAGTCGATCGAGACCACGGTCGCTCCCGTGCTCGCGGCGTGCGGCGTGAAGCGGCCCGCGCCGGCGCCCGCCTCGACGATCACCTCGCCCGGGAGGGTCCGCGGCCAGCGCGTCTGCGAGAAGAACCGCTCCTCGGAGAGCTTGCCGCCCTCCTCGTCGAGCTGCGTCCGCGCGAAGCGGTTCCACTGGAAGCCGAACGACTCGGCGTAGTTCTCGCGCGGCACGAAGCGCGGGATCGCGCGCTCGACGGTCCAGCGGTGACCCCGCTCGCAGCGGAGGGTCTCGCCCTCGGACGCGAGGGCGCCGCGGCAGTCGGGGCAGGCGAGGAGAGGGAGGAGACCGGGCTTCATGAGAGGGCGCGGATTCTAGCGACTCGCCTCCCGAGCGCGAGGAACCACCCGGTGAGGAGCGCCGTCGCGAAGCGTCCGTAGATCGCCGCGAGCGAGGAGCGCCGGCGTCGCCGCGCGCGCCCGAGCTCGGAGAAGAGCGCGAAGTGCCGATCGACGACGCGCTCCATGTCGAACTCGCGGAGGACGAGCGCGCGGCCCGCCTGCGCGAGCCGACCGGCGAGGGCCGGGTCCGTGAGCAAGCGCGCGAGCGCGGCCTCGAGCGCGGGCGCATCGTCCACGGGGACCATGAGCGCCTCGCGGTCGTGAGTCACGACCTCGTCGGTCCCCGGGATGTTCGTGACGACGCAGGGGACGCCCGTGGCGAGGGCCTCGAGGAGCGCGTTCGGCAGGCCCTCGGCGACCGACGGGAGCACGAAGACGCTCGCCGCGCGGAGGAGCTCGGGGACGTCTCGCCGCTCGTCCAGGAACGAGACGCGCTCGTGGACCCCGAGCTCGCGCGCGAGCGCGTGGAGCTCGGCCTCCTGCGGGCCCTTTCCGGCGCACGCGAGGCGCGCGTCGGGGACGCGCGCCGCGAGCGCGGCGAAGGCGCGGAGGAGGACGTGGATCCGCTTCTGCGGGTCGTGACGGCCGACGAAGAGGATCCAGCGCCCCGGTCCGAGCGCAGCCCTCGCGCCCTCCGGGGAGAAGACGGTCACGTCGACGCCGTTCCTGACGAGGAGGCAGCGCCGCTCGTCGAGCCCCGCGGCGGCCGTCTCGGTGCGGACCTCCCGCGAGAGACACGCGTAGTGGTCGATGTCTCTCAGGTCTTCGAGGAGGTCGGCCCGGTCGGGACGTGCCGCGAGCTGGGCGAGATCGCCGTAGACGCCGCTGCACGCGAACTTGACGACGGTAGGCGAGCCCGAGACGCGCGCGACCCGCGCGGCGTGCGCGGCCGCCTGGAACTGGACCGAGTAGATCACGTCGATCCGCCGTCGCCGCGAGAGCACGACCCGTGCGAGGACCACGTCGACGAGCGCGCGGACCGCCTCCCCGCTCCACCAGCGGAAGCAGGGGACGCGCAGGATCTCGAAGCCGTCCCTCTGCTCGCGCGTCGTCGCGGGGAGCGGGAGGCCCACTCCCCGCGGCGCGTAGGTCGTGACGACGGTCACGCGCGCGCCGCGCGCCGCGAGGCCCTTCGCGAGGCGGAGCGCCTGGCGCTCCATGCCTCCGCGCACGTCGACCTCGTAGACGACGATCGCGACCCCGAGGTCGGTCTCGTTCACCGCGTGGCGGCCTGCATGGAGAGATAGCGGCGTCGAGCTTCGCCGAGTACATCGGCGGCGACCTCGCCGTAGCCGCGCCCGAGCTCGCCCATGAGGAGCCCGAGGAGGACGAGGTCGCGGAGCGGCTGGCCCCGGGGGACCCAGCGGGGCAGGGGGGGGAGCTCTCCCTGGCGCTTCTCCTCCGAGGGGGGCGGCTCGCGCAGCGGGCCGCTCGCCGGCCGCTCTCCACGCACGCTCACCATGGTCCTCTCGGGGAGGCGCTCCACGCGCTCGAAGCCGAGCTCGCGGAACCAGCGCTTCACCTCCTCCTCGTCGTGCTTCCACTGGTAGTACGGCGAGAACCAGTCGAACGTGTCGAGGATCCGCCAGTAAGGGTCCTCGTGGATCCGCGTCGGCAGCGCGCGGAACAGGCTCCCGGAGAGGAACTCGCCGTGCGGGAGCGCGCGCGCGAGCTCGAGGAGGTGGTAGTTCCCGACGCCCACGTGCGAGAGGAAGTGGAGGAAGGGGTACGACATGCGCGTCGTGTAGCGGCGGTAGCGGTCCGAGTACTCCCAGACGGGACTCGCCTCGTAGAGGCCGAGCGCGACGACGCCGCCTGGCTTCACGAGCGGCGCCACCTTCCGGAACGCCTCGCGCGTCGAGCGCGTGTGGTGGAGGACGCCGATCGAGAAGACGATGTCGAAGCTCTCCTCGCGGAAGGGGAGCTCGAAGATGTCCCCCTGGACGACGAGCGAGCCCGGGTACGCGGCGAGGTTCCGCCGCGCGCTCTCGACGGCGAGGGAGAGGTCGACGCCCACGGGCGTGCCGCCCCAGCGCGCGACCACGTCCGAGAAGCGGCCCGTCCCGACGCCCACGTCGAGGACGAGCTTCCCCTTCACGTCCTCGGGGGTGAGGCCGGTCTTCTCGGCGAACGTCTTCTCCGACTCGGCGCGGCGCGAGGAGTCGATCTGGAGCTTCCGGTGGCGGCGCCACTCGTAGCCGAAGTTCCCGGCGTAGTGCTCGGTCGTCACGAAGCGGGGGACACCGCGGAGGACAGGCCACTCGTGCCTGCTCTCGCAGACGTACGCCTGCTCTTGGCGAGTCAGCGCCTTCTCGCAGCGGGGACAACGACCGATCTTCTGGAAGAGATCGACGAGCATGGGCGGCTCGAATGCTAAAGCGCTGAGTGACGCGCACGCAAGGCCGCGCGGCGTCGGGCCTTGACCGTCGCGAAAGACACGGGACATAATCCGCGCTTCATGGCGGACGCTGCGATCGAGGCCGTCGGGGTTGGCAAATGTTACCGGCTCTACGATCGTCCGAAGGACCGCCTCCGTGAGCTCCTCTCGCCGACGCGTCGGACCTTCCACCGCGAGTTCTGGGCGCTGCAGGACCTCGAACTGAGAGTCGGCCGCGGCGAGTGCGTCGGCCTCGTCGGCATGAACGGGGCAGGGAAGAGCACCGCCCTCAAGATCCTCGCGGGGAAGCTCCGCCCGACGAAGGGGACCGTCCAGGCGCGCGGGAGGCTCTCGAGCATCCTCGAGCTCGGGACCGGGTTCCACGGTCACCTCACGGGCCGCCAGAACGCGTTCGTGAGCGCTCTGTTCATGGGCCTCCACCCCTGGGAGGCCGACCGGCACGTCGACGCCATGCTCGACTTCGCCGAGCTCGGCGAGCACGGCGACCAGCCTCTCGGCACCTACTCGAACGGCATGCAGGCGCGGCTCGCCTTCGCGTCGCTCGTGACGCTCGACCCCGAGATCCTGATCCTCGACGAGGCGCTCGCGACGGGCGACGCCCGGTTCGCCGCGAAGTCGCAGGACTTCTTGAGGAAGCTCTGCGGCTCGGGCTGCACGACCCTCATCGCGAGCCATGACGTGTCCTTCCTCGAGAAGGCCTGCGATCGCGTCCTCTGGCTCGACAAAGGCCGCGTGCGCCTCGCGGGCGACCCCGCCACGGTGCTCCCGCGCTACTGCAGCGCCGCCATGCCGACCGTCTCGACCGCTCCGCGTCCGAGGAACGTGCTCCTCGAGCTCGCGGCGCCGAAGCCGATCGCGTTCTTCTGCGCTCAGTGGTTCAACGCCGCGGGTCAGGTGATCGGCCACCACCTCGTCGGCGACGACGGTCACTGGACCGTCCTCCTCGATGTCGCCTCGCAGCTCGGGTTCACGCCCGACGCCGCGCGTGGCGGCTGGGGCTCGACGCGCCAGATCCTGGACGGCGTCTTTCGCGACTGCAAGCTTTCCAGCACAGTGGGATCCGAAGCTTGGAATTCACGTGACTTGAAGTCGC
>JADMIO011486899.1_pt1 | contig 65899 bp, 50 predicted proteins | sample 8958161 | NCBI WGS metagenome assembly JADMIO01 (sample SAMN16585339, study PRJNA669376) | soil metagenome | isolation source: Crop rotation soil | place: USA: Cullars Rotation, Alabama | collected 2011
GCACCATTTCATTTTCAGAACGCTCGGATGGACGCTGTAGATCGATTTCTTTGGCATAGTCATCATCCGCGTAATTCTGCGTTAAACTGCGGCAGAAACTTCGGCGTGCGCCGGGCTTTCGTCGCCTGCTCGAACGCGTAAGCGATCTTGATCAGCTTCGGTTCGCTAAACGCGCCGCCGAAGAACGAGATTCCCACCGGCAACCCGAAAACATATCCCGCGGGCACGGTGACGTGCGGATAACCCGCAATCGCCGACGCCGACGAATAACCGCCCGTGAAGTGATCGCCGTTGATCCAATCGGTGGGCCATGCTGGTCCACCTGTCGGAGCGATCATCGCATCGAGCCGGTTCTTCTTCATCACGAAGTCAATGCCTTGCGTGCGCGTGAGCAGATGATTCTTGCTCAGCGCCTGCAAGTAAGGCTTGCTGGTTAGTGGTCCTTTGGCCTCAGACTTCGTCATGATGTCCTGACCAAAGTAGGGCATCTCACGATCGCGGTTCTTCTCGTTGAAGTCAATCACGTCTTTGAGCGTGCGAACCGGCGCTTGTGGTCCAAGTCCAGCGAGATAAGCGTTCAGGTCCGCTTTGAACTCGTACAAGAGCACTTCCAGCTCCGAATCGTCAAACTTCCCCTGCGTCGGAATGTCTGCCGGATCGACGAGCACCGCTCCGAGTCTCTTCATCTCGGCCAGCAGGCCGTCCAGCAGCTTGTCGACATGCTCGTTGAATCCGAAATACTTTCGCGCCACGCCGAGACGCATCCCGCGCAGTCCATCCTTATCGAGAAACTGCGTGTAATCCGTGGCCGAGTGACCGCGACTCGCATTCGTTGCCGCGTCGCGCGGATCGACTCCGGTCAACGCGCCGAGAATCAGCGCCGCGTCACGGACGGTGCGCGCCATTGGACCAGCAGTATCCTGGCTGTGCGAGATCGGAATGATCCCGGCGCGACTGACGAGACCGACGGTGGGCTTGATTCCGACCAACGAATTCGCCGACGACGGACAGACGACCGAGCCGTCTGTCTCGGTGCCGATCGCGGCGACGCATAAGTTTGCAGCGACGGCAGCGCCGGATCCGGAACTCGAGCCGCACGGATTGCGATCGAGCACGTAAGGATTGAGCGTTTGTCCGCCACGACCGCTCCAGCCGCTCGACGACTTGTTCGAACGAAAGTTGGCCCACTCGCTCAGGTTTGTCTTACCGAGAATGATCGCGCCGGCTTCGCGGAGTTTCTGAGCGACAAACGCGTCGCGCGCCGGTTTAGCGCCGACGAGCGCGAGAGATCCGGCGGTGGTCATCATGCGATCCTGTGTGTCGATGTTGTCCTTGATCAGGATCGGAATCCCGTGCAGCGCGCCGCGTGGTCCTTTTTCTTTGCGCTCGCGATCGAGTGCCGTCGCGATCTTCTCGGCATCGGGATTCATCTCGATGACCGAGTTGAGGGCGGGACCTTTCTTGTCGATGTTGTTGATGCGGTCCGAGTATTTCTCGACGAGCTCGCGCGAGCTGTACTTGCCGGACTGAAGTCCCTGTTGCAGCTCCGCGATCGTGATCTCTTCGAGTTCGAATGCCGGCAGCGGCGGGGATTCTGTCTTTTCGCGTGGCAGTGTCGAGACAGGGTTGGCCATAGCCGCCACCCAGGTGGCGGCTGACGTTTGCAGGAATTGTCTACGTTTCATCAGGGCAGACTAACTTTGAATGAGTTGAAAAAGCGATTGACGTTCGCCGAATCGTCCTGACCTTTGGGTGAGCCGATGACGATTTGATAAGGCCGGCGGCCAACCATGTAAACCCGCGACTTGAAAACTCGATCGTCAGTCTCGGCTGTGAATTCGATTGCCGAGTAGCCATCGATCATCGTGGGGCGGGAACTCACCAAATGCGCGTTGATGCCTTTAACGAAGTTGTCGCGATTTGCTTCGAGCTCCGCCTGACGGTTGAAGTTGAAGCTGGGATCGTAATCGACCCAGCCGATGAGATAAACGCTCGTGGTATCGCGTACGACGAACAGGTGGGTCGTGTATGGCCCATGCGCGCTGTCCACCGTCTCTGATTTATCGGTCGGTATTTCCGGCATCAAAACCGAAAAATGACCTTCCTCGGAAGTAAAGTTAGCCCAGCCACCGTTGTCCATCCTGGCTGCCGGCGTAGGAGTGCTGGCCGGGGTGGGGGGACGCCGGGAATGTTCCTGGGCGCTGATTGAAAGGCTTAACGCCAACGTCATCACTAATAACGGCAAGAACCTTTTCATATGAAAAACATCCCTTCAAGTCGATCGACTTTTGATGCGCCGGGGATTATAACCCACAGCTTCGCGCGGATGACACAGAATCATAAGCACTTGTAAGCTAGCGACTGTCCGAATGAGCACAAACGTATCTCCAAACCTCGTGGCCATCGTGGGCCGGCCGAATGTCGGTAAGTCAACGCTGTTCAATCGCCTGATTGGCGAACGGCGATCGATTGTGGGCGACGAGCCCGGCATTACGCGCGATCGGATTTACGGGCACGTCGAGTGGGCCGGGAAGAAATTCTCCTTAATAGATACGGGCGGAATCGTGCCCGACGACGATGCCGTGATTCCGGCCAATATCTTCAAACAGGCGGGCATGGCAATCGATGAAGCGAGCTTGTTGATCTGGGTCGTCGACGCGCGGACCGGCATCACGCAGCTCGACGAGGAGCTCGCGTCACGGTTGCGAGCGACCGGCAAACCCGTGCTCGTCGCGGCTAATAAGACTGACTCCGCGAGTCTGGAAAGCGAGAGCACAGAGTTTTACCGGTTTGGGTTTGAAAACGTTTTTCCCATCTCGGCGGAGCAGGGAATCGGCGTCGGGGAGTTGCTTGACAGCGTGATCGAGCTGCTCGAAACCGGTGAGCAGCGTCACGATCAATCGGATGAAACGCCGGAACGTGAGCTGCGGCTGGCGATTGTTGGCCGTCCGAATGTGGGCAAGTCGTCGTTACTTAATCGCATCCTCGGCGAGGATCGCGTGATCGTGTCGCCCGTCGCAGGCACAACGCGCGACGCGATCGATACAGTGCTGCAAACACCGGAGCGCAAGTTTCGTTTGGTTGACACGGCCGGCATCCGGCGCAAAGGGAAGACGGACGAGATGGCGGAGAAGTTGTCCGTGATCATGGCGCGAAAGAGTTTGGAACGGGCTGACGTGGCGATTGTGCTGGTCGATGCGGTGGAGGGAGTCACCGCACTTGATGCGACGATTGCGGGATACGCGGTGGATGCGGGTTGTTCGATCATCATCGCGGTCAACAAGTGGGACATTCTGAGGGACAAACAGACGAACACGGCGGCGGAGTTTGAGCGAGATTTGCGGGAAAAGATGAAGTTTTTGGAGTGGGCGCCGGTGATTACGATCTCGGCGTTGACGGGTCAGCGAGTGGAAAAGATTCTGCCGCTGGTCTCGAGGGCGGATGAAGCGCGTGGCCGGCGTGTTTCCACTTCGCAGCTCAACGATTTCTTCGAAAAAGCGATCGCGCAGCCGCGTGCCGGGATGTCGCGGCTCAAGATTCAATATTTGACGCAGGCGAGTGTGCGGCCGCCGACGTTCGTGGTTTTCACGTCCGGAGGCAAACCGGGATTACACTTCTCGTACGAGCGATATCTGTTAAATCGTTTGCGTGAGGAGTTTGATTTCTTCGCGACGCCGCTGCGGATCGTGGAGAAGCACAAGAAATTTTCACGCAAAGGCGCAAAGGTACAAAGAAATAGCTGAGGCTCTCGTTTGCGTCTTGGCGCCTTTGCGTGAAATATTTTTCGGTTAATGACCAAGACCCCACTCGATTTCAAAGTTGACGCCCAATCCGGCGAGGCGCGTGCGGGTGTGCTGACCACTCGTCGCGGGCAGATCGAGACGCCAGTCTTTATGCCGGTCGGCACTGCCGGAACCGTCAAAGGCATTCGCTTCGAAGCACTCGAATCCGAGCTCGACGCGAAGATCATGCTCGGAAACACGTATCACCTCTGGCTACGTCCCGGCACTGACGTGATCAGGGCTGCGGGCGGTCTTCATCGATTCATAGGCTGGAACCGAGCGTTGTTAACTGATTCGGGCGGCTTTCAAGTCTGGAGTCTCGGCGCGTTGCGCAAGATCACGGAAGAAGGCACTGAGTTTCGTTCGCACGTCGACGGCTCGTTGCGATTCTTGTCTCCCGAAGTGTCGATGGAAATACAGGCGGCGCTCGGATCAGACATCGTGATGGTCTTCGACGAGTGCGCGCCCGGTCAGGCGAGTCATGAAGAAACAGAGCGCAGCATGAATCTCACCGCACGCTGGGCGAAGCGCTCGAAAGAAGCCTTCGATCGGCTGCAAGCCGAAGGCGCCGACACGGGTCGCGTCGACGCCGAAAACTTGAGCGGCGCCCAGGCGCTCTTCGGAATCGTGCAGGGCGCCGGTCACCTCGATTTGCGGGGCAAGAGTCTCGAACAGACCGTAAACATTGGTTTTGACGGTTATGCGATTGGCGGTTTGAGCGTCGGTGAAGAGAAGTCTGTGATGTTTGAAGTAATTGAAGACATCGCTCCACGCATGCCGAAAGATGCGCCCCGATACTTGATGGGAGTGGGCACACCGCAGGATCTGGTCGAGGCTGTCGCTCGCGGTGTCGACATGTTTGATTGCGTTTTGCCCACGCGCAACGGCCGCACCGGACAGGCGTTCACGTCGCGAGGCAGGTTGAACATCAAGAATGCGCAGTGGACAAACGACACTCGCGCGCTCGACGAATCGTGCGGCTGTTCTGTGTGCCAACGTCACTCACGCGCGTATCTCCGTCATCTGTTTATGAGCGGTGAAATGCTGGCGAGTATCCTTCTGACGCACCACAATCTGGCCTTCTTCCTTGACACTATGCGAGGCGTGAGGCAAGCTATCCGGTCTGGCGATTTCCCAAAATTTCGGCGAGAGTTCACCGAGCGACTCGATGCTGATGGTGAATAGCGCCTAGTCCTTCGACAACAAAGAGGTCAATGCAAACTTTTTTGATTTTCTTTCAGGCTGGTGGACTTGTCCAACTCCTGCCCATCTTACTCATCATCGCGGTTTTCTACTTTCTATTAATAAGGCCTCAGCAGAGGCGGCAAAGGCAGTTGCAGGAAACTGTCGCCAGCCTGAAGAACGGTGATCGTGTGATCACAAACGGCGGCATTATCGGTGTGATAACGATGGTGAAAGAAACCACTTTCCTGATCCGCAGCGCCGACAAAACCATTCTCGAGGTGGCTCGAACGGCAATCGCGGACATCGATCACGAAGGAAAACAGGCTGGTTAAGAGTATTTAAGGAACACAAACCTTTCGGCAATGAAGAAACACAACCTGCTCGCACGCGTCATCATAATTGCAGTCGTTACTCTCCTCGGTCTTTATGCGGTGATTGGTCCACGCCGCCGTCCCTCGTTAGCGGACTTCAAGTGGTCCGGAATCAAGCAGTCGCTGGCGACAAATATTCACCTGGGACTCGACCTCCAGGGCGGTTCGCACCTCGTGATGCGCGTCAAAACCGAGGAGTTTCTCAAGCGACTGACCGAAGAAAACTTCGTTGCTGCTGAGAACGCCGCCAAAGACGCCGGCTTTGACGTCAAGGGCGGTCGCGCTGACACCAATCCGGGCAACTACCGCATCGTCCTCGAACCCGCAGATACTTCGAAAACCGCGGACATCAAGCAAGCCGTCGAAAAGAAAGTCGAACTCGGCGACACGTCTGTTTGGTCTTACTCCACCTCGGGTGGCGCGTTGACGTGGTCGATGACTGGCGCTGCCGAGCGAACGCTCGCCGACAACGCCACCCAGCAGGCCCTGAACATCATCGAGAGTCGCATCAACGCTCTCGGTATCACCGAGCCGACGCTCCAGACACACGGCGCCCAAACGTCACACCAGATTCTTTTGCAAATGCCAGGCGTGCAGGATCCGGAACGAGTCAAGGAAGTGCTGCGCGGTGAATCGAGGCTCGAGTTAGTACACGTTATCAGCCCACCGTCACCGCAGCCGGCGCAAACTTATGGGACCGAAGCGGAAGCAATCGCTTCGTTGAACAGTGCGGGCACTGTGCCGCCAAATCGCAAGGTCGTGCCGTACCAGGAACGTAATGATGCGACTGCCGATAAGAATCAGCCGAAGCCCAAGCAGTGGGTCGTGGTTGAGGTCCCGGCGATTATCGACGGGAGTGAGTTGAGAAATGCTCAGGCCGGGCAATCGCAGGGCGGCAGATCCGACGAGTACGAGATCGACTTTTCGTTGAAAAAAGCGGGCGCGGACAAGTTCGGCGCCTGGACCGGTTCACACATCAACGAATACATGGGCGTCGTGCTCAACGGCGAAGTGCGGTCGATCGCATTTATCAAGTCGCAGATTTACGATCGCGGCCAGATCAGCGGTCGTTTCACCAAACAAACCGCGGAAGATCTGGCGTTGACGTTGCGCTCCGGAGCTTTGCCGGCGCCGATTGAATATCTCGAAGAGCGGACGGTTGGACCAAGCCTGGGCGCCGATTCGATTCGTGCCGGTGTGCGCGCCTCGTTAGTCGGGCTCGGCTTAGTCATCGTCTTCATGCTCTTTTACTATCGCGGTTCCGGTGTGAACGCGGTAGTTGCGTTGATCCTGAACATGATTCTCATGATGGCCGGTCTGATCGTGTTCGGCGCCACGCTGACACTGCCCGGCATCGCGGGAATCATTTTGACAATCGGTATGGCCGTCGACTCGAACGTGCTGATTTTTGAACGCATTCGTGAAGAGTTACGATCGGGCAAGACTATTCCTTCGGCAGTCGATCTCGGATTCAATCGTGCGTTCATCACGATCATCGACACGCACGTTACCACCATCATTTCATCGCTGTTCCTGTTCGTGTTCGGCACTGGCCCGATTCGCGGGTTCGCAGTGACGCTCGTAATCGGACTGCTCATCAACCTGTTCTCGGCAGTTTATGTCTCGCGCACGATCTTTATCTGGTTGCTCTCGCGCAAGAAAATGGAGTCATTGAGTATTTAGAGAGTTGTCATGTTTCAAATTCTTCACGATGTAAATATTGATTGGCTGGGTAACCGGCGTTGGTTCGTCGGCGTGTCAGTGTTGGTGATGCTGGCGGGTTTGTTCTCCGCGATTTTCCGGCAGGCGACCGGTCGTCAACCGTTCAATCTCGGCGTCGATTTCAAAGGCGGAACAGTTGTCACTGCCAGGTTCAAACAACGGCCGGCTGACGATGCGATCCGCGAGGCTCTGGTCAAAAAGGGTATCAATGATGCGGTAGTGCAGCCCGTCACTGACAGGACGGATACCGTGCTCATCAAAGTGCCGCTCGAAGCAGAAGGCCAGGATGGGCGCGCTCGCGTTCGCGAAGCGCTGAATACATTCGGTTCAGAGGCGCGGGCGGGCACTGAGCTCGAAGCGGATCAGAACGCCGCTTACAAGATCGTCGGCACTGACGCAGTGGGCGCGATCGCCGGCGCGCAGCTCAGGAACAAAGCAATCGCGGTGACGCTCGCGGCGCTGGTCGGAATCCTGATTTACATCGCCATTCGATTTGAATGGACGTACGGAGCAGCGGCCGTGATCGCAGTGTTTCACGACGTGCTGGTCACGCTCGGTTTCTTCTCGATCTTCCAGTTGGAAGTCAGCTTGACGGTGATCGCAGCGCTATTGACGCTCGTCGGATTTTCGGTGAATGACACGATCGTCGTTTTCGATCGCATCCGTGAAAATCGCAAGCTGCACCGGCGCGACTCGCTGTACAAAGTCACAAACGATTCGATCAACCAGACGCTCTCGCGTACCGTGATCGCGAATGGTCTCGTGTTTCTATCGGTGCTCGCGATGGTGCTTTTCGGCGGCGACGTGTTGCGCGCATTTTCGCTGGCGTTGTTTATCGGCGTGGTGTTCGGTACTTATTCGTCGATCGCCGTAGCGAGTCCGATCATGGTTTGGTGGGAGCAGCGACTCGAGGCTGCGAACCGTGCAGCGGCATTAAGTTTTAATCAACCAGTCAGGGGCGGGGCACGTCCGGCGCCAGTGACACCCGGACCGCGTAAGCAACGGTCCACCGGTGCGGGACGCGCGTAGGATTTCTCTCTGCGAGCCAGCGTTCTCTGCGTACTCTGCGTTTATAAGCGCACTTTAACGCAGAAATGCGCGGCGAGCCGTCGAGGGCTCTGAGATTTGGTGCAGTGCGTGTGGCCGTCGAGTTTGCGCTTGACTTTGAAACACTATGCGGACTAGACTGCGCTCGTTGCTGGCCAATTAAATATCTCAAGTGTCGACCCCGCGGTGTGAAATCAAAAGTTGGGTGCGGGGGCGGTGTGTTGATGTTGAGCTGGCCGGCGAGTTAGTTCTCGCACAGCGGCTTCCACTTCTAATTCGGTGTGCTCAATATCGCAGGAGCTGCTGTTTCCCCTCTTATTGACGGAACGCAAGCGGTATTAAATCGACATTTGCGAGGCAATTACTGCTTAAACTTTCGTAACCCCTGATCCATTTGGCGCCGGAGTCGGAGGAAAAATATCAATGTTCGATAATCTTGTTGAGTCGAGTTCGCACAAGGACGACATAGCGCGAAAAGGCTCATTCATTGGTGTCACTTTGTTGGTTTACGCCGTGCTTCTGCTGGCCTTCTTTGTGGCCGGCATTTACTGGTACGACAATCACCTCGACCAGATGGAGCTCGAGCTGACCACGCTCGTCGCTCCCGTGCCAGTGCCGCAGGCACCCAAACAGGAACAGAAGCAGGAAGAGGCAAAGCCGCAGAAGGTCGAGCAGAACGTCGACGTCCGTAAAGAATTGATTGCCGACGTCGCTGAGAGCAGGTTGCCTCCAAAGGAAATCTCGGCCAAAGCCAGTGACGTGCCGCCCGTGAGAAGCAATGTCACCACGGTTATCGGTGGCTCAAATTCCAATGCGCAGGCGCCCATGCCGGCAGGTCCGGGTTCCGGCAATGTGACGACTACGACCGCCAAAGTCCAGATCGCCGACGAACCGCCGCCGCCAGCGGCGACGCCAACTCCGCCTCGTGCTCCCATTTCCGGCGGCGTTCTCAACGGCAAAGCGATCAGCTTACCGAAACCAGCATATCCGCCGATTGCCAGAGCCGCACATGCGGCGGGCACGGTGATTGACGAAAACGGTAACGTGGTTTCTGCACATGCCGTATCCGGGCATCCGCTGTTACAGGCGGCTGCCGTAGGTGCTGCGCGTCAAGCGAAATTCTCCCCAACGAAGCTTTCGGGGCAGCCAGTTAAAGTTACCGGAGTGATCCAGTACAACTTCGTGTCGCAATAACTGCGGAGAGTATTTGTCGTGTCGCCGCGGTTACCGTGGATCGTCCCGGCTTCTCTGCTTGCTATCAATCAAATTAAAACCTTTTGGAGGGGTTTACCGTGACAATTCTAATGAGTCTTTTTGGAACCAAGGTCCTCGGTCTCTTAATGCTGTTGCAGGAAGCCGCAGCCAGCCCGGCAGAAGGCGCGAATACAGCAAACACATTCACGCTGACCGAGATGGTGAAGAACATGGGTGGCGTGGCCATCGCCGTCGTCATCGTGCTCTTGATCATGTCAGTCTACTCAATCGCGATCATGGTTGAGCGTTATCTGACTTACTCCGCCGCGAAGAAGCAGTCGCGCGAGTTTGCGCCGCGCGTCGCACAGGCGTTGAAGAACGATCGTATTGAAGAAGCGATCAACATCAGCGACAAGCATCGCAAATCGCACCTCGCCATGGTCGTCAGCAGCGGCTTGCAGGAGTTTCGTGCTCATGAAGCGTCGACCGACATCTCGGGTGACGAAATCGAAGCTTCGAAGCGCGCGCTGCAGCGAGCGATTGCGATCAAGACCGCTGAGTTCAAACGTGGTCTTTCCGGTCTCGCGACCATCGGTTCAACTGCTCCGTTCGTGGGCTTGTTCGGAACCGTGTTCGGCATCATCAACGCATTCCGCGGCATGAAGAACGCGGAATCGGCTGGTATCGCGGCAGTCGCCGGTGGTATCTCGGAAGCGTTGTTCACCACTGCGCTCGGACTGCTCGTGGCGGTGCCGGCGGTGTGGCTGTTCAACTATTTCACCGGCAAGGTCGATGGCTTCGTCGTGGAGATGGATAACTCGGCTTCAGAACTGGTCGACTACTTCATCAAGAATCGCACGAAGCAGTTGAAGGCCTAACGGCGCCGATCAGTAAAACGCCGGACGGGTTTTTTCGTCGCTGCGGTCTGGCTGTTCCGGCGTTTATGGGCTGAAGTAAAAGGAGATTTGTTATGGGAATGTCAGGTGGAGGCGGCGGGGGCGGCCTGCAGTCAGAGATTAACGTCACCCCGATGGTCGACATCATGCTGGTGTTGCTGATCATCTTCATGGTGGTCACGCCGTTCTTGCAGCAGGGCATCACGGTTGCGCTGCCGAAGAACATGAATAACCCGGATGTCGATCCGAACATCATCAAGGAATCGTCGATCGTGATTTCAGTTCCTAACGACGGCGAGTACTACCTGGGCAAAAACAAGGTGGCCAAAGAGCAACTCAGCGAGAAAGTCGATTCGATGCTCAAGAACGTAAAGAAAGATGAGGATCGCATCGTCTACATCAAGAGCGGTGTGGGCGTCAGCTACGGGGACGTGGTCACCGTAATCAATGAAGTCCGCAAGCTCGGAGTCGACAAGATCGGACTGGTTGCCGACAAGAAGAAGGGTGGGGCCGCGGCTCCGAAACCGGCCGCTTAGAACGCAGTTAAGAACGAGGAGAAATCTAGATGTCGATGGGCGATAGTGATATTGAGAAAAGAAGTAGTACCACGGCCCAACCGTATATCAACGTGACGCCGTTGATTGACGTTCTGCTGGTGCTGCTGATTATCTTCATGGTCGTCACGCCGTTGAAGCCGAGCCGGTTCAAGGCTGATATTCCGACCCAGCGGGATCCCAATGAAGACCTGAGTAAACTGAAACCAAATCCGCTGACCTTAGTGGTGTCGATCGCGCCTGATCTGTCGATCAAGCTGAATCAGGATTCGCTCGGTTCGGTAAACGACACCGCCCCGTTGGCGCAGCGATTGGCGCAGGTATTTGAGCAACGGAAACAAACCCGTGCCTACAAGATCGGTTTTGAAACGCGGTCTGACCTCAAGGAAGAAGATCGCATCGAGAAGACCGTGTTTGTGAAAGCGCCGCGGGCGGCGAAATATGGCGACGTCGTCAAAGTGATCGACGCCATCAAAGGCGCCGGCGCGAATCCGGTCGGCTTGCAGGTGGACGATCTTCCTTAGTAACTATGGACTTTGATTGGCAGGAGCATTGAATAAGGCCCAGAACTCGCCCCAACCAATGCTCGTTGCCGGTTTAAATAAAACGGAGTCACGCATAAATGAAACTCTCTCAGACCAGGATCGCCATCGTTTTGGCGGTCCTTGTTGCCATTTCCTCCGGGTGCGGAGTCGTCAATCGAATCAGAGCCAAGAACCAGTTGAACGAGGCCGCGCGCACTTACCGCGAAGGCAAGTTCCCGGAAGCGGAGGAGCACTCCAGAGAAGCCGCCGCGCTGGACCCTGATAACAAGACGGCCCCGATGTTTATTGCTCGCACCATTCACGCGCAGTATCGTCCGGGTGTGCAAACTCCCGAGAATATTGCCAAGGCGCAGGAGGCAATCGACGCTTATCAGAAGATCCTCGAGAAGAACCCGAAGGATGAAGAAGCCTACAAGGCTATCGCTTATCTCTATGGCGCCATCAAGGAAGACGACAAGCTGCGAGACTGGATCGCGAAGCGCGCTAACAGTGATTCGGTGGAACCCGAGAAAAGAGCCGAGGCATACGTGGTGCTCGCCAGCAAAGACTGGGATTGTTCTTTTAAGATCACCGAGCAGCCTGGAGTAAAGACGACCAGCGTCGAAACGACCACCAATAAGGCCACCGTTTCCTACAAGAAGCCGAAAGAGCAGAAAGAGTTTGATCAGGCGCAGATGTGCGTGAAGCAGGGTTTGGTAGAAGCGGAAAACGCGATCAAGTTTGATCCAATGAATGAATCCGCGTGGTCTTACAAGACCAACCTTTTGCTCGAAGCCTCGAAGCTCGCCGAGATGGATGGGCAGGCGGAACAGAAAGCGCAATACCAAAAAGACTATGAAGCCGCTCTGAAGCGCACCACCGAACTCAGTGTCGCGAACCAGAAGCGCAAGGAAGAGGAAGAGAAGAAGTCAGCCACCCCGCCGAAGGGTTAGTTCACCAGCGAGAGCCGCAGATTTACCCACATGAACGCTGATCTGAATTAGATCAGCGTTCATCTGCGTAAATCTGCGGCTCTTTGCTTTTTTGTTATAATTTCCCCGTAACACATGATACGGATCGAAGACATCGTCGAGAAAGTCGCGACTAATCACGCTCAGGCAGATCTCGATCTGCTGCGCCGCGCCTACCTGTTTTCCGCCAAGGAACACAAGGGACAAAAACGTGCGTCGGGCGAGTCGTACCTCGTACATCCGCTCGAAGTCGCGAATATCCTCGCCGACATGAAGCTCGACGAAGTGTCGGTCGCCACCGGCCTGCTGCACGACGTCGTCGAAGACACACTCGTCGATCTCGACACGATCCGGCGTTACTTCGGTGAAGAGATAACGCACCTCGTCGATGGTCTGACGAAGATCGCGCAGATCAGCAACATCTCGCGCGAAGAGCAGCAGGCAGAGAACGTTCGCAAGATGTTGCTGGCCATGGTCGACGACGTGCGCGTGGTGCTCGTCAAACTCGCCGACCGTCTGCACAACATGCGCACGCTTCAATACCTCAACCCCGAGAAGCGCAAGCGCATTGCCGAAGAGACGATGGAGATCTTCGCGCCCATCGCGCACCGCCTCGGCATGGGTAAGCTTCGCGGCGAGCTCGAGGATCTCGCGTTTCGCCATCTCCACCCCGAAGACTATCGCGAGCTCGCCGAACAACTGGAAAAACGGCGACCTGAAAATGAAGCGTTCCTGAAGGGCGTCACCGCGCGTATCGAACAGAAGATGAACGAGGCGGAAGTTCCTTTCGTTCTCGTCGAAGGACGCGTGAAGCGGCTCTACTCGATCTGGAAAAAACTGCGCGCGCAAAAGATCACGCTTGACCAGGTTTACGACCTCGTGGCCGCGCGGATCATCACTCCGAACGAAGTGCGCTATTGCTACGCCGCGTTGGGCGTGGTCCATAACAACTGGAAGCCCGTTCCCGGCCGCATCAAAGACTGGATTGCAACGCCGCGCGATAATCTTTACCAGTCGCTGCACACTTCGGTTATCGGTTCCAATCTCCAGTCGTTCGAAGTCCAGATTCGCACTGAAGAGATGCACCAGGTTGCCGAAGAGGGCGTGGCGGCGCACTGGAAATACAAGGAAGGAAAACGCGGCGCGCGCGACGACGATCAGGCTCTGCAGGCACTTCGCTCTCTCGTCGAGTGGACCCAGGAGGTCAAGGATTCGAAGGACTTTCTCGACTCCCTCAAGCTCGACCTCTACCCGAAGGACGTGTATGCCTTCACGCCGATGGGCAAGGTGATCCAGTTGCCACGCGGCGCGACGCCGGTCGATTTCGCTTACATGATCCACTCTGAAGTCGGCAACACCTGCACCGGCGCGCGGATCAACAGCCGCATGGTCCCGCTGCGTACGCAGATTCAGAACGGCGATGTGGTTGAGATCATCACTTCAGCGAGCGCTCATCCTTCGCGCGACTGGTTGAATTTCATCGTCACCTCGCGCGCGCGCAATCGCGTTCGTCACTGGGTGGCTGAACAGCAACGTGCCGAGTCGATGGAGATCGGGCGCAAACTGTTTGAGAAAGAAGCGTCACGGTTCCAACTTTCACCACGCAAACTGCTGAGCGACACTGACAAAGATATGAAGCGTGTTGCCAGCGATTATGGGTACGGACGTGTCGACGATCTGCTGGCGGCGATCGGATACGGCAAGCTGATTCCGCGCAACGTCATCGCGAAGTATCTTGGACCAGAGCAGTTTGAACAGCTTGATAAGCAGAAGGAGTCGCGGCTCAGGAGCGGCGTCCGGGCGGTCAAACGTCTGATTCGTTTGGGCGACGATTCGATCGTCGTACGCGGCATCGACGACCTGATGGTGACGCGCGCGCGTTGTTGTAACCCGCTTCACGGCGAAGAGATCATTGGGTACGTGACTCGCGGCAAAGGCGTGGCGGTCCACACCACTCGTTGCAAGAACGTGAAGCAGTTGATGATCAATCGCGAGCGGGTCGTCGAAGTTGAATGGGCCGGACGGCCGGAGAAGACGGCCTATGCAGTCAAGCTGCTGGCGATCACTGAGAACCGCACCGGCATGATTGCGGGCATCACGGGCGCGATCTCCGACATGAAAACGGGCATTCGCGACGCGCGCGCGTCAGTTGCTTCTGACGAGCGCGGCCACATCGAAGTGACGGTGGAGGTATTTGACGTGAAGCACCTCGACCGCGTAATCGGCTCGATCAAAGGTGTCCCGGGGGTTCTGGACGTCGAAAGAATGCAGGGAGTCGCCTGAATCCGTTTCGATCCGTGTTTACTTCGTACGGGTTTTTGCCACGGATTACGAGGATCTGCTAGAATCCCGCCTTTGTTTTGAGGGAAAGAATCCAAACAGACAGTGCTCCGGCCGCGATTGGCCCTTATTCGCAGGCGATTAAGGCGAACGGGTTTGTGTTTGCCTCCGGCCAGATCCCGATCGATCCGGCCACTGGCGAGTTCGTCGCGGGCGGAATTGCGGAACAGACGGAGCAGGTCTTGAAGAACCTGACGGCCGTGCTGGAAGGCGCCGGCAGCAGTCTCGGGCAAGTTGTGAAAACGACAGTGTTCCTGGCTGATATGAAAGAGTTTTCCGCGATGAACGAGGTTTATGCGAAGTTCTTTCCCGCACCGCCGCCCGCGAGATCTACGGTAGCGGCGGCCGGTTTACCGCGCGATGCCAGGGTTGAAATTGAAGCTGTAGCGTTAGTTTCCGAGTAGGTAGCGGAATAAAACAACCGGCGCCTCGAAGAAGCGCCGGTTGGAGGTTGATTGAAAAGCAGGTTGTCGAGAGGCTTAGGCAGCCTTCGAGACTTTGCCCGCCTTGATGCAGGTTGTGCAAACCTTCATGCGGCGCGCGCCACCCTGCGGTGTCTGCACGCGAATCGACTGAAGATTCGGATCGAAGCGTCGCGGAGTGCGATTGTTCGCGTGCGAGACATTGTTGCCGAATTGTGGTCCTTTACCGCAAACTTCGCAACGTTTGGCCATTTTTTTCAACCTCCAGAATTCTTGGGTTTCTTTACCGGCGTTTCCGGCATCTTACAGTCTGTAATCTTGCCGTAATCAGAAACCAAGTCTTATAGCAAACGCTTTTCTAAGTCGTCAAGCAAGCCGGCTTGGAGATGTTGCTGTAGGAATGGAGATAGGTACTCGTTAGTTAAAGGAGCAGAGTTAAAGTGCGCAACATCGCAAAAGTTCTTGCCGTTACTTGTTTGGTCGCCGCCCTCGGCCTGGTGCTGAATGGATGTGCTTCGTCGGGCACCGAGGCCAAAGACAACATGGTGGCGGCCACCGTCAATGGCCGCAATATCATGCTCAACGAAGTCGAGCGCGGCGTGAGCCAGCAGAGCAATGGTAACCCCTCGAGTTTGAATCAACTTCAGATGGCCCAGGCGCGTTTGGCGGTGCTCGACACTCTCATCAAGCGAGAAGTGATGTTTCAACGTGCGGAAAAAGAGAAACTGCTTCCCACTGAAGCACAGATCGACGGTGCTATCGCCACACAGAAACAGAACAGCGGTATGACTGCTGAAGACTTCGAGAAGAGTCTGAAAGCGCAAAACATGTCAATGGAGAGCCTGCGTGAGGAAGCGCGCAAGTCGTTGGCGATCTCCGCCCTGCAGGACAAGTACAACGGCAAGATCGACATCAGCGACCGCGAAGTGGAAGAGTATTACAACGCAAACCGCCAGGACTTCAAAAATGAACGCGGCGTGTCATTGGCAATGATCATGGTTGACCCGGCGGACAACAGTGCCACCGGCATCACCGACGATGCGAAGAACGAAGCCGACGCGAAGCTGAAGATCGATAACATCTACCAACAACTTCAGGGCAAGGCTGACTTCGCAACCGTGGCTCGCGCGCGTAGTGAAGACGTCAACTCGCTGCGCGCCGGCGGCGACGTCGGTTTCGCGACTGAGGACGATCTGAAGCGAAACAACTTTCCGGACGCCATCATTGCCAGTTTCTTTGGTTCGATGCAGGTTGGTGATTACACGCAACCGACTCATTTCAACGGCAAGTGGTACATCTTCAAACTCGCCGAGAAGCGTTTGACGACCGAGAACCTGACCCTCGAGAGTCCCGGTTTGCGGCAGCAGATTGCACAGGCGTTGACCAATCAGCGCAAGCAGATCCTCAACGCGGCGTTGTTGGAAGTGGCGATGAACGAGGCCAAGATCGTGAACCATCTCGCGGCGAACATGATTAACAATCCGAGCAATCTCGGTTTGCGTCCGGCTGCGGAAGGCTCGGCTTCACAACCGTCTCAGGCGCCGTCTCAGGCCCCCGCGTCGAGTCCCGTAACCGGAACGAGCAGTTCACCGGTATCGGTAAAGCCGGCTGCATCGCCGAAGTAGAGTTTAGCCGCAGATTTACGCAGATGAACGCTGATCAGTCTTCTGATCGGCGTTCATCTGCGTAAATCTGCGGCTAAAATAGCATTATGTTGTTTCGTCTCTCGGATGTTTATAAGTCGTACGGCGTGCAGGACGTTCTGCGCGGCGCTTCGCTACAGGTGAACGCCGGCGAGCATGTTGGTCTCGTTGGTCGCAACGGCGCCGGCAAGAGCACGATCTTTCGTCTCGTCAGAGCTGAGGAGAGTGCGGATCGCGGCGACGTGATTCGCGCGCGCGGCGTGAAGCTCGGTCTGTTGGACCAGCATGTTCACTTCAAACCAGGTTCCACTGTTCACGAATCCGCGCTCGCTGCGTTCGGACGTCTGCAACAGATCGAACACGAGCTGCACGAGCTCGAGCATCGCATGGCTGACGCCGGCGACGATCTCGAAAAAATTCTCGAGCGCTACAGCGACCTGCAACACGAGTTTGAGCATGAAGGTGGTTTCGAATACACCGCGCGCGCGGAGTCGATTCTTCAGGGACTCGGTTTCGAGCGCGAGATGTGGTCCCTCGAAACTGAAAAGCTTTCGGGCGGCCAGCAGAATCGTCTCGGCCTCGCGTGCCTGCTGCTGGCTGCGCCCGATATTTTGCTACTCGACGAGCCGACGAATCACCTCGACGTGAACGCAGTCGAGTGGCTGGAAGAGTTTCTGCAGGATTATCCCGCCGCCTACGTGATTGTCAGTCACGATCGTTACTTCCTCGACCGCTCTTGCCGTCGCATCGTCGAGCTTGAGAACGGCCGTGCTTCCAGTTACACCGGCAACTATTCTGACTATCTGGTCGAGCGCGAGGAGCGCCGCGAAGCGCAACAGCGTGCTTACGACAATCAGCAGCAGTTGATTGCAAAAACGGAAGAGTTCATTCGCCGCAACATCGCCGGTCAAAAAACGAAGCAGGCGAAGTCACGTCGCAAGATGCTCGAAAAACTCGACCGTCTCGACGCGGTGCGTCCGGACCAGGCGTCGGGTGACTTTCGTCTACAGGCGATCGAAAGAACGGGCAATCACGTTCTTACAGTCAACAAAGTCTCGATCGGCTACCCGGACAAACTGCTCGCCAGTGACATCTCGTTTATTTTGCGGCGTGGCGAATGTCTCGGCATCATTGGTCCAAACGGTTCGGGCAAGACGACGTTTCTCAAAACGATTCTGAACAAGCTCGACCCGCTTGGGGGTGAGGTTCGTTGGGGCACGAAGGTACAGATTGGTTACTACGCGCAGCAGCTCGACGATCTCGATGATCGCAACGAGATCATCATGGAGTTGCGCCGCGTTGCGCCTGCGACTGCGACTGCCGGTGAGCTGAGATCGTTTCTCGCCAAATTTTTGTTCACCGGCGATGATGTTTACAAGCACGTGCGAGATCTTTCGGGCGGGGAGAAGGGAAGACTCGCGCTCGCGAAGTTGATCTACTCGCGCGTGAACGTGCTGGTGCTCGACGAGCCGACGAACCATCTCGACATCCCGTCGCGCGAAGCGCTAGAAGAGGCGTTATCCGCGTACGAAGGAACGATCGTAACGATCAGTCACGACCGCTACTTTCTCGATCGCGTCGCGACACAGATTCTCGCGTTGGATGGTCTGGGCGGCGCTGAGCATTACGACGGCGATTACACTGAGTATCACGATTGGAAGCTCGGACGGCGCGAGACTTCGCCCGCCGTCGTTATGGACCAGGAGAATCTCGTGACTGTTGCTGCGGCACCGATACGTGAGGAGCCGCCGCCGCCGGCAGTTAAAAAGACTCCATCGCCGGCGCCCAAGAAATCCGGCGTTAAAGTAGTCAAAAAGAAAAAATCAGAGGCGCGAACGCCGGAGGTTGTTGAGACTGAGATCGCTCGTGCGGAACAGCGTCTCAACGAGATCTCTCAACAGATGGGAACGCCCGAAGTCGCTCGCGATCCCGGGCGTCTGATCGCGCTCAACGAAGAGTACCAGCAAACCGAAGCCTCGCTTCGCAGTCTGTACGACGAATGGGACCGCGTGAGCCGGCAGCCCGCCACCGCGAATTAGATCAGCTCTTCATTGTGGGCGCGCAGTTGTGGGTGCTTTCTCATCGTCATCGTCAGCATCATCATTATCCTCATCCGCCGACTTCCGTTTATAGATCTCATAATTGTTCAAACTATCAACTGACTCAAACTCCTGCATCAGCAGCTTCATCAGTTCATCTTTCCGCTCGATCGGTTCTTCTTCTAACTGCAAATCATTTTTCACTATCAACCAGTTAATGTTCTTTTCGCGTGCGATGTCGACGATTTCCTGTGGCGAGTAGGGATTAACCGTGTGGTCAAACATTAAGACAGGAAATTGTGGCCGGCGTCCGGTCGTGTAATAAAAAAGATCTTCACCAGGTAAAAAGAGAATGCCGTCTTCGCGCGGAATCTCTTTATCGGTGTAGGCGACGAGTTCATCAAAATCCGGTAGCCAGGAACCACGAGTTGCCACACCTTTTAGTGCCGGATTAGTGGAATGAGCTAAGTCACCATCATCCAAATCTGCATAGTCAAGCCGCTCATGTGATCGCACATAAAAACCACCCGCGATGAGAAGACAAAATGAAATCACTGAAGCGAGCACAACGGCTGAGATGGTAACCTGACCGTCAGGGACGACTTGAGATATATCGTTCGCGCCTTCGATAACGGTCGAGCCACCTCCCGAACATAGTGCTGCAATGACAAACGCAATGAGAATCACGAACATCGGCCAGAGTGCGTAAGTTGAACCCCAAAGCTGTTGTGAGAAAAACGCTCCGTGCACGGTGGCAATGACGATCGAAGGTACGAGTAAATCCGCAACTGATCTGTGGCGAATGACTGGCACTATCGCGACCACCGACAAAATCAAAACCGAGGGCCACAAATTGACGAGGCGTTCCGCACGCTCTGAGGCGTCGTTATCAAGGACCAGATAAATCACCGGCCAGACAAATGGGACCAATATAAACACCACTGACGACCAACCAAGTTGTCGATTTCTTCGGCCCAGCCAGCTCAGGACTAAACCAACTGCAACCGGCAGTAGCCACCACACGGTGCCAGTGTACATACCAATCATGTCGGCGAATGCCGGCATTCGTCGCTGTGCAGCAAATCTGAAGGTCCATCTATAGTAATTGTGCAAACCGGCAAAGTGATGGATAAGTAAAATGGCCGCGCCGACGCCCATTATGAGACCCGCGAACAATACGATGTACGTGGTGATGTTTCGTCGGCGGTAAATGTCAATCAGAAAGAGCAACACAAGACAGCCAACCGCCGAGATGAGAAAGGCTCCTCCGGTATTCTGTTTGATGAAGAACGGAATAACTAACAAAACTCCGGCGAAGAAACTTTCTAAAAGTGAGCCGGCGTGGATCGCTACGTTTCCATTCTCCCGCGTGGCGTCGGCCGCCCGATGCTGAAACCGCGACAATAAAAGCAAACAAACAAGAACGACGAAGGTACAGTCGCAGTCGTAGAATGGATGAGGGAAGATTCCGTAGACACTCAAGACTGCAAGCGGAGTCGTGAGGACAAGTGCAAGCAAACGCTTGTTAGTTGTTGCGTACAAAATTCTCAATAAGATACGCCACGTCAACAAAACACTTAGACCATTAACTACGGCACAGTAGATCACATGATGAAAGAAAACTCGGCCCGTAAGTTTTATGAGTGCTGCCTGCGTTAGAAACGTGAGTGGAGCATACGGAAACGGAAAATCACGGTATGGAATCTGGCCGAGCGATATTCGGTACGAGTTTTCGAGGATGTAGCTGAGATCCCACAGCACTTCCAGATGGGAGTTTTGCCAGATCACAACGGCGGCGCTGGCGACTGCTACACAGAGTGCAATGAGCCAGTCAATCCACCGAGTTGCGCGAGTGCCGTTCATCGACGGGAAGAATAAGTCAAACGATGGATATGAAGAAACTAACGGCTCGCGATTCCCGCAGTTAAGCCGCAATTCGATACGATAACAGTGCTAGTGGGACTGACATTTAGGTTCTTGCCAATTACGCGTATCATCAACCGGTGTCAGAACATCAAGGGATCCGTTTCTTGAACGCAAGACCCATCCAGATAGTTGGCGCTTTAATCCTTACGGTTCTCAGTGTGTCGTCGCTCTGCGGGCAGTCGTCCAGGTCTGATCCCTGGCTCGACTTTCCTTCATACGACCAAACGCTTGTGTGGTACCTCCGCCGCGGCGCTGATGCGAAAGAGGGCAAGCGACTCCTCGCGCAGCACTCCGCGTCTGTTGACACCTTCAAGCGGCTCGTTGCCGCTGAACGGCGCGACGATGCGTTGGTCGAATTAAAACGAATACTCGAAGCACCCGATGGCGCGCAGACGATCGCCGCACTTCATGCCCTTAGCGAAACGATTTATACGTTTCAGCAGGATCAAACGCGCTCTTACACCGAGACGATTCGCCAAACGATCGCACCCGCGCACGCTCGCATCGCACAGCTACCGCGTGAAGATGCGGCGCGGCTTGCGCGAGAGTTGCTGTTAATCGATCAGTGGTTGGAGAGGCCGCAAGCCCGCCAGAACTGGCCCGAGCTGCTGACGCAGTTCGTCCGAGATTACGACGGCACCGAGGCGGCACTACTCACCCAGGTTGACCTGCTCATGTCGGATCCCCGGCAGATGCTGAAAGAGATCGCCGATCTGGATCAATTCGCGAAGGACCATCCCCGCACTAACGCAGCAGCGAAGGCACTCTTCCAGGAAGGCTTCCAACTCCACGTCAATGTCCCGCTCATCGGCGTCGAGCCACGCGGCTCCGATCCGACCGAGCGTCTGTTGCGCGTAGCGGCCATCGTTAAGGAGTTGGAGAGCGGCAAGTTCCCGCAGAGCGAATGGGTGGAAAAGGCGCCCGAGTTATTGATCGGCTTCTTCGTGTCGGATACGCCTCCACCGCGATATTCAACTGGGAACGTTGATAGGACCATCGAGACCTACGCCGACTTCGTACGAACTCATCTGCAAATGCCGAACGCATTGCTATCGATTGATAACAGTCTCGGCTACGTTATCGCTAGCAAGATGGGCAACCTGTTCCAATTGAAGGGCGACCGGATCGGAGGCCTCGAACGATTCCTCGACGATCTTGAAAAGACTGCGTCAGATCCGGCTTCGGTGCAACTGTTCCGCGCGCAGTACTACGCGCGCGAGTCGTCTGCCGGGCCTGAGGCGGATCGAGCAGCGATGGCTTCCAAAGCACGGGCGACACTGACGAAGCTCGTGTCGGCGAATCGCGGCGATGCATCTCGGCACGCGCTCGCGTTTGCGGCTGCGTTTGATTACTACCGACGTGATTACGCGCGTGCACTGCCTGAGTACCAGCAATTTGTCTTGCGGTACCCGTCGAGTTCATGGGCGCCGATCGCTGCGCTTCGCATCGGCGAGTGCTACGAACAGATGAAAGATTGGTCTAAAGCTTCTGCTGCTTACAAGCGCGCCGCCACCTCCTTCGCTAACGACGCGTACGCCCGCGTGCTCGGCGGCGCATTTGCTTCGCGCACGCTCGATGCGCAAGGCCGATTTGACGATTCCCTGTCTGCGGCCAACAGTGCACTGAACAGTTGGGACGCAGACTACGGATTCGAGTATTCGATCCGTTCGCCCCAGGTACCGCCGTCGGCCGTGATCACCGGACCGGTTGTTGACACGCTACGCGTCACTCGCGACGATCTGGCCGCGCGGGTAGCCACTCTCGATCATGATCTCCGTCAATCCGGCGGCCGACTGCTGGCGCGCGGACGCTGGCAGCTCGATCAGAACCAATTCACTGAAGCGATTAATACGCTGACTACGTTCCTCAAGCAGCAACCCGGATCGCCAGCGCTCACTGAGGCGCGATTACTCCTCCACCGCGCGCAACTCGAGTCAGCCCTCGATCTGGCTGCGGTGGAAGGCGCGCACTATGATCCTGCAAAAGCTTTAGCTGCTTTGGACGTAATCACCCGGGAGCCGTTTGATTCCTTCGTCGCGACTGCCGCAGTGGCAGAGGCGGCGCTGAAGCTGACCCAAGGGCAATCAAGCGAAGCCGAAACACTGATGGAGAAGACACTGGACTCGTGGTTAACAACTCAGCGCGATCTGAAGCGGGGCGTGCCGCTCTCGGGTATCGACGCTGACGTCGCGGAGATTCGGCAAGTGGTGTTTCGGCCGCTCGGCGATCTGCCGTTCTACCGCGGCAGTGGTTGGAATGCCTTCAACTTTCCGGCAGCGCTGCCTCGCTTCATCGTAGTGCGCGCCGACGTCCAGGTGAAGACTTCGGACGGCCAGGTTGTTCGGCACACCGTGTATCAGCAGTTTCCCGATCTCGATCACGTGCTGATACTCAAGTCCGATGAGCTATCGCTCCTCGCGCGGCTGTTGCCGACGATTGGCGGAACGAAGCGCCGCGCGCCGACCCAAATCATGGAAACGCCGAATCAGCCAATCGGCGATTCGATGCACATCCTTTCGCTATTCGAGCGGTTCTTTGAGGCGAGACCCGGCCACTGGGGCGGCTGGGAACTCGAGACGTATCCGCAGGTGACGCAAATCGAATTCGTCAACGCAGAGCGCACCAAAGCGAATGCCAACGTCACGATCGGTTATTCAGGCGGCACGGTCGTGCTTGAGAAGGTCGATGGTAAATGGCGTGCAGTTCGGCTCACGAACCAGTGGATCACGTAACTCCCGACATCGCTGAGGTTATCTCTGACTCCACTACATCAATACGGGCTGACGTCACACGTGCGTAATTTCGAAACGACGTGCTATTATGTCGCTCCAATTTGCCCGCACAATTCAGTGCAGAACACGCGGCTGGAGCGGACGATGCGGAGTCTCGAGAATAAGTATTCGTTAGAGTTTTTGAAATCCTTCCTATTTAGGCGCGTAGCTCAGGGGTAGAGCACTACCTTGACACGGTAGGGGTCTGCGGTTCAAATCCGCACGCGCCTACCAGATTTATCGGCACTTTTTGAAATTCCCGATCCGGCCGCATGGTCTTTGTGCCATTACCCTTCACTGTGCATCCTTTCTTGATAATGACTCCAAAGCTTTGCGCTTCGCCTCAAGTCTGATATGAGCATAACGGTCTACCATTTGTTGCGAGACGTGACCCGCTATCGACTTTGTAGTTTAAACGCTGATATTCGGATTGGTCCTTGTTTGTAAAGCGCACACTCGGTAGTCGCATCCGTCCGCGGCTAAGCGAATGCCGAACGTCGCCTTATTTCATTCAGGGAAGGTTCTTAAAGTAAAGAACAGGCTAGCGTTTCTTTTTAAATTTAAGTCGCACATTCATGAGTGCATTCAGCGTTGCTTGGCGATCCGCGGATTTTATGCTTTGAAGAAGTAATTCCAACCAGGAACGATAAGACGAGAATTTCTGGTCTTGGCCAATAAAGTTCTTGAGACCATCAAAGTCCCAATCCACCATAAAATTTTGCGGCTGGTTCGCCACTTCTGCAATTAAGAGGTTTAGTTTAGGGAGTACGTTCTCCGCTTCGTCGTTGGATAAAAGGCAGATTATCTCAATGATGCGAAGTGCTGACTTCGTATCAGCCGGGAGCTCGGCGTTATTTAACAGGCTGTCGATTAGTTCGCGAGATTTTTGGAAACGGCCCGTAGTAAGGTGTGCTTCAGCAAAAGCTACCCGAGCCGAGACGTCATTAGGATGTCGTGAGAGCCATCGCTTGGTCAATTCGAACGCCTCACCGAAATCAAATAATTTGTTGTGGAAGATTCTTGCCGCCTCGTGATAGGACTCGAATTCATCGGGGTACAGTTTCAGCACATTTACATAACTCTGACTTGCGTTATTCCAGTCTTGGAGATTAACGTATAGACCAGCCAGATTCTTTTGGGTTACGGTCCAGTTCTCCGGAGATTCCTGCGGGGTAAAAACTTGTAAGGCGGCGGTAAAAGCTGTTATGGCGTCTTGCAAAAATATCTTTCTTTCTGCGCCTCCTGTTAGAATTCCTAAGCTACCCAGAGCCCGTCCGAGATTTGTTTGAGCCACGGCCCATTCGTATTCGCTGCTCTCGCGGGTGAATACCTCCAGCGCACGGCGAATTGCAGCGACTGAATCTTTGAGATCAGTCACTCCCTCCAAACCACTCATTTTTTCGCCCAAAGTTGCTAGAGCGTTACCCAAACTCATTTGTGTGAACGCCCACTCTCGTGGTAAGCGGCTGCGACTTTGGATTTCAAGGGCGCGACGGTAAGCTGTGACTGCGTCGTTCAGATGCTTTATGCTGAGCTCACCTTTGATCCGTTGACCTAACCTTAACAACGCGTTTCCCAAGTTTTGTTGCCGTCTGGCCCACTCGTCAGGGTATTGAGTTCGATCGGATTCATTTAGCAGTTCCTGAAAGTTTGAAACAGCGTCACGCAAATGCTTGAGTGCATCATCTCCCTCAGCCCAATAACTCAAGCTGATAAGCGCGATCGCCAAATTCAATTTTACCTGCGACCATCTCTCCGGTTCTGATTTTGGGTCGAGCACTTCGAGGGCAGAACGAAACGCTGTGATTGCACGATTCAAGTAGTGGGCCTCATCGCCATCCGTTACAAGTTGACTCAAACTCTTGAGTGTATACCCCAGGTTCTGTTGGGCGCCGGCCCAATCCGATGGCAAATCTTCGCGCGTGAGCACCTCAAGAGCCGCCGTGCAAGCCTGCACCCCGTCGCGAAAATGCTTGATTTGATCTGGACCGCGCACGCGTTCGCCCAATACACCATGAACGCCGCACAAATTCACTTGGACTGCTGCCCTGTCCTGTGACTTTTCAACTGTCCTGACCTCCAGAGCTGCATGGAAAGCTTTGACGGCATCAATTAAGAATCGTGTGCCCTCCTCGTTCTCCAATTTCACTCCAAGGGCAAAAAACGTCCGGCCTAAGTTATTTTGGAGTGTCGACCAATCATTCGGAAAATCTTGGCGCGTCTTGACCTCGAGTGCTGCCTGAAAGGCTGTTATGGCTTCGCGAATAAAGCTAAGACTTTCTTCACTTTCCAATCGATCTCCCAAAGTAACCAAAGCGCCGCCTAAATTGGTTTGTGCACCTGCCCAGTCTTGAGGTAATTCTGCTCGTCGGATGGCTTGCAGTGCGACACGACATGCCGCCACTGCTTCACGCAGGTAAGTCTCTCCTTCTTTACCCGGCGTTTTTTCTCCTATTCTGCCGAGAACATGAGCCAAGTTCATGTGACCGCCGGCCCAATCGCGTGGATACTCGTCCTTAGAGAATACCTGTAGCGCACTACGAAGTGCCTCGACCGCAGCGCTTAAATAACTAAGACTCTCCGGCCCAGTGGTTCGTTCGCCTGATGCGGTTAATGCACCAGCCAGGCTGAGTTGTGTACCCGCCCAGTCAAGTTGATATCGCTCGCGCACCCAAACCTGCAGGGAAGACCGACAGGCGCCCACGGCGTCGCGCAAATACTTCACACTATCGGCTCCCGTCACGTTTGTGCCGATATCAGTAAGTGTGAGGCACAGGTTGTTATTTGTCTCAGCAAAATCCTCCGGGAACTTTTCTCTCGTTCTGATTTTTAACGCTGCTTGATAAGCAGTTACGGCCTCACCTAAGTAAGTAATACTCTGTGAACCACCAACCCGCTCACCGAGTTTTGACAATATTGTGCCAAGGTTGTTCTGCACTGTTGCCCAATTGCGAGCTGACTGTTCGGGGCTGTAGAAGGTTAAGGCTTCTTTATAGTGTGCCGCGGCTTCCAACAGTAATCGCAGTCCGTCGGGACCTTCCACTCTCTCTCCTATTTGTCCCTTTGTTTTGCCTATGAGAGTTTGTATTTCAGCGAACTGTCGCTGAAAAAGATCTTTGGCAAGACGTTTCGATTCGAATCTCTTTTGAACTTCATTGTACGCCTCCAATGCTTCTTTGAACTTCTGTTCTGCGTAAAAAGAATTACCGGCGCCCTTGTATCTACGAATGAGCTTTAGGCCGACTTCGATGTTCTTCTTGTATACCTGGTTTAACTCTTCGTCTGTCTGCTGCGCCGACTCTATGAACAGTGTCGCAGCCGTTGAATAACTCTTCCTCCAGTACTCCTTAAGTGCTCGTTCCTCTTTATCATCTGATTCCTTAATTTTGCCCCATTCATCCGCCGCCGCCACAAAATCCTTCCAAGTAATGCCGTACTCTTTCGCATATCGACGAAGAGTAGCGTACTGATCTTCATTCCTCTTAAGCTTTTTCAGTTCCAGACTTAACTTAACTCTTTCCGAGCTCCAATAGTCGATGACCTGGCTCAATCTCTTCGGAGACAGTGCAAGCGGAGAGCCTTTGGGCACTATGATCACTTTCAGTTGCTTATAGTTTTGGGTGCTTTGAGTGTCACAATCGCCGAACAGCGGCTGATAGATAACCCAGTCAGGTTTTTTGACTTCGAGACGCGCCGCTTGCCCGGGCTGAACCTGCGCAGGGAAGTCGATGCGAAAATGACCGTTATGATCGGTCCATGCAGCTTGACCACCGGCCGCAATGAGGCGTACGCCTGGAACAGGAACCTCCTGATGAGTGAGAAGGTGGCCCTCCAGTTTGGCTTGTCCGGATGCGTTTACCCACGAGCCAAATAAGAGGAGTACGGTGAAGGCAAAGTTAATTCTCATTTAATTTTGGTCAATTTGACTCTGGGTGGTGTTCCGCCAAGCACCAGGTCCTCGGTGTAGGGATTGGGTTCATAGCCTTTTAGTACTACTCTTAGTCTTACTCCTTCGCCATACTTTTTAGGAATTTGATTGATAGTGAATACGCCGTCACTGGAGGTTTCAACGGCTTTCATTCGTGGAAAATCGTCCAGCGTGACACTCGCCCCTTGAAGGCCTTCGTTGTTCTGGTCCAAGACGGTTCCCGATAGCGTAGCCGTCGGCTTCTCGCTTCCGCCATTTTGTAATACAGCCACCTTTAATGCTGGAAAGAGCCTTTCAGAAAGCGTTTTAGGAACTCCAAAAGCGTAGCTCATCGTCAATAAAACGAGCACTGCCACGAACAAGACAGCAACGGACCACGCGAGAAATGCCGCTAGCCATCGCCGGCCCGCTACCTGAGTAATGGATTGAGCAAAGATCGCGAGGATGTACATCAGTGCAATTGTGATAACGATTCCAAAGATCGCAATCCTGGGATCCGAAATCCAAGTAAGCACAATTGCCACAACTGCTGCTATTCCCATCACCGCAAGGGCATATTTCAGTTGTGGAACTTTTGCTACAGCTGCCTTGAGTGCCGCAAATGGATTCAGAGAGATGGGGGATAATTTGTGGGGGGCCATTGACCTTAGGTGACCGCCAGATTTTCAAGCGGTTCTAGCGAAGATGCGCTGAGATTGCTGTCCAAGCCGCACTTTACACCAGACAAATGCGTTTGAAAAGTTGTATTGTGCAGCGGAGCAGGCTTTCGGCGTCTCCATAACTCAATCTCTTCAGCGCCGGAACCTTAGTTTGAGTTACGCTCGACTGGCGCTCCTGTTGCACGTGTAAACGTAGTGCGACGAGCGCGACTGCCGGCAGGATTATGAGTGCTATACTTGCCCAGGACTGTGATAAGTAATTTCCTTTCGCCTCGCATGCTGTATCCAACGAGTACGCCCAGTAAAAATCTCGTTGTGCACCTTTTGGATCTCTTGATGATCCGCAGGTGATACTGTCCGCCTTATTTATTCTGCTTGAGTTTTCGGGAATCTGAAAAAGTGATCGGAAGAAACCGATTTGAAATCCAGAACGCCGATCGGCATGTGAGTTCCATACACCGACACATTATTAGTTGCGAAATGAGAGGACGGGCTAATTTGGTAGGACCACCGGGGCCGGGGGATTAAAACGGAAAGAGGTGGCAACGCTGTATAGTGATCGTTATATTATTAAGAAGAGGTGAATGAAACCCCCGACAACTTGGCAGACTTTTGGCAGACTGCGCTTTGACTCCAATCAAGCTATGCAGCGTAAGAGTGACTTCTCTGGTCTACTTGTCGATGTTTATGGCGACAGGAATGATTACGCGCTATGAGATTTGAGCAGGGACGGTGTTGACACGGTAGGGGTCTGCGGTTCAAATCCGCACGCGCCTACCACTCCTCTCCATAAGTTACGCCGTACAACCACGTTTTCCGTTGCTCCGAAACGCTCCACTTAGTCCGCTGATTGTCTACCACAAACGTGTTTTACGGCTGACCCAGTTGACTCTTCAAAATAGTCTCAGAATCTAAGCGGTAGCAATCAATCTTTGAGAGCGGCTCCCAATCAAAGCGTGCAGGGTTCTGGATGGCGGTGACCTGAGGTTGTGAGGCGCAGTTGAAGACGACGTATAGCCAGTAGTCATCGCCCAGGCGTAGGGCCGTTTGGTATTCGTTAGCGGTGAGGGCGATCTCACCAACCGCCGCGCGCCCTTTTACCTCAATGAATCGAATCGCGACTCGTTCTCCTTCAGTCATGGAGAGAGCACGAGACGAGATCAGATCAAAGCCACGAGTATCGCTCTCCACGGTTTCTACATTGCAACCTAGCGCTTCTTCAAAAGCGATAACTGCCTGAACCGCTATGCGTTCAATCGTTGCGAATCTCAGATCAGCCTGGGCCTCTGGCTCGCCGGAGGGCCGAGCCACGCTGTAGCCAACAGCCTCATACGCTTTGACACGCCTTTCGTACATGCGATTCAATACCGGCACCGCAGCATCGACATAGTCATAGACTCGCACTATTCCTTTGTCGGCGTGAAGCCGGTGCAGCCGCCCGACGTATTGCTGCAAGGTACCGCGCCATGAGATGGGCATAGCAAGGAACAGCGTCGCGCATCATCGAAGCCTTCTCCAATGTAGCGCCCCGTAGCAAGGATCACTCGTGGCTGGCCATCCGCGACGGCACTGATCTGGAAGGCAAGCGCATCACGTTGCTTCTTGCCCATTCCGCCTTTCATCACAAAAATATTCGGCACTCGTCGCACGAGCTTCTCAAACAAGAGCTCCAGGTGGTCCGTACGTTCGGTGAGCAGGAGCGGAAAGCGTCCGTCTTCGATGGCTGCTACAACATCAGCGACGATCAAATCGGAACGCAGGTTATCGTGAACGAGAGCGGTGTAAATTTCTTGTATGCCTATGCCATTCCATTCAGGAGGCACCGTGAATTCGGTTAACCTGGGATTGACCTCATATTGAAAAGCTGAAGCAGCGGCTTGCTTCTTACTGCCCACATTGAAACGGATCGGACCGCATTGCATGAGGATGATTGGGTGGTGGCCATCTTTGCGAACTGGGGTCGCCGTTAGTCCGACCACGCACTTTGCTTTGGCCTTCTTCAGCACGCGCTCGAACGAAAAAGCAGAGACGTGATGGCATTCGTCGACGATCACCTGGCCATATTCCGCCACGATGTCCTTCACCTCTCCCTTTCGAATCAGACTCTGTATGACTGCTAAATCGAGTCGCCCGGTTTGCGTCTTCTTCCCACCCCCTATCTGACCGATATCCTTGATGGCGAGACCGAGGAACAGAGCCAGTCTCTCTCTCCACTGGTCCATTAGTTGACGGCGATGGACCAGCACCAGGGTGTTTATCTTGCGCAGCGCAATCAGGTTCGCGGCAACGGCAGTCTTGCCAAAGGCTGTCGGAGCACAAAGGACACCTTCATCGTAAACAGCCAGGGCCCTTGCTGCTTCTATTTGGGTCGGCCGGCGCTCGCCGTGAAAGTCAAACTGAACAGGAACTCCGCCGAACCGGTGATCTGTAACTTTGACCGCGATGCGATGGCTATCAAATAGATCCAGTACTTCTTTCAGCAAACCACGAGGCAACGCAATGTGATGACGCAAGTCTTCAGCGCAAGAGATGACTCTGGGTTTGCCGAAAGTCGAAAGCCGCATCGCTTGGGCCCTGTAAAACTCCGGGTTCTGAAATGCTGCCAGTCGCATCAAGCGATCCAGAAACACGTCGGACAGGTCCTTCTTCTCGACGTAAATCATATTTCCAAGTGTGATTGATATATTTGGCGGCAGCGGTTCAGTTATGGCCTTGTCAACGACTCGTCCAGAGGGCGGGAGGAGCCACGGATCATTGGCGACATCGTAATCGGTTGTAACGTGTCGAACGTTAATTACGTCGCCGGTGGGATAGACGTTGCGAAGGAGAGTTTGCGCTTCTTCCGGAGTCAACCGCTTGATCGTGGAGAGGAACGCCCATTGGTCGTCATATGGCTGAAGTTGATCGTCTACAAAGACGCTGTTGCCTTTTTCGCGAGGCCCGCGCTGTAAGGGAAGGGCAATGAGGTTTCCGTATCCGCCCTTGGGCATCGTGTCCTGGCTTGGAAACAAACGGTCATAAGAGTCGAGGCCCAGTGCGTAACGCCGCTCCATCGTTCGCGTCAAGACAGCGCTCGCGAGCTTTCTGGCCAATGCGGCATGTACCGGACTGGCGAAGAATATCCAGACATGACCTCCGTTTCCCGAGCGCGAGCGTTCAAGGGAGGCAGGCACGCCGGTCTCGTGACATATCTTCAAGAAGGCGCACGCATCTGCTTTCCAACTCTTTTTGTCGAAGTCTACTGCTACAAACCAACAGGTATCGTCCTGTAGGAGAGGATAGACTCCGATGGTTTGCTTTCCGAGCAGGTGATCTCTGAGCACTTCCTCAGTTAGTGAAAAGAGCTTGGTGAGGCGAAATGATTTCTTCGGTCCTCGCCCAAATGAAGGCACCTTGTCCCATTCCTTGTCACCGGCCGGCGAATAGCCCGTCTTACCGTTCCTTCCTTCCCACCTGACCGCGTAGACATCATTCCTTGCACGAAACAGATCCTTGAACAAGGACACTTTGACTTCCGGGGGCGAGTCAACGGTCACAACGGTTGATGGGTGTGCCTTTACGTCACCATTCAACGACAGGCGTTCAACGTCTTGCTGATCGCCCTTAAGGTCTTCGCCAATGCGAAGCCTGAGTCGCGCGTTCTCTTCACGCAAACGCTCACATTCCGCTAGGGCCTTCGCGAGTTCGGTTTTCAGAATCTCATCACTGTTCACGAATGAAACCTGGTGAAAAGCAGACGGCACAAGACGGTGTCGTCGCTACGATTATCTTCGGATTAGAAGCATCCATCAGGTATAATCAAAACCATTATGGTTGCCTTGGAAGAAACCATCATCATGCCGCTCGTTGTCACCGAGCAAGGGACGATTCGCATCAAAGGCTCGCGAGTTAGTCTGGACTCCGTCATTCATCATTTCAAACTCGGGGCGACAGCCGAGCAAATTGTCCAGAGCTTTCCCTCTCTCAGCCTCGGCGACGTTTACTCAAGTATTGCCTACTACCTTACACATCGCCAGGAAATGGAAGTGTATCTGGAAGAGCAAAAAGTAGCAGCCGATAATCTTCAGGGGCAACTCGAGTCTAATCCTGACTACCAAGCTGAGATTGCCGAACTACGCTCTCGTCTATTGGGCCGCTGGACCACGGCTCAAGAGAATGGCAAGACAACGCCGACTGCATAGACCGCACTGTCATGCTTCGGTTGCTCATTGATCAAGATCTCGATCACGTCATCCTTCGCGGTCTGTTACTTCGCGTTCCGAACCTGGATGTCATAACGGCCCATCAAGTCGGCCTCAGTAATGCGTCCGATCCGGAAGTCCTAGCGTGGGCGGCGGAGCAAGAGCGCATTCTGGTTACGCACGACCGACGCACAATGCCCTATCACGCAGCGAGTCGTATCGCCAGAGCGGAAAAGGTTGCCGGAATCATCGTAGTTTCGAGGCAGCTTCCCGTCAGCCAAGTGATCCATGACCTTGAAATAATTGTTTCCTGCAGCGATATGATTGAATGGGAGAATGTCATTAAGCATCTACCACTTTAGCTCAGGATTCGCCAAAGAGATCATCTAGCGCTTCTAAAGCGCCGCCTACCCAAGCATGAAACGCGCGGGGCTCAAGGCAAAGCGCAGCGTTCGGCTCTGAGGAGACTGATAACTCGACGTGTTATGACATATAACGAACTATATAAAGAAATCCAGCAACTCAGTTACCGGGACAAGTTTCGTTTAGCGCAACTGTTGATTCAGCTAGCTCGAAAAGAGGAAGAGGAACGAAATCCGGAGCGGAGGCAGAAACGTGGTCCATCAGCAAGGCTTGACTCAGAGCTGGTTCAATTTGTCGGTGATAGGCTGAGGAAACTGAAGCCGTCCAGGAAAGAGGCGCTCTTCAACTCAATCGCTGCAATGTTTCAGTTTCAAGGCGGCATTTCCGATGACGACAAAGAGAGAATGTTCTCTGAGTTGCAGAAGAGGGGACACATCGTCGTTGCGGAGAACGGTCGTGTTCAATATCCAGGGAAGGGCGAAGCTGCCGGCCACACTCCGTCTCTATGATTTGCATCAGCGCTGCGCGACTCTGTTACTCGCTGTGAATGTAGAGCAGACTGGGAAACGACTAAATGAGATGAATTGTGCGGGTAGCTGTGCGGGTTGGTCGGGCAATTGGTCGGGCAGGGCAGAAAGACCCAAAGAAACGGCTGTATTATTGGATTTTTGACAGGTAGAGCGTTGCGTTGACACGGTAGGGGTCTGCGGTTTAAATCCGCACGCGCCTACCATTCTTTTCGATAAGTTACGCTGTAGAACCTCGTTTTCCGTTGCTCCAAAACGCTCCACTTGCTCACTGCCTGACGAGCACACCTGCGGAAGTGACGTGTCAAGGGTGTCTGCAATCCAATCGGTGGTAAACTCTCGTCATCCGCGGGATATCGACTTGATTGCATCGATCCGGCTTTGAAGTTCTTGACTGAATTGCTTCAGCTCTTCGTCGGTGAACAGTCCTTCGTTAATGATATCAACCAGCCGCATCAAGGCGGTTGACCGACGCAGGTCGTCGAAGGCACGGGCCATTGTCTTGTCACGATCTTGAATTAGCCGATACACCTTTAAGTAACAATCAAGGTAAGAGTCATTACACGCTGTCGCCAGCTTCACCTTCGAGAACGCGCTGACAATATCGCTCCAAAGTAACGCTATGGAGACGGCGGAATACTTTCCAATCGCATTACTTAATGTCCATGTCCAACTTTAATCACGACCCCCATAATACTGCCCTTCAGCGGTTCCATCATTCAATTACGAAAAGAAAGGATTACATCACTATCTTCGTCCCTGAGTAACCGCCTCAATTCTTTTCCCACGGATTAAAAACTTCAACACCCATCGATGGAATCTGTCCAGTATCTCTTGTAACCAATGTGAGATTGTGTTCCAACGCAGTAGCCGCCAAGAGACCATCAATGACGGGCAATACTATTCCACTATTACGGGCGCCGGCGGTTAACAAGCCCCAGCGATCGGCAACTTCTTGGTCAATGATCAGGATTCGGCCCTCGAAGCGTGCGCGGAGATCCTTGTCGAGCCAAGCCTCCAAGGTTGCTCGACGTCGCGATTGAGGAAGAGCCGCGATCCCGCGTCGAATCTCACCGAACGTCAAAACACTTAGGTACAGCAGCGACTCGTCAGTATTCTCAACCCACTCTGTAACGTTTGCTTCAGGCTTAGGTTTGACGAGTTCGGAAATAATGTTCGTATCCAGCAGGAAGCCGCTCACAATTTGATCTCCCGTCCGGAGTCCACATCGCGGCTAAGATCGAGCTTGACATGAGTGAGTGGTGATTCTGCAAAGAATTTCACGAGGCTTTTCGGCTGGCGAATGCGTTTGGTTAATTGAGCAAACTGCTCTACCGGCAAAACTACAACCTGCTCTTTGCCTTGGCGAGTGACCACCTGTGGTCCTTCAGTGCGAGCGCGACGAAACAACTCGCTAAACTGGGCTTTCGCAGTCTGCAACTGCCACGGTGGACTCTGCCGTTTCGTGCTTGGTTGAGTGCTCTTTTTTGATCGCCGCATATTAATTCACCTCGCTGACCAGTCTGACTAGATTCACTATACGAACCTAAACCGAGCAGGTCAACTGACCGCGACTCCATCGAGTGCCGTGGTGAGCAGCACCGCGGTCACTGTCACAAGTATCGGGTCGCATTACCGATGCGCTCAGTGGTGTCCACCCGTCGACTGTGTTTACAACGTGGTAAATGAGTGTTTCAGTTATCAATTGACGGCTGAAAGAAACCGTCCCTACCAGCTTGGCAGACTTTTGGCAGAATACGCTTCGAATCCAATCAAGCTATGCAGCGTAAGCGTGACTTCTCTGGTCCCGTGGTCAATGTTATGGCGACAAGAATGATTACGCGCTATGAGATCTGAGCAGGGACGGCGTTGACACGGTAGGGGTCTGCGGTTCAAATCCGCACGGCCTACCAATCAACACAACAACTTAGCGCTATCAGTGGCCCTTTGAGGGTGGTTTTATGACGTGACTCATGACGTAACGGGAGCCAGGAGCGTGATGGCAAGCGCAGACCCTTCAGACCCGTTTTATCCGTTAGCTATCTCCACGCCTTTTTCCAGCTCCTCACAGCCGTTTCGGGTCAAACGCGAGGATCATCAAGGCCGGAAAACTACCGGCACAGAATTTCGGAACGACCTGCATGATTAATGGTAAAGATCTGGCAAAGGTTGATGGACCGCAAACCGGGTCGACCGAAGAAGAAGCCGCGCTTACCGTGGAGCCCTTGCCTCGCAGGGCGCAAGCAAATAAACTGCGGGCCACTATGAGAATCCTCATCCTTGCAGCCTTGCTCCTTTCTTGCATTCCAGTTGCTGCTCAAGACACAGACGGACCAAAACCGGATCGCTGGCGCGGGCTGGTTCTTGACCAAAGCACAACAGGCGACGCGATTAAAAGTCTCGGAACGCCTGATAACGATCGCGCCGGCGCCGACGTCCTAAAGTGAATTCCGATTTTCTAGGTTTTATGTCATATCAGACGGCGCAGAGGATTGACACGGTAGGGGTCTGCGGTTCAAATCCGCACGCGCCTACCACTCCTCTAAATAACTCACACTATACGTCCGACGACCCATCGTCATTGCCCGCCTGCTTACAAATCACTCTTCCTTTGTGACCCGACTCGAATTGCGAAACGTCCGCACCGTGTGGTAGCCCAGTTGCTTCTCTTCACGATAAATCGCGCCACGTATCTTGAAATCGTACAACCAGCAGTTTGGTTGTAATGCGAGGAGGGGCAATGTTTCGTAGTTCAATGATTTCGATCCTTTTCTTTTCACTCCTGGTTAGTGTCCGTACGGCGGACGCCCAACAAGATTACACCGATGAACTGATAAAACTGAGCGAGTTAACCGGCCACCAACAGTATCGCGAGGCGATCGACGCATACAAGACACTTGAGTCACAACCGGCCACGCCCAACTGGCTCAAGGCAGGCGCCGAGTATGAGATCGCGGAACTGTACGCGGCATTGAATGAAACTGATAACGCCATCGCCGCTCTCAATAATGCGGTGCAACTCGGCTACGACGACTGTCTTAGCCCGAGCACCAGCAAGCGCCTGGCACCAATTTTGAAGAATCCGAAAGCGGCACAGGTACTCGCAGAGATGAAGATCAGCGAAGGCGACTTCCGGGAATTGTTCTGGTTGAAGTCGGAGGTTGAGCATGCAGACCACGACGCCCGCATGATGATCACCGCCAATATCAACCGCGTCGACCAGCAGTCGACCGAGATTCCCCAAGCCCAGTTGCCAACGCGCCCGACCCATTCGGCTGGAGTTTTGTACTGGCGTCAGCAGCTACTGATGATCCAAAGAGTGCAAACAGAATTTGTGCAGAAGTCGGACGAGCAGCGCATGAAACATGCGGCAACAATGGCCGTGATCGGTGGGACATCCCAGTCAGCAGTGCTGCAGTCCGCTCGCCAGGCGCAAGCGGCGGCCGAATCGCGGAAAGCGGACATCCGCAGGCGTGCTTTCGTTCCGGCGCCCACCTCCTCTGATCAGCTGAAGCCGTGTTCCGTATGGAATAAAGGCGGCGACTAAAGCGGCGGTTCTCGCTCAATCGCTTTCAGTCTAGAATGATTCACCATGGCTTGCGCTGAGCTCAGCCAAATACTTGTGCTCGCGAACGAGTTCAAAGAGGGTGATCTGAATGTTGGCGGCACACGCGACGACCACGTACGCGGACAAGCCCGTGCGGCGTTGGCGGCGGTGTCGGTCGGAGATATTGCCAGGACCGACTTCGTTGAAGATCAGGTCACCGAGACTCTTCATCGATCTTTGGATCTTCACCTCGCCGGCAAAGTGGCCCACCTTACTGTCGCCGAGCTCAAGCAAATTCTTCTTTCGCCCCAGGGTGCGAGTTGGATCGCACATCATCGAAATGGTCTCGCCAGCGAAGTTGTTGCCGCAGTGGTGAAAATCATGACGAATGAAGAGCTTGGGATGTTGTCTCGCAAGCTCTTTAATCCGCTGCCGGGAAATGGTGTCACTATCGGATCATCGCGGCATTTCGGCTCGCGCATTCAGCCTAATTCACCGGGCGACGATGAAACCGAGATTTTGCTTTCAATCCTTGAAGGGCTCGCCTACGGTTGCGGCGATGTGATTCTCGGTCTCAATCCTGCCAGCGACGATATCGACACGATCATCAGGCTCGAGCAGTTGCTGCAGAGTGTGGTCGAGCGGCTTCACTTACCTACTCGATTCTGTGTGCTGTCGGACATCGTCAAGCAGACCACGGCGCGCTCTCAAACAAGAGTCGATGTTGGCTTCCAAAGTCTTGCCGGAACCTCGAAGGCAATGCTGGGAATCGTCGGACTCGACGTTGATGGGTTGCTCGATCTTGCGCCTGGCTTTGACGGGCTCTATTTCGAGACGGGCCAGGGTTCCGCAGTCACCAATCAGGCCGCCGACGGCGTTGACATGGTTACGCTCGAAGCGCGCGCGTACGGGCTTGCGAGAATGATTCGTCAACGGACCGGGAGTTGGATGATCGTGAACGATGTAGCCGGTTTCATCGGACCGGAAGTCTTTCGCACCGGCGAACAGTTGCTACGCGCGTGTCTTGAAGACAGCGTGATGGCCAAGCTTCACGGAATCACGATGGGCCTTGACGTGTGCGCCACTTTCCACATGGGCATTGGACCAGTTGAATTGCGAAACCTCACGGAACAGATCGTGGTCCAGGCTGCCCCGGCTTATTTGATGGCGGTCGCGGGAAACGCGGATCCGATGCTGGGCTACATGACAACTTCGTTTCGCGAGCATCCGCGGTTGCGCCGCGAAACGGGGCGCCAAATCACTTCCGCAATGCAGCAGAGATTGATCGAGCTGTCAGTGATGACGGAATCAGGCGCGGTGTCCGGCAGGAGTGCGGAAACACTGTACGCGGCCTATCACAAAGCTGGCGGTGATACGCGTTCGGTCGATACGCTTCGCGACGATGCCGCGAAAAAGATTGGCGCGCTTGCGGAACAAGGGTTCGATCTTGGTTACGGCTGCGAGGAAAACTACGGTGACCCACCCCATGCAAACGCTCGAATTGCGGGAATCTACTCACATGCGAGACGCGCGCTCTACTCAAAAGTTGACGAGGCGGTGATCTCCGATTCGTCGCCGTGTTTCCTTCGGGTGCACACAAGATCCGTGGACCGAGACGATTACCTGGCCCATCCGGCAACGGGCGAGCTGATCGACGCTAAATATACCGCTCGTATTCAGGCACTCTGTCCCGAGCGTCGGCCGCAAGTGCAGATTGTTGTTTCGGACGGGCTCAACGCCAACGCGATCAATGAGAATCTGCGTTTGGTACTACCCGGCATACGCCGCGAACTCCTCGCGACAGGTCATCATGTTAGCGAGATAGACATTGTTATTGAGAATGGGAGAGTGCGCGCAGGTTATCACGTCGGATTGCTGCTGCAAGCTGAAATGATCATTCATCTGATCGGCGAGCGACCCGGGACGGGACTCAACACGCTTTCGGGATATTTAACCTACGGTCTTGATCACAAGGGTCAATCGCGCTGGGGATCGCCCTCGGCGGCAGGTTTCGATCATTCCTGGACCACGGGCCATTTGCGGGATTCATCGCCGCGGCAAGTCTCCCGAACGTGCGGCGGAAGAAATAGCGAGATTGGTGAATCGGATTTTCGCCGCCCGGTGTTCGGGAGTCGCTCTTGGACGCAGGCCGTCAATGCTTACCTCTCAACTAGACTTAGGCGCAAGTCTGTTGTAAAGATTCGCAAAAGCCATTTCCGTTAATTTCGAGGAGAACACTATGCGTGAAGCTCGCGGTTTATTGTCCCGCTTTGGATTAATCATCGCCGTCATTCTGTTGTCGCTGTCATTGGCCCACGAAGCCAACGCGCAGGCAGACGTGTCGCCTGAACTTCGTGGCAAGATCGATAAACTTGCTACCGACGCATTGGCGCGGTCAGGCGTGCCGAGCGCTTCGATCGCGGTGGTGAGAGATGGAAAGATCATCTACTTGAATGCTTACGGTTCCGCACGACTCGAGCCGAAGACGCCCGCCACTTCCAGCATGCGATACAGCATTGGCTCCATTAGTAAACAGTTCACCGCGGCGGCGATGTTGCTCTTGCAGGAGCAGGGAAAACTGTCGCTCGATGACAAGGTAGGAAAGTTTCTTCCCGATCTGACTCGGGCGAATGAAGTGACGATCAGGGAGTTGTTGTCGCACACCTCCGGCTACCAGGATTACTGGCCACAGGACTATGTCATGCCGATGATGTTAGAGCCTGTAACGTCCACCAAGATCCTCGACATGTGGGCGCGAAAGCCTTTGGATTTTGATCCGGGAACGAAGTGGCAGTACAGCAACACTAACTACGTCATCGCCGGCGTCATAATCGAAAAGGTCAGCGGCAAACCGTTGCTGCAGTTTCTACAAGAAAAGATCTTCTCGCCGCTCGGCATGGCAAGCGTGGCAAATACAGATCAGAAGAAATTAGGCGACACCGATCCGACGGGATACATGCGTTATGCGCTTGGACCATTGCGAGTGGCGCCGAAGGAAGGAGCAGGTTGGCTCTTCGCGGCCGGCGAGCTGGCGATGACGGCTGAGGATCTGGCGAAGTGGAATATCTCCATCATGGACCAGAAACTTTTGCGACCAGCTTCATATCGAGAGTTGGAACGCGAGGCGCAACTCAACAACGGTCTTGGAACTCGTTACGGCCTCGGCGTGACCCTGGGGATGGAAGCCGGACACCGCGCGGTCTCGCATGGCGGCGAGGTCTCGGGATTTGTTTCGGAGAGCATTGTGTTTCCGGACGAACGAGTCTCAGTGGTCGCGCTCACGAATCAGGACGCCTCTTCGGCGGCGGATGATATTGCTCACGGTATTGTTCCGTTTCTCTTCGATCAAAATGATCCGGCAACACCCGAGAAACTCGAGCAGGCGAAGAAGATTTTTGATGGACTACAGCACGGCACGATCGACCGTTCGTTGTTCAGCGATAATCCAACGCGTATTTCAGTGAGCATGCGTTGCAAGACTTTGCGAGTGGGTTGGCGCCGCTCGGTCCACCCAGACAGTTCACGCAAGTTCGGCAAGGGCTGCGCGGCGGAATGACGTTGCGCGTGTACTTAGTGCGTTTCGATAAACAGACGCTACGAGCGTGGACCTACGAACTGCCCAACGGCAAATTGGAGCAGTACCAAATCGCCGTGCAGAATTAACGGTCGGGATAGCTTTGCACTAGAAGTCGGAATTAAGCGCCAAAGGCGCGTCATATGACAGCCAGGGGCAGGCGCCGAACAACGTGAGGCGCGTCGCCCCTGGTTACGAACAATAAATCGAGGCGAGCACTGAAAGTGCGAAATATTAACGTTCATTATTCCGCTCTTTCAGAGCTTCCCAGTCTTAGGTTGCCTTACCAGGGGCGACGCGCCTCACGTTGTTCGGCGCTTGCCCCTGGCTATCATATTCAGCGCCTTCGGCGCTCAGTCCCACTGCTTGTGCAAAGCCCGGTCGGGATCGTAAACCGCAGATCGTGAATCACACGCAGTCGCACGCGGCGTCTGATTCACCGGACCCGTTGTATCGTCTAGTTCTTGCTACGAAAACTACGATCGCTCACTCGCTTAAACTGATATCCGAGCACTTCGAGCTGGCCCAGCTTTCGCTTCACGAACACAGGGTCGTCGCGAAACTTCCTCTCAGCGTCTGTAAGCGGTAATGAGCGTTTCGGAATGAAAACCGTCGTGACGAGATCTTTGTCCTTCGCCAGGATCGTTTCGTTGCGCAGCACATTCTCTTCAAACCGCGAAAACTCGTCCGGAAACGGATCTTGCCACGCTTTTTCTAAACCATTCTTTAGCGGGTTACTCAAAATATCGATGAACTGAGAGTAGTTCTTGGCGTGAGTAGCCTCATGGAAGAAGGGATTGAATCCCGTCATCAGAGTCCCAAGCCCGTCAACAATGGCGAGGGTCATCGTCCGAGGATGCGTGAGTTTTCGCCTGGCAATACTGCCGTGTACAGTTTTGTAATTGGCAACCGGTATCGAGAAATCCCGCGCAGCATTGACAAATCGCAGCCGGGAAACAGCGAAATCGGCGCCTGATTTGTTGTGTATCGTCACGTCAATGCAATAGTAATCCATTCGTAACGTGCGCCCGTAGTTGTCGCCCGTGACGCTCGACGGCAACACCGTCCAGTCAATATCGAAAGTGCCCGGCTCGTATTGAACGGCAAGCACCGCGTGAGTGCCGTCCGCGCTGCAAGGCAACAGAATCGTTCGCGGAGTTGAATCCATGTCGCCTCCCAGCCCGGTTAAACTGATCTCACCTTTCGTCTTTGTACTTATCGTGACAAAGTCGCGATCGTCATCGGACAACTCGCAGTTGATCTCTGCCTTCGGCAACACTGCACCGTTGTCGCCTGTCACGCGGACCTTTATTTTCTTCGCCTCGGTCGGAGAGATGGTAACTGCATTGATGTCTTTGTCGGCTTCAGAGAATACCAATTCAAGCCCATTGCCTTTCGCTTCCGGCTGGTAGTTGATTGTCGCCACGCCCGAAGCTGGTCCAACGCTCGCAATGATTGGTATCTCTGTCGGCTTCTGTCCGGTCTTGCCTAGCCAAACAACGTCAATAGAATTTGTGGTGTCGGTATTGGTTGGCGATCCGAGAAAAACGAGGTCTTCAAACTTCTTGTCCGCCAGTTTCCACGAGACATCGAGCCCGTGTATCAAGTTGCCGGTCGCATCGCTGACTTTCGCGACAATCGTCTGTTTCGTACCGGGGGCGAGATCGATCGAGTCGTGAACAAAATCCACGTCGACCGGTTCGGTAACATAACGAAGCACAAGGTCGCCGCTGATGCGTCCTGAGCTCGCGCTAACTTTCACGTCGGTTGCTGTAGACCCGCCACTCAACCCCACGATGACGATAGTGTCCGCGGCACCATCAAGTGGCTTGCTGACACTAAATAGTCCCTCGGCTTCTTTGGGAACGGTCCAGGCGATCTTGGCGCCCTTGATCGGGTTGTTCTTCTGATCGACCACGCTGGCCTTGACGACCGTTGATTTGCCCGGACGAACAACCGGATCGTTTGGTTCGAAGACAATTCGTGCGACACGGCTGCCAGCGGCACGCGGCCGGCTTCGCGGGGCTGCGAGGGTGGTAAGAACGAAACAGTGAACAAGCACAAGCGCTACGGCTTTGTTGCGAAGTGAAGTCGACATCTTGGATTCTCCTGAACTGGTGTAAATCCTTTGCCTATTAATGAGCAGAACTCAAAAACGTTTCTGAGAATTGTTTTGAAAGCCCGTAGCGACACTTGAGCCCGAAATCTCACGTAAAATCTGTTGACAGCGCACCGCCGCCTGCTTACGCTCTGTGTGCTCGCGGCCTGACATTCTAAATTCTTGCCATTCTGAGTGCGTTTATTGCTTCCCAGCTCAGTTGCGATACCCTCCGTTTGAGGGATACGTCGGCGCTTAGCGCGTGAGCGCAAAGCGTGCCCGGCCGACTAAAATGAGTAACGAAGTTCCCCCAGCAGCGGCGTCGTTTGATCAGTTGCTCTCGTGGCTTAACCCCGATCGAGAACAGGCCGGACTACGTTACGAAGAGATTCGGCGCCGCCTGATCAAAATCTTCGCCCGCCGTGGCTGTTGGGAGGCAGAAGATCTGGCTGACGAAACGCTCAGGCGGGTTGAATCCCACGTTAACGAAGTAGCGGAAAGTTGGATCAATGACCCGATCCTCTATTTTTACGCCGTCGCGCGTAACGTGAGGCGTGAGTACCTGCGTCGCAAAGCCCTACTTAATCCGGCACCACCACCGCCTCCGAGCGCAGACGAAGCCGAGCGTGAGGACAGGTGCCTGGAACACTGCATGGAGCGACTGCTCACCGGTGACGAACGCGCACTGGTGCTGCAGTATTATCACGGCCAGGGACATACAAAGATTGAGAACCGGCGGAAGCTGTGTCGAGAGCACGAGCTGGGGCTGAACGCGTTGCGCATCAGGATGCATCGTGTAATCAAGCGACTGCGCCCGTGTGTTCTCGACTGCCTTGAAGAAATGCCGAGCTGAAACGAATTGCTCGCGAGAGCATTAATTTAGTTAGGGACTCCCCCGAACGGCGTCCAATGTCGCAAGACTTAGAACAACAAACGATCCGGGAATATCTTCTGGGCGTGACGCTCGATGAGGAGCGAGAACGCGCCATCGAGGAACGCCTGCTCACCGATGATGATTTTTGCGAGCAGATCGAAATTGCTGAAGATGAACTAATCGAACAGTACCTCGGCGACGAACTGGGCGCCGGCGAACGCGAGCAGTTCGAACACAACTTCCTGAGCACTAGCGACCGCCGGAAAAAGCTCACCGTAGCGCGTTCACTTAACAGGTTTGCGACGGCGCAGTTAAATCAAGTTTCGGCAGCAGACGAAAAAGTGAAAGTCATCAAACCGCCGGTGCGAGTCTCGTTCTGGTCGCGCCGGCCCGCGGCAGTTTACGTCGGTCTCGCCGCCGCGCTTGTCGTACTGATTCTCGGCGGATTGTTATGGCGCACATACTCGCGCCGTCGCGAGATTGACCGCGGGTTACTCGCTCTGAATGAGGCTTACCGGCAGCAACGTCCGGGCGAAGCGCGTATTACGGGTTTCGATTACGCGCCGGCGGCTGCCACACGCGGCGCTGGTTCGGACAAGTTTGACTACGTTGCGCGCGACCGTGCGGAGATCATCCTGCACGGCGCTGCAGACGAGCAGAAAAGTCCGGAGGCTCTCCATGCGCTGGGCCGGGTTTACCTCGCTAAGCATGAGTATGACAAAGCGATCGAGCAGTTCGAGAAAGCACTCGCCTCCGCACCTGACGATGCGCGCCTTCATAGCGATCTCGGCGCCGCGCTGATGGAGCGCGGCAACAATCAATCATCCGCCGCTACTGAAGGCGCGACCCTGACTGACTACTCCGCTGCTCTCGAACATTTCAATCGCGCGCTCGCACTCGATCCTTCGCTCCGCGACGCGCTTTTCAATCGCGCTTTGCTCTATCAAAGTATGAAGGTTCCGAGACAGGCAGCCGACGATTGGAACCGCTACCTTCAACTCGATCCCAACTCGCCGTGGGCTGACGAAGCTCGTCGCAATCTCAAGTTGCTTGAAGATCAGCGCGGAGCATCAGGCACCGGTTCGCAAAGTTTGGATGAGTTTCTCGAAGCCTATCGTACGCGCAGCGATGAACGGGCGTGGCAGGTGCTGAGCGGCAGTCGCGAGATGATTACAGGCCGGATGGTGCCGTTCGAACTCGCGCGCCGCATCGTCCAGGCCGACGGGAAGGACGCGGATGAACTGCTGGAAGCATTCAAATACGCCGGCACACTCGAACAAGTCCATGACGGCGATCCATTTATCGCAGAACTCGCGAACTATTACTCAGGCACCCGCAGCGACACTCGAAAGCAACTCGCCGCTGCGCACGTTGAACTCAACGAAGGCTATCGGCTGTGTCAGTCTTCGCAATACGACAAAGCGCACGCGCACTTTGCGAGTGCCCGCACACTCTTTGCTGCGGCGGGCAATTTGCGCGAAGCGCGTCTGACCGAGTACTGGCTGGCCTACTGCATCGCGCAGGGTGATCGACTCGAAGAAAGTGGCGCGATGCTCGACGATTTGGCTGCCTTCTCGCGGCAGCGCGGCTATCGTTGGTTGCTTTCGCAGGCGCTCTGCTTACGCGCTAACTCGTACGATTTGTTAGGCGATCACTCTCGGTCGATCGCGCTCGACCGCGAAGCGCTGGAGATAGCCGTGGCGATCGAGGATAGTTACAACCAGCAAAAGCTACTCACACAGCTCGCACTTCAGTACACCGAGTTGGGCCGTCCCGATCACGCACTCGACTACCACTGGCGCACGCTTTTGCTCGCCGGTTCCGCTACGTCTATGCCGCGTCAGGACTGGCGCACCTTCACCTTCACCGCGCAAACTCTCTACACGCTCAAACATTATGACGCGGCAGTGGCATACGAACGAGAAGCGCTGCGCCTTAGTCTTTACGAATTGCACGACCCAGGCCTCGCGCATCTCTCTTACACTCATCTCGGCATGATTCTCGCGGGTATGGACCAGGACCAGGCGATCCGCGAAGCTACCGCCGGACTTGCCGCGGCGCGCTCGCTCGAGAATGATTCGGCGAGTCGCAAGATGATCGCTTATTCGCTGCTGGGGTTGGGGCATCTGATGCGCCAGCGCGGCGACTGCGACGCGGCCCTCGCGCGTTATGACGAAGCGCTCAAAATGTATGAAGGAATGGAGATCGGAAAGCTCGACGGCTACGACGCACACAAGGGACGTTTGCTCTGTTATGTAAACGGCGCCAACGATGCTGCGACCGAGGAAGAGTTGACCCGTGTAATCGCGCTCTTCGAAGAGCATCGGGCAGAGATCAAAGAAGAGCAAAACCGGAACAGTTTCTCCGACGCAGAGCAGGACGTCTACGACATCGGGATAAGTTATTCGTACGCACGAGGTGACAAACGCCGCGCCTTCGACTATAGCGAGCAGTCGCGCGGACGTTCGCTGCTCGATCTTTTGAAACATGGCGCGAAGTCCGGAGCGACGGATGCGGAATCTGAAGTCACCCTTGATGCGGTAGCCACGCCGCTCGAGCTTGAGGCCATGCAAGTGCAACTGCCGCCTGGCCTGTTGCTCGTGCAGTATGCGGTGCTGAAGGACAAGCTGCTTATTTGGATCGTTTCTCGCACGCTGTTTGAAGTGCGCGAGCAGCGCGTGCCGGCCGCCGAGTTGAATGCACTTGTCCGCGACTATGTGGCATTGCTGACGCGTAACGACGATTCGCAGTTGGGCGAGGTCAGGAGGCGCGCCGAGGCGCTTTATGATTTGCTCGTGTTACCGATTGTGCCTTTGTTGGAGAGCGCGCGTGAACTGTGCATCGTGCCCGACAAGGCACTCTTTCACTTACCGTTCGCAGCGTTGATAGCGCCTGGCACGGGACGTTACCTGGTCCAGGACTTCACGCTTTTATTCGCGCCGAGCGCGAGCGTGCTGGTCCACTGTTCGAAAACGGCTCAACTCAGGCAACCGCCGCACGCTGAGACACTGCTGAGCGTCGGCAACCCCGCTTTTGATCGCGCTGCGTACCCGCAGCTGCCTGATCTTCCGGCGGCGGAGGTCGAGGCGAAGAAGGTTGCGGAGTTGTATGGTAAGTCGCCTGCGCTTACCGGTCCGCGCGCGGACAAAGCAAGATTCACAGAACTCCTCGCAAACACCGATGTGATTCATTTCGCCGGCCATTACGTCGCCGACGAGCGCACGCCGATGCGCTCGCGTTTGCTGCTGGCGAAGGAGGAAGCAGCGGCAGACGATGCAGTGACTGCTGCCGAGGTCTTTGACAAACGACCACTACACGCGCGGCTTGTCGTGCTTTCAGCGTGCCAGACAGAAATTGAACACGACGATAACGGTGAAGGAATGATCGGCATTGCTCGCACGTTTCTAGCGGCGGGTGTGCCGCTTGTTGTTGCCAGTCAGTGGGCAGTGGATTCGAGTGCGACTGCCGAGTTGATGATTCGATTTCATGAACTGCGTAAGCGCGAGGGCGTGACTACCGCCGAAGCTCTGGGCCGGGCACAACGAGAGATGCTTGCGGGTGCGGACGAGAAGCATCGCAATCCATACTACTGGGCCGCCTTTCTTCCGGTCGGCGGACACACTGATTACTGATAACCCAGTTTCGATGCTATGAAAGGGTTTCGCCTCTCAATCATAAACAGTTGACAGGCGCTTTCATTCTAATTCGTAGACCGCCTGAATAGCTCAGAATTACGAAAGGACGATCATGCCGCAACCATTACCACATGACCAGGCTACGGCTAATCTATACATCGATGGATTGGCCATTTGCTGTTTCAACTCGAAGCGCACTCCCAAGCGCTGGGAGATCGGGTTTTTGCGCCACCAGGACCATCATCTTATGATCAAGGCTGTTCGTGACGGCGATTCGTGGGAAAACGAAATCGATCCCGCTGCACTTACGCTGGAATTCAAAACGATCGATGGAGTCACACCCGATTATGATACGAAGTACCCGGACGGCTTCTTTGACGTGGAGATTCTGACCCATGAAAAACGGAAGGTGAAGCCGAACCAAGGCGATCAAGAGCACATTGAGAATTTTAGGTGGACGCTCGACCTAAACGACAAAGTCGATGTGGATCACGGCAGGATAAAAAAATTGGTGCGTCCCGGATACGGTGCTACGGTCGCTTACCTCGATGACGCGGTTTTCTACACTCAAGACGAGATATCCGCAAACGTTTTTCTTGTGCCTGCAGGTGAAGATCCCCGTGGTCTAAGTGACGCTGATCTTGAGGCCAGGGGATGGAAATTGGGTTTGACGAACGACCAACTGGGGGCCGACATTACGTGCAAACAAGGTGGAGGAATAAACATCGTAGTAGACGGAGTTCCTATTCACCATCTCGACCACCAGCCCGGCAATCCTTGGCGCGTCTGTGTAATGAACATGCGCGATCACACAAATGACCATGACAAACGCAGCGGCGGGGATTTCACCGACGTTTTGGAACCAGGTGATTTCCAACTTTACTACCAAGCGATTGTGACCGAAAAGTCTCACTTTGTGATCTGGGGGTTCCCGACAGCTGAATCCCCTGATCATTGCGGCACGTTCAGGAGTGGACGTACTGACTGCAATACTGTCCGAGTCAGCAACATCGATAACCTGGACGGTTTATTGCCGTAAGATCAAAACCAGGCTTTAGTGCGAACTGAGTCAGACGCGGGTTGTTGCTGGTTGAAATAAAAGTCGCCGGGTCGCCCGTGATCTGACCAGTGTTTGCGTTGATGGACGTCGCAGCCCATCTTCAGCCGTCTCACCGCTCTGAATTCCCAACCTCCACACTCCTCTCAGAAACGTTTTCCAGAATTCACCATACATAGATGAAACGTTGGCCCCTGGTGCGATTTGTAAATTGAGAACCAAGATCCGCTCCACATAGACTTACTTTTCAGGAGAACATGATGAAACGAATAGCACGGATTCTCGTCGTCTTTGCTTTTGCTTTCACTCTCACGACCGTAGTTTATTCATGGAAAAACCCGCGGCTCGGTAACGCAACGACACCGCTGCCTGGTCCAGTTGTTTACCAGCCCATTCCACCCGGTTTTGACTTTCCCGCCGACCAAAACGCGTTGCTGCAAATGAGAGACACGGCAAACGTGGCCGCGATGAGAAAACATGCCTGGATGGTTTTTGCGGGACTGACACAGCCGACACCGACCGGAGAAGCGGTGTGGGAAACGTGGTTCTCCGAGGAACAAGCATTTGCTCAAGGCCCGGCGCCGCAGGGAATTGGGCCGCATAGACTTCAACGTCGCTTCCGCAATCCGAGACAATTTACTCTGGCGGGACAGGGTGCGGTGCCACACGCAATCGGTGCCTCACTGCTTTCGTTCGTGTTGATGAATAAGGATACTTTCGATCACATTCGAACAAACCATCTCTATCAAAAAGCCAGACTGAACCAGATCAACCAGGCATTCAATGCCAACCATACACCGGTGGAACAACGAGTGATTCCAGCATTTCCGCGCGAGTCTGTGTCACTAAAAACGGTCTGGTGGTTAGTCAAGCAAACAGGTCTTACAGCGCTCCCGGTTTGGGATGGAGTAGCCAACCCGAACATTTCGAATCCACCTCCCTCATGGGCCAGGTTTGTCGCCGTGGATCCAACGCGCCAGCAGATACCTGCTGACGAACGTCGTGACATATTTTTCCAGGGTCTTTCCAAGCCGAATTCGCATGTGGTGCCGCTCAACAGTTTCTACAACTTTCAAATCACGGCGAACGAGATCAACGACGTCCGGCACGTTCCGGGTTTCTCGCAAGCTCAAGTCGGAGATTTTGTTGCGCTGATCGCAATGCACATGACCACGAAAGAAATCCCAGACTGGGTTTGGGCCACTTTCTGGTGGCACGACAATCCCGCGGCTGGGCCCTTCGGCATGGATCGACCCCCGGCAGTTCCTGGTGTTTGGCGGAACTATTTGATGAATGTCGCCTTCAGTGGAGATATTCCGACGGCTGCCGATGGTGGACCAAATGTCTGTTTCAACCCGTGGTTGGAAGCACGATTTGTCAAGGGCATGCAATCAAACTGTTTGACGTGTCACCAGCGATCGGTTTTGGGGAACCAAGTATTCCTGCCGATTACGAGGGGACGACTTGCAGACAACGATCCGTTCTTCGCCGGCAAGACAAAGTTTGACTTCCTTTGGTCCATCGCATTCTCAAGTCAATGACGAAAACTCAAAACCGGCAGCGCCAGATTTCGAGCGCACTCGCGGCGGCCAAGCGTCTGGCAGGAAACATCGACGGACTCAAAGGGATCGACTTTGGTTGGATCTACAAGAACGGTGTGCGCACCAATCGGCGCGGCATCCGCTTTCATGTTGCCGAAAAGCGACCGCCTGAAAAAGTAGCTCCTGATCAAGTGCTGCCTAAGAAAATGCTGGAAGTGCCGACAGATGTTGTCCAGGTATCTTATGGTCCACATGCTCTCGATCCGACGTCGTTGTTCGATCCGATTCGGCCGGGAATCAGCACTGGCAACACGCTGCGGCAGACGACCGGCACGCTAGGTTTCTTTGTGTCGGATAACCAAACGGGTGATTCGTGCATACTGAGCAACTGGCATGTGCTGTGTGGCTCTCCTGACGCGCAAACTGGAGAGGCAATCACGCAGCCTGGTCCAGCACACAGCGGCGCCTCACCGCCAAGAAACGTGGCCTCGCTGCTGAAGTGGCTGAGTTTAAATCAGGGACTGGATGCTGCACTCGCGAAACTAGACGCTGGCGTTTCGTTCAGTACGGATGTTTTTGGAACTGATTTAAGACCAGTCAAAGTAGCCGATCCAAAAGTTGGCATGCGCCTGATCAAAACAGGCGTCACCTCGGGCGTGACCCGTGCAATGGTTGATGGAGTCGATGGCAGTTATCAGATCGACTACAGCGGTTTTGGCGAAACACTTCGCTGGATGGATGGCTTTCGTTTGGTCGTCGATCCTGATGACCCTGAGGACGACATCAGCCTTGAAGGAGATTCTGGAGCGATCTGGATTGAACCGACTAAGCGTTGGGCCGTCGGTCTGCACTTTGGTGGTGAGGATGGGTTAGGACCGCTCGCTGAATATGCGCTGGCGCATCCGCTGCGCAAAATTTTCGAGCGACTAGCTGTCTCGCTCAATTCACCGTGACCAGGCCGACGCATAACTCGTCTCGATCAAAGACAGGAGTTTATATGTACAAGAATCGATTGACTGAGAAGGCCGGATTTAAAACGATCGTGTTGTTGGTCTTCATGATTCTTTGCTGTTTCGTGTTGACGCAGCGGCCGCCGGCCTCCGAGGCAAGGAATTTCTCAACCGCTCCTACTACGCCTACGCCGTTTCCTTGCGAGCAAGCTACTACTTGTATTGACCCTCCTGTTGTGACCATCAACTCACCGCAAGCGCCGTGTGATGTCTGTAACTTCAGTGGCGGTTTTCCGATTGCCTTCTTCGACGATTACTCGTGGCGGACCTTCATTGCGCTCGTTTGGCCTGCCGACGTCTCAAATAACCAACGAGGTGTTCCCGATGTAAATAAAACAGTTGCGGATCCTGAACCGCCGCGTGTCTTCGAAACCTACAAAGCTCTTTGGCAGGTCTTTCATTCCGATGGTTCAGCTCCTGTGCCCTGGGATCAAAATGACCTGGCTACGTTGAATGCATGCCACCAGGCGATTGGTTCGGGTGATCTGGTGCTGGCATCTTTTTCGAAGTTCAGTGACGTGGGACAGGCGTTTTTCGGGAGCCTGGTAGGACCGTTGATTGCACAAAACAGAAAGTACGTTCATTACCTGACTGCCTACAATCAAATTGAGTTCGACAAGATTCTGACTGACAAGTTGTATGACCGAAACGAGCTGAGAGCGAAAGCTCCCATCTCGTTCGCTGACGGGTCAATCGATATAAAGTCGGCCTGGATCGACATGGACCATGTCAGTCACCCTGAACGCTACTACCAGCATTCCGCCTGGATAATGGATGCGGAGGGAAACTGCGAGAAAAAAGAGGTGGGATTGGTTGGCCTTCACATCGTGCAGAAGACGCCGACCAGGCCGCAGTGGATTTGGTCCACCTTCGAACAGGTTGACAACGTTCCACCGGCGCAGGCCGGCGCACCAGGAACGTTCGGATTCAATGACGGATCGGGAGCGCCAATGATCACGCCAAATCCTCACAAACTTACTCCCTTACCGGTCCCGGTTCCGACGCCCTTCAACATCGAGAGAGTGATGCCCATTCACTCTTCTACCGAGAACACGAACCGGTTGTATCAACAAGCCTTAAAAACTCAGGGCAACAGCGTCTGGCAGTTTTATCAATTGGTCATGACGCAATGGCCCATCCCGGCGAACGCTCCCAATTCACCGCCGCCGGCCACGTTTCCACCACTTAACGGCGCGACGTCGAGTTTTGCAAATACGACGATGGAAACATTTGAGCAGGGAAGATTGGTGAATGGGCGCAATGTAGGAGGCTTCGGTTGCATTGGCTGTCACACGGCTAGCAATGCGGCGCCGTTCGGAACCGACTTCCTCTGGTCGCTTCGAGACCATGCATCTCCGTCGGAAATTCCCAGCCTGCTGATCCAGGATCCGGCATTTCGGACTTTGAAAAACATGATGCTTGAGCAGAATAGACAACAAATAGAACAGTCTCTGCCACCACAATCAAAATCAAAAGCCAGGAAGAGCAAACGCCGCCGCTGATCGCCGGAGGCAAGCAAACAAAGAAAGGAACTAACTACCAATGTCGAATGGTCCAATCGCCACTCCGCATTTCACTGACGTCCAAAATATTCTTGATGCAATTGCTGCGGCGGATACGGGCAATCCGCTTCCGAGTGCGCCGCACAATACCGACTCAGGCGCTCCCTTCTGGCGCGAAACAGGAAATCTCGATACTGACTACACGACCTTCACCACCGGAACAGTACCTAACTTTGGCAGCCAGATCATGGACCAGGCCGAGCCGCTAAACTCGCTGTTCCTTACGATGTTGCTCGGAACTGGTCCGGGAGCGCAGATGCCTTTAGGAGGTCCATTCATAACTGATGCCGATTACCAGGTTTCGGTTAACGGCACCATGATGTCAGGACAGGATATCCGGACTACGTTGGAGTCGTGGTTACAGAGCGGGTTTCCGAAATGAGAACGGCTTAAAGACTCGATCGATAAAAAAATCTATGGGGACAGCCAGGAGTTGGTCGTCAGCGTTGAACGATCCTGGCAGTCATCATCAGAAATTGAACTTGAGCGCGAACTGGACCAGGCGTGGGTTGTTGCTGGTTGAGACAAGGCGGCCGAAGTCGCCGGGGTCACCCGTGATCTGACCCGTGTTCGCGTTGAGGGACGTCGCAGCTACCGCGTTGAGGTTGCTGATCGGATTCGCAAAGTTTACGTGGTTGAAGAGATTGAAAAACTCCGCGCGGAATTCGATGTTCTTTGACTCGCCGATCGCAAAACGCTTGATGACCGAAAAATCGATATTCGATTGCGATGGACCACGCAGAACATTGCGGCCAACGTTGCCAAAGTCGGTTCCGGTTGCCGCTGCCGTCGCGGTTCCGTTTGAGCTCGGGATGATTCGACCAGCAAGTACCACAGGCCGCACGAAAGCGAATGGATTGAAAAAATATCCGGCCGGGATGTTAGTCGTCGCAGTGCTGGTGGTCGCTCCCGGCGCCCAACTCGGCCGCACGAGTGCATTGTTCCCGCCACTCAAGCCAAAAAACGAGCCCGACCCGCCGTCGGTGATGTCGATCGGCAAACCGGACATCGCCGTGACTATGCCTGCCAATTGCCAGTGCGAAAAGATCAAATCAGCAGTCTTCGAATGTCTCGCGAAGTCCGGCTGCGGCAGGTCCCAGAGATAACTGAGGACGAGGCGATGAGTGCGGTCGAAGTCTGACAGTCCACGATTAGCACGGCTATCGAGTTGATTGCCGGCGATATTGATCGTATCTCTAACTTCGCCCGTGCTGTCACTGCCGCCGGAAGCGTTGTCGATCGATCTGGCGAAAGTGTACGAGGCGAGGAATTGAATTCCTTTCGAAAGCCGCTGAGTCAAGCTTAGCTGAAGGGAATTGTAAGTTGATTCAGCCGTCGACTGAATCTGAAGAAAGTTTCCCACTTCAACACCTTGATACGGCGCGCGCAGCGCAACGTTCGTCGCCGCCGGCGTGTTGGTCGTAATTACCTGGTGCGTAACCGCGTTGATGATGGGAGACTGCGGACTCGCGAGCCGGGCCTGATTGATCGCAACGTCACGAATCAGGTTGCGTCCGCGCGTGCCCACGTAAGCTACCTCCAACAACAAGTCTCTCTTCAGCGAGTATTGAATGCTCGTGTTGTACTGGTGAAAGTAGGCAGTCCGGAGATCGCGATCGAATATCTGACCAGCAAGCGCGACACCTCTGACGAGCGTGGGAAACTGGTCTTGAGAAGGCAACGGAAAGAAAGGATCGGCGAAGGGAACGGTAGCACCGGTCGGACTTCTTCGAATAGCGTAAGTCGGCGGCGAGTTGATCGAGATACCGACGTATGCGTTTGACGGCCGCGAATAAAAGATTCCATAGCCGCCTCGGACCACCAGGCGGCCCGAATCAAAAGGTGAATAAGCGAAGCCGATGCGCGGCGCGAAGTTGTTTGGATCGACGCTCGTCAACACACGCTTGCCGACATTCGGCACGTCCGGTGAATCGAATTCCGGGATCACATTTCCGGCTTGCACGAAACCGCCAATCGGCGGACCGATAGGAGCTCCCGTCGCGTCCACTTCCATTCGCGGCTGGTAAAGCGCCGGATCGAAAGTCGACAACGCACCGCGAGTTTCGTAGGGCGGAAGATCCAGGTCATAACGCAAACCGAGATTCACGATCAGTTTTCGCGACATCCGCCAATCATCCTGGAAAAAGAAACCGTAGTCGGCAGCGCGCAGGACACGCGTGCTGATGCCATCTCCATACACGGTGGCATTCGCGAGGCCGAGTAGAAAATTGTTGAAGCTCTGGAAGGTTATCGAGCCACGCCGGTTGTTATTCGCAGCCAGATCGTTTCGATAGAAGATGGCTTCAACGCCGGTGCGAATGCTGTGTTGACCGCGAATGATCGAGAGAATATCAACCAGGGTCGTCGAAGATTGCACGTTCTCGGTATCCACGTTTGTGCCGGCGTTCCCGATGGCAACGGCGTTTGTCGCGACTGGTCCAATACGAATGAGTCCCAGCCCGGGGAACGAGCTCGCGTTTGCTCGTTTAATGCCGACATCAGTGTCGCGCACCGGGTTTTCACCTGACATATCTCCGCGAATGAAGCTGTACCCAATCCGCGCTTCGTTGATCGTGTTGGGACTGAAGAGATGAATGTCCTGAACGACGATCAAGCGGTTGTTCAGCTTTTCGTCAGCGCCGAAGCCGGGAACGTTCGCAGCGCTCGTGGGCAACGCAAAAAAATGTGGAGCGTTTGAGAAGAAGAACTTCACCGCGAGCCAGTTTTTATCGTGCAGCCGGTAATCGACATTCGCGTTGAACTGATCTTCGTGATAAGTGGACACGCTCGAGCCCGAGTAATGACCATCAGGCTGCGGCGTTGGGATCAGGAATTGACCATTCGGCAATCTTGTATTCAGCAGCGCGAGTGCCACCGGGTTGATCGATGTGGCGGGAGGCGCAGCAGGCGAAGTCCGCGGATGAAACGTTGCCAGTAGTCTTTGCTGCGATCGATCGTCAGTCAAACCGGGTGCAATCAAGACGTTCGAAGTCAGGCTATTCGGCGACGCGCCGTTGCGCTCGCGTGTACCCTGGTACGAGACGAAGAAGAACAGTTTTTCAGCTTTGATGGGACCACCAAGCAGCCCGCCAAAGACATTACGCGACAAAGTTGGACGACTAACACCCGCCGCTTTTAAGAACGGATTGTTTGCGTTAAGCGCATCGTTACGGAAATATTCATAGACGCCGCCGTGATAACTGTTACCACCGCTCTTCGTAACTGTCTGAACATTGCCACCGGCGCCGCGTCCAAACATGGCGGGATACAGTGAAGTCTGAACCTTGAATTCGTGAATGCTTTCCGGGGCCGGCACGGCCACAAACGAGGCGGCGTTCGTGGCCACGTTGTTCGCGTCAACGCCGTTAATCTCAAAATCGTTTTGCGTCACGCGCGCGCCGTTAACCGAGATGTTTTGTGAATTGCGTCCGAGCGCGGTGTTGTCAGGCAGCGCCACTGACGTGCCTGGCGAAAGCGCGAGTATCTGGGTGAAGTTTCGCGTCGCGAGCGGCAATTCGGAAACCTGGCGTATTCCTACGACGCGCCCGAGTTGCGGTCCGTCTTGTTGGATTAAAGAATCGACTCTCATCGAGACTGTGTCCGGACCGGCAGGAATCAGTTGCGCATCGATCGTCGTTGTTTCAGTAATCACAACCTCGACCGGATCGAACACAGAAGGCGCGAATCCTTGGGCCGTAATCCGCACTTCATATTTACCGGGCGGTAAGAGTGGAACGTTGTAATTGGCGTCGTCGCCGGCAGTGACTTTTCGTTCCGCGGAAGTTGTATTGCTGCGGACACTGATCTCGGCCCACGCTACCAGGGCACCATTTTTATCCCTGACGGTTCCGGCGATACGACCCGTCGTCGCGCTTTGCGAGAAAGCGCAAGGCGCGCAGAAGACCAAAATACAACTAACCCAAAGTAAGGTTCTGAAGATCATTGTTCGGATTCCCTGGTTCAGTTAAGCGGAAGACATGTTGTTTGTGAGTACTGACCTTGTCGTCGGCGGCACGATTTAATCCCGAACAACTTGACGCTGTCAAACTCTTGCCACACTTCCGCGACATCCGGTAGAATCCCGACCTCAAGGTAGCCTGCTTTTCCACCGTTCTTCCAAGCGTCACTCAAGCTCGAAGGAGACAACTCGATGTCCACTCAAGTGATTGAGATAAAAACCAATCCCACCCCTACACCCACGGAGCCAGGCGTGTTTGATCCCAAAGCCGCGGTGACAAACGCGTACGACACTCTCAGCTGGCACAACGATGATTCAGAGGCGCACTGGCCAACGCCGAACGCCGGAGACCCGACGGCATGGTTCCAATATCAGATTCCACCCGGCGGGACTTCAGATACGCTCGCCCCAGGACCTGGTAATCCGCCGGGTACTCCGTACACGCTGAACTACGTGTGCGCTAACCACAAGGATGAAAAGGGCAGCATTACCGTAAACCCGCAACCGTAACCTGAGACGCTGATTTGGTGTAGCACACCCACTCACCTACAAGGAGACACCATGCCGGAAAACGAAATCGTCAAGAATCAAACAGGGCTCGAGGATGGGAACGATGCGGGCGATCGTAAGCTGAAGTCAGACGTGAGTCGTCGAGAGTTTCTCCAGAAGAGCATGATGGTGACATCAAGCCTCGCACTGACTGCAATGCTGCCTGCTTTCACGAAGGGACACTTGAGCGAAGTATCAGCGCCCGCCACGACGTGCCAGCCCGGTCAACCGCTGATGAAAGTAATGGAAATCAGTGCGAAACGCGCAGACCCGAAGGCTCCCGGAACACTGCAAGCCGTGATCAAGATTATCAATGAAAACAAACAGTATCTCGCAGCTTCGGCGGCGGGTGGAGGCAGGACGACCTGCGCCAGCGGCCAGATGCGTTATTTCTCAGGCTACGACAAGGGAGACCCAGGAACTGTTTGGCCAAATTCTTTCCCTGAGATGGTGGGTGGTCCAGCGCCCGGTCCAACACTGCGTTGCCGCATCGGAGACACAGTTCAGATCACGTTGCTGAACCACGTGAGAGTCAGTGACTTTGCAAATAGTTTAGACGTTGCCGAAAAGGGTGGGGGCTGCGATATCTCTATGTCTGTTGGCCCTGATGGGAAGGCTGTGAACACTTATCCCGGCAACCCTTCATTTGAAACGCCGCCGGATTGCTTCCACGGTTCGAGCTCGACCAATTTGCATTTTCACGGCACGCACGTTAGTCCCAATTCACTAGCCGATTATGTGCTCGCAAATACTCGCCCCTCTCCGAGAGAGGCGAACGGCAACCCAACCGTCGATGAGAAGTATGTCGAGGCTGACTTCAACGAAATCTTCAAGATGTGTTCAGAGGGGCACATGCCGGAGTTGTGGGGTCAATTTCCTAAGACGTGGCAAGAGAAGCAGAAAGAGCTGCTAGAGAAGTATGACCTGACGGCGCCATGGAAAGGTGTCAACGGGCCGGTTGATGGGAAGCCGGCATTGCCGCTTTCGGAACGGTTGTGGCCGAAGAACCAGGCCGCCATCGACAGTTGCACCTGGCCGCAGTACTACATCGGCGCCTACCCAAACTGTTTTACGCTGCCGGTGTGGATAAAAGATGATCCAAAGAGTCCGGTGATGGGCCAGGCGCCCGGAACTCACTGGTATCACTCTCACAAGCATGGCTCGACGGCACTGAACCTCGCCAACGGCATGGCCGGCGCTCTCATCATCGAAGGCGAATACGACGAAAAGTTGCAACCTTTTTTCACCAAACAGGTGGTGTTGGTGATTCAGCAGTTTGGCACCCAACTGAACCTGATGAGAAACGGAATCAACGATCAGGGTCAGGCGAACAAAAACATCGGTACCGACCTCGTTTTCGTGAACGGCCAGTACACGCCTGTCCTCGAGATGAATCCCAACGAGATGCAGCTCTGGCGATTTGTGAATGCCTGCCACCGCGCACAGATTCCACTTTCCGCGCCTGCTCCTCTCAAGTGGGTCCAGACCGCACAGGACGGAGTCCAGCTCCACCAGGACAACTACAATCCCGGAGTCACTAATGCTTCGATTAGTATTCCCGCGGCCACAACTTCAGCAGGCAAGATAGGCGGCACTCTTGCGGCGGGCAATCGAGTTGACTTTCTCGTCCAGGCGCCGAGTACGGCCGGCGGACCTTACCCGGTCAACTTTGGCAACAAGACGCTTTTCCAGGTTGTAGTGAAGCAGGATCCAAAAGCGCCGGTCATTAAGAACCCAATGCCGTTTCCAACCAACACTGAGTTTCCGATGATCCCGGGATTCCTCGAGGGCATCGATCCGAACAAGGTTACCGTCAGACGTGCTTTGCACTTCGCATCCAACCCGGCGAAGAACCGGAGCACGCAGGGGCCGTCGTTCGCTCCTCCGATTCATACCATCGACGGCAAGCAGTTTGATAACACAATCGATCAATCGATGGTGCTCGGCGCGACGGAAGAGTGGACAATGTATAACGACAGTCCTGGCGCCGCGCATCCGTTCCACATCCACATTAATCCGTTCCAGGTAACCGAGATCCTTAATCCAGCGGTGAGCAAGAACCCGGTGATACTCAAGCCGCCGTATGTCTGGTTTGACGATTTCGCGATTCCGCCCGCGGCAGTCCCGCCGGACGGAGACGGTAAGACGCAGGTCTCAGGTTATTTCAAGATGATTACGCGTTTTGTGGATTTCCCCGGCGTGTACGTGCTGCATTGCCACATTCTTGGACACGAGGATCGCGGCATGATGCAGTTGGTCCAGGTCGTTTCAAATACCACTCATATGGAGCACAACTAAGCAGCGGTCGCTGCTTCAGTTCCGCAAATTTCAAGGGGGTGTCCGGATCGTACATTCGGACGCCTCCTGTCGTTTCAGGCCTCACTTTTGAAAAGGAACATAACGGTGGTGTCATGACTAAACCCCCACGCGTTCTCATCTGCGGCACTGGCAGTGGCGCCCACGCGCTGGCAGCGATCGCTTCAAGAAACGGCTGCGAAGTTTGCGTGCTCAGCCAGAGCGCCGAAAAGGCGCTGCGCTGGACCGAGGCACTGCAACTTCAGCCACTGACTGTTATCGGACGAAACGGAGATGGTGCCTGGTCCGCAAATTCTTTCCGCGTCACGCACGATCCGACGGTGGCGGCTCGCGGTTGCGATCTCATCATTTTTGCCGTCCCCACGTTTTCGCACGAGCGATACCTCGAGCTGTTGAGACCGGAAATCAAGGACGGCTGCGTCATCGTCGGGCTGCCGGGACAAAATGGTTTCGAATTCGAAGTGCGCCACACCCTTGGACCGAAACTCAGAAATTGCGCGGTGATAAATTTCGAGTCGTTGCCGTGGAGTTGTCGCGTGGTTGAATTTGGCGCCACGGTCAGAGTCAACGGCACGAAGAAGACGCTCGTGGGAGCCACCCAGGGCGAATTGCCGAAACTCAGAGTCAACCGCGTATTGCAAACTCTACAAAGCGTTTTGGGCGAGTTCCCACAACTGATTCTGTCGGGGCATCTGCTTGGCATCAATCTCATGTCGCTGAATGCTTACAGTCACCCGCCAATCATGTACGGGCGCTGGAAAGACTGGGACGGCAAACCACTCGATCACGAGCCCTTGTTTTTCCAGGGCGTCGATGAAAACACCGCCGCGTTGCTTGAAAAAATCAGTGACGAAGTGGTCGCCATCAGCCGGCGTATTATGGCCGAGTATTCGGATATCGATCTCTCGCAAGTCATCCCGATGTATAAATGGGACCTAGCCCACTACGGAGATCAGATCGCAGACAAGACGAACTTGATGACGGCGCTGCGGACGAACGCTCTATACCAGGGCCGAACACATCCGATGGTCCAGACCGGCAACGGGCAATATATTCCCGACTTCAATCACCGCTTTTTGTTGGAAGATATTCCGTGCCTGGCAGTCATCCGAGGCATTGCCGAGATCGCAGGCGTGGAGACTCTGAATCTCGATACCGTTCTCTTGTGGGGTCAGGAGAAGTTGAACAAAGAGTATCTGGTGGGCTCGAGGTTGATTGGCAAGGATCTGGCGACTACTCGTTGCCCGCAGCGATACGGCATCACCTCGATGGAAGAACTGTTGGGCTGCATGGATCAAGCGCCGCGTGCGATTGCGATGAGCGCCGCGATCTCGAATGCGAGGGTGGCTGCGAGGAGCGAAGTGATGTCGGAGCTGTCGTAAGCAGGCGAAACTTCAACCACGTCGCCGCCGATGAAGTTGAGTCCCCTGAAGGAGCGCATGAGGTTGAGGGCTTCAAAGCTGGTGAGGCCGCCAACGACCGGCGTACCTGTTCCCGGAGCAAAAGCCGGATCGATGCCGTCAATATCGAACGTCAGGTAACACGGATCCGAACCGGCGACATCGCGCAGGGTTTGTAAAAACGCAGAGCGAACATTCGGGTCGTGAAAGTCGTGCATGTTGAGAACGTGAATTCCCGCTTCGTTGGCGAAGTCGTTATACCTGGCGCTGCCGATGGCTCCGCGAAGTCCGATCTGAAATATTCGGTTGCCTGGCACGAGGCTCTCTTCGATGACCCTGCGGACGGGAGTGCCGTGATGAAATCGTTGTCCCCAGCCTTCGTCGGATGTGTCTGAGTGGGCGTCGAACTGAATGACCGTGAGCTTCGGATATTTCTTGTTCGTCGCGCGCAGAATTGGCAGTAGCACTGAATGATCGCCGCCCAGCGATACGACGGCGGCGCCTCGTTGCTGTAGCTCGCCGACGCGCGACTCGATCTGACGAAAGGTCTCGGCGTAGTCGAAAGGGTTGACCGGTACGTCGCCCGCATCGACGCAACGAAGGTGCTCGTACACGCCGACTTCCATTTGTTGGCTGTAGTTTCGACCGCGCATCGAGGATTGACGAATGGCGTTTGGACCAAACCTCGCGCCGGGCCGGCTGGTCACCATGCCGTCGAACGGAATGCCCAACACTGCGAGATCAAACTCCTGGTCGCCGGTGTTGGCAGTGAACGGCAGGCGACCGAACGTCGTGATACCGCTGAAAGTGGGCTGACTTGTTTCTGGTTTCTTCAACCTGGTCAGTCTCACGATTTTGTTCCTGGATGTCAACGTACTTGAGCGGAAAAATCTCTCGCGCAAAGGCGCAAAGACACAAAGAAAACCTCGAGACACGCGGTAGCGCTTTGCGCCTTTGCGGCTTGGCGCGAGACACTTCGCTCGTATAAAGCAAGACTGGGTAAATTTCGGTGACTTCGCAGCTTCATTCATTAGCGATCGTGGGAGTTGGTCCAAAAGGTCTCTACTGTCTGGAACGGCTGCTCGCGGAAGTTAACGCCCGCCCGCTGCTTTGTGGACTCGAGATTCACCTCTTCAATCGATCATCTTGTTTTGGCGCCAGTCCAGTCTACGATCCGGAACAGCCTGAATACATCCTCGTCAACGTCAGTGTCGGTGAAGTCGATCTGTGGTCGGCGACTGAGCCGCCGGTCGCAGCGGGAAGGGGACCGAGTTTTGTCGATTGGTACCACGAAAAGTTCCGACCGGATTCGCCACTGACAGGCGACGAATACTTGTCTCGCGCAGTTGTAGGACGCTACCTAATGGATGGATTTCGTCGCCTCCTCGATCATCTTCCGCCGCGTGTTTCGGTATTCTGTCACGTGGGCGAAGTCCTGGACATTCGGCGCAACGGGCAAGGATACCAGTTGGAGTTTGCGGACCAGGACGGATACACCGAGGAAATTCGGGCAGACAAGATTCTGCTCGCAACTGGTCACTCGCGACCCGTGCCCGGGGAAAAAGAAAAACACTACGCTGCGTTCGCCGCGCAGCACACCGGCGTAGCCTTCATCCCGTTTGTTTATCCAGTCAGGAAGTCAATGGCTGACATCCCTGCCGGCGCGACGGTCGCGATGAACGGCATTGGTCTCACCTTCATCGATGCAGTGCTTGAGCTCACCGAAGGACGCGGCGGAAAATTTGTTCGCTCAGGCTCATCCCTCTCGTACGAGTGCAGTGGCCGGGAACCTCTTTCGATCGTTCCATTTTGTCGCAGCGGTCTGCCGATGGCGCCGAAGGCTCATGACCTGCCGCCGTTCATGCGTCCACTTACGTTTCTCACGCCGGCAGTAATCGCCGAACTCAGAGCCAGAACTCCCGGTGGCAAACTGGATCTCGAGCGAGACCTGTGGCCTCTCTTCGAGCTCGAAATGGAGCTTCATTACTACCGCGTCCTGATGGGTGACGAAAGATCGAAACTCGACGCGTGTGGCAGCGATGGCGCGGCGCTGCGGCGCGTCGTCGATTTCTATTTGCAGGAGCATCCCGCGCAAGTGCGTTTCGATTACCGGCAGGCATTGGATCCCGTGGGCGGCCGTCAATTGAACGGAAGCGAGTTCACCACTTTCGTTGCAGAATACATGGACCAGGAAATAGCTCGCGCAAAGTTGGGCCAGAGCGGTTGCGGGATCAAAGCGGCTATCGATATCTGGTACGAAGTACGAAAGGAACTCGGATCAGTGCTTCAGTTCGGCGGCCTGACGCCCGAGTCACACCGCAAGCTGATCGAACATTACTTTCCGCGGTTCAAGCGAATCGTCTTCGGTCCACCGATCATCAACATCGAGAAACTGCTGGCGCTTGTCAGGGCGGGATTGATTGATTTTTCCGTGGCGCGCAATCCGTGTGTGTCGACGAATGAGTCTGCCGGTTGTTTTGAGCTGAAGTGCGGCGACAATCCAGGCGCGGTAAGGCAGGCCGAGATTCTGGTCGATGCTCGCTATCCGTCGACGAACATTGTCCGCGATGCGGCGCCGCTGTATCGCAACCTGCAACGCCGCGGGTTGGTTAGAGCCTTTGAAAATCGATCGCCGGCTGCGGAACTTGCGGGTTACGTGCCGGGAGCAATCGACATGACCGAGGCTTCAAACTTTGTTGTTGACGGCGCAGGCGTTGCTAACGAAGACATCGCCGTGATTGGAATTCCGAGCGAGGGAAACCTGATCGGCAACAAGACGATCGCGAGAGGCGATTACCCGGGCACCTGGGCCGCGCAAGTTGTCAGGCAATTGGCGTGTAAGGAACGGGCGCTTCAAGTAGCGCCCGTATGAAGCTCTAGCTCGGGCGCTGCAGAGTCCTGCTATCGACGTCGCGTACGTGTTGTGCGAATTTCCAGCGATGCCCCTCCGGGTCAACACACTCATACACACGATCGCCGTAGAACTGCTCTTTTAGTTCGCTGGTAATTTGTGCGCCCGCTTTCCTGGCGCGCTCGTAGTGAGCATCAACGTCGTCCACAAAAATGTAGAGACGTTGGCTGATCTTGCCGAGCGACTTTGGACTCTCACGCAGCGGACTCTCGGACGTGAGCCCCACCATGACGAGGCTGTCCGCCACTTCGAGATCCCCGTGCACGACGGCGCCGTCCTTATCGGTCATTCGCAAACGAACTTCAAAGCCAAACGCATTGACGAGCCACTCAATGGCGGCAGCGACGTCGTCGTAAAAGAGATGCGGCGTAATACGCGGCATATCGTGTGGCGGATTTGAGACCATCGGTTTTCCTCTACGAGTAAGGTGTTTCGAAATACTGCTTTGCCCTGCAAGTCGGAGTCCAGTGTGCCGCAGCGCGAAAGCGCTAACCATGGTGAATTCGGACTCTTGTGCAAAGCCTCGAAAGACGTAGTCTTATAGCGAAACAGATTTAAATTGTCCAACTTCGGCCGCGGCTCAGTGCATGGCGACGGCGCCCTTTTTTGCGCGGACGCGTTTGAAGAGAAACACCGCGGGGAGACAGATGACGCAGAGAAATGCCAGCATGCGGAAGTTGTCTATGTAGGACAACAACATCGACTGCCGCGCGACCATTCCGTAAATAATTCCGTAGGCTTCCTGGCTTCCACCGCCGGGCAGCGCGTGTCCTAGTTGCTGAACCCGCTGCTGGACCTCCGGGTCGTAGGGATTGATGTTGCGGACCAGTGCAGCCTGATGAATTTGACTGCCGCGAGACAGCATCGTCGTCATCGCCGCGATGCCAAGACTGCCGCCAGTGTTGCGCATCAGGTTGAAGACGCCCGACGCGTTTCCCATTTGCTCGTTCGACAGTGTTCCCATCGCCATCGTCGTCAGTGGAACGAAAATGAATCCCATCGCGAAGCCGCTGATGATGTTGGGCCAGGTGATACTGGCAGACGTTATCATCAGATTGATATCACTGAACCGGTAGGTGGCGTAGCCGAGCACAATGAAACCAAACAGCACGAGATAACGCCCGTCAATCTTCCCAATCAGCCGGCCCACCACAATCATCGAGATGATCGAACCGAAACCGCGCGGACTAACAGTTATTCCGCTTTGCAACGCGGGATAGCCCATCAACGTTTGTAGAAACAGCGGCAGCAACGCAATCGTGCCGTACAAAACAATTCCCAGCGCCGTCATGATGCTGGTGCCGACGGTGAAGTTGCGATTCTTCAACACCCGCAAGTCGACAATTGGTTCTTTTATGCTCAGCTCCCAAATCACGAACGCCACCAGGGTCAGTCCAGCAAAGATCGCAGCAAACGTGATTAACGACGAGTTGAACCAGTCTTCTTCCTGACCTTTATCGAGCACGAGTTGCAGCGTTCCCAACCCGATTGCCATCAGGGCGAAGCCGAGTCGATCGATCCTTCCGGGACGCTGGTCGCGAATATACGGCGGATCTTCGATGAACATGTTGGCCATGAAAATGGCCAGGATGCCGACCGGGATGTTGATGTAGAAAATCCAGCGCCAGGAGTAGTTATCAGTGATCCACCCGCCGAGTGTTGGACCAATGATCGGCGCCACGACCACGCCCATGCCAAACACGGCCATCGCCGAACCACGTTTCTCAGGCGGAAAACTCTCCATCAGGACCGCCTGCGCGATCGGCTGCAGCGCGCCGCCGCCCGCGCCCTGAAGAATGCGCGCAAAGATCAGCATTCCGAGGCTCGTGGCCGCGCCGCACAACGCCGACGCGAGGGTGAACATGATGATGCAGATGACGAGGAAGCGCTTGCGTCCGAAGTAACGTCCGAGCCAGTTGGTTGCGGGCAGGATGATGGCGTTCGAGACGAGGTAACTCGTTAGTACCCACGTCGATTCTTCAGTGGTCGCGGAAAGATTGCCGGCGATGTGTGGAAGCGCAACGTTCGCGACCGAAGTGTCGAGCACTTCCATGAAGGTCGCGAGCATTACTGAGGCTGCGATCAGCCACGGATTGAAGCTTGGAGTCCAAACGCCGGGGGTTGTGGAAGCTGATCGATTGGCGAAGCGTGCTCTGAGTGAATTGGTGCTCACCGAACCTTGACCTCAGGCACAACCGACATGCCCGGCGCCAGCATGTGCGCTGGATCGGGTGGCTCGTCGAAGACGATCTTCACCGGCACGCGTTGCACAACCTTCACGTAGTTGCCCGTCGCGTTCTCCGGCGGCAACAAGCTGAACCGCGCGCCGGTTCCTGCCTGAATGCTGTCCACGTGTCCTTTGAAAACCTTATCCGGATACGCATCGACGGTGATCTCGGTGTACTGACCCGGCCGCATGTTTCCGATCTGATTCTCTTTGAAATTTGCCGTGACCCAGACGTCGCCGGGCACGATCGCCATCAGTGGTTGTCCAGACTGGACGAGGGCGCCGTCTTCGACGGACTTGTTCGTAACTCTGCCGTCGTCGGGCGCGTAGAGTTTCGTGTACGAGAGTTCGAGCTCGGCTTGCGCGACTGCGGCTCTGAGTTGTTCGAGCGAAGCGCTGGCGGTTTGTGCCTGCGCCTGACTCGCGGCGACCTGTTGCGGTGCGGTGTTCGCGGCGGCGAGTTTGCCCTGTGCTTCGCGAACCTGCGCCTGCGCGGACGAGATTTGAACGTCGGCACGGCGAGCGGTTTCCGCAGCGGTTTGTTGAGCGGCCTGGCTTTCGCTCACTTGAGAGGCTGCGGCTGCGGCTCGTTGTC
>JADMIO011367055.1_pt1 | contig 65895 bp, 88 predicted proteins | sample 8958161 | NCBI WGS metagenome assembly JADMIO01 (sample SAMN16585339, study PRJNA669376) | soil metagenome | isolation source: Crop rotation soil | place: USA: Cullars Rotation, Alabama | collected 2011
GTTTTTGTACATTTGCAGCGTGAAAATAGCTAAAAAGTGTGTTAAATTGAGGGGTTAACTCTAATTTTGGGTTTTTATATGACAGGAACTGCATCGAGGTATATTGTAAACAGGCGGAAAACGTCTTATAGTGGGCATATAGAACAGAGCAAACCTGTTTTGGTAAGGTTTTTTAATAATGTTAGTTATTTATTGCGGGTTCGTGGGATGAGCCAAAGGGAATTAAAAAAAGCGATTTTTGATTTTTGCGGGTTTTCAATATCGTATTGTGCAATAAGTAATTTTAAAAGGAAAGATTCGGATCATGTTACCGCGCAGCTTTGTTATCTTGGAGTGTATGCTGATTTTTTTAAGGTTGAATTAACCGATCTTTTGTCCCGCGATTTTGAGGCTGAGTCTAAACTTGGGAAAGCTGGATAATTTCATTTTTTACACTCTCTTTGTTTAATGCCCGCTTTTCAAGTTCAAGGGAATTATTGAAATATCTTTTTGCCATGTTTTTGTGTAAGATATTATATACGGTTCAGATGTTCGCGGTTTTTGCCGCGCTTTAAATATTTTCAGCTTTAAAAACATTTTCAAATGTAGATAATTTGAGAGGTAAAAACAAATATTTGTTGAAATATTTATTAACAATTTATTCTTATTTTCAGAGGCAAATTACTAACGTATTATATATTGTTGTTAATTACTTTTTATTCATTTTCTTAAAATCTGCCGAATTTTATCGGAGTTTACAAACGATTACATACGACTGTGATATAACTTATTGATTAATAGTTAATAAAAATTAACGTTAAAATGTTTTAACGTTCTTTGGTTGATGTATCTTTGTATCAGAAATTTAAAAAACAAAGTGAACGAAATAAATAAAATAGTTCAAGCAATAGATAAAGCGGGATTAAAACGCGGACACGTTGCTAAACAAATAGGAATTAGTGAGGTGCATTTATCCTATGTATTAAATGGCGAACGCGCTTTAACTGATGAAGTTAAAAACAAATTAAAATCACTACTTAAAATAAATTAAAAAATTTTCTCCTATATAGTTAAATTATTTTAACAAAATGCCAAAAAGAGTACCAATAACAATAAATCAAAATGAAAACTATTGTGTTTATGGCTTAATATGCCCTATATCTTTAAGGATTAGATACATAGGCATGAGTGCGTATCTTCATTTCAGAACATCACAACATTACGGAGAGGGCAAAAATAATAGTAGAAAATACGCTTGGATTTCATCATTAAAAAAGCAAAATTTAAGACCGATTCCAGTAATACTAAAAGAATTTAAAGATAGAAAAGAAGCGGCAAATTATGAAAAAGAACTAATTAAAAAGCATTTTAGATTCATTACAAATTCAAAAACTATTCCACACAGCAAGGGAAGATTAGTTAATGTGGTTGTTCGTGCTTATGATGAGGATGGCAAAGAAATAACAGTATTAGCAAAAAAAAAGAAAATTTTAAAAAATGAACTTACAACAAACATATAACTACAAAGCGCACCCGATTTCAGGAGCGCAAATAATCGAGCGCACAGGATTAAAGAAAGTGCATAATGTTAATGAAGCGGGCGGAAAGTCGAGCCTTGATAAATGGAGTTTTAAATACGAATGTGAGGCGCAAAAAATAACTGATTCAATAAATTATTTTTCTCGTGCAACAATTCAGAGGGCAGCACGTAGAAACAAAAGAAAATAAAGAGTTTTAAATTTTATGGGGTGCGGATTCCAGCACGGTAAACACGGAAATATAAGCGGGAAAAATCTATGTGATTAATGCAACAAAAAACAAGTTCTAACAGTATAAACAAATAAAAACACAGCAAAATGAAAAATTCAATTAAAACAACGGAAGATTTTTTTAATGCTTGCAAGGGCAAAAGTATTTCCTATAAATTACAGGCTATTGAAAACCTAAATAAAGGCATTGAGACACGCGGGAATGGATTGTGGGATGATGAACATAGCCACGAACAACAGGCTATTGATTTGCTGAAACTTTTAAACGTAGAATTTAAAAGCAAGTATTTAAAAGCAAGTATTTAAAGCAAGATCTTTATTTTGATGGGGACAAGCAAACCCGCGACATTTACCGTGTTTCTTTTACCCGTCTTGAAAATGTACCCAAAGAACAAAAAAGATTTTCTTTAAAGTTCGGGCAGTCAGTAAACGATAGCGGGAAGCATCCGACACCATACGATGTATTAGCGTGCATCCAAAAATATGATGTTGGCAGCTTTGAGGAGTTTTGCTCAGAGTTTGGATATGACACCGACAGCCGGAAAGCGGAAAAGACTTACAAAGCAGTATGCAAGGAATTTGAGAAGGTTGAAAACTTTTTTACGCCCTCTGAAATTGAGCAACTACAAGATATTCAATAAGTAAAGAACGATCACAAATTTAATAAAAATCACAACACAAAAAAATAAAATCAAATGTTTGTAATAAAAAAAAGGCTCTAAATATGTTGCGCCTTCGGGCAGCGCAAAAAGCTACACCGGCAAGTTAGAAAACGCGCGTAAATTTCCGACACGCGAAGCAGCAGAAAAAGAAAAATGCGGAAATGAAATAGTGATAAGTATTCATTCAATCTTACAATATTAAAAAAATAAAATTATGAAAGCAAAATATTACACGCTCAAAGTAGCGAACATGAAAAAAGAGCAAAGTTTTATTCTCTATCCTTATGACGGAGGCGACTACATTTATTTACAATCCCCAAAACGGTTTGCCCGCGTTAATCTTCGTTCAGGCATTGGATTGATTGACGGCAAAAACCGGAACTATTCAAACAGTGTTACACTGGCAATGTGTCCGCTTCCCTTTAAATTATCCGAAGAAATGAAAACCGAAATACAGGGTTACCTTTGGAACAATTCAGGAGTTCAGGAAGTTGTTGAAAGTGTTTTATTCATTGAAAACAAAGAGTTATTTTCAGAACCTAAAAACGCAACAGCATGAGAACGCGCACAAGTGTAAGAAATCAAAACAGGCTATTTAATAGCATCAGTAAAGAATTGGAGCATAACGCAATAAGGGAGCGCACAAAAGAATTTTTATTTACTTGTTGTCATGTCACTTGCTTTTCCTATTGCGACACTACGAGAGAAAAGCACGGAGATTATTTAGAAATCGGACGGCTTTATTTTTCACCATTGCGAATTGATATTTTTGAACAGAATAAAAAGTATGCGGAAGTTTATAAAATTATGCAAAACGATTTTAATAAACTTTCAAAACAAGAAAGTGTTGAGGTGTCAGCCACAGGGCAAACGGCAAAAATAACCTTAACCACAAAATAAAAACCAGTTTGTTGTGAACCGGGCGACCTTGCAACCACAGGAAGCCCGGCACAGCGAAAGAAAACACTAACAGTTAAAAAGAAAATGCTATACACTGGAAGCGAACATGAAGAAGTAGAAAAATATTCCGATTACAAGTACAGGACAAAAGAAAAATTTAAAAATCGGTTCAAAGATATAATTTCTGGAATAGAATCCTGTTCACTAAAAAAAGAAGATAAAATAAAGCTGAAAAAAGAATTAATTGAAATCCTAAACAGATGAAACCCCTTTCCATCCAAAGCACCGTAAAGCCCGTTAAGGCAGCAAAATCCTTCAATCACTGGACAAAATATATTCACTTCATAAACTCAAAACTGAAAAAATGAAAACAATTCAACTAACAAACAATCAGGCGCAAAACCTTTATTTCCTCGCACAAAAAGATATGTATGACCTTATATCAGCACCATCAAGCGAAAGAACAAAAAAACGATTGATGTGGGAGCTTGATAAAATAGGCGGATTTGAAACTGATTATTGCGGCAAGCCAGATAAATCTGCCGATCCCTATAAAAACAAAAATGTAAAGCCTATATTGATTTTATATCCAGAGGTAAAAAAATGGTTGAAAAGAGAAACTAGGGATAACTACTATTCTAATGGAACTGATTGGAACGGAGCAAAAATATCATTAACAAACCTTCTTAAAAAACTGAAAAAATGACCGAAACCTTAGTAAATTACAGCCAAATGAGGCGCGACAAAGCCTCTAAAGAGCCAAAGAAACTAATCATCCACGACCTGACAGAAGAAGATTTGCAGGACTTGATTAAAGCCCTGATATTAGCGCGGGCAGCACATGATGAACTTGTGCAGGATTACGGCAAGCTGATGAACCCCGAAGAAAGAACCCGGCATTTACAAAGAGCGAGCAGGTATAATGATTTATCCGTAAAATTGCAGGGGGTTTAATGATTTGCCAACTTACGCAGTGCCATTAAACTCAGGTGAGCAGTTGTCGGGCACTGACCGAAATGTGTCGGGAAAACCGAATTAAATAACCCGCAGTAGGCATTGCGTTAAGTTTTGTTTGTTATAGGAATGTAATTTTAAATTTCAAAGCGATGGAAATAGAAAAAATAAAGTTCAGGGCATGGAATAGGATTGTAAATAGATTTCAATATTTCACCTTGATTGAAATTGAACAACAAAAAGGTAAAATACAATGGCACAATCTTGAAATAATGGCATTCACTGGCCGATGGGTTAAATCCAGACTCAAATAGCGACCACAATTTTAGATTAGGATGGGAGGCTTGTTGGCAGAAATTAACAGAGGGCAATGGGGCATAACGGTTTGCGGCTTTGCAATCGTTTTAATGTTGTCAAAGCCGCTTGTTATATTTAGTTTGTTTTTGTGGGAGGGGAGAAAAAATTTAAAATTTAATTATTAAAAATACTTATCATGGAAAGAGAAGCAAAATTCAGAGGCAAAAGAAAATTGAATGGAGAATGGGTGTATGGCTCATACATTCAAATAGGTAATGATTGGTGCTGCATAGTGCCGTCAAAAACAGAATATGATGAAGTGGGATTAAATACAACCAGAGTAATCTCTGAAACTGTTGGAGAATTTACGGGGTTGACAGACAAAAACAATAAACCAATTTACGAAGGAGATATTTTGCAATGCTATTATGGAGGCAGTAAACACGGTGCAGTTGAGCAAGTTGAATTTAAAGACGGGGCTTTCATACTAAGGCACAGAGCAACACCAATAAGCGTTTATCTTGAATATGATGGAACATACACAACAGACATTGAAGTAATCGGAAATATTTATGAGAACCCAACCTCTTAATTTTTAATAATTAAATTTTAAATTTTTTGCGGGTGGGAGAAAAACAAATTGAATATAACGGTTACGCATTTATTTAGGTTTTTTAAAAATTAAATTTATTTGAGCGATGGGAAAAAATGAAGAAATATTAAAGGCAAAATATCCGATGGTGAAAGAACTTTCGAAGCGTGAACAGCAAATGTTATTCGCAATGATGGAAGCGTTTCAGGATGCTGCACAACAGACAATAGTAGGCGGAGAGGAACTATTGCGAATGTGTGATGGATGTGCTTTCAAAAAAGGAACAGAGGCAAGCACACACCCAATGACAGCGTTGGTAGCAACCGAAAGTGTGTTGAAGGAAGAACCATTTTTTTGCCATAAAAGATTTTGCCCAGACGGGGGCGAGAAACTTTGCAATGGATGGATTAATATTATGAACAACAAGTAGTGCGATGGCAAATTTAATTTTTAAAAAACTTGAATTAAATGCGGTGTTAAAGCATCGTTTTAATGTGCTTTAACGCAGACCGGATTTAAGCAGCAGGGATTATGAACCACAAAATATCATTAGAACCAATAAGAAATTTTAATTTTTAATTTTTTGAGAGCATGGCATTCACAACAGAATTTGTAGTAAATGAAAAATATAAAATCAAGTTTGATTATAAACATAAACTTGAAGACGACAACAAAAAAGAAGTTTACAGAATTGATAATGATATTTCATCAACACAAGTTGCAATATTTCATTTCGATAAACCATACGAAGCAGCAATGAACTACATAAAATTTATGTCTAAATAATTAAAAACATGGAACTAAAATTTAAAATCATACCTCCGATGATGCCAAACTTTGTGAGATATGAAAAACCAGCAGGACTAAAACAAGATGGCATTGACACCAAAGACGAAGGAATAGCAGTTGAAAACTTTACTGCTGAGCAGGCTGCCGAATTTGGCGAACTAATGAAAACTACTTTTATTGAACACTGGAAGAAAAGGTGCGAGAGCAAAAATTAAAAATTAAAATTTCAAACGTGAACATCATTTGAACCATGCTGCCATGTTGCTTTAAATCCGTTGTTATGAGGCGAAGCGAACTGTTTTGCCCCAAATGCGGAAGTAGTAACTGGGATTATGTACACGATTTTACAATGGAAAAAGAATGTTATTCATGTGGAAATGTTTGGGGCAAAATAGCTCATAACGTAAAATTAACGCAATAGGTATAAATGTCTTATTTTTAAATAATTAAAATCCTAAATAAAAATGAACCACATTCATGTATATAAATTAATTGACCCCAAAACAGGCAATATTAGATATATAGGCAAAACTAAAAACCCTCTTTTTAAGAGATTATCGGCACACATGGATTGCTCATCAGATAATGTGGGTCTTAATATATGGATTAAATCATTGAAAGAAAGCGGAATGAAGCCCATAATAGAATTAATTGAAATCACGGGTGAGCATAATTGGTGCATCCGAGAACAATATTGGATTGACAAATTTTTTAACGATGGCGAAAAATTGTTTAATGTACCTCTTGATAAAAATAATCCGTTCTATGTTTTGAGAGAATACCAAAAAGTATTGATTAGGTGTAATTATTCAGAACACACTCAAAAGAATTATTGTTCAAATTTTTTGTCTTTTTTACTTGCATTTAAACATAAAAAATATTATGATGTTTCTCATTCCGATATTACCAATTATTTAGAATCTCTTGTTGAAACAAAAAACATTTCTCCATCATATCAAAACTCTATTATTAATTCAGTTAAATTTTGGAGAGAAAAAGTATTGAATGCAAAACGAGAAACATATTTCATTCGCAGACCTAAAAAAGAATATCCAATTAGACCACACCTGACTATTAATCAGGTTCAACAAATATTATTTTCGTTTGAAAATTTAAAACACCGAACAGCTTTTACTCTGATGTACTCATGCGGATTACGAAGCTCGGAAGTTGTATCTGTTATTAAATCAAATATAAATTTTGAAGAAGGACAGTTGCTACTTAAACAGGCAAAGGGTAAAAAAGATAGAATTGTTATTTTGGGATTTGAAACACTTGCTCTTATTGATAGGTACATTAAAGAATACAATCCTGAATATTGGCTATTTGAAGGACAATATCAAGACGAACACTGGTCACAGAAATCGCTTCACGTGTTATTTAAAAAAGCGATAATAAAACTTGGGTTTGATAAAGACCTTCATCCACATGATTTGCGTGGATCATCCTTTACACATCTGATGGATAATGGATTTAAAATAGAAAACGCAGCAAAAATGGCTGGGCATAACTCCATTGCCACTATGGCTAAATTTTACTATCATTATAATAATAGCACTATAAAAGAGCAATTATTTTCAGCACAAAATAAAATATCGCAAAAAATAAACAACCGTGCTTTACTTGAAAATAAATCCTTACAAAACCAAACGCTTATAAAATAATTTCATTTTTTATATACACATTTCAATATAATATATTATATTTGCCTGAAAAATAAAACGCCATGACACCGCTTGACAAACTCCAAAACCTTACAGACAGGATGTTAGAGATAGATACAGAGTTTATGTGGAGAGACGAAGTTACTGACAAATTATGTTTCTCAAATCTCGATGAACGCAAATGGCAGGCTAAGAAAAACAGAGAGTTCATTGAAGGGGTGGAATCGCTGATTGCTCAACGCAGGTGGGAGGAGGCAACAGAAGAACTTAATGACATTCTGCCAACTTTGATGAGTGAAACCGAGCAATATCTATGAGCCTTGAAAATGAGTTCCCTGAAACAGTTAAAATATTTCTACTATACAGAACACGCCAGGACGGCAAACTGAAAGAATGGAAAAACGAATTGGAAATACTGCAAACCAAAATATTTCACCTGCTTGAAAGATACGAAAATGCAACATCAAATAAAAAAACATTCAATGCCAAAATTCTCAAAGAACAGTTGGAGGTTAATTATGTGAAGGCGCGGGAATTGGATGCCAAGATACACGAAAGGATTAAAAATTTGTTAATAACTTATAATATCAAATAAACATGGAAACAGAAAAAACAGCCGAAGAAGCAAAAAACAAATATCTTGCATCTTATGGAGAAAGATATGAAAAAGGACTTGAAAAAGTGTTGGAAGAAGTTGTTGCCTCTTATTTGCCACAAGCTCAACTTGGCAGAAACAATGATGAAAGTTTAAAACTTGTAATTAAATGCTCATGCCTGATGTTTGAACGCCTGAAAAAAGAAATGATTGAAGAACTTGAAAATATTCCAAACGACAATTCGGTTGATGTGAATACGCCCGAAAACAGAGATGTTAATTTAATCACTTGTTAAGATGTTAAAAGAACAATTAAGTTTTTTTGATACAATTAAGGCTAAAGAAAAGCTGCCAGAATATGAGCAAAAAGCCCACAATCAAGAACAACTCATCTTGCGACAATTCCTGTATGGACAATTTACAGCTCTCGAAATTTCAGAGCGATTGTCCCTGCATGAATCTTCCGCGAGGCGTGCTTGCCATGTACTTTGTAAGAAAGGACTTATTATTAGAACTGACGAGCAGCGAATCGGTAAATATGGAAAACCAAACTACGTTTATAAAATAAAGTAACCATGAACAATAAACTCCTATACGGAAATGCAAAACTTGTAAAAGAAGATTGCGATTTTATTGCACAAGTAATTGATGATTTTATTCAGGAGGTTGAAGACCTTGAAACAAAATGCGACAATCAGGAAGATAAAATTTCCGAACTTGAAAGAGAAATTGAAGATTTAAAATCAAAATAATATGGAAACATTAACATTAAACAAACCGATTTCTTGGAGCTTGCGCAACCTGTGGAATGATTCGGTAGCCCTTGAGCAAAGAGAATTAAAAGAACGCGATTATTGCTGGGCAAGTGAGCTTTATAAACCAACAGTGGACAGATACCTTGCCATGAAAGCAGTTAAGCCAACCAATCCCCCTAATTTGCGCTCCCTGCGTAAGTTTTTTGCGGGCAACGTGTGGGAGTTTGTGGTCGGGCTTGTGCTTCATCAGCTTGGAATAATTCAGGATGCTCAACAGGAAGTTTGGGTTACTGATGCCCCGATTGCAGTTAAGGGGAAAAATGATTACCTTGCAGGGGGTATTCCTAATTATTCAAAAGCCCGCGATATGATTGCTTCCCTTCCTTTTGACCGCGAAATGAACGCAAGATTTTTAAAGGTAATTGATAACTTTGAACAAACACTTGGAACATCCGAACTTGAACTCATGGTTCACGAAATAAAATCCTGCTCTGAATATGTTATTGATACTATTAGCGAAGGTGGCAGAATTATAGGACATGACCTGCAAACCTACCATTATTGTCGCGGGCTTAAAATGCCAATGGGAAGAATAGATTATATTTCAAAGAACGACAGCCTTATGGCAGAAGCGGTAGTTAAAAATCCTGATGCTAATTTACAACAAATTTATGAATCTGACTTGCATTTGTTGAAAAAATATTTGGATGCTAATGAGCAGCCACCCCCTGCACCGTTAATTGTTTGGGAAGGAAAATTTAAGAAAAATTTTGGTGTTGAATATTCCAATTATTTAGAACTTGTGTACGGATTTAAAGAGCCAAAAGACTATTCCGATGCCGTAAAAGGAAAGATAGCCTCTTGGAATAGAGTGCTTGCGCGACTGAAAATGATAAATGACGGGGCGCGGGCAAAACCAAGCAAAAAAAATCCCGAAGGCAAGCCGATGGAACTTACAGATAAAAATAAATTAGCCATTGAGGAAATGCAAAAAGAAGGTTGGAATCCTTACGACCTCGCGGCAAAAGCAAAAATAGAACTTGACGAAGATGAAGAACAATAATTCGGGCTACTCTCCACAGATGGAGGAGTACATCAGAAAACGGAATGCACTTCTTGAAAAAGAAAAACAGGAGGTGATTGAGGGCGCGTATATGGATATGAGTATGAAAATACCGTTTAACTTAAACCCAACCAAAGATAATTGCTACATCGGCAAAGGAACTTGGACTGGCGCGGAAACTGTTGATTTAAACAAAGAAGAATGAAAACAATCACCAACGAAGATGCTGACTTCATAATAACAGCACTAAACCAAATGTGGAATGATGCCCGCGAAAAATTACAGAAAAAGGATTTGGGAGATATTGAGAGAAAGAATTACGAATATGCAAAAAACAAATCTTTTGAGTTAATGAAAAAATTAAATGAATCATAATGAAATTATGGAAAAAGAAAAACCAATAGTTGATAGGTTGTTAAAAGCGCAATATGAAATAAATGATTTGCGGTTAAAGATTGCGGGCGCGATTGCGCGGGCAGAAAAGAAATCCGAACTTGTTTCTAACTGTTGCTCCTATCCAATGCCTGATACTGATATTATAATTTGCCCGAATTGCGGGGAACACTGTCAAATTGTTGATTTAAACAAAGAAGAACAATGAAAAAATGGATTATTTCAATAGTTTGCGGCTTGCTTGGCGCGCTAATCATGTATCTTATCTTTATCTATTTTATAATTGATTTAGGTCATGTGGATGGCACACCAGTTAAAAAAACTGAGTGTGTTTTTCCATGTATAAGTGCTTTTGTTTTAGTAACCCTTCTTGTAAAATCAATATTATCTGATAATAATAGTGGTGGTGGAGGCGGAGCAACTGCCGCAGAATCTGTTGCCTGTTCTGCGGGCGCAGGAGCAATGTGACTTAAAGCAAAGAAGAAAATGAGTAATTTAAAAAGTAAATTTGAAAATACCATTCACAACGAACTTATTGGTGAATGGGATGGAACTATGGATTGTGCGCAAGCCTGTGAACAAATCACAAAAGAGGAAATGTTGAAGTTTTCAGAGTGGATGATTGAGGGGCAATGGGTTTTTAATTCATTCTATCAAAGTTGGGCGCACCCTATTTACATATCAGGAAATGAAGAATATAATAATGCCCGACTTTCAACTTCCGAACTTATTGAACTTTATTTGTCTAAATCCTAACAAAGAAAAAGAATGAAAAAGATATTATTAATTATTTTGGCTGGTGGTCTATTTGGATTTGCCGCGTTTCACAAAACAGATAAATTTGTGATTGAAAGAAAAGAGGTTGATGGACTGTATTTTTACAATGTGACTTATAAAGATTCTGTTTATAATGGCTTAGATTCCGACCAATTAATGAATTTGCTTTGCCCTAATTGTTACGAAATAACTAATAATGATTAATATGAGTTGGGAAGTTCAAAAAACTCCGGCAAATTATACTGCTCCAAATGGTGAAGAATGGTGCATTATTGATACCGAAAATGGAGACATTTTCGGTTTTTACGAATTTAAGTTTGACGCAAGAAAAGACCACCGCACGCTTACCCAAAAAGTAGGAATAAGGTTTATATATAAAGACGGTTCTCAGTCAGAAATATTTTGGAGCTAACAAAATACACGATAAAATAATCCAACCATGAACCTTGAAAACATCATCCGCATGAACGCCAACTATGAGCAGGAGCAGGAAACCAAAAGAGCGTGGCTTGAAAAACTTGGGCTCGATATGTATTCAATAGGTGAATGTAGTGAAGTGCTGAATCCTTTTTTCCCGCATTATGAAATGGTGAAATTGTTTTTAAATTAAGAAAAATGAGTGTTACGGTTTATCAGGTAATTAAAGAATGTAAGTTTCCGTTTGATATAGTAGATACTATAAAATTAGGAAAAATAGTATCAGACGTTTACTTTGCCATATTTAAAAAATATCCCCCTAAAAAAATTCAACAGGAGGGAAAAAGAAAAGTAAGAGTTGCGTATTACCCTAACGACTTTAAAGGAGATATTAGGGATATGGTTGTAATGTATTTTGATACTAAGGTTACTGGTGGATTCGTCCTCTTAAAGCAGAAATCCCCGCAAGGTGCGGGGGCTTCTAAAGATTGTGACCTAACAAAAAGTGTTCAAGCTATTGCAAGGAGCGACAAAGATAAATAAAAATTGTTAATAAAAAATGAAGTTTAACTTGGAAATATTGATTTTTATTTTATACGTTTGCGCTGTTCAAGTTATTATTTCCATTTTGCAAGTTATAAAATATCCAATTTCACTCTACAAAACAGCAATCCAACAAGGATGGGAAAAGCCTTTTGCTTTGTTGTTTGATTTGAAAGCTGTTTTTACTTCATCGTGGATTAAAAATTATAAGAATTACGATTCAATACAGCCTCTTTTAAGCAAGAAGATTGCAAGAGAAACATATTTCAAGTACATTCATATTTTAAACCGTTTAGGCTACGTTAAAATCAATAATTGCGGGCTTAGATTGGTATCATACAAAGAGTTAAAAGATTCATTCAGGTATGTAAAAAGGTGTTCCGCTCACCTTGCCCGCATGAGGGCGCAGATAATTCGCAGAATTTGCGATAAACAAATATCAAAGATAAGGACAGGTTCAAGCATCCGTGACATTAAGCAGGTCAAAGAGGTGTGCGGTTCTATAACGTTTGAGGTTGTTAATTCGGCAAAGACTGTAACATTATCATGCAGAGGATTGGCAGACAAGTTTAACAAAAGCAAGTCTTGGGGTTATAAAGTTAAAAAGACATTGAGAGAAATGCTTCTTATTTCAACTTATAATGTTAAAGACTTCTACGGTAAGCAACGACCACTTAATTATATCCCCAACGCGGGATTCATGCTCCATAGGGGCATTTGGGTGCGCCAGTGCGCTGATCGTATCAAAGCGTTTATTAAATTAGATGAACGTGAAAAAATTGTTCCTGTTGATCTTGAAACTAAATTAAGATTAATTTACTGTAATGACATTTAAAAAAAAGTAAACTAAGTCAAGCAGCAGTTAGGGTTTTATGCCCGCGTGGTTTTATTAAAAGTAAAATTTAATGAACATTGGAAATAAAGTAAAAGTTAAAGGTACTTCACTTGAGGGTATTATAATTTCTACAAGAATAGTTCATGTCACAAAAACAGAAAGAGGCAAACTCGGAGAAGTAAAATTAATCAAAGTCAAGCATCCGAATTATGAAATGGAGTATGAGTAAGATGAACTTAAACTAATTGAATATTAATAACTTAAAAACCCCACCATCTCCAATAAATAGAAAAACAACATGGAAGAAAAGAAATATAAATTCACAGTTTACAAATTCCCAGCAGCAAATGAGATTATCGAAAAAACCGAATCAAAACTCACTCAAGCCGAGCGGGACTATCATCTTGGCAATCTTATCAACACATGGGAAAACACTTGTGGTTGGGCGCAAAAGGAGTTTTTAACTCAACTAATTAAGCAAGTTTATCGTTTTGAACAAACCCCGCAACAATTATCTGAATTATTTAAAATGCTTTCAAACTTCTCAGGATAAAATAAAAATCCATGAACAAAAAAATCACCTGCCTCCTTCGCGGGCATGACTACGAATCCTCCCCCGAAAAGCCAACCATGATTTCAAATGTATGCACCGTTCATAAAAAATGTAAGCGGTGCGGTAAAGAAAAGGTGTTCGGGGTGTTTTATCAGAAATTTATATGAAGCTCTTTTGCCTGCTTTTCAAGCACAGTTGGTATGTATTTCCAACCTTCCCTCCTACAAGGAAATGCCGCAGGTGCGGGAGGGTGCAGAGATTAAGGAAATAGCGGACAGCCATTAGAAGCAATAAATATGATAACTTATATTAAATACCCGATTTCACAAGATTATTTGGCAGTATTAAAAATGCCAATGTTTGTTGTGTGTGACAAGATTGAGGATAAAGAAAGTTATATAGTTGTTCATCCAAAAACAGAAACAAACGAAAGAGGAAATGTTGTTTATCCTAAAGAAAACAAAATTGGATTTTATTGTAAGTCGCTTTCAAAGAAAGATATTCTGAAATTCAAAGGTGGATTCAATGTTGAAAAATGCAAAAAGATTGAACGTGTAATGCTTGCAAGAAATTGGTATTTTGAAACAGGTCAGAATATGCCAAGAAAAATAAAAAAGAATTTAATATCAACCATTTCATGGATAAAGAATCAATCTACGAACTTCAAAAAATAGACTGCAACTGCAATGATTGCGTGTTTATGGTTCGTGATTTAGAAAAACTTAAAGAGGCAAAACAGAACAATAGGAATTTTTACGCTTGGAGTTATCGTTTCAGGAGGCAAAAGATGTGGAACAAAGCACAGAAGAAATTAGATCAGGGAGATATGAAAAAATATTTAGGAACGCTCCATGATAGAGCAAGAATCGGATTAGATACTTCCTACAAAAGCGGATTAAGTTATGGAAAATGCGAAAAGTTCAGTAAAGATGTATCGTTTATAGCTAATACATTTCAATTTGAAACACAACAATGTTTTATACATAGAAAAGATGTTTAATTTATTTAAAATGAAAAATTGGTTTAAATCGCCCGAAAAAAGCAAGTGGATTGATGTTGGAATGTATGACCATAATGGCTATTACAAACTCGTGCAAATGCGATACAGGGTTGATAACAACAAAAAAGAATTTAGAACCGTATCGTTAGGATTTGTAAATGCTTGGGAGTATCGTGAAAAACTTTTTTCTAATATTTTATCACATAATGCTACTTAATAATTGCTATTCAGCTATTACATTCATGGAATCAGCGTCTGTAAAACGCGCCACAGGCAATAAAAGAACCCCACCACCGATAGTTCAGGAACATGATGAGTAAATACCGCAAGCATGGTAATGGCGAGTGCCAAAACGAAGATAAGTAGGTTTTTCAGTTGCCCGTTCATGCGGCTTTGGAAAAAACAATTTTGGATTCAGTAAAGAACACTCTTAATATTACATTTCCAACAATGGTAATTACAAGGAGAACTTTCGCGGAAATAATATCAAGAGGAGTAAACTGTTCCGCTATCATTAATAAAGCAGTGATTAAGTTAAACCAAAACGTCTTAGATTCAAGAAGTGTTTTTTGTTTCATAGTTTAGAGTTTTTTAGTTTAAGCAAATGTAGTATTTTGTTTCTATATTTATAAATAATAACAAATAAACTTATTAACCCGCAAACTATCTCTGTCCAATTAACATCTGTATTTTGATTTGTCAGCGTTTCAAACAGGTCATTAAATGCAAAAGGAAGGTACGCGGTTGATAATGTGTTTAAGAATAAGTGTTCTTTTGAAAGAACAACTATTGTCCAAATGTAAAATAATACAGACAGGGACTGCCCGCTAAAATAAAGCATGTCTCCTGTTTCTTGTGAAAAATACCTGTAAATATTCATTGAGGTAATATCACAGATAATTGCAAGAACAAACAAATAGATAGCCTTATTGTTCATTAATGGGGAGAATGGGGGGGATGACTGCCAACCCTCAAATAATCGGTAATTTCATCTACAATAGTGCTGTAAAGAGTGCTTGCTATTTCTTCTCCGCCTGTTACAGCAGCCTCGTGTATGCTTGGCACGCCTGTGGTCAGTTTGATATATATAGTTCTTGTCGCGCTCAGGTCTTGAATGTAAAGGTCGCCTGAAGCAATGGATTTAAAACGGTATTGAGGGTAACTCATTTTATTTTTATTATTTATTTGCAAACTTAATAATTATTTATATATTTGCACCGTCATAATCTTATTCATATCAAACAATTAATTTACATATTTAAAACAAACGCCCCGAAGGGTAAGCGTAATTACTTCCTCATGGATTTGATTATGACAACGCTTGCTTGGAGGGGCGACCTTATTATATGAAAAAATTACAAAATTTAACAGAACTAAATGGCGTATCCAATGACGCTAAAGATGTAATCGAAATGGAAATTCCGTTTACGGTTGAAGTCGAAATTCAAGGCACAACTCCATTCTTATTTCACCGATGGAGTAACGAAGCCGTTGCAGCACAACAGGCAGCAAAGAAAAATTCTAAGGTGAAAAAATCAGACAATACCGAGAGCTATGTTTTCAGAAATGATAACAATGCTTTATGTATTCCTGCCGAATACGTTAGAATGAGCCTAATTAATTCTGCAAAGTATGACCAGCATCCGCAGAAGCCACGTGCAAGTGCTTTTGATTTGTTCAAGGCTGGTATTGTTTGTTCTCCTGAATTGTGTCCGCTTGGTGATGGTCAGATTTTTAAAGAGGATTTCATGGACATGAGGCGTGTTGTTATTCAACGCAGTTCAATTACCCGTTCACGTCCTGCAATGAAAACAGGTTGGAAAATTGAATTAGAAATAACTTCATTGCTTCCCGATTTAATTGATTTTAACTTTTTGCACAAAACTTTAATTCGTGCAGGACAGTTAATCGGAGTAGGTGATTTTCGTCCTTCGTTCGGAAGATTTGCTGTTACGAAATTTAAACTTAAAAAATAATCGAGTTTGGTACGGTGTGTTCCGGTGGAGTATGGTAAGGTGGTGTCTTGTGGGGCAGGGAAGTGTTAGGTTGTTCAATTCGCATAAGCAGTAATGTTTGTGCGAGTTCTAAAAATTCTGGAGAGGTATGCTCAGGTGATGTGTGGTTGGGTCGTGTTCTCTCTGTTAAGGTATGGTTCGGTAAGTACGGCTCTGGTTTGGTCAGCAAACCCATGTAAGAAGTGATTTTTGCATGGGTTCTAAAAAAGATTTGGGGTTGTGTCGGGTATGGTTATGTTTTGTCGAGTCAGGTTCGGTGGGTTGAGGTAAGTTTTGGTAAGCCAACTCGGTTAATCAGTAATGGTTCTCCGAGTTCAAAAATCAGGTGAGGTTTGTTCTTGTCAGCCGTTGTCTGGTTTGGTGAGTTTGGGCGAGCTGAGGTATGGAAAATCTATGTGAGTTTCGATATTCACATAGATTCAAAAAAATGAGGTATGGTGATGTAGAGCCGGGTGGTGTATGTTGTGGTACGGTCAGTTGGACTCTGGTGCGGTTGGGTGTGTTCAGGTAAGGAAAAATAAGGCGGGAATAAACCCCGCTTTATTTGCTTAATTTCTTTTTGCAATTCTACCAACGTATGCTATTACGTTTCCATCACTTCGTAATGGCTCAAGCGTAAATATAACGTCCCACTGTACATCAAAATCTCGTTTAAAGTGACATTGAAATGACACTCCGCGTTTTTCTGCAATAGCGTGTAGATACTTTTCTTTAATTGCATCAACCTCTGAATCATTCACGTACCCCAACCATCCAAAACCAGTAACCTGATATTCATAAGCATTAATAAGATTTAATAATGTTTTATTTACTCTTGTCCAATTTCCGTTTTCATCAGCAGTAAACTCCCCGTTTTGGGAATTTTCTCGCATTTGCCAAGTAAGTTGTTGAGTTAAAACCGACCTCCTTTCAATCCTATCGAGTTTGTCAGTAACAGAGTTTCCCCCGTTAGGAGCAACAAAACTCATTAATTTATCCAACTTTTTACTAATTTCTGGCATCTGTAATCTTATGCTTTCCATGTCAAAATACCATTTACGGATTTTTAATATTTTTCGGTATAAAAACGTACCACCCGCGCTTAATCCTGCAAACAACGCGGTTGCTATTTCCCAATGTGAAATTATGCCTTCCCATAATAATTTAAACAGCGATTTTGCCGCAAAAACGACTTGAAGTAATTGCATAGTAAGTAAGTTAGGTTCATAATTTATTTATTTATGCTACTTCCACATGGGGAGTGTAAGTGCGCGGTTGTTTATTTATTAAGTTCCTTTTTTATACTTTCTTCAATCCTTGACTGTAAGTCGCCATTTAACATTTTTTTAGTTTGATTGTGTTCAAAATGCGACATGATTCTTGAAATTATTATAGTAACTATGGTTGCTGCCGAAGCCCAAAATTCATTGCTCATCTTGTTAAATAATAAAATATAGAAACAATAATCAGAATAATTAACATAATCTTTAATCCTCTTTTTTCATCTTCCCTCATTTTTAGTCCCCGCTTTGAGGGAGCATTGTTGTTGTTTGCTCCTTTGAGATGGGCGGGTAACTATATTTTTCTACTTCATGTTCAACCCTGTAACTTTCAAAATCTTCGGTATTAAAGAAAATATCAAGGAAATCCTTTACTTTCATCCCTTGAGTATCGCCCCTCACAAAAATCTTCTTTTTGAACTTGTCAATTATGATTTTCATTTTCCCTGCGTAAGATAATTATAATGGTCTGAGCCACACCCCTGAGCGTTATATGGCGGCTGCCCGTTTACATCAGGTTTGCATGGAGTAACAGCTTTGCCACCCTCTGCTGTTGAGAATTGAGGGGTAATTGCTGCGGGAAATGGATAAGCTGCACAATAGTTAAACTGCCATGTATAGCCGTCACTATAAAGCGAAGTGCTTCCGCCTGTTGCTGAAAAAATGTTATTTACATTCTCTAAAATTATACATGGACTATTTGCTCCTTTTGCCCAAATGAATTTTCCTGCCGTTTGCATATTAGTTCCAAATATTTTTACTTTCACATTTCCAACAACCGTTTCAATATGAATATAAGCATTGCCTGTTCCATTGGCTATTGATACTCCTTCAAAATCGCCACCATCGGTAATTACAAAGTTTTTAAGTGCGGTATTACCCATATCATTAAGTTCAATAGGACGGGCAATTGTTCCGTTACCTTCAATAGCATCAATATTTATTTCAACATCATATCCTCCGTAATTAGCTATGCCTATGTTAGTAATACTAACAGCATGAAAGTTTCTTATTTTACTTCCATTTGATGTGGGAAACCTTGATGAAATTGGTGTATCGCCTGTATAACCACCCCAACCGTTAATAAATCCGTTTGTTCCATTTAGACAGGTGATGTTATCATAGATTCCCGCAAGACAGAATTGCAGCCATATCCCTGTTCCAAGCCCTGCCGTTGATACATTAGTTAAAATATTGTTAGATGTAGCATAAGGTCTGAATCCAATTTGATTAAGCGTTCCTTCCAATCTTAAATTGTCAATAACAAAATTTGCCCCTGCTCCGCACCTTGCTTCTGCCGCACTGAAATCAGAAGGCAAACTTGTAGTAAGCATTGCAAAGGAATTATTGTTTGTTGTCACAACTTTTGCATTTCCTGTTATTTTACATCTTGCTAAATCGGGTTTTATAACCGATCTGTTCCAATAGTAAGTTCCATAAATAACAATGGTTTTCATGTCGCATTGATTCATACACATTTGCCAAGCCGCCCAATCATACATATCAGATGTGGTTGCGCCTACACTTGCAAAAAAAGCCAAATCTGATTGTGAAATAAGTTGTGCCGTATGTTTTGCTTTGAAGTCGTCAGGGCTTAATAGTCCGGGTACTCCACCGCCCGTACCGTTTTGTCCCGGCACACCCTGAATACCCGCAGGAACTCCAAGATCAATTGCGTAAGTGTTGTTTCCAAGTGAGCGAACTGCCCCTGTTGCAGGGGTGTTAGGGGTAAGGGTTGTTACTCCGCCTGTTACAAATACAGGGGTTGAACCATCCTTGCCGTTTAAGCCATTAAAAATATTTGTAGGCTTCCACGTTACTCCGCTTGTCCATTGATACCATTGTCCTGTTAAAGAATCTTTTTTTACATATCCTGTTTTTGGCGCGGGGTTGGTCGGGTTGTTAGCAGGTATTCCCGAACCCTGTTCTACCCTTAACCACGTATCTTGCCCGCTTGACTTATGAGCAAATAAAAGTGAAAGAAATACAACAAAAAGCAGTGCTGCATAAAACAACAGGGCTTGGCGCGGGTTTTTTGGAAGTAGTGTCATGGTTTTTCGGCTTTGTTATAATCATCAGTAAATTCAACTAAATCTTTGTGAACTCCATTCCATTTCATGTTGTTTACAAGCGGTTTTAAATAAGTGTAATCAGCGTCTTCAAGGCTTATGTTGCCATTTGATTTTTCAAGGATTTCCGTTAGCTTTAACCTTGTCCTAATGTCGCTCACGGCATAGCCGCCCTGTGGCTGAACCATTAATACTAATTTTAAAAGGTCAGAATATTTTAATGCTTCTTCCCCGTTTTTGATTTCGGTTGTTCTGTTTTGTAGTTGTTTCATAGTTTATATTGCTTCTAATTGTTCTTTCTTCATATTATGCCATTATTAATTCTTTTATTTTTATTCTATTGGTTATGCCATTACCAAGCCATTGACAATATTTAAAGCTGCTGCCCCTGCTACTGTTCCTGTGTAAGTGTTTGCTCCATTCATTGTTATAATCTGTCCTAATCCAATAGTAATATCTAAATTACCCAAACTAGAATTTAACACTAAAGAAGTTCCACCTATAGTCAAAACTCCTGTTGCTGAATTAATAGCATCAACTTTTAGTCCTGAATTAATAGTTACTCCTGCGGCTGCTGTTAATTCAGTAATATTATCTGTCAACAACCCTGTTGAATCTATCTGAACAATATTTGAGCCTCCGGCAACTGCGGCAATCCATGTTCCTGATGCTTGAAAAGTATTAAAAATACTTCCTCCTCCACTATTATCATCATTTATTTGTATATTAGTACCTCCGCCAATTCTTCCAAGTCTATAAGCTCCTATACTTGTACCACCTGAAAAATCAATATTAAGACCAGCAGATGATGAACCTGTACTATCTCCTATATGAATTGCATTTGTTGCAGCAAGTGCGTCATAGGTTATAGTAAGAGTTATGATATTATCAGTATAATTAAGCCCCAATCCCATATCTCCATAAGTTCCAACAATAACATTTAAATTGTCTGCTGTTAATGGAGTTTCACTTATTGTAAGTAATCCTGTCGGATAAGTGGCATTAGACACAAATACGTCTCCAAGTACATCTAATTCAACTGATGGTGATGTTACCCCGATTCCAAGATTGGCTACGTTTACTATGTCCTGCGCCCCCGCATCATTGCCAATGGCAAGAGTTTGTGAAAGCGATTGTGAGCCTCCTGCTTTGTTTACAACATATACAATGTTTGATGTGCCTACTGTCGGGCTTGCTGTGGTTTGGATAAAGTATCTTCTGCCGTTTGTGCCACCATTGTATGCTGCAAATACTATTTGATTGTCAAGTTCTGCTGTGCTGTCGGAGTTGGTCGCCCGTGTGAGAACCCATGCCGTGCCTGCCGTTCCTAATGTTGACAGGCGATACACTCCGTTTTTTGTTTTTGTTGCTTCATTTTTAACAAGGTAGATTTTCCCCACCCCTGCCGTCTGACCGTCAATAGTCGGGAAAGCACCGTTGGCATTAGCGGTAAGTGTTGCTCCTACTCCTCCTCCAGCATTGTTATATGTATTGGCGGGCAATGCTGCTGTCGTTACCGCATCTACTGTTATTGCTCCTGATAGCCCAAGAGCATCTCCGAACATCAGCCCAGTTGCGCCTGCGTTTACTATTGGAAGCATCCCTGCCGCGCCCGAATAGGAAGAAGGGCAGTCTATAAGTTCTATGAACTGATCCACTCCGCCCGGTGGTGTGGTGTTTAGCAATGCCCTTAATACACTCTGCATTTGCCCCCATGCCACAGGAGTATTGGGAGAATAGTTTACTGATTCGTCTAATAGCCGCGCTATTGGTTTATCAAGATTATCCATGATGGTTCAAAGTTAAATTATTTAAATTATTAATAAGGTTTTCTTTTTCTATTTTTACTTTTTCAAGTTCTGAGTTGTACCATTCTTCAAGTCTTTTTGTTTCGGCTTCGTTACCATAAGCACCCATTAAATCTTTTTCCTTTTTGATTTCAAGGTTGCTTATGTTTTTATCCATGCACCGTATCTGAATTTCAAGTAATTCGTTTTCTTTCATTTTTTTAAGGCGTTACTGCTATAATTTGGGCAAATGGTGATGGCGGGATGCTGCCAGTTAATCCACCTATTGTTGTTGTACTCCAATTTGCTGCTGCAAATATATTGGACTGATCGAATAATTGACACATTGAGATTGTCCAACGCCCTGCGCTTCCTGTCCCTATCTGCCTGAGTTTCCATCCTACATCAAGATTTGGACAGTTAGATATAACCATTTGTACTGTTCCGCCTCCTGCGGGGTTTGTCCTTGCTTCAAACATAGGCTGGTTGGCTGTTGTAAGAAATGGCGATACGTACCCACAATATGCGGTAACTACCTGACCATAATCTTTAACACAAAAATGAGAAACATTAACATCCTGCTCTAAATGAAAGTTATTAAGTGTAACCATTTTGCAAAGCGTACTCATTTGCCCATCATAGTATATATGATGAGATGGTCGCGTTCCTCCGCTACCTTCAAAAGCTATGTGATCGCCTAATCCTCCAACCGTTAGTCCATCACAACCATACATTTCAATTCCTGAAAAAGAATTGTTCATACAATTTATATTTGCAGGTTTTAATGAAGTTCCGTTGCTTGCTGAATTTGTTAATGTTGCGCCAGTCCAAACAGGGGGAGAAACACCATCATTAAATCCTGTGGCTACCTTTATTCCTGATCTCGAATTTCCACCCATGCTTCCCCCTATAACTTTTGTATGCAAACAAAAATAAAGACTCAATCCAATGTCGCCAGATGAAAAAACACAGTCTTGAATCAATCCTCCATACGTTGCACAAATAGTTACAGGGTTGTCTCCTGAATTTATTGTTCCAAGCCCCGCTCCATAAAACGAACCGTCATATATTACTACTTTATAGCTTGTATATGGATTTGAGCCTCCTACTGCTGCCGTTTGATCTGGGGGTATTCGTTTCCAAATCGGTTTTGCTACCCCTGAAATATTGAAATGTCGTGAGGCGTTGCATTGATATAACCAAGTGTCGGGTTTATAAAAACTGCTCCATTGTGAAATAGTAGCCATTGTTACCCCCTGATTATAAGAATAAATTCTATTATCGTGGAATGTTAATGCGGCTGATCCAAAAGCCAACTCCATGCCTCTCATTGCAGCATTTACACACACATCGCTATATGTGGCGGTGGCTGCTGTCCAGCTTCCGGGCGTATTTGGATAAGCCGCCATCATACTCGTTGTTGTATAATTAACCCCTGTTGCGGGATTAATAAGTGTGTTCATAAATTGAGGACTGATGGTGTTCATGCCCAAATTATTCAATCCGTCTTCGTATCTTTCGGGGGTGTTCCATTCATTTGTTACAACAAGCGAACTTGCAATGCTCTGAACATAATCTTCTGTTGCGTATGGATTTGTTGCGCTTGCGGGGAAAGCCCCTGCTTGTGTTGCGTCAAGCCCCGCTTTTTCTGAATCCGTTACGTAATTCCTATTTGTTGATGGGGGCAGCGAGGCTGTGGTAGTAATAATAGCTCCTGTTAATCCGTTCCAAGAAGATACTCCAACACCTGCGCCTGATATTTGCTGATAAACCGCACCATTATAAATTACAAGTGAGCCTACTGTCCATGTTATTGCTCCGCTTCCCAAATTACGCACACCCCCAACACCTACTATATAGGCATCTCCCGCAGCACCAACACCATCTGCAAGTGCAGGTGAATTAGTAAGAGCATTCCATGAATTTATATAGTTAAGTACAGGAAATGTAATATCCCCTATGGTTGCAAAAGGGTTTAATGCTGTTGGTGCGCTTGCTGCTGTCATAGCGGCTAAATAGGTGTCAAGAACATACCTTCTGTTGGCACTGTCATTCAAATTTGCTGTTGTTACAGCCACCACACCTGTTAAGCCATTCCAAGAAGCAACGCCCGGTGCAACTCCTGTTATTTTTTGCCATATAAGTCCTGCGGATAATATCACCAAATCCCCCACAAGAAAATATATTGCACCGCTCCCTAAATTTTGTGTACCTGCTGTGCTTACAATATACGCATCTCCTGCTGTTCCAACCCCGTCAGCAAGAGCGGGGGTATTTGTGTTGGCGTTCCATGAGTTTTGATAATTAAAAACGGAAAAATTAACATCAGCCATTGTTGCAAATGGATTTGCTGCTGATGGTGTTGTTGGAGCGTTATCTAATCCGTCTTTTTCTGCGTCTGTAACATACCTTCTTCCTGCACTTGAGGCTATTTGGGCTGTGGAATTTAATGTTACTGTTGAGCCATTTAATATTCCAGAATCTGTTACTATGTTCTGAATCGAAATTGGTGTCATAGATGTACCTACCTGCCATACAGCACCATCATATACGGCAGCATATCCAAGAAGCCATGTTTTATTGCCTGATCCCAAATTTCTTACAGCCTGAACAGTTATCCAATAAAAATCCCCTGCCGTTCCTACGCCATCTGCAAGTACTGGTGTGTTAGTATTAGCATTCCAAGTTCCCTGATATGCTATTGCAGAAAATGGAAGCTGCCCTGCGGGTACTTTTCCCGCTACTAATGTTGCTACGGTTACTCCAAGAGCAGATGTTGGTACTTTGCTTGCAAGATCGGTTACTAAATTTGTTACCTGAGCCTCCGTAATTTGAATAGCTACCGCGCTTGCTGCTGATAATGTCCCATCCGCGCTTACTGTAAACCTTCCTACTTGTGTTGCGCTTCCGTAAGTTCCTGCCGCCACACCTGAATTGGCAAGCTGCGGGTTGGGATATGTTCCTGTTAATCTTCCTCCTGCAACTATTCCTGTTATAGAGCCGGGTGTTGCTATGGCGGTTAATGTTGTTAAATCGGCTTCCAATAAATACCACTGTAACGTGCTACGGAATACCACATAAGACAATGGGTATCTTCTTGCTGATGGCACAGCATTCCAAGCAGTTAAATCATCTACAATCCAAAAAAAGTTCTTCCCCCATTCGGCTAAGTAAGAAGGGTAGGTGTCGGTAGAATCCGTAGGTGCTATTGGTGCGGTTACTTGCTGCGTACCTGATATGAGTGCCATTTTTTTATTTTTTTTTAACTAACTGTCATTGATTGCGCTCCGCCAATCTGATAGTACGAGCGATACAATGTATATAAAACTGAATTTACTAATACTGATGTTGGGGTATTCATTACCACATCAAATCCTCCTATATTATCATGGAATGTTGTGGGAGTGCCAAAAGATGTTGGGAATGCAAGATAAATATATGTTGATGGCAATGCCACGTAATCATACGTTCCCGCAAATCCTGTTTGGCTGACGCTTGTAAGTGCAAGTATTTCTGCTTCTGTAAGTCCTGTGTTTGCCGAGCGTCCATAATACACATTTCCTGTTATCACTGGTTCTGAATTGTCGGGCAGATCAGTTGCCACATCATGGCAATCTCCGCATCCGCAGTTTAACTTTAATTTTATATCTTCTGCCGCATCTTCAATTTGAGTTAAAGTTTGGCAGTTCATTTCTTCGGTCTGTACTACTTCCTCTGCCGTGCCGTCAAATGTTCCTATGAACTGCGAAGTGCTTCCTTCCAAGAACGATACTACTCCTATTTCTGTCCCGTTTGGCGTAGTTGCATACAGGTTGGGATTTAGCGGATCGGTTGCATCTCCTGTTAATGAAAACGATTGTATTCCTCCTGTGGTCACGTCATGCCCCGCGCCAAGTGCAGGGTGTGTTATCGGTGATGGATCAAATGTTTTTGTGATAGGATCAAATACATAGGCTAATTGACCGTTAGAAGTGGGAAGAAACATCTTTCCTACTGCCGATTGGTAATTCATTGTACCGCTCAATATTGTTGCAGGGAAGTTTGGCGGATAGTGATTTGTTTGCGTGGCAAGGATGGTTGCTTCTACCCCTGAACTTATATCCCATGATTGCAATAGCCCTCCTGCGCTTGTATAGCGTGTGATAAACATGGTTTGGGTATCTTCATGGTAATACATTTCTATCGCTCCTTTTACATTAGGATATAAAAACCATGTCCACAAGCCAAATACAGGTGAGAAATTGATTGCTCCCGATGCGGATACCATTGTACCGATGCCTATTTGGGCGGGAGTATGCCAATAAACTACTGTATTTATGTCAAAGTCAAGAACACCTGTTGCGTTGTCATAACTATTAACCTGACCATTTATAACGTATAGCCTGTTTGGTACTGATACCGTATCAAGCCTTGTCAAAGTAAATAACGCCCCTGTTATCCATACTAAATTAGTTGGGGGGATGGTAGTGGTGTTAAGCCCGTCAAGTCCTACGCCAATATTTATTATTTGGTTTAAAAGCCCGTCTGTCGCTAATGCCCCGTTAAAGTTTGCGTTAAGTGGAGCGGGGGCTGAAACGGTAAAGTCAAGAGGAGTGAATAATGGATTTTGAGGTGGTTCTATTACATTCCATGCTGTTCCCACATCTGCCCCTTTTCTTACTATAAGCCTGTTGGTTTGGTACGGGGCGGTATATACAATTCCATCAGCCTGCGATGTCATTGAGCCTACATTGATGGAAAGGTTTTTTGTATTATCGTAGTTTAAATTGCCATCTGTTTTTAATAAGATTGGCGCAGAAGGACAACTAACATATATAGTATGGTTAACAGGATTTTCAAACATATAAGTTGTACCAGTAAGTCCAAAGTCACGCGATGCCGCTACTGCATTTGTAGTAGTGTTAATCTTAACAATAGAACCATGAGAAAGCGATTGCCCGTACCCTACCACATATACATAGCCAAGCGATGCTGAATAAATGCTCATTCCTCCGCCACCACCCATTCTTACAGGTATTTGAGTGTCGGGGGCAACATAGGTTAAATTTCCTGTAACAAGGTCGCACGTATATACGCTTACCGTTCCCCATCCATGCCCCGCATCATTGAATGTCCATGATGTTACGCCAAGCCCAAGTGCCGTCATTGGGTTTATTGTTACAGTAGGGAATGGGCTGTTGGTTAAATCTTGCCTTGTTATTAATCCAACGGTAAATGTTATAACTCCTGTTCCAGCATTATAAGCTGTAATAGTAGCGTTTATAGTGTATAAATAAGTGGGTGTTCCTGCAACCGTTTTGGTGAAATAGATTGGCTCTCCGTTTGTAAAAACCGTTGTACTTAACCCTGCTGTAAGTGTTGCAACCCTTCCTGCCGTTCCTGTTGCCACTCCGTCAAAATCCTGTGTGGTTGGAATAGTAGCTATGCCGTCACCATTAGGAACAAATAACTTTGGTGTCGCCCCCGCAACATAAGAAGGTTTTAATGCCGAAATGCTTCCATAGCCTAATGTTGTTGATGCGCCCCTTCGCGCATTTGATTCTGTCCATTTCAATATCCACCTGTCCTGCAACTGCACTGTAACGGTTGAGCCTATTAAGTTTATTGAAGATTGCCCGTTAAAACAAACTCTTAAATTCGGATTTTGATTGGTGGCAGTATAATCGGGATTTCCTGAATCTGCTATTTCATCTACAATGGCATCAATAAATTGAGATAATGTAAACCCTGCAAAGTCTCCTGTGAAACTTACAATGGTTATATCTCCTGCGCTTGTATTTATAACAAGGGTAATAGTAAGCCCGTCTGCAAGAAGTGGCAAAAATCCAGTCATGGGAATGCTTGCACAAACAGCAAGGTCGTAATATAGTATTGTGCCTACAACAACATATCCTTTTATGATTTTATATTTTTTGTTGAGCAATATAATTTCACTATGGTCGCATTCCTTTCCTAACAGGTCGTCTTTTGCGCCTTTCCATACTGCATTTACGATGCAGCATTTCAAATCAGATATAGTTTGTTGTAAATTGAAAGACATTTAATCTGCTGTATTTAACAAAGCAAACTCTCCATGTATTATTTTGTTTCCATTTTAAACTTTTTCAACATTTGCAGGATGAACAACTATTACAATTTCTGCTGTTACAAATATTTTGAGCATTAATAATTATATCCGCTATTTTATTCCAATAGCCGCATTCTTCGGCATCGCTTATTATTCCTGTTGATCGGTCAGGAACAAATAATTGATCTAATTGTGTTGAAGCCCACATTAATTCTTCGTTGTCTTTACAGCCACAGGTGCATGAATCGGCTGCAAGAATAAGGTTATCAATACAGCATTTAACAGAGCCTATTATCGGCACTTTTGTATCTGTTACATAATTTACGCCCCTGTCATCAAGGGTGGTTCTTTGCGTAACAACAAATCGGTATTCTCCATTGGGAAACGCCTGTGAAACTCCAAAAACATCGGTGCTTGTAATTACAAATGGTGTTCCGCTTGTATTTGGAAGTGTCGGGTACATATCTATTGTTGCTGTAATGGTGCTAACAGGCAATAGAGTTGTGCTGTCAGGAATATAAACATCTATTGAACAGTACAGGAATGCTGATACTGGCGGGTTTGTACCCACTCCATACGCTGTTGATGAAGTTGTTCCTGTTATATCATAGCAGGAAACAGATAATTTATCTTCGCTTTGCTGATAGGCATGGATAGGTATAAGGCTCATGTTACAAAGTTTAGTTTTTAGATGTTATAATAAGAGTGTTTTTAAAAATATTTTTCAACATTACTTTATTGGTTGTGATGATCCTATTCCTGTTGAACTTCCGATTGGCTCAGATGAACCTATTCCTGATTGTGTGCCGCTACTTGTGCCGCCTGTTGTTTGTTTTGGCAAATATGTTTGAACTCCAACGCCAAAGGTTGAAGGAACGCCAACAGTAAACAATGCTTTTACTCCCTGATCTTTTACTGCTGATTCAATATCGTTAGCAAGTAGCGGCAGCAAGTGGTTTTCTGCTTCTGTTGCAATGGTTGGCTTTTCTCCTGAAATAGTTCTCCCTGCCAATATATCTGCACCTATTGATGGTATTGGCGCAAGTTTGCCTCGTATGAATGAAAGCAACACATCTCCTCTTGTTCTGCCAAATGCTCCTTTACCGCTTAAATCCTGAATGATGCCTTTGTTTGCAGATTTGCTTTCTCCTGTTAATAATTGAGTAAGCACACGAATGTATTGTTGATGTCCTCCCCAAATATCCCACCTTGTATTTCCTGATTTTATTTTTCCAAAATCTGAACTTCTCGGATCATCTTCAACTTCTGCTCCGTTTAATTTAGCAAGCGAAAGTACCGTTAGTCCAAGCCCGATAAATTTTGCCATATCTTTAAAATACTGTACCCTTATTTCTTTTGGAACTTTAGCGTAGAACTTAGGATTAGCCCAATTACTAAGCATATTAATTCTTGATGCTATTAATCGTGGTGCAAATAAAAAGCTGTTTAATATAGGTGCTGCTGATTCTGCCGCGCCAAGTTTTCCCCTTCCTGTTACGTTATTAACATAATGTGCAAGCTCTTTATACAGCACAGGGTTATTGTCAAATGTTTTACCCTGCGCTTCGTATTCGTCTGCAAATCGGTTAAATAAATCCCAACGCATTTTGTTTAAATAGCCCACATAAGCCCTTTCACTTCCTTTTATTGCTTTGCCGATAACAGGAATTTTTTCTGCCAAGTTGTTCATAAACGCTTCTTCTTTTGCTGTTAAGCGCGGATCATGCGGATCAGCAATGTATAATCCCGCTTCTTTTGACATGGTATAACGCGGGTCGTCTTTCACATCATAAAACCAACGATCAAATCTTTTTTGAGAAACGCTTTGCTTAAACATTTCAAGCCCAGCTTCTGCCGCCATTTTAGGGTGAGAAATAGTTGCTATTAACGCCTGCCGCAATGGTGCTGAAAAATCCATTGAGGACATTATAGTACGCGGAACATTCAGCACTTCGATAATCTTATCTCTTGTTCTTTCATACCTGTTCCTGTTTTCGTATTCCTGTTTCATTATACGAACTTCCCTTTCCTGACGTGCTTTTATATAAGCATCCTTTAATCTTTTGGCTTCTGCATCAAGCACAACAGGCTTTTTAGGTTCAGGTTTTGCAAAATCATTTTTCTTTAATTGCTCTTGTATCTTTTCGGTTTGAGATTGAAGCCTTTTTTTGTAATCAGCAAGTTTTGAAAGGTCATGTTCTTTAATTTGTTTTCTTAATGCTTCAAGCTGTTGATTGCGCTGAATCTTTTTTCTTTCGGAACTTGGCTCAATTCCTTTTTGTAAATCTTCGTACTGTTTAATCAGTTTGGCTTCCTGTCTTAATTCATACAGATTTTTTGTTGCCTCGTTTCGTGTTTGTTTTTTTTCTGTATAATCTCCTGCAATCACATTGCGAATGTCATCTTTTTTTATTCCATGTTCCGCAACTTTTTCATGTATAGCATCAATTAAATCAGCAAGTTTTATTACTCCCTTTTCAACCCTGTTCTTAACCATTTTTCCGATAATTCCCGCAAGTTCAGGATTGATACCTGCCGACAATGTGCCTCTTGCAATTTTTGAAAATTCTTTTGATAAATCTTCAAATTCGGTATCAAGTTTTTCAACAGATACCTTTCTTGCAAAACGCCTTGATATAATTTTATTAAGTTCTTTTTGCGCTTTCAGCCTTGCATTTTCTTTTTCCGTTTCAGCTAACTTTTTTTCTAATGCTTCTTTTGCTTCCTTAATCTTATTGAACTCCTCAACAACTTTTGATTTTTGGCTTTCCGTTAATGGAGCATCTTTATTTATCTGCTTTTCTTTAATAAAATAATCAGATAATGTTTCATCGCCTATTGTTTTGAACCTTCCACGTATTCCAAGTGCTGCGCCCGCTTCTGAACCACCTGATTCACTTGCCCTATAAACTTTGTCAATAGTTTCTAAAGTCTTGTCAAATTCGGGAGAATTTGGATCAATTTCATTTAATTTTTTATCAAGAAGTGATGCGTACTTTGTTAAAATAACGTGTTCCACATCGGAAGGTGCAGACTTTTCTTTTAAAATATCATCAGCAAGTTTTTCAACATCATACCCCTCTTTTATTTTGGCATCCGCTTCGGCTTCAAGCTGAATATCAGTTTTCTTTTCTCTTTTTTGACGCTCACCCAATCCTTTCGCTTCACGCTCTGCTTCTGTTTCTGCGTGGGTTAATCCTTTTTCTCTCTGCGCTTTTACCTCATTAAACGCATCTTCAATTTCCTTATCCGTATGCTTGGACTCGGGGTTGAGTTCCCGCCAATCCCTGATAAAATCTTCAACTTTGTTTCCTACGTATTCAATAAATGCTTTTACATATTCCACAAATTCAGGAAGTGCATTTAATCCTCCTGATTGTGTTGAACCTCGAAGTTTATCGCTTAATGCTTTTCGTGCTGCATCAAGACGGGCTTTTGATTTTTCGGATTTGGTTAGCGTTTTTTCTTGTTTTGCCCCCTCGCTGTTCGTTCCGCGATTGCTATTATCTGCGCCCTGCTTCTCGGCTTCGTTCCGTGATGCACTAACTCCCTGATGTTCGCTGACACCTGTTTGTTGATTGCTTTCTTGCTTTTGTTCTTGGCTTTTGGTAGTGGCATTTTCTTTTTGTTTTTTAGATTTAATATTTTTTTCTAACTCCTTTGATTGTTGTCGGACTTTTTCAATCGGGCTTTTTTTGCCTGCTGAACTAATTTTTTCAGGTTTTGATACGCTTTCACCTGTTCCACTGTCGGAGGTTTTAAGTCTTTCATTTTCTTTGTTTTTTATGTTTTCAATTAAGATATCCGATTCTTCATCTGTGAGAGGAAATCCGCGCAAATCTTCAACATCTTTTTCTGTTAATAAATCAGGGTTTTCCGCAATAACTTTTGCTTTGTCAAGAGGGATTTCTTTTGCAGCCTTAAAGGTACTGACTTTTTGCTTTAAATATTTTTCGGGGTTTCGTTCTCTGTCAAGAATATAATCAACTGCATCTTGCGGGGTGAGTTCAATACCTAACACATTGCTCAATTCCTGCATTTTTGTATCAAGCGGTTCGGCTTTGTCTGAAAAGTGAAGAATATTCATTCTGCTGATATTTGACTTATCCAACATTTTTTTATCGGCATAATGTTCAAAGTCGCTCCTTCTTATTCTTCCTAAATTATCGTGGATTAGTTGCTCTTTAAAATCAGGTACTTTTTTTAATTCCTGTTCTCTTTCGTTGTAAGCATTTTGAATTTCTTCTTCTGTAAAATCTTTGTTATTAAATTCACGTTCTGTTAAAAACGCATTTACATCATCATCTTTTAATGCTTCCTGAACGGTTTTAAATTCTTTTCCAATGTTTGCTTTTACCGAATTTAAAAGGTGAGTGGCTGATTCGTAGCCATGTTCTTTTGAAAGAGAATTTGCTTCTTCAATGCCCGCTTTTTCTTCGGGTGTCTTTTCTGATACGGTAGGTTGTTCTGCCTTTGGTTTATACGCAAATTCATTCAAATCATTACCATCCCAAACAATATCTTTTGCTTTAACCTTCATTGATATTACAGGCATATCTCTGGTAGCATCGGTTTCGTGCATCCCATGTTCTTTGGCATATATTTTTGAAAGAGTAATCCAATCGCCTTCGTTAATTTTATCAACTCCTTTGGGTACACTTCTGTAAATTGTAACCTCTGCGTCTGGATTCCCTTTAATAGATTTTAAAACTCTATAACTTTCTTTAGTTGCCTTATCGGTTAAATCATGGTCTTGTGCTGCGTTTTCCCATTCAAATCCAGTTCCCCCTTCACTTAATTTATCGGCAGTGGTTTTATGTTCTGCAAGAATATGTTCTCCTTTATAATCCTCAGTTTCTTTTTCAGAAACAGGAGGGGGCTTAGTTTCGCCCCCTTCCTGTGAAGCTAAATTATTAATCCCATTTTCGTTTAGCAGTTCTTGCCCTTCTTGGGCTTCATTGCTGATTTTTTCTTTGCCATTTTCTTGAAGTTTTGAAATTAAATTATTGATATTTGTTAGTTGTTCTTCTTTTATTTTTTTGCCCGTTTCTGATACTGGTTCGTGGTTTTCAAGATTTGTTTTTTGTTCAACTAAATCATCTACCACCGTTTTGTTTGCCGCCTGCTCAATATGCTGTGTTGTAGCTTCGTCTGCCGCTTTTGAATGTTCTGCATCTACTTCCTGCAATTTAGCTGCATACAACGGCTTTACTTCTTCGGGCGCATTGGCTATCTCTGCCATTAAATCATCTGCCTGTTTTGAAAAAGTATAAACCTTTTTTTCTGCGGGAGTTAAATTCGGCTTGATTTTGTTTTCTTTGACAATAGTATTTGCATAATCTTCAATCTTGGCTTTTTGTTCTTCTTTTGGAAGTTCTGAAAATTTCTGCAATCCTTTGGCTATCACATCAGGGTCGGCAATTCCCGATTGGTTTATTTTTCCTTCTACCATTGCTTTGCCTTTTGCCGCTCCACCAACTACCCCTGCAAATACTAAAAAATCTCCCACTTCTGCCCATGCCTTGCCACCTTCTGTTTGAGGTTTTGTTATTGCTGAAACAGGGGCTAATATTTTATGTACTGTTTCGGGGGCTACTTCGCTTGCTGCTGTTGTGCCTGCTGTAAATCCTGCCATTGCAGGGAGTACATTCAATGCTCCGAATATCATTTTAGTTACCGATGCTGCCGCATTTCCCGCAGCCGATATTTCACCTTCGGTATCATAAACATTTCCTGTATTTTGCAGTTGTTTCCAACCGCCTAATATCCCTTCTGTAAAAGCCTTTTCTGGTGAACTGATTATTCTTGTTACTGCATTGTCGCCTTCATCAGTTCCCGCAAAATCAGATTGCATATAAGCATCAGCCTTTGGTTTTAAATTTTCTGTAAGCTGCCCGATTTTATGACCTAATGCAACATCTTCTCCTTTTAATTGTGAAATTTCATCGGGTGAATATCTATCGGAAAGGTTATTAAAAAATCTTTCCCTGTTTTTCGGGTCTTTAAAATAATCGGTATTACCCATTACTCCATTGTTCATTATCTGCTGAACTTTAGGGGCAAGATTTTCAATTAGCTTTTTTCTCCCCGTTGTCGCCTGTAAATCTTCCTGTGTGGATATGGGAGATACTTGCTTGGTGTCGGTGTCAACTAAGCCCGATTCTGCTTCTTGTGGATTTAAGGTTTCGGTTGGTATTTCGGGTTGCGATAATCTTACCGTTGCCTTGTATTCAGGATATTTATCAACAATCCTCTGTGTTAATTCTGAATCAGGAACATCTTTGTATTGAGGATATTTGGTTTTTATTTTTGCCGCGAAATCAGTTACAGACAATAAAGAACCTGTTCCGTTTTCAGGAGTTTCTTCAATTGTGGTATCTACTGTTTCTTCCATTTAAAATATTCCTAACGGATCGTCAACTTTGGTTTTTGCTGGCTGTTCTGCTGTTTTTGCTTTTCTCTCAATTATCACCTCCCCCTTCGGGTTTTTGTCAGAACGCTCAATGCTGTTTTTTAATTCTTCTGTGTATGGTACAAGTACGCTTTGATCTATTCTTTGTCCTTTGTTAAGCCCTGTGTCTCCAATTCTGCCAATAGCAAATTCTCCCCATTTTATTTTGCCGCTTTTTTCAAGTGCAGGAATGTTCTTTTTATCAACAAGAATCATATTTCCGCTTGAGTCAAATGTGTATGGAAATTCACCAACGCCACTATAATCTATTTGCGGGTTGCCCGAAAATTTCTTTTCTTTTCCCGTGCCAACCAAAAGAACTTTATCAACTGCCAATTGTTTTGTTACAGGTTTTCCAAATCCTGCATAGTTGCGTACTGTTACCGATCTGTCTTCTCTTGCTACTTTAGGATTGCCGCTTGCATCAACATCTGCTTTTGCTTTGTCATATGTTTTTGTTCCCTCTTTTGTTAGATATGCAGCTTCTCCTGTTTTTGGATTTTCCAAATCATAGGTTATAGTTATTTCTCTTTCTGTTTGCGGAATTATCCTTTGAACTTTGTCAGATTCTTTTTCTGCGCGTGATTGCGGAACTCTTGACCCGATTTGATCTTTAATTATTTGCCCCTGCTCATCTTTTAGTTTCTGCAAGTGCCATGAAGCCACTTTTTTAGAAAAATTAACATTAGTATTAAAATCATCTGGAATTTTTTCTCCTGTGGCTTTTGAATATTCTTTCATTGCATTAAAAGCATAGTTTTTATTTGAAAGAAGTGCTTCGTTTTGTGAGGCAAGTGCCACATCGGGAATGATACTTATGGTTTTCTTTTCTAATTGCCCGTTTGGCAGCCATGAATCCACCGTTTTTTGTTCGGTATACAATTTTGGATTGTTGAATACTTGCGTATCTCTGATATGTTTGGTATCGAGTATGGGCTGCGGGTCATAGGTAATCCTTCCTGTTGTGCGGTCAATAGTGAATCCATTTGCGGGATCATTTGGAATATCTGATTTATCTCCGAAATTTTGATTGAAAGATTTTGCTATGTTTTCATCTTTATAAACTAATTTAGCATCTGCCTCCCTGTACCCCTTTATTGCCCGCGTGTTTTCCTGCTCAAGATTCATTGTCTTAATAAGATTTTCTCTTATTGCAGGAATTTGATTTCTCCAATTGGAGTCGCCTGAATTTCTTAGTTTTAAAGCCTCGTTGTACGCATCTGCATTGGCTTTAATAACAATAGGCAATACTTTAGGATCATACCTTGACGGGTCAACTTTAAAATCCCTTGCTGTTATTTTATCAAAATCTGATTTTTCTTTTTGTTCGGCTTTGGCTTTTTCATTCAGTATTTTATTCTGCATAGCCTCTCTCCTTGCTCTTTCGTGAGCAATAAGAGGCGACATATCAGTTAAACGCCACTGTTCGCCTATCCCAAAACCGTATGAACTCCCTATCGGGTCTGCCATATTAATAAATTAAGCTATTTTGTCTTGCTCTTTCCCAACTGTTTAAAGTAGGATTGTAAAATTCATTTCTTTGTTCAAAACTTGGTGCTGATACATTCTTCATCATGTTATCATATACGGGATCATACGCTCCTGTAAGTGGTGCTTCTGTCCTTGCGCCTCCTCCAAAACTTCCTCCAAGTGCTGTTCCTGCCATGTTCAATGCTTTGAATAGATTTTCATTTTGGTTTCGTATCGCTCCGCCAAATGCCTGTTGCTGAAAATTGTAGTTTTGAATATCTGCTCCCGATGCTAAATTCTTTTGTCCCTGAATCGCTTTTCCAAGAGAGTCGGCATAATGAATAGCATCTAAGTGTCGCTGCTCTTTTCTTGCCGCAATTTGATTTTGTGCGGCTGCGTTTACATAGTTAAGCCCCGCGTTGAATTGTTGAGCAAAGCCCGGTGCTGATTGTCTTGCTCTTTGAAATGCCGTGTTTTGTGAACGTACTAATTGCTGTTGTTCTGCCGCGTCCTGTGCAGGAGTCCCGTATTTTACCATGTCCTGCGCCCGCGTATAAGCATCTTGAAGTTCAGGCGAAACAGAATAGTTTGGTCGCCCGCGTCTTTCAATTTCTTCTAACGCTGATTTTGCTTTGTGCTTATCAATTTCTGATTTGATAAGTTCTGCTGCTGCTATTGCAGCCATAATGGGAAATGGCATCTTTTTATTTTTTTACAAATCTAACTGTTATTAACTCTGTCTGAATAAGTTCCTTTAATTAATATTGAATCTAAATTCTGATATACTCCATCTTCAAATTCGAGTTCGTATTCTATGTAATCTCCGTACAATTTTGAAGTGTCCGCTTTGTTTGAGCCTGTCGGGTTGGCATCTGCCCCGTTAGGCGAATTAACTAATGTTACTGTTGAATCTGTCATTATAGGAAAATCATATTTTTCTTCCCTGAACAGCATTTCTTCATCGGTGTCTAAAATGTATGTTTGCTGTGATGTGGTTCTGAAATTTACTTTTTTAGGACGCACTTCTGTTCGTATTCTTGCTGCTTTATACTTTTTGGTTTGTGTGGGATTAATATTACATACTCCCCTGAATTTTCCGTATTCTGCCTGATAAGTTGAGCCGTCATTATACCAACGTGCATATTCTCCCCGATTGTGTTCATACATTTTGCCTGTATCAGAAATTGGTCGTGGCGATAAAAACGTATTAGTATATGGTGCATATATTTTAGGATGAAATGTTAAAAACCCGTCAAATCCATTTTTGATTTCAGAGAATACAAATGTGTAAAAGTTATAATATTGATAATCTGAAAATGGCACAAGTTCCCATGTGTCATTTGGCGGCTCTGACATATTGCCATCAACTAATGAACGATAAAAAGCAGGTATCTGTTCAAAGCCTGTTAGAGTTCCAATGCTTACTACATCTCCTGTATTATAGGATAATGCCAACGAGTATATTGTGCCGCCTCCTAATCCTCCTCCATTTCGTGCAAGCCCATACATTACATTGTTGTATAGTATCAATCCTCCGCGCGGGTCTTGCCCGTTTGCGCCTGTAAATGTTTGAACTAAAGAAAATGTGTTGTTGTCTGTATTGTAAGTAAATACAGTTCCAAGATTTGATGCCCCGCCAAACGCTGTTGTGCCGTATAGAGTATTTCCGATTGCTGTTAATGTTGATTGCGGCACTTGACCATCACCTGCACCACCATTAAAATCGTGAATATCGGTATAAATGTTATTAATATAATCATAAGAAAAAATTACTCCTTTGTTATATGCCCCGCCACCTGCGGTTAATCCGTACAACTTATTGTTTAATAATGTAAGCGATTGCGATGGACTTGAACCTGTTAATAAGTTAAAATCATAAAGCTTTGTATATGTTAATAATACAGGGTCAAAGTTGAATATTGCACCTACATTGTTCGCCCCGCCACGATAGGTCATGCCATACATCTGATTTCCAACAAGCGTAAGCCCATTGAACGAACTTCCCCCAAGCTGCCCTCCTGTTGTGCCGTCAAAATCAAATACATCAAGGTAAGCGCTGCCGATATAGTCATACCTGAATATTGTACCAAATCCATTTGCCCCTCCTGCCGATGCCATCCCCCACAAATAACCGTTGTATTCTATCATCTTACAAGCGGGCTGTGAACCAACGGCAGCCACCATGTCAATCCTCTTGGTATATGTGGCTGTTCCTATGTTGTATTCATAAATAGTTCCAACTCCGTTTGTTCCCCCTCCTGTGGTTGTTCCGTATATGCTATTGCCGACAAGGGTTACTCCTGCTCTTGGCACTAAGCCGTCTGCTCCCCCTCCGAAAGCATGGAGAACGGTAAATGTTGATGTTAGCGGATCAAACGAATATAGTTGTCCGAATCCGCCTGCTGCTGAATCTGTTCCGTATAATAATCCTCCCGATTCCACTAAATCACCATAAGGCGCGCTGTTTACTGCAAAGTCATGTAAATTAGGATTTACGGGATTAACCCATAAATCTATATCCTCTCTCCATGCGCGTACTGTGGTAATGAACTCTTTAAACCTTTCGTTCCACGTGCAACATATTCCCATATCATCGGCAGGAGTATCGTGTGTTGCCACAATACTAAGGTTATTAGAAAAAAAACTGTTCATCCCATGAATATTGGATTGCTGAGTTGTGCCATCATACCCATACCTTAAAAATGCCTTTTTAATGGTATCTGTCCAATAGAAATTTGCCCCTCCCTGTGCTGCTATGCCCTCTCCTATTGCCCATTTGTTTGAGCATCCGTATTGAGATAGTTCTATCGGCACTCTTGATAATGGCGCACCATCGCCAAGCAATATTTCTGTTCCTGCCTGTGTACGCATCATTTCTGTGGGTACAAATGGAGGCTTGTCAAACTTGGTTGGCTGCCATGTGTATAAATCCCCGTTGCGGCACATAATATGAACAATTTCGCCATACCTGTATTCTAAATATTTTACATTTAATGGCAGAAATATCCTGTTGTTGTCCTCGCTTGATCCGTATGTGTATTGTTGGGAGAATGAAATTTGAACAGGCTCTGTATTGGATATTCTTGCGTTTGGATCAAATGCTATATAACTTGTTACTCCGTTTCTTGGAGTATAGCCTTCATTATAAGAAATGGACTCTAAATTGATGTTATTGAGCCATGTTTGAACTGATGGCGCATTAGATGCAGGAAAAGCAGTTGGTGTCCCCGTTCCTGCGTTTGGATTACGCATTTGAGAATTAACGATGTTCTGTGAATAAAATCGTATTCCCTCTCCAAGCCCTAATAAATAAACGGGTGCTACTGATTGTGCTTGTGTATTGTACCGTATTTTTAAATAGCTTGCTTGTGTAAATACATCACCTCCAAATACATCGAACTGCGCGGCTGAACTATCGGATTCCAAGAGCGTTCCTGTCCATACATATCGTGAATCTACTTTTGCACCATATTGGGTATCGGGATTTGTAATTTCTCTAAAATATTGAGCATTATAAATTGGTCTTTCCGCAAATGCTGTTAGGGGTTGTACGGGAGTTACTGAATAAACAACAAGGCTTGATGGGGCATCAAAAAATGATTGGTTAAATACTCCCGCAGGGCGTGTTACAACAGTTAGTTTTTTGCTGAACAACAATCCGTTTAATGTTGCACTTCCTCCTTTTCCTATGTTGGCAGCCTCGTCAACAGGGATTATATCAGGAGGATTAAATGTTTCTCCTTTTGCTTCTAAATAATAATCAAAATCCCAATGTGGGGCTACCGTTTCGCTGTAAGTAGCCCTTATTGTTGCGGGCTGCCCATAATTTATTATGGCATCAACTCCTCCCTGTGGTGTTATGGAGGTATGCCCAAAAAACATATCGGGAGAATAAAAAGAAAAATAATTTCTGTTTACAGTAAAATTATTTACTGATCCGCCTGCTCCATATCCGAGATTTACAGGAACATCAGGCAAAAATGCTTCATTTATCCCTGCCACAAATGGATATTCACCAATCTGATCTTGTGTAGCAGTATTATTAGGATCAACCCATGTTACATAATCTTCGGGCGCAGGGGAGGTGCTGTCGCCTTGTTTTCCACTAACAGACGGAATAATTATTCCTGATGCCAATACTTGTCTATTTGCTACTTCGCACCTCATGGCATAAATTCTTTTTACCACATCCCCAACACGAACTCCGTTAATAACAGTATTGAAATTGGGAGTGTCCCATTTTATGTAAAATGAGTATGGCAATTGTGATCCTGCCGCCCCTGTGGTTAAGTCATAGTTTGGAAGTGCCGTTCCATTACACCCCGCTTGGGTATTATCAGTATTTATAATTATATCCCTTGAAAAAAACACAGGCGACAGCGAACCATCTGTAAATTCGGCAATGAAACCAAAACGGTATCTTTCATTTAACATATATCCCACTCTGCGATATACATTATTTGAATCCATGTATTCGCCTACATCAAGGTTATTAAGTATGAATGAGCCTATCGAATTTCCAAGTGTTGTGGTTCGGTAAATTCCATAGGTCATGGTAGCAAAAAAAGTTGAAAGATCAATAATTGGAGCAGTAGTAATGTTGGCAAGTAAAATATGACCCTGTAATGAATCTATGCTTTTTGCCCTTGTTATAACTTTTGTTATCTGATTCAATGTGCCAATGTCAAAATCCTGTGTTGCAAGTTCAAATCCTGTGTGTTGCAGCACCATTGAATTGCCTGTAATCCTTTGCTCTGATACAATGTACGCTGACTGTGCCGTTCCCTGATAGTTTACTGTTATGAGCCTTATTTTGGTGAATATTCCAAGTATATTTCCTGTAACTAAAAAATTATTAATTTTAGGTGTAGCTGTTCCTGCGGGTCGCCCGAAAAACTGATACCCTGAACCAAATTCTGAATCAACCGTAGCGGGGATGGGACTGTCTAAAAACGATGGGTCTGTCCACCCTCCTTCGTCCGTTCCAAGCTGAATAGCGTATCGTGAATTTCCTGAAAGAATATTTCCACCCGATTGCTCCTGCCCCGTAAAACCAAATACAAAATCTCCTGTGTTTAATTGTAGGATGATTTCCGTTCCTAAGTTACTGTAATCATAAATGTTTAATGGATCAATGAAGTTTAATAAACAATCGTTCTGATAAACTTCTGTATAATCATAAACTATAAAAGGTTTGTTGTAAAAATCAGTTCCTAAATATCTTTTTTGGTTGGAGTTTTTATCGCAATAGGTATGTATCTGATGTTTTGTTACCCAATTAAACTTCTGCGATCTTATTAACCTGTAATTTGTCCAAACCCCCGTTTGCTCGTTTTTTGTTGCCCTGTCAATCTCTCCGTTACCATTTGGGTTTGCTGTTACTATCCCACCTGATACCCACCCTGCAACATACGTTGAGCCATTGAGAGTAAATGTAGTAGGGCTTGTTACGGTTATTATCCATTGCCCGTCTGCTGTGGTACTTTGATTAATAGTAACCTTTTCATCGCTTACCCTTCCATGAGGTGTTGATGTGGTTATTTCAAATAATCCCGCGCCATTATCGGCAATGTTGGAAATATCAAAGGTTGACGGTAAATTTTTTTGGGTTGTCCAAAAAGTTTGAAGTGCGTCTATTAAATTATAACTCCCTATTAAATTCCATTCGCCAAGCAATGAAGCATCAACAGGCTCTTGAATTAATACCGCGCTGAATATTGGCGGGTCATTTGCCCCTGCATTATTTATAATAACAGAATAGCTCCAATAGTTTACTGTGGTTATTTCAAAATCTACATACCCTGTGTTGGTGTCTATCACAACAGGCGTATCAACCACTACGGTCTGCCCTATAAACGCAAGATCAAAATTTATTGCCGTTACAAGATTAGCAAGCGATGTATTTATATCTCCTGCCGTTGCCACAAATGTTGTGGTGGTTAATAAATTACCATTGGCATCATAATAGTTTATTGCATATACATAAGCAAATTCTGTTGAAATAGTGATCCTGAATCTTGCGTTTTGCAGCGCAATGGCTTCGGGCATGAAAACCTCTAAATTTCCAAGTATTATTTCCCTGTTTAATGTGGTTTGTCCTAAGTTTGAAATGCCGCGAGTATTTAATGAATAGATAAAATCATCTTTTGCCAAAGCCCTTACGTCCACATCAAGGTTTAGTTTCCCCGTTGGGCTCATTACTAATTCAAAATATGGATTGTATGCCATTTAGGTAGTTACACTATTTTGAGATTGAAGCAATGCTCCTAAAATACGTTTGACCATGTAATTGTTCACTTGGAAATCATCAGAGAAGGCATCGCTGGTAAGGGCGTGGTACTCTGTTGCCCAGATTTGGAAACTTCTGTTTATTGTTTCTCTTAACATCGCAGGTTCGCCTTTATACAAATAATTGTAGGTGTCCAGCGTCATTGCGCGGGCATATTCAGAAAACCCGCGCTCGTAAGCAGGGTGCATTTCCAATATTCCATCACATCCAACCGCATATCCGTCATACGATATAACCGCATGAGTAAATGGGTTTGGTATTGGAAATTGAATTTTGTTTCCTATGATTTGTATTGAACCAAGTATGGGTTGACAGTTTTGATTTTCACATTGCTGAAAGTAAGGTTGCTCAAGGTAAAGCATATCGCCACAATTGTCCAAAGGGAAAAACGGTATGGTAGTAGTCTGTTGCACGTTAGGTTCATAAACCATTCTTACACCATGAAACTTTTTAAACCCATTTGGAAGTGTACCTTTTGCACATTCATCAATGGCAATTCTGCAATTTTTTAATCTGAATGTTGGCTTTGTTCCAAGAGTAACAGCAGCCTCATTTATATACATTTCAATCTCATCGTCAAAATCAGAAATTTCTTGAATGTTTAAACGAACTTTAGTTCTGCTGACTATTTGTTCGATTGATATTAAGTCAACTGCTCCGTATTTTGGTTCGGGTGCTTGCATTTTTTAACGCCTTTTAGAACTTACTTGGTATTGGCTAATATCTCTGTTGGTTGATTCGGTGGCTATTGGAGTTGATTCAATTTGATTCAATACCTGTTCTTTTAAATAACCACGTACAAAATCGAATGTCGTTTCATCCAAAGGATAGTCGTCTTTTTCAATATTGAAATACGGAAGGCTTACTGGGTCATTAAAAATTGCAATTACTCCTAATGTTCTTATTGCCTTGTTTGAATATACAAACCATTGCCCGTCTTCCAATAACGCTGCCGTGCCTTGTGTAAACGCCCTGCCAAGAATAGGGTGTTTTGAATAATTTAAAAGCTGCCCGCGTGTGTTAATCCTGTTATATGCCACTGTAAAATCTTCGTTCCCTACAAATATGCACCCGTCAATAGCTTTGGTGGCTTTGATTACAGAATATGGAAATGGAAAGGTTGAGAAACATTCATCTTCCTGATTAAGTGCTGAAAATGGTATGGTTATTTTTTGCTGCCATATCGGGTTCAGGCGCGAACCGTTTTGGATTGTTTTGCTTAATCCTATTGCACGACCTTCGTTTAAAATCTCCGTAAGTTTTTTGCGATTCCAACGGCTCGGTGTTGTTGCGGGAAGCCCGCTTACTATTCCTTCGAGTATTGATATATAATGAAGTGTGGTCGCCATATCAAGGATTTGTTTGCAATTCTGTTGATGTTTCTACTGCCAATAACTGATCCCTTAATTCGGTACTTAACAACCTGATTGCTACTGAAATAAGAAAATAAATATATTTTTCAGGATAATAAAGCGAATAATCTCTTGTTACATTAGTGCAATCAATAAACACTTGTGGAATCTTAATATACGCTAATGTTATCTCTGTACAAGTGCGGTTTGCAGGATAAAATTTTATGAATTTGTCTGCCGTTTCAAATTGCGGCTCGTCAGGGGTGGCTTCTTCATAAGGATCAATTGACCTGTCTGCAAATTTTGGCTTTGCCTCATTATACCAAATGTAGCTTACCGATCCTTGCGAGTTTGGCGATGGCGTTCCCCCTGTGCTTTTTATGGTTAAATCTTCATTCTGATATAATGCCCCGCCAATTGTATTGTATTGTTTGTAATACCATGTGCCATTGGCTGCGGGTGTGCCTGTCATGTTTGACAGTTGAATCCGCGATTTATCCCTGAATTTATTTCTCTGATTAAATACTATTGCTATCGGACTTACCCCTGTTGTGGTGGTAATCCATAATCCTATTTGCGGCTCTGTATATTTACATTTAACCGAAGTAATGTGCATATAATCGGCAACAAGTTTTGAAAAGGTTATCTGCCCTGTATTTTGTGTATATATCCCTATCGGTGGAGCAAACACAAAGGTAAATGTGCTTGTTCCTGTTACTACTACTGAATATGTTCCATCAATAGTTAGTGTTGGCGCGGTGAAGATTGTTCCTGTTATTATTACTGTATCTCCTGTTATTAAATTGTGTGGAAATAATGTTGTTACAATAGCGTTGCCGCCTCCGAATGTTATGTTTACTATTCCAAGCGGGGCGGTGAATATTTTGTTGTTGTTTACCTGAAATACATTTTCTGTACTTATCTGCGGGCTTAGTTCATCAAATGTTTTTTGTTCACTTAATGTTAAATATTTTTTATCGGTAGCAATAAATACGACCTTTCTGAAAATACGGTTAGCCTCCGCAGTAGTTACATACGCTGAAAAAGCGGCATCATACGCCTCTGAAAACAGTTTGTAAATTTCGCGTCCCGTCATTTTTTAGTTGTAAAAAAAGCGAAGCGGCAAACCCGTTTCGCTTCATCCTTAGTTTTTAGTTTTTATTGTTAAGCCTCTGTCATTATCGGCTGGTTTCTCTTTGTCTGAACCTTCAATGTTTCATCAGCTTCTTTGATTGCATCCTGTAATTTTTCGGCACTTTGTATTTGCGCCCATTTTGCAACTTTAGCCCCTTTGATTCCAAGTGCTTTTAATTGTTCAAATCTCTCTTTTGCTTTGTTCTGTAGCCCCACCAAATCAATAGATTCAATTTTTTCTGCTACCTGTGCGCGTTTTTCTTTCTTTTCAGCGAGTGCCTTTTCTCCGAGTTTTTCAACAATATACTGAATGTAAAAATCCCTGTTGTTGTCAAGATAAGTTATTACTCCTTCTTCTGTGTCGGCTACGGGGTGGTTATTAATGAAATAAGTGATTCCATTTCCGACAATACGTGATTCAACAATTTTGGTTTCAATAGCGCGCCTTGCATTGATAGCAAGTTGAGTTAGGAAATCTCCTGTATCGTAATCTAAAAATTTATCCATATTTTCGCGCTGCATTAAAATACCCGAACTTGGCTCGACCAATCTTACAACAAGTTTCTTTTCATCCATCGTGTCGGCTTCGGGAACTCCAAAGTAGTATGCTACATTGCGCTTGTTTTTTAACTCTCCTACCGCATCGAGCATTTTGAATTTTTGAAGAACTTTATCTTTTTTAAAGATAAGTTCAGCCTCGTTCTCCTCTTTTGTTGACAAGTCCTCAATTACAAGTGTTGGCACAGGAATGAATATCGGGTTGATGTCCCCGTTTGGCAACAGCCGATTGAAGTTTGGATTTTTTTCTCCTTCGGGTGGCTTTACTCCGGGCGCACGTAACCAAAATTTCTTATACGCCTGATATTCTGCCGAATCCTGTTTTTCGTCATTAAATTTAAACTTATAAATATACCTTTCGGGTTGGCGCGGATTGAGTTCAAAGTTCATTGCTTTTACCACTTCGTTTGGCAATAAATCTCCTTCCCTGTATCTTCCCACTCCCCCGTTTTCAACAAGGGATATTTTTTTGTTAGTTACAGGATCAATAAATTGACAGATATAAAGAACTGTTCCGCGTTCTCCTGTGTTTAGCCTAATAACAATTTCGTGAATCATTTGTATGGAATTTAAGAAAATAAAGGGGAGTGTTTCATCCCCTGTATTTATAGTTACTTGTTTTTAGCTTCTTACTCCAAGCGTTGTAAGCGTGGAGTTTAGCTGTGTTACCATTGCCGCAAAATTAGTTGCTCCTTCATTGAAGAATACCAACTGATTTACATTGGCAAGCCCTGTGTCAATGCCGCTTGTCGGAACGGGCTGTGTACCATTCCAATTGAGCATAGCATAGGTAGCTCCTGATGTAAATGTTCCTGTTGCAAATGGATATTGTGCTGCCAACAATGCTGCGGTCTGAGTTGCATTTTGCGGAGATTTGGTAGCTGTTCCTGTTGCCCCTCCCACTCCATTGCCTACTGAATTTTCAAGGGTAACGGTGGTTGTGCCATTGGTGGCTGCGATTCTCCACAACCCATTGGCTGCGGTATTTACAGTGTGTCCTGCGATAAGAACTGATTGCCCTACCGTCCAAGTTGATGCTCCTGTGGTTACAACTATCGGTGTTGCATTTGTTGATGATACAATAGCTACGTTTGCATAAGTAGCTGTTGTTGCAAGATCGGTGCTTGCGCCTCCCGAAACAACAATTGCGGTAAATACACAGTTGCCCGTTGTTCCCGTCATGGTCATTGTGGCTGCCCCTGCCGCATCTGTTGTAACATACAATGAGCCTCCTCCTGTGGTGGAGTTCATTTTTGCAATTTGCGCTTTAAACGCATTACATAATGTTGTTGCTGTTCCGCCAGTTGCAGGATTGTATGCCTGAATTAAGTAAGATTGCAAATTCTGTGTCTCAAGATTCATTTGCGTTATTACAATAGCATACAGCGTTGATGCTGTTACCGTAGGGGTGTAGGTATAAACCGTAGGTACTTCGATTAATGATCCTTTTACGCCTCCCGATGCACTGCCACCCGGATAATAAATGTTCGTGTTCAGCCCTGCAATTAACAAGTATGAACCTGATGTTGTTATATCGGCTGCGCCTGCAAATGTGTTGATTGCTGTTGCGCTTCTTATAATTTGTCCCATTTTATTTTTTCTTTTTTAAATTGTAAGTGATTAATTTTAAACAACTACTTCTACGTAGGTTATGCCCTTGCCCGTCGGGATGTGGTTACCAACTTTTTCCAAAAATTGAACGGTAGCTCCATCCACATCGTCTGTGGTATTTTGGAATCCTGCTGAACTTCCCATGCCTGTGTTTGTAGTGCCGTCAATGTTTACCATTCCGTTTATTACTTTGGAGTTCATTCCTTTTTGTCCCCAATAAACGAATTGAACAGGAGGGCGTGAAACCCCGTTTCCTACTGAACCTACTAAATTCGGATCAATAATGAAGAAAGAGTTTGATTTTTTGCCCCCGTAGTAGCCCGGTATTGTCGTTGCGTCATTTACCCAATAATCAGGATCATCAAAAAATGGCAGGTGGATAATGTCGTATTCCTCGCCTGCTATTGCCCACATTCTTACATCCAATCCATTTACGGTTTGTCCTCCGAATGTGTTTCTGATACCCGCAGTTACCACGAACTGTTGAGTAAAGTTGTTTTGAAAATAGGTTATGAACCCGTCACCCGCAAGGATGATTTTTCTCTTTCCTCCGCGAGTGGCTTTTTTAATCCTCTGTGTTTGCAGGATATTTGACCACATGGTTTGAGTAAGTGTGGTATTTAATGGAACATATTGTCCACCCCTGTTTTTTGCCGCCCAAGCAAGGGAGGCTGTGGTGTAGGTTGTACCCTGCGGAGAGTTGAATACTGCGCGATCACCCAAGAGCAATTGACGTTCTTTTTCAATTGACATCTGCATGATTGCTTTGTCAACTTGGCGGTGTCCCCAAGATTTGCCGTTGAACATCGGGTATGTGTCCTGAAAATCGGTGGCTGCCAAAAATGATGTTCCCCTGAAATTCTGAGGATAATCATAATCTTTGGTAGGTACTGTATATAATGGAGTTGTTCCTTTTGATGCCCTGAAAGCAGCAGCATAAGAAAACTCTTTTACATAAGTTCCGATGATAAAGTTTGTTCCCGCAACAAGGGCTGTGCCTACGGGGGCTACTGTTACTGTGCCTGCTCCGTGAGCAATTACCTGTCCCTGAACTCCGCTTGAATCAATTACGGTTTGGTAGTTGCGGAAGAAATCGTTTGTTCCCGCATAAGTAAGAACAAGATTTGCTCCTGATTGTACGTTGCCTGTGATATTTTCAACCACCCAATCAACATCTTCGGTAGCAAATTCATATTTATCGTTTCCTGTCATTAAGGGAAGCCCAAGAGCATCTGAGGCATCCTGATTCCATGCAGCGAAACAAGTCGTGGCGGCATTGTAGCCGTCCGCTAAGTTATAGACTAACTTGTAGTCGTTTGGTTTGTTTAATCCGTTGGCATATATACTGCCCCCAAGATCAAGTGTATTTTGTGACATTTAGAGTTTTTAAGATTTAATTGTTTGACTTTGCGCCTTTGCCGTAAGCATTTTCAATCTCCGCCTCCCAATCAACGCCTTTAGACTGTATCTTAATCTGCTGTGCGCTGTCGTTTGCATCAGGTTTTACAATCTGAGTTAAAACATTAAGCGAACCATCAGATTGGGCATCTTCGGCTACCTTACGCAGCTTGTCGCGCCCGAACCGCTTAAAAAACATTGAATTTTGGATAAACGCAAGATTTTCACTGCCGTCAGCATTAAAGCAATTTTCAAAAAAATTCTTACAATCCTCTTTTAGATTAGTAATATCATCATTGGAAAGTTGCATTCCAAACATACCACCGTTTTCTACGATTTTTGTAAATGATTTTTCTACTGATTCCTTAAAATTTATCTGGCGATTTTTAGATTCTTCTTTTGATTGCTTGATTCCTCCAAGATACTTTTGCATCCTGTCTTTCTGTACTGCATCAAGATGTGCAATGTACTCGTCCCGTTCTCTCCTTTTTGTTCTGTCTTCTCCCGCTTCGACAAATTCATTTACTTCATCCTGCAATCGTTGGTCTTTATATCCTTTGGAGGCGAAATATGCTGTTGCCAACTGTCTGTCATAGTACAACTTATCTTCATCAGTAGCATTAGCATAATCAATTTTGCTGTAATCAACATAATTTAATTGTGAAAGGGCTTCGGTGAATGGTATTCCTTCATCCTGTGCCTCCTTTACAAATTGACCGAGAGGGGTTTTTAAAAAGTTTTCGTATTCGGTTGCCTTCTTTTTATAATCTTCGTAAAAACGGTCTTTATCAAGTTCTTCCTTAGTTTTGGTAACTCCTTTTTCTTTTTCTTCGCCCGCTTTGGCTTCGGGCTTTTTATCTGTTTCCTCTAAAGGATCGAAATACTTTGGTTTTTTTACTTCCTTCTTTTCGGTATCGGTAACAATCTTTTTTGGTTCTTCTTTTTTCTCCTCTGCCTTCTTTTCCTCTGTTACCGTTTCGGTTTTATTTTCAACGGGCTTTTTTTCTTCTGTTTTTTCAATCTTCGACTTGGCAACTTTTTTTACTGCCTTATTTTTATCCCCATACTGCAATTCCACATCATCAACAACTTCCACGTATTCTTGAGCATTTTCAATGGCGTTATTTGCACCTTCTTTTACTTCTTCTATGGGTTGTTCGATTTGGTTATCAGGCATAGTGTAGATTTGATTCTACAAATTTTCAAATTAAACTATTGTTAATTACTATGTTAGTAAAATTATATTTCTTATTATTTATTATAACATATAATTTTTATACTTGCAAAAACTTTATATATGAGCTTCATCAACTCAATTATCAAAATAAATAAAAAGCCTGTTTACGAACTAATAAAAGATAAACAGAATGAGATGTCAAAAGCAAAAGGTGTCAACATTACGTACCCAGTTGTAATAGAAAAATTGCTTGAAGAACTCATTGAATTTAAAAATAAAAAGTGACAAAAGAAAAACTTGAAAAATTATTAATTACAACAGCAACAGTATTCGCTGGGCTAACAGCAGGCAGTTTATGGCTATCTAATTCTGAATCATGGAAAACATATTTACCAATATGCTTACTTTGCCTAACACCTGAAAAATCAATTAACTCAAACTAAACATATATGTCAAACAAACCAATTATCCTTCGCTCACAAGTGCTTAATGATTTTTTATCATTGGTATCGCAATTCAATCAGCTTCAAGTAAACGGCACTATATTTTTGCCGCACAAAGTATCTTATGCAATGTCAAAGAATCTTAACAAGGCATTAAGCATTCAAAAAGAATCTAACGCATGGAAGCGGGATGCAATTAAGAAATATGTCGAGATGGATAAAAAAGGGAATCCTGTAATTGAGCAGGAAAAACAAATGAACGGTCAGCCTACGATGGGCAAATACAAATTCCTATCTCCAAAACACGAAGAAGATTTTAAAGATGTTTATGAATCTCACTTGAACGAAGAAGTGAAGCCAGACTTTAACCGAATTTCTTTGTCCGATCTTGAAAAAGTGGATAATTTACCTGTGGTAACGCTTGCAATGCTTGAATCAATGGGCATAATCAGCGAATTAACATTGGCATGAAAAGAATCTTTATAAGGCTTTTCATTTTATTAAACCCTATTCATCCTGTTAAATTAAGCAAAAGAAAAAAGGAAATCTTGTTTAAGGTTTGCCGCAGGTCAAAATGGTTTAAAAGATATTTTTTTCATTACATGAATTATTTTGGAGGCTACCCCGTTTACATAACACATAAGGATAATTCAAAAGAAAAGTGTTTTGTATTATATTATCCGTGCAATAATTCTGATTATTCAAAAACCAATATTGAGGTTCGCAGAAATGGAAAACGCGATTGGATTGAAGTTCAATTAAAATATCTTGATATTGTAAAGTTCAGAAGGTAATTCTTATTGTGCGGGTTGCGGTTGCGCCTCTGTTGGTTGTTGAGTATCATTAAACATCAAAGGAATTGAATTTTGTATAAGCGCATCATCTATTGCAAATTTTGTGTCTAATTGATTTTTTACTTCCTCTTGTTTTACCGACCAAGCTCCCTTTAGATTTAATTCGCTCATTTTTTGTTTATATGCCGCTTCTGCATTTTGAGCAGCTATTTGTGCCTGTGCCGACAACGCCTTTTGCTGCTCCAATCCACCAATCATGTCATGATATTTTCTTTGCTTGTCCTGCTCCATTTTCTTTTTCTTAATTGCGTGTTGCAATTTTTCTATCATTGTATCAATGGATTTTTCGCGAAGCAACATCAACATATCATCGGGTTCGATTAATGATTGTTCTGGATTTTGTGACCACGCTTGACTTAGTGAAAGTATATATGCCTGTATTTTAGCATCAGTCTTACCCTGTATCTTTAGATAAATGCCTACATTTTCAAAGGTTCGTTTTTTTAGGTTTTTAATGGTTGAGAGGTCAACATACGGCTCTTTATTTTTACCGCTTATATCAAGCATCTTCTGTACGTTAGCCATATATGTTATGACCTCCTCCATGTACTTAAAATAACCTGTGGTTATGTAATTCATCACATTGCCGCTTGTGTTGATTGTAGTAGCCTGAACGTCTCCGCTAACATAATTTTTTTGCTGCGCAAGCCCTATTTCAGATTGCCCTACTATTGAGTACATATCTAATTTTTCCGCTTTTATAAATTGTAAATAGTTTGCAACGTACTGTGAATTTGTCATATCAACATATTCCATTGCTTTCATGCCTGATGTAAGATTCAAAAAGTCACGATTGGTTTTAGCGACTAAAATTCCGATGTTCTTTAGTTGGTCAGAGAACTCTATTGCGCTATAACCCGATTCGCCCATTACGGAACTGTTAATTATTCCAACCTTCCCATAATCCCTTCCAACAAGTTTCTGAATAGCAAATTGGTAAAAATCTATTTTATCCTGATGCGGCTTTAATTTTGACATTACAGGTTGTGGCATTCCCATTGTCTGATTGGGAATAAACACTTTCATGTTCGGCATCGGGTTTGCCATGTTGTAGAAATCCCTGATCTGATTTTTTACTTTACCATAATTCACGCACCATTTATTACCTATTAGTTTTGCAGTGTGAATGGTGAAATGAAGAAAATCTCCCTGTTCATCCTGAACGGTGCTTTGCTCTACTCTTATTTTTTTGCCGATTCCCCAATTCTGCTGCCCGTCATCATAGTATTTTTGGTCGCCAACGGTAAAGTACCTTTTGAATTTTAAATCTTCGGGAGCTATCCAAAACATCGTTACCTGCGATACCATGTTTATCCCGTTTTGGACGTTCCACCATTGGAAATTATTAGGATAAAAAGTTCGTGCATTGTAATAATTAACAAATGTTGAAAGGTTTTCCGCGTAGTTTGCCGATATTGCCCGAAGTTCGTTTACCGCGCCCGGTATGTTAGCCAAATCAGGATTCTGTGATACTGCCTGTGCGGGAGTAATATATTCTACAAATCCCCAAAACCTCATTTTTTTGCCGAAATCATCACACTCATACCTGTTGTCCCAAATGGTATTCCAACAAGGAATTAATTTGGCTTTTACTTTTCCATTTACTACATATGGGTATATACAGGAAAGACCGCAAAGTGTATGAAGAAATCCTTTTGAAAATACAAATTTCATGTCTTCGCGATTCCATATTTCACGCGCATATTCCATTGCTGCTTTTTCCAATCCTTCCCTGTAATCTTCTTCTTCCTCATCAATATCTTCCTCCATTTCAAAATCTTTGCCGTAAGGAGAAAAATCTACTCCCATTTCTTCGGGAAGCGGCATTTCATTTTTTATTTCGTGCTTTAAGCGCACCTTTTCAAATAAATCTTTCTTTTCTTTTTGCACCGATTTTGAAAAACTTTTTGCATCAAAAAATATATCTTCCAATGAATCCAAAAATGAACCATTGGCAAAATCTACCAACATCCCCGCGCTTCTTCCCTTTGTCCAAACTGCCTGAAAAGTTTTACCTGTTATGTCCTGTGTTAAATACCTATAATCAATATTTGGCTGCTTGCCGAAAAGGTATGCAAAATTGTTGAGCATATCATCACACATATTCATGCTCCAATTTGAAGGATCAGTACCCGAATTTGATGCTTCGGTATTGTTGTAATCCCATCCGTATGCAGGTTGATTGTAAAAGGTTGTAAGATACCTTGTCATATTAAGGTAGTAATACATATCCTTATCTTTATCCGCTACAAATTCATCGGGAGGATAAACGCTTATTTGCCCTTCGGGGACTTCTAAATGGATGGGTGTGTTTTTTTCTGCCATTTTTTATCGGTCAATTAATTCAGTTACTACTTCTTTTCTTTCCATTACCCCTGTTGATGGATTGCGCCTCATTTCATAGGTTTTATATGAAGTAATTTCGGGTTTATAAATTTTTGCAATTTCTTCAAGTTCTGCCGCGTATAACAAGGCTGCTTTGGCGGCACTTAGAACATCGGTGTTTGCGGGTGTGGATAACTTTCGATATTCCTGAATCAATCTCTTGTGCCGTTGCTTATAGCCGTATTTTAAAAGAAATTTCATGGCTAATGCCTCGCAGCGTGAGTTAATCTGATTGCCTGATCCCCCGCCCATATAAAAGCCAAACGGATATTTCCTGTCCTCCCACACTATTCCCAAGTGTGTTGGCATTGGTGCTAATAGCTGTTCTTCGCCCATTGCCAAATAGTCTTTGAATACTACTTCCCCCCTGTTTAGCTCAAGCATAGTTGGCGCACGATAATATAATTTCTGTAAAAGTATAGAATTTGCCACAACTTGCATATCGTCCAAATTCCTTTCGGTATAATCAGCCACAAATTCCATTGTGTCTAAGTCGAGAATTATTATTGAATAATCTGAACCCTCGCCCAATAGGTTGTTCCCAAATGGTATGGGGTCTGTACCTGCTATATATCGGTGTCCCTGTTTTGGAGGAATAACAATATTAATCTTGCCGCTTAATTCGTTGGGTTCAGCCACTATTTTTGTTCCGTTGGTGAAGATGTGGTATTTGGTGTGAGAAAATCCTTCCTGATCTATTTTTGCTTCCGCCTGATTTAACGTAATCTGGCACTCCATCGGGAGGGCACAATCTGAAACTAAATTAAATACTTCTTCAATAGATAATGGGTATGACGTTAGGAATTTGAAATATTCGGTTTTGTCTTGAGATTTGCTCAATTCCTCCCGTCTTTTAAGAATCCACTCCTCTGCGGCTTTTTCATCACAAAACCCATTTTTAGAAAATTGTTCTATTCCTTTTGTTCCTCCAAGAAAAACTATATTTGTCCTACTCTCTTTGCTTGACTTAAAAATCTTAACTGCCTCCTGACTTCCTTTGTTATCCATCAAGCCCGCAGTGCCACCAAGTAATATAGGAGATATACGATCAAAGCCTTGCATACGTGATGAATTTGCAGAAGCCTTTACTTCCGCTATGTGCGGGTGTAGAAACGCTTCATCACAAAAGATATAAGCGGCACGAAAGCTCTCGAATCCAAATTTATCCCGAACTGTGTCTATTGACCATATATTACTCATTAGCCCAGAAAATGTTTTTGTTGCTTTATCTTCTTTAGCAATAAATAAATTTCCGCTTTGTGTTTTACGCGCTTTTTCTTCTCTGTAATACGGATTCAATCTATCGTAAATAAACTCTGTTTTTTTTCTGAACATAGACTGCAATCTTGTTTTACTTGCAGAAGTCATTACTGATTCGCTTCCCGGTCTTGTAAGGGCAGTGTATAGAGGCGCGACACCCCCGCCAAATGTTGATAGCCCTATTTCTCGTCTTTTTATCACCATACAATCATCCATGTTTTTCACACAAGAGTCCCACGCTTCAAAAAGTTCACTATCACATGACCTCCAATGGGGGCGTATTGGACGACCATACGCATCGGGTATAGTACATTCATCTAAATAAAAAATGTGCATCCCCGTTAAAGTGCCATTCCCTTCATGCCAAAGTTTAAAACGAGAATCCCACCAAGCATCTTCGTGATACTTGCTTTTAAAATTTTTAGGATGAACAACTCCAATATATAATGGAGGTGGCGGGTTTTTAAAATCTATTTTTCCCCATATCATGTTAAATATTTAGTTGCTTGTGTTGCTCATTCTGTCGGCTAAGCTTTTGCCGTTCAATTCGTTATCGTCTTCCCCTTTTGATTTCTTATTCTGCTCCATCATTGATTTTGCAGAACCCACGCCCGATTTTACCATCTCTAAAAGAAGAAGAATTTCTTTTTTATCCATATCTAAAACGTTTTCAGATTCATCATCTATTCTTGCCGCGACTTTTTCCAAAAAGTTTTCAGAACTTTTAATAAATTTAGCAGTACCTTTTCCCATGTTGTTCTGTGTTTCGTAGTTGAGCGTGGTTCATAAATATTTCGGCAAGGAAACCCATTGGTCTTTAGCCAATGGGAAGAATTGCCGCCTCAAAGTTAAATTGAATTTTGGTGTTTCAAACAAATGAACTATATTTGTGCCGTGAAATTGACATTGCAGATAAAACTTTTGCCTGATAATAAACAGATGCAATCTTTGAAAGATACTCTCAAAGAATGTAATACTGCTTGTAATGAAATTTCTAAAAGATGCTTTGAAAAGAAGATTTGGGGACAATACAAAATCCATCACGAATTTTACTACCCGATTAAATCCTCTTTCAATCTTTCGGCTCAAATGATTGTAAGGTGTATCAGTAAGGTTGCCGATAGCTACAAGTTGGATAAAAAAGTTCAGCGAACATTTAAACAATTTGGCAGTATTGCTTATGATAGCAGAGTGCTTACTTACAAACAAAGTGAAGTTTCTATTTGGACTATTGGAGGCCGTTTGAAAGTTCCTTTTGTTTCCCATAATAAAAAGTATATTCCTTACATAAAAGGAGAAGCTGATTTGGTATTTAAGAAAGGCAAATTTTACCTGTTTCAGACAGTTGAAGTACCTGAAGAAGAAATAAGAGATATCGAAGAATTTATCGGTTGTGATTTTGGTTTGGTAGATATCTGCACATTGAGTAATGGTAAATCTTTTAATTCCAAACAACTTCAAGACCATAGAGAAAAAAGACAAAAAGTTAGGAGTTCTATTCAACGAAAAGGCACAAAGTCGGCTAAACGGCTTTTGAAACGGCTTTCTGGTCGTGAAAGAACTTTTGGCACAATTACCAACCATACCATCAGTAAACAAATTGTTCAACTTGCTAAGTCCGAAGGCAAAGGAATTGCTATTGAGGATTTGAAAGGTATTAGATTTTCTGCCAACAAAAAAGGGAAGAATTTTAGAACAAGAGTAGGCAAATGGAGTTTTGACCAACTTCGTCAATTCCTTACCTATAAAAGTTTTCTGAATGGTGTTAAATTGGTTTCTGTTCCACCTAATTATACGAGTAAAACTTGCTCTAACTGCTTCCACATAGGAAACAGACAGGGCAAAAAGTTTACTTGTAACAACTGCAATTCTGTATTTGATGCTGACCATAACGGAGCAAAAAACATAGCATTGCTTGGGGCATCTGTAATAATGCCCGAAGGAGAGAGTTTGATGTATTGTAAAATGCCTCATCTTATTTCCAAAGCCCAACCATCTTTAGTGGTTGGGTAGTTTACTTTTTAACTTACTTTTTTACATATAATTCCTGTTCCTTCTAAATACGCTGTGCTTGTTTGGGTATTCGTTCCTGATGCAAACTGAAATTGAACTGTTCCTGCCGTTCCTGCGGTGGTTACTGTGCCTCTCACATCAATATATCCTGCTGATGAGTTAGCTACAATATAAGCCACTGTATTAAGTGATCCGGATGTGGTTAATGGCTCACTTGTATAGCCCGTTGAGCCTGATGTTTTACCAGTAGTCCAAATATACATTGTGGCAGAAGCTGGTAAAGTTATAGCTATTTTAACCCCTCCTGTATTATTGCAGCCTACGTGAATCGTTCCTGTAAAGAAATATTTAGAACTTGTTGCAACGGTGGCGGCAAGTCCTGTAATATTGCTTGCTACGTTTGAAGTGGTAGTCACATCTGAACCCCCTGTTATTACTAATACCTGCTCATAATAAGCCGCCCTGTCTGCATAGGCTGTGGTAGCAACTTTAGTTGAGTTGTCTCCTGCTGATTGCGTGGTTGATGTTACGCCATTGGGTATTGCTGTTGCTATACTCGGCACTCCTGAACCATCGGTTACAAGAAGCCCTGAATTGGCGGTGGCAAGACCTGTTACGGTGTTTGCCGCGCTTGCATAGAGAAGGTTATTGGCGGCGAATGTGTCGGCAAAGGTGGATGAACTGTATTTTAAATCACTTCCATCGCTTCTCAGGATTTTGCCCGCGTTCCCAAGAGATAGAATTGACCATGCGGGGGTGCTGTTGCATACCATGATTGCACCCCTGCTTTCTGTAAGACCCGCAATAGTGGTAAGAGAGGCATCAATAGGCTGCCATAACGCATCGTAAGCTGCTGATATGTCAAATACATTTGCCGCGCTTATTGTTATCCTGTTAGCCGTTCCTGTTAGTGGCACTGCGCCTGTAAGCGAGTTTACAGAACTTACCCCTGTGGTTAATGCCCCGATATTTCCATTAAGTTTTTGTATTGCCCCTAAAATAGAATCTGCGGCTGATATTACCCCAGCTCCGCTTACATAGCCTGTAAGTAGCTTTCCTGTTATATCCGTGTTGGTAGCTGCTGAAACTGCTGTGCCATTGCCGATTAAAATTCCTGTGATTGAAGTTGAAATTGTTAGTGCTGGCGTAGCTCCTGCGGTAAAACTCCCCGCGAATCCATTTGCCGAAGTTACCGTTAAACTTGTTACATAAGTTCCTGCCGCCTGATATTGAGGTATGTTTAATACGTTAGCTATGAATGTTGCCGCGCCTGATGTTCCAACGGTTGTCAGGCTTATTGCATCCTGCTTTGCGTTCCATGTTGCCGCGCTTGCAATTCTTCCGTCTGCCAATGTTCCAGCCCATGCCAATGCAAACTGATGATTTGCAACTACGCTTGTAATTGTAAGCGTCATGTTGGTATCATCAACCTTTGAGAATGTTTGAACTGCTGCGCCAAGCCCGTTTAAAGATGTTATTCCGTCTGCCGCTATTGGCGACCAAGAGGCATTTGTTCCATCTGTGGTTAAAAATTCTCCCGCATGAGTGGCTTGGCTTGGAAGTAAATTATTGAGCGATGTGTTTGTATTGGCAACATCGCTTAAATTGTTGGCTGCTAAAAGGTATGTTCCCGTTGGCGAAACAGGAAGCGCATTTATAAAACGATTTATCTGGTCAACTGAATCAAAAAGCTCAGATATGTCGTCCGTGTTCATCACCTGATGGGCGAACAAAAATGGCTGCGTTGGTCTGAACGCGGGATCGTAGGAAAGGAATCGCTTAGTTCTTTGAGCCACGATTAATTTTGTTTTTGTTTTTTGTGATGCCTCAAATGAACTCTTTTAATTTCAAAATAATATTCTGCGGATTCTTCAAAAAGTTTATGATAGGTTCTATTGTTGCCCAAATAATCTGTGCTTCCGCTTAATTCGTAGTTTTCAAACCATTCATCAGCATTGCATCTTCTGATTGCAACTAAATAATAGTATTCGGGAAACCCAATAAATGTTGCCTTCAACCATGCAAGTGCTTTTGTTTGCTTTTCAATATTATATGGAAGATATTTTATTTTACAATACGCGGCATTTCCGATTTCTGTTGAAAAATAGATTTTTCCGTTTTGTTGATAGTAAAATGTATCACCCTGCTGTAACCTATCATTCACAAATACAGAATCAAGGTATTTAAAATCATCAGGCAACTTAGCTTTATAATTTTCTATTTTTAATGTTGCTTCCATTATTCTTCTCCCCAAAAAAAGTTTCTAATGATTTTATCTATTTTTTTCTGCGCGTTCAGTTCTTCCATTCTTCTTCCAATCCTGTTTTGATAGCAGTTGCAGTTGGGGTTGTGGATTATCGGATATTTCCCTCCTTCGGCTTTGTGCCATTCCGATAAATCCTTTATGTTTGAAATTAATATTTCAAAATCGCTTTTCATGTTCCAAAAATACTATCTTTGTTCTTTCAAAGGGTATTGTTTTAAATGTTTTTTTGAACAGGCGACAGGGGTGTTGCCTGTTTGTTTTTTTTACCCCAAATTTAATCTCCAGTTTGCATCAGGTTCGGGAAGGTGTATATTCAAATATCTTTCTGCCCAATTTCTTACATTTTCTAAAAATACATTGTGTTCTTCGGTTGTTAATTCTGATGTTCCGCGCACCCGTTTTTCAATTTCTCCCGTTTTTTCATCCACTTCTTCGACAAGTAAAAATTTATAAGAAAGCAAGCTGTGTATATATTGTTTGGTGTGACCTGTTTCTTTTGCTATTTCTGTGAAGTACCACCATTGAGTATCATTTTGTGAGTGGCTTCTTCGCTTTTTAAATTCCCGCAAAACCCATTCATATTCTCCTGTAAGATATTTTGTTTCTTTTCGTATTGCATCTGTTTTTAATCCGCTAAATTCACCATCGTTTATTTTTACGCGGTAAACAAATTCTGTTTCACCTCTTGAATTAGTTGTTACCATTTTACCTCCTGAATTTCTACCATATAATTATTTTTCCTGTATCTGACCATATTTTTTTTGTGTTGTTGGTGTGAATTGTGGAATCTTTTTTAAGAAAAATATCTCCTATTGATTTTTCAAGATTATCAAGGTCTGGCTTTGAAGTATGTGGCTTTCCTAACATTTCATTTTTCTTTTTTTCGCTCCAAGATTCGGGCATTTTTATGTGAAATTCCGCATTCAGGACGTTTGGATTTGGCATATATCCGATTTTTGCCCCCTGTTCCCTCATTTTATCAGCATAGGCGCGGTATCTCATTACCGATGGGCGTTTCTTCCATTTATCGGATTGTGTTTGGCGCGGCTTTCCTATTGGGTCGGCAATAAAAATGAATCTTTCCCCTTCTTTTCTTGCAAGCCCAACAATTTGAACATAATCTTTTGGCAATGGCATACCATTTCCCTTCGGCACTTTGGCATCAAAAAGCCATTTTAAGTTGTTTTCCCCCGTTTTTTTGTCGTGGGCGGCTAACCAATCGCGGTCGTAACCTTTGAATCCTTTGCTCATCATTTAATTGTTATTTAGCTTGTTAAATCTTTGATCGGAATTATCGGCTAATAGAGCCTAAATATTCCTGCTTCGCAGATTCGACTACTGCCGACATCTCCACAGGCGCAACGGACGTTCCTCGTCCTGAATTTCTTAATGCAAAGGCTTTGATGTTCTTTGCAGCGTTTTCATCTCTATCGTGAAACGAACCACATTCAGCACATAGCCATTTTCTGTCAGCAAGTGTTAAATTATGATTTGTTGTTCCACAAGCAGAACATATTTTAGTAGATGCCTCAAACCTCCCAATCTTAATTACATTTTTGCCGTACCATTCAGCTTTGTATTGGAGTTGTCTGATAAATTCAGACCAACCACAGTCTGAAATTGATTGTGCAAGATTGTGATTTTTAACCATTCCATAAATATTCAAATCCTCAACCGCTACCGTTTGGTTCTCACGAATTAGCTTAGTTGAAAGTTTATGCAAAAAATCTTTTCTTTGATTTGCTATTTTTTCATGTTGAATAGCGATTTTTTTAAATGCCTTTTTTTTATTACAACTTCCTTTCTTTTTATTTCTCATTCTTCGTTGCAATATTTTTATCCTATCAATAGAATTGCGTAAATATTTTGGATTTTCAACATTTAATCCATTTGAGGTAACAATAAATGATTTTATTCCAACATCTACTCCTATTGTGGTTTCTGCTTTTATTTTAACTTTGTTAGGAAATTCTTTTTTGTTATCTACAAGTATGGATGCAAAATATTTTCCTGTTGGAGTTCTACTTATAGTAACAGTTTTAATATCTCCATTAAATTCTTTTGTAAAAATTGCCTTTATTCCTTTTCTGAATTTTGGGATAAATAATTTTTTATTTTTAAAATCTACTTCTGTTTGTTGTGGAATCTGAAAAGATATTCCCGTATGTCTATTTTTAAAAATGGGATATTTTGCTCCATGTTTAAAAAAGTTTGTAAATGCTTTTTCTAAATTCACGCAAGAATTTTGAAGCGATTGTGCGTTAATTTCTTTTAGCCATTCACATTCTTTTTTCAAATCTGGTAATTGTTTCATTAAATCAAAAGCTGATAGGGTTTTACGACATTTAATATATGCCTCTTGCTTTACTTCTAATGCAAGGTTGTAAATAAATCGGCAAGCCCCAATATGTTTATTTATAAGTATTTCCTGTGATTGATTAGGACATAGTCTTATCTTGTATGCTTTTAACATTAGGCAAAGATAGTAAATAAATCTAAACAAACATATTGTTTTGTATAAATTATTCTATTGTTCAATAATTTAGGTCTTTGATTAGTTCGGCTTCAAATTTGAACTTTTCTATACTCCATTTTTCTGTCGCTATGTCAAATCCTGCGTTTTTCATTGCCCGCTTTTGATAGAAAGAATCAGTTTGAAAGGCTTCTGCCGATTTTCCCACCACTTCAAGTTCCGCAATTTTGTTGCCTTTCTTGTCTGATATTTTTACTCTGAATAAACCTATCATTCTATATTAAATTTTCCCTGTTTTTTTGATAACCATTTTAATGCCTCTATTATCATTTGCTCATTCCATTTTGTTTCTTTTTTTAAATGCTCAATATCTATTTTTAACTCTTTTTGTTCTTCGCAGTATTTAAAATGGAATAATTGCCTGTTCATATACCTGCAAATTGTTACTATGTGGTGCGGGTTTTCAAATTTCATTTCATGTCTGAATGGTGGAATCAAATGAAGATTAAATTCGGGATTGGATATGTAGGAATTGTAATCTGTCATTTTAGTAAGTTTAAAATCTGTTCCCGCCTTTTCATTTCTTCTTCCGCTACGCTCGTAAATTATTGTTGTTTATTGTTTAAATTTGATTTGTAATAATTATTTATAAATTTCCTGTACTCAATTTCTGTTGTGGTTTCTCCGCGAATTTGACCTTCTCTTTCCCTTTCGTTTTGTTTCACTAATTGGTCGTGTTTATTGTATGATATTTGCTCACTTACTTGCATCCATTCTGTATCATAAAATTGCGCCCATTCCATCAAAGTTACAGGAACGAATTGACCATATATTTTTCCATACTCTAACAGCTTACACTTTTGCATAAATTTCTTATAATCTCCTATGTGCCAATAATAAAATCTTGAATAAAAATCTTCGGCTGTTTGGGTTATTTGAAAATCACTCCACGTTACACCAAAATACTGATTCAGTGTTATAATTAATGTTTTTATAAATAAATAACACTCCGACTTATCTTTTGTTCCATCAGGAAGCGTTTTAACAAGCTGAGTTAATCTACCTGACTTCATTTCTCTTATTTCCATAAGAGATGTTTCGGGTTTGACTTCTATTTTAGAGAGTACCATCCAACACTCGTTTGAGTTGGTCGGAATTGTGCTGACTGACTTGGTTTGATTTTGTGTTTGTAATTTGTTTTCCATTGTTGTTTTTTATTTCAAAAATCCCTTGCCATTGATTAGCTATACTTTGTTCAATCATTTTTATGGCTTCTTGCTCACTATACTTTGAAAGTGTTTTTAGCGCAGCCTGAATACTTAAATCTGATTTGTATGGTTTTTTAATTTCGGTTCGGTATTTAATCCAAGCATTCCATGTACACATGAATTGTTCGGAATTAAATGGAAAAATTATTTTTTCAATTTTCGGCTTTCCATTTTCTTCTTCTTTTTCTTCTTCTTTTTCCTTTTCTTTTTCCTTTTCTTTTTCCTGTGTCCCTTTAGAAGGGGCTACGAAGGGGCTTTGAAGCACCTCCAAATTTTCATCAATTAATAACTCTTTTTTTAAGATTAAAATTACATTTTTATGGGCGGGATTTTTTTCTTGTAATTTTCCGTATTGGAACTCTATAAAAGCAGGAATGAACCATTGTTTTCCATCCTTTAAAATGGTTACTTTTTCTTTGAATTTTTCAATCACTTTTTTTTGGTCAATTTTACTTCCAATTATAATTTCAGCAATTTCAAAATCGGCTTGCCAAATTCCAGCATGATTACAGTCGGTCAAAAGGTGCATCCAAAGGAGCTTCAAAGGGGCTTCCAAGCCCCTTAAAAAGTGATGTTTCAATATGTTAGTATCAATAAACCTCTTTGCCATATCACTCTATGTTTAAAAGGTTTTTTAAAAGAAACAGTTCTGATACACTCCATGTGTTTTCTTTTAGCTTATTATAAACAGTTTGATATTCAACCCCCAACTGTTCGGCAAGCCAAACCTTTTTTCTTCCCTGTTCTTTTAAAGCCCTTTCAACTTTTTGTGATATTGTTTCTTTTGTATTAACTTCCATTTTATGTATTTATTTTATACAAATGTATAAATACTTTATATATATAAAAAATTAATATATATAAAGATATTAACAGGTTTATTAACAAAAAATTAATTTACCTTTGCTCCATGTCCCGCACCTTAGACGAAAAGCGCAGAAAGCAACTGTTAAAAACCGCCATTGGAGTATTGATAGGCATGGGCTTGGTGCTTATTGGGATGTATGTGGCGGGGGTACTGTTCGGGTAGATTACTCGCTTTCAAAATCTATCTCTTTAATTTGTTCAATAATGTTTTCGTATTTTGAGATTTTGGTAAATAGTTTTCCTATCAGTTCGCCCGATTCTTCATAAGTAACATATCCGTTTTGACTTTCCATGTTTTTATCTTTATAACCAAAATAAATATGCTGTGGATTTAGCAACGCCTCGCCAATTGCCAATTCTATGAGAGCCTTTGTTTCAGGGTTTATATTCTCTTTACCTAAGTAAAGATCATAAATTTCAGTTATTGTCATGTGTGTGATTAAGTTTGAATTTCTCCACTACCTCCCTGTGAAGTTGGTTGTCGTAATTATCATCAAGCACTAATTTTTCCCTGCATTTTGAGCAGTAAACATTGTTACCCTTTTGGGATATGGTTAGGATAATGTGGGATTTGTCGGGCGGTATTTTTTTTGTTGGCTTATCCCAATCATGGTGACGATTGATGCCTTCTTCATATTTCCGCTTGGCTCTGATGCCCTTTCTTTCACGTTCTGAACGGTACATTTTGGTTTAGGTGTTATGTATTTTAAAATGGCAGTCAAAGCAAATCAGCATGATATTACTTTTTACCAATCTTAATTCAGGATGTCGCCCCTTTGGTTTTCTATGGTGAAAAAGAGAGTGGCTAAATTCGGGAAGAAATATTCCGCATTTTTCACATATATGTTTTTGAGAGTTCCACATTTCTTTAAAAATACGCAATTCCCCGCTTGGTTTAAACTTTCTTTTTAACGGCACTCTTTTTAAGAACGACCTTTTCTTCTTAGGCTTTGGCGGCTTTTTAAAATCGGGCTTGCCGTGATTGGAGTTAAACATTTGGTATTTTAAAATGATTGGTATTTAACCCTAATCTTATTGCTTTTTCAAGAATGGCTTCACACATCATTTTTATTGAAGGCGACAAAACCTGAATAACAACCTCTCCATCCTTGTTCCATGTTTCTATAAATTCATCATCTGACATTAACAGCCACTGCATAGGATTGTTTAAGTTTCTTCGATTTTCCATTTCACCTGTTCCAATTTTTCTTCGCCCATTTCACCGCGCCACGAACAGCCAATATCAGGATTACGGTAGAGCCGACTATTATTCCTGTCAATGATGCAGATACAAAAGAGAGGAGTAGCATAATATATTATCGTATCTTGCGGAGAGATTTGTTTTTCTTTTTAGCGGTTTCACTTGCCATTCTTGTGGCTGATGCCAAGATAGCTCCTGCCGCCTTTTTTGATACGCCTTCTTTCTTTGAGATTTTTGATTGTGCCGCTTTAAAACCGATGTGCTTTGTCATTGTATTTTTATTTAAAGTTTTTGTAAAGGTAATTACTTTTTAATTCGCAAAGGTTGTTATCATAATATATTATTAACAATCGGTTGTTAATAAATCGAATAAAATAATTTTGGTTTATTAATATATTATTGTATCTTTGTCCCCATGAAAGCACAATACATCGTAACAGCATCCGTCTCCAAAGAGGCGGGGGAAATAAAAGAGAAATTAAAAAAAGCCAAGATTAACTTTTCGCGGGAAGTTGAAAAGCTGATTTTCAGGCTGGCAAAGAAAAATAAAATATAATGAGCCTTAACTTTAAACTACCAAATGAGAACTCCGTAAAAACAGGAGAGTTCGGATTCTATTTTAATAATGATGAATTTATAAAATGTGGAGATGTGTGGGACAATAACAAAATAGAAATAACTTTTCAGCAAGACGAAGAACATAAAAATCCCGAAATGACATTCAGTAAGGGCGAAAATTCATTTACTCTTTGTATAAAACCAGTTGAAGAAATAAAATGAGCCTGCTAAAAAACATGATTCAAGACACGCTCCACCAAGAGCCGCGTCCCAAAGAAAAGAACTTAGGCACATTCTTCTTCTCCGATTTAGTTCAGGAAGATCAGGATATGTTAAGCGATTGGGAAGGCGTTCGCCAGATGCACAAGGAAATCGAAGGGGTGAGGTTTACGGTGATTGTTAATATGGATTCGGAAGCGTAAGCATAAAAAGATAAATAAATCAAACAAATATAAAAAAACAAATTATGAAAAAATTATCCAAAGAAGAAAGAAAAAACAGAATCATTGCAAGGGGGGAGCACTCAAATCATTCTCATGTTATTGTCGGGGATGCATCTGTAACAAGAAATGACAAAGGAGAAATCCTTGTTAAAATCGGCAAAGAAGGCGCAGTATTAAAACACCTTTTAGAATCCGAATGGATGAACGGAATAGAATTATGGACGAAAGAGCATAAAGACATTCCGTTAAAAGAAATGCCAAAACAGGTCAGGCATGGCGATGTTTTGTTGGATAAAATAAACGAAACCACTTACAGATTTATTCAGCAAGTGCAGTATTCGCCTTATGACAAAATGATTCAACAGGTTAAAGACTGATAACATGGCAAGATTAGAAACTATAACTCCTGAACAGGAACAGAAAAAAGAGGAAATAAAACAATTTTGGTTGGACTTTATTTTTTCCTGCAAAAACTCTATTGATAAACCACAGGCAAAAATTAGTATTGATTGGCTTTATAAATTATCAAAAAAAGACAACCCTGTTATTGTTTATGTTGATTCTCCTATTGGATGTCAACTTGCGGTTGCTTATTTAAAAGAATTTGTAAAACAAGGGTATTTTAATAAGGCTTCGGTCGGGGCTTCGGTCGGGGCTTCGGTCGGGGCTTCGGTCAGGGCTTCGGTCAGG